>JGI12269J14319_10001278_pt1 | contig 25176 bp, 17 predicted proteins | sample PeaSoiSIISIP2007_FD_14319 | JGI IMG/M metagenome (IMG submission 14319)
CCCCTGAGGTTCCCAGCTGCTTTATCAACGTGTCGTGGAATACGGTCTCGCATTCCTACGTCGGCAACGTAACTTATCCGTATGTTCTGATCCAAGGCGGCATTAACATCCCAGTAGGCTGCTATACGTCGAACGTTACGATTCTGGCCTACTTTATTGACAGCGTATCGCCGAGTGACCGGCTGGACATAGGGGTCTATTGCCTAAGCGGCCCATGCACGGCCAACCACGGAGCAAACCAGCTGTTTGTCCATGTCGGCGGCCTTCAGGTCAACAGCGGCGAAAAAGCAACGAGCTTCTTCCCCTGTCTGGTTAGCACCCCAACTGAAGAAGCAACCTGCCAGACCGGCCAGCAGCCAGCCATTGGAACGCTGAACACGCTGTCATGGGCGGAGGGCACTACTTACTTGCCTCCAGGTAGCTACATGTGGGCCATGGACGATACCTGTAGCCCGCCAGGCCCGGGATGCTCAGAGGGGCTGGGCGAGGGTTCCCTTGATTCCCAGATGTTTCCCTTCAAATACTTCACGAACGCCGCGCAAGTCAACTGCATTCAGCAGAACATGGGCGAACTGCCGAGCAATCTTCCCTCAGCCTGCATCGGGAATGGGGGTCCGCCCGATAATTGGGCCTCGCAGGCGCCGCACATCATTGCAGCAGCCGTTCATTGAGACCGCCACGCGAAGCCGATGTCCGTGACCAAAGAAACAAACCTTTTCCCCTGCGCGCTCGGCTTCTCTGCGGTTAAAATATGGTTATGGCGCAAGAGCTCAGCTTCGGCCCCTACGTTGATGTCGAAAACGGCAAGAAGGTGGTCAAGGAACTTGTCTACGGAGACGGCGTGCCCGAAGGCATTGTCATGACCACGCTCGACTCGACCGTCAACTGGATGCGCAAGAATTCCATCTGGCCGATGACATTTGGCCTCGCCTGCTGTGCGATCGAAATGATGTCGATGGGCGCGTCGCGCTTCGATATCGCACGCTTCGGTGCCGAAGTGTTCCGGCCCTCACCGCGGCAGTCGGATCTGATGATTATCGCCGGCCGCGTATCGCAAAAAATGGCGCCTGTGATTCGCCAGCTTTATGAACAGATGCCGGAACCGAAGTGGGTAATTTCGATGGGAGCGTGTGCGACTTCCGGCGGCGTTTTCAATAATTACGCGCTCGTGCAGAGCGTCAACCAGGTCATACCCGTGGATATCTATGTCCCCGGCTGTCCCCCGCGTCCCGAGCAATTGATTTACGCGATTACGCTGCTGCAGGAAAAAATCATGATTGAACGTGGCTCGGTGAAGAAGGCGTTGAATCTGGTGCCGGCGGGCGAGTAGGGATCAACCAGCTCTCATAGCAAGTTGTCATCCTGAGCGGAGCGAAGGACCTGCTTCTTTTACTGTTTCATTTTTGTTGCCATCTGCCGTTCCGGCGGTGTCATCTGGTTCCAGACCGCGCTCAAATCCTTCTCCAGAATCTGATTACTCGGATCCGCTCGTAGAGCTAGCGCAAACCATGAATACGAAGTCGGCAGATCGCGCGGCACACAGTGGCCGGTGGCGTACATGGTTCCGAACGCGCTCCGAGCTTTGGCATTCGATTTGGCCGACGCCGCTTTCAGATATTTCACGGCCTCGTCACAGTTTTCGGGTACGCCCCGCCCGTAGAGATAGGCCTCGCCTTTGCGGAAGGCCGCATCGCCGGTGTCAACTGCGGAGGACACCGGCAAGTTTGACGCCTTGGGCAAGGTCCGGCTAGGCGCGCGTTTCTCCGGAGTCACCGGTTTTGCTTCGGCCGCTGGCTTCGCCGCTCGGTCGACAGATGTTCGAGTGACGTCGGGAGCAGCGCTCGCCGGTCCGGCGTTGCCCTCAAGAACACTGCCGTCTGGTGTCGCTGTTGGCGGCGTCTGCGATGTGCCCGCATCGGCCGTTGGGGCCGCCTCCTTGGCCGCCGGCTTAGTCGCCAGTTGCTCAGCAGGAGCTTCACCGGTGCTCGGAGTCGCGGCTTCCGGCTTTCGGCTCTCGGCTGCGCCGAGATAATTTGTGTACGTCCACCAGCCGGCTCCGCCCAATGCCGCAAGCAAAACCACCATCAGGAAAATCCGCCATCGACCGGTTTTGGGTTGTTCAGGCTCGAAAAAGGAATCCAATCCAGAGAAAGACGGTTCCCGCAGCGAGTCTATGCTAGGTCGAATCGGGGCGTGCTGATTCGGCCCCGGTTGATTTATGCCCGGCTGATTCAGGCCCAGCATCGAGGGCCCGGCAATCGGCGGTACCTGTTTGTTTACGGGCCTAGCCACGGTTTCTGGGGCCGGAGGCCGCCGCACTTCCGGCACCGATGCTCCCACCGGCCGCGGAGCTTCAAGCGAGGTGCCACACATTCCGCAAAAGCGGAAAGTCGGCGGATTGTCCTCCCTGCAGTTCGGGCAGATCACTATGATTCTCCAGATGTCTTTTCCTACAGTCTAACCCCAATCGGCAAGGTCACCGGACTGGTCCGTTCATATTAGAATGCAAGCGCCCGGTTTCCGTTCATGCCGAAAACCTCTAAAGCCCAGCCCGCACCCGCCGCGAAGAGATTTGAGGCAAGGCTTGAGCGCATGCGCCTGCGATGGGTCATAATCCACATGCCTTTCGATGCCGCGAAAGTCTGGGGCTCTCGTGGGCAGATTAAGGTGAAAGGCAAAATCAACGGATTTGCCTTCCGCACTTCGTTGTTTCCCACCCGCGAGGGGCGGCACATTCTGCTGGTCAACAAGCGGATGCAGAAGGGAGCGCGAGCCACGGAAGGCAGCGTCGCGCGGTTTCAGATCGAACTCGACAACGAAAAACGGACGGTAGCCATCCCCGATGAGCTCCAGCGCATTTTCAAAGAAGACCGCTCACTTCGCGGCTGGTATGACAATCTGAATCACTCCACTCGCAACGACATCGCCAAGTGGATCACCGAGCCTAAGGGTGCCGAAGCTCGAATGCGCCGGGCAGAACAAATTGCCGAGCGCTTGCTCGCGGTCATGGAGGCGGAACGGGAACTGCCGCCGATTTTGCAGGTGGCGTTTGCGCGCCATCCACGCGCCCGTGAAGGTTGGGATTTGATGTCGGCCTCGCGTCGGCGCGGGCACCTGTTTGGCATCTTCTACTACAGAACACCGGATGCTCAAGCTCGCCGCGCCGACAAGATGCTCGAGGACGCGACGGCTCTTGCCGAAAAAACGAGTGAGAGGAAGAAGTAACGGTATTCGGAGGACCTATATGAATTCTCCAGTGACTACGCGCCTCGGCCAGGATCTACTCTACCTTGCGCACGCGGACGTTGCCGCTATTGGACTGGGCATGGCGGAAATCATCACGGCCCTGGAGCGCATGTTTCGGGAAAAGGGCGAAGGGCACGTCGAGATGCCACCCAAAATCGGCATTCACACCATGCCCGACGCGTTCCTCCACGCCATGCCGGCGGCAATTCGGTCGCAGAGGGCCGCCGGGATGAAGTGGGTCGGCGGATATCCGGAAAACAGCAAGCGCGAATTGCCGTATATTACGGGACTACTTATCCTCAACGATTTTGAAACCGGCATTCCCGTCGCGCTCATGGATTGCACATGGATCACCGCTCAGCGCACCGGCGCTGCCACGGCGGTGGCCGCAAAATATCTGGCGCGGGCGGAGTCGGAAAGTGTCGGGATCCTCGGGTGCGGAGTGCAGGGACGCAGCAATCTGGAAGCGCTGAAAGTTCTGTTCCCCCTGAAAAAAATCTATGCCTACGATAAGCACGCTGGCCGCGCTCTTGGTTACGCGCTGGAAATGAGCGAGCAACTTGGGGTCGAAGTTGTTCCAGTGGGAGACCCGAAGGGCGCAGTGGTTCAGAGCGACATGGTAGTTACGGCGGGCCCGATTCTCCGCGTCCCGCACGCCACCATTCAACGCGGCTGGCTTGCCGAGGGTGCATTTGCGTCGCTGGTGGACTTTGATTCGTACTGGCATCCTAGCGCCTTGCATGAAGCCGATAAGTTCTGTACCGACGACGTGCCGCAGCTTCATCATTATCGCGACCTCGGATATTTTCAGGACATCCCCGCTATCCACGCCGACTTGGGAGAACTGGTTACCGGGCGCAAGCCGGGCCGGGAAAAGCCGGAAGAGCGCACCATGGCTTGCAATTTAGGGCTCGCCCTCGACGACATGACGGTGGCGCCGCTGATCTACGAGCGCGCTCTAGAGAAGGGAATTGGGACCTGGCTGCCGCTCTAGGTCGTTTGACCGCCCGTTGTCCTGCATAGCACAATGCACAAGCGCCGCGTGTGGGCGGCCGCCGTTCTGAGGATGCTTATGAAATTACGTTTTCCAGCTATTGTCGCCGCTTCGATCATCGTTTCGGCATCTATCACTTCCCTCGTCGCTCAGAATTCGAGTGCCCAGCCGGGAGCTGCGAAGCGAGCCATCACCGAAAAGGACTTGTTCAATTTCGTCTGGATCGCCGACCCCCAAGTTTCGCCCGATGGGTCCCGTGCTCTGTTTACCCGTGTCGTTACGGACGAAAAGCGCACCGGGTACGAGACCTCTATCTGGATCGTCGCCACCTCGGGCAGCGAGGCTCCTATGCGTCTGACCAACGGCAAGCATGACGCGCATGCCCGCTGGTCACCGGACGGCAAACTGATCGCCTTCGTCCGCGGTGGAGAGAAAGACGACAGCGGCAAGCCTCATCCGGCGCAGATTGCGATTCTGTCGCTGGCAGGCGGCGAAGCGCGCATCATTACCGATCTGCCGAAAGGGGCAGCCGGTCCGGTCTGGTCGCCCGACAGCAAGCGCATCGCATTCCTAAGTTCGACCACGCCCGAGGATATCGAGAAAGAACAGCACAAGAAGAATGACGCGAAGGCCGGGGCAGCGAACGCCCAAGAATCCACGACCACGAGCAGTTCGGCGGCGGAGGGCGAACACGAACCTGACATTCACATCATTACCCGCGCCGTTTACAGGAGCAATGACGAGGGGTATCTCGATTACAAGCGGCACGAGCACATCTGGGTGATTGACGTCCCGAACACGTCCGACGAACCGGCCAAGCCCCTGCAACTTACCAGCGGTGACTATGACGAAGGCGAAATCGTCTGGGCGCGCGACGGTTCGCGCATCTACTTCGCCACGCGCCGTATTGACGAGCCTTATTACGAAATGCCGAGCACTGATATCTATTCTGTCGGATCCACTGGAGGCACGCCCGATAAACTGGCTGCCGTTCCCATGGGAATCGGCGATCTTACACTCAGCCCCGATGGCCGCCGAGTCGCGTTTCACGGTTCCGTGACGCAGCCCGTCCGCTCATACTCGCAGCCCGACCTCTGGGTCATGGAGCTCGCTCCCAAGGCAGAGCCCCGCAACCTGACTGCTGGCTACGACTTCGATATGGGCAGCTCCGTCTTCGGCGATAACGAGGCCCCGCGCGGCGGCGGTCGCGCTACGCTCTGCTGGTCGCCGGACGGGCGCTGGCTTTTCGACATCGTGGCGAAGCAGGGAGGCACGCCGCTAGTTCGCGTGGATGCACAAACCGGCGCGGTTACCGAAATTGCTAGAGGCGATCAGGCTGTGCTGGATTTCTCCGTCACGCCCGATGCGCGTACTGCCGTGGCGCTGGTCTCTACCCCCGTTATGATCGGCGACCTGTTCACGGTTCCTTTGAGTGGAACGCCGCCCGGCGCGCAAGCCCGCATCACCGACGCCAACAAAACGCTCTGGTCCCAGCTCGACCTGACCGAACCGGAAGAAATTAATTACAAAAGCTTCGACGGCCTGCCCATTCAAGGATGGATTCAGAAGCCGCCCGACTTCGATCCGAAGAAAAAATATCCTTTGATCCTCAACATCCACGGCGGGCCGCACGCCGCTTATGGCTGGGTCTTCGATCACGAATTTCAATGGATGGCGGCCAAGGGCTACGTGGTGCTTTACATCAACCCGCGCGGCTCGACCAGCTACGGGCAGGATTTCGGCAACATCATTCAATTCCACTATCCGGGCGACGATTACCGCGATCTGATGGTGGGAGTCGATGAAGTCCTCAAGCGCGGCTACGTGGATCCGAAGAAGCTTGGCGTCACTGGCGGCAGCGGCGGTGGCGTCCTCACCGACTGGACGGTCACCCAGACCGACCGCTTCGCAGCCGCCGTGTCGCAGCGCGACATCTCGAACTGGGCTTCGTGGTGGTATACCGCGGATTTCACGTTGTTCCAGCCGCGGTGGTTCAAGGCGCCGCCCTTCCAGGATCCGAAGGATTACGCCAACCGCTCCGCCATCACCTACGTCGAGAAAATCCACACGCCCATGATGTTCATTCTGGGGCAGTCCGACTACCGTACTCCGCAGGACTCAGGCGGAGAACAACTATTCCGTGCGCTCAAGTTTCTGAAACGCCCGACCGCTATGGTCGTGTTTCCGCGCGAGACCCATGAACTGTCGCGCTCGGGTGAGCCCTGGCATCGGATTGAGCGGCTCGACAATATTGTGGGATGGTTCGACAAATGGCTGATGGGCGTTCCACACCCGGAATATGATGTGCGGCCGCCAACACCGGGAACGAAATCCACCGGGCAGTAAAGCGGGCCTAAGGGCTGGAGAGTTTCACACTCCGAAAAATGCTCGCCCTTGAGACGCACAATCCGTATAATTGAATCGTTTTAATACCAGTCTCTGTCCTGGAGGCGTTCGCGTGAAAATTCCTGTCGCCCTTCTCGCCGCGGTCACGATTCTCAGTTCTTTCTGCGCGGCGCAAACCATCACCGTGGATGTCTCGCACGCCGCCAACCACTTTGTCCCCAGTGAAACCCTGGGAGCCGGCGTTGACCGCATTCCCGCCGAGGCCATCGACAAAGATCTGCTCCCGGCCTCGCTCGAGGCAACACTCGCCTCTGGCTGGCAGCCGGTGTCTTACCGCCAGAACACCGAACTGGCGATAGAAGCCTGGCATTGGAATCCGCAGGGGACGTGGAGCGATCCGGCGGGCAAAGGTTATTTCACAGGCGCCTCAGTGCCCACCGAAAGCCTGCGCTACTCCTACGGATATTCTCTTCCGCGCCGTGGTTTCACCCGCAACGACGGCACCGAAAATGCCGGTTACTCGCGCCTCACCGACGGCGACCTCAACACTTTCTGGAAGAGTAATCCGTATCTGACACAACATTTCACCGGCGAAAGCGATGCCCTTCATCCCCAGTGGATCGTTCTCGATCTAGCGCAGCCGCAGCCTGTCGATAGCATGCGCATCGCGTGGGGAGAACCCTATGCCACCCACTACCTGGTTCAGTATTGGACCGGCGACGACCCCATCCGAGCGCCCACGCGAGGCACCTGGCAAACTTTCCCGCAGGCTACCGTTACCGCTGGCAAGGGTGGTACCGAAACGGTTCGCCTCGTCACGGCTCCGCTGGCGGTGCGTTTCGTTCGCATCTGGATGACCGAGTCTTCCAACACCTGCGATGCCGACGGTCCCGCCGACATCCGCAATTGTGTTGGCTATTCCATCCGCGAACTCTTCCTTGGAACCACAACCGGCGACGGCGCCTTCCACGATTCTCTGCGCCACACCACCGATCAGGAGCAGACGACTACCTATTGCTCTTCCGTCGATCCCTGGCATGAGCCGTCCAATCTCGGCTCGACTCGCCAGGCCCAGGTAGGCTTTGACCTTTTCTTCACCAGCGGCGTCACCCGCGGACTGCCCGCGATGATTCCAGTGGCGCTGCTCTACGACACTCCAGAGAACGCAGTCGCCGAGATTGCGTACATCAAGAACCGCCATTATCCGATCTCCTACATCGAGATGGGCGAGGAGGCCGACGGGCAGTTCATGCTTCCGGAGGACTACGCCGCGCTCTATGTGCAGTGGGCAAGTGCGCTGCATCGCCTCGATCCGACCCTTAAACTGGGTGGTCCTTCCTTCACCGGCGAAAACAAGGACATCGAAGTCTGGCCCGACTCGAGCGGTAGAGTCTCCTGGACCGGCCGCTTCGTCGACTATCTCAAGCAGCACGGCCGCATGAAGGATCTCGCCTTCTTCTCCTTCGAGCACTATCCCTACGACCCTTGCAAAACTCCGTGGGGAGTTCTTTACGATGAGCCCGAACTCATGCGCCACATCATTCAAGTGTGGCATGAAGATGGCATCCCCGCCGACCTGCCGATGTTCGTCACCGAGGGCAATCTTTCCTCCGGTGCGAGCGAAACTTATCAGGACATTTTCTCCGGTATCTGGCTGGCAGATTACATCGGATCGCTGCTCGACGCGGGCGCCAAAGGCGTTTATTTCTTTCACTATCTGCCCTTGCAGATGGAGCCGGGCTGCAATGATTCTCCCGGCACCTTTGGCATGTTCACGGTTGACGCTTCCTATAAGATCCAACAGCCCCTGGCGCAATTCTTCGTGGCGCAACTCATCAACCTGGAGTGGGCCCAGCCCGGCGGCGGAGAACATCAGGTCTACTCGGCAAAGGCTGATATTGACGATGGTGCTGGCCGTGAACTGGTCACCGCCTATGCGTTGAAGCGTCCTGACGGCAACTGGTCACTGCTGGTGGTCAACCGTGACCAGGAGAACGCTCATCGTGCCCGCATTGCGTTTCGTGGGTCCGATAATTCCGCGAGGGGTTTTGCCGGGCCGGTTGAGATCGCCACCTTCGGCAGCGCTCAGTACAAGTGGAACCCGCCGCGCACGCGCTTCATGGCGCACGCGGAAATCGCTGCTTTCCCCACGGTCGTTGCCTACACGAACGGCAAGGCTGATCCCGACGGGCCGATTTTGCGCTCAAAGCAGACCGGCAACAGCGACACGGTCTACGATCTGCCGGCGGCTTCAGTAGTGGTAATCCGCGGAAAGATTGCGGTTCATTAGTTCTCTTCCTGAGGACGCATCTTTCCGCTTCGCAAGTAACGGTTGTGCGAGCCGAGCGACTCCGTCAACAGGTGAGGCGTGTGTTTGCCGTACGACAGCCGCTCGGCCCGGTTGAGATAGTCGAGAAGCAGAGGTTTATAGTCCGGGCTGGAGCACTTCTCGATGATCAGGTGCGCCCGCTGGCGCGGCGAGAGTCCGCGCAAATCGGCCAGTCCGTGCTCGGTGCATGACCGACGTAACCGCGCACCGCGCCATCTTGTGTTACACTGTCGTTAACGCTTTTGCTACGGTTTGCTCGTTAAGCGGGGATCCTGTTGGATCCGCATCACCTCCGCATTTCCTGCCCGCCTGGTTCCAGCGCCAATTTCAAATAGAGCGGCATGCGAACTCGGATCAGTGTGTCTGAGAAAATTGAAAGTAAGCCCTCCAGAAAGAAAAACATCGAATGACCACATTTACGGAACTGCCCTTGTCTGTTCACTTGCAGCAGAAACTGGCGGCAGCTCAATTCATTACCCTCACACCCATCCAGGCGCGAGCCATTTCTCCTGCCCTTGAAGGCAAGGACGTAATCGGCACTGCCCAAACCGGCACCGGCAAAACTCTCGCGTTCCTGATTCCGATCCTCGAGATGCTGCGCCAGTCGCCATCGAAGAACATCAGCGCGCTGGTTTTACTGCCCACGCGCGAACTGGCTATGCAGGTTCACGAGCAATACGAACAACTGCGTGACAAGAACATGCCGAAGGCGGCGCTGGTAATCGGCGGCGTAGCCGAGAAGGCGCAGATCAACAGTCTCCGTTCCGGCTGCGAATTTGTGATTGCTACTCCGGGACGCTTGCAGGATTTCATTACCCGCAAGTTCGCAGACCTTCGACACGTAAAGATCCTCGTGCTCGACGAAGCCGACCGCATGCTGGATATGGGTTTTCTTCCGGCGATCCGGCGGATTTTGCAGATTCTGCCCCAGCGCCGGCAGACGCTGTGCTTCTCAGCCACCATGGAGCAGTCCGTGGTGTGGCTGGTAAATGAGTACACGCGCGAGCCGGTGCGGATAGCACTGGGCTCAGTGCTGAAGCCTGCGGAGAGCGTGTCCCTCGAAGCCTATGAAGTGCGGCCGTCGGAGAAACTAGACGTGCTCCGGCAGTTGCTCTATGAGGAAGCCGGGCAGACCCTGATCTTCACGCGCACCAAGCGCGGCACGCAAAGGCTGGCCAAGGAACTGGAGCGCGATGGCTTTTCGACCGCCCAGATTCACGGCGATCGCACGCAGTCGCAGCGCAACGCCGCCTTGAGCGGATTCCAGGAAGGGCGCTACCGGATACTGGTTGCAACCGACGTCGCGTCGCGTGGCCTGCACTGCGATGACGTAGCCCACGTGATCAACTACGACCTGCCGAAGATGGCGGAAGATTTCATACACCGCGTTGGGCGCACCGGGCGCATGGGTTCTCCGGGCCGAGCGTCGACCCTGGTCACGGGCGTGGAGGTTCTGGATCTGCGCAATATCGAGCGCACCTTGAAGCTGCGCATCGAACGCAAGCAGGTGAATGCTTCGGCCAGCGAACAACGTCCGAAGCGGTTTGTTGAAAACACACTCGCCTCGCGCACTCTAACCGCGTTGCCGGGTGAGGTGTTTGTCTAACTCTTGTTGGTGGAGCGCCGGGCGTCCCCGCCCGGCGGCATTACCCTTCGAATCCGGTGATTTTTATCACTGACAATTGGATGTCGCCGTGATCCAATTTCTATGGAGTTTCCAAAGGCACTTTCTCTCTTGAAGGGAGGGAGCTATGCAATTCCACCTGGAACCCAGCGAGCTGAAACTGCTCGCCAACGTCTTGCTAGAACAAGATCCCAAACAGTACAACGAACTCCTGACCAAGGTTATGGCCCACGACTTGCGACTCGACTCCGGAGAACTCGAACAAACCGGGGAGCTTCTTGCCGCCAAGAAGCGCATCCTTAAGGATGAGATCGTTCGGCAGTTGGACGCCACGCTGAAGTCAGAGCTGGAGCGGCAGTTGGCGCTGCTGGAACGAGTACTGGAGAGGGTCAACGAGGCTTGTGTAATGTTCTGAGGGCTGGCCACGGCCCATAGAAAACGTAAGATGCCGGAGAATTTTTGTTGGCATGGACCCGGGTTCGCCGGAACTCTGGGCCCCGGCGATCCCCCAGCCGGTTTAGTGATCGACTTCCTTGCCGTGCGGTGTGAGTAGTTCGATGGAACTGGGTTCGTCGTCGCTGCCGATGCCGAAAAGCGCGGCCTGCTCGGCGGCGTGCTCGCGCATCTGACGCAATTCCTCCGCTTCGTCCACCACAACGCCTCCCGGTTGATCCTGCTTGCGCTGGGTTTTGCGCTCGCTCTTGTCCCGCTGTTTCTGCTGGCGCGCTTGTTCTTTTTGACGCTTAGAAAAGGTTGACCGGCCTCGTGGCATATGAATCTCCCCGTACTTCTGATTTTATGATGGCTGGCTACATGCAGAGCCTGTAGGGTTGGCCCAGCTCGTGTCCCTGGAATAAACCGGAGGATTGTTACATCCGTCGTTTATTTCGAGTCGTGAATATATTATAACCTCGAACCGGGCAGCGAGGCACCGCGACTCCACAGAACCGGGCAAACCGCTTCCCACGCTGCTGCGAACTGCTTAAAGAGACGCTCTCTGGTACGTGTTGGCTGCCTCAATAGAACCTGGGAAGTGTGGCCGGCCGATTTCTGGGTCGGGAGTGCTATCGCGATATTACGTCAACTACGATCAGTGGGGTTGTTCATTCCTCCTCAATACGCCTTTCGATGTCGGGTCCAGCGGCTTGAAGGGCGCGACGCTAGTTAGAAAATCGGAGAGTACTGCCTCCATCTGTCTGTCGTAATCAGGAGGATTCTTGGGTAGGTGCGGCCACGCAATTCGGACTTTGACACCGCAATCGGCGACGATACCATAGCAGTCCCAAACCACATACTGCGTTGACTTCTGCATTCCGGTAAAGGTACTGCAGCGCCATCCTTCCACAAGTTTCTGTTCTGTTGCATTGTTCTCTATGGTCGATGCTTTTTTCTCGAAATCTTCCTTTTCCTAGGCACTACTTAGGTTTGAAGAGACAATAGAGAGATTTGAAGAATCAGAAGTCTTTTTGTCGGCACGATTCGGAATTTGAAATGCAAATATCGTTTTCTCTGCGGTTGACTTGCTTGCTATTACTGGCCAATTGCCGGGCACAGAGAACCTAATCCGCTCGACTACCGAGAATTCGACGTAATCGGTGGCAAGGGCAAAGGATGCCGTTAGACAAAGTACGAGTGCTTGAGAACGGAAGTTCATGTTCAGCACTTTACGCCCAACCAATCGGCGATGCTAGGACAAGAAGGTTTGCTGGTTCACGTAACCAGGCAATAGCGCTCACAATGCTTCGCTCGGTTTGCCACCTTCGACAACGCCGTGTTACCATCGAACTCGTTACGAAAATGAGAAGAGACAGGAGTGCAACAGGTTAGTGCTAGCCAGAGAGCAAAAACAGTCCGTCGTTGACACGTATCGCACGCACCCGACCGATACCGGAAGCCCCGAAGTTCAAATCGCGCTGTTGAGCGAACGCATTGGTCAGTTGACGGAACACTTCAAGACGCACCAGAAAGACCACGGCTCGCGCCGCGGACTTCTCATGATGGTCAGCAGGCGCCGTAGTCTGCTCGACTACCTGAAGAAGTACGACTCGGAACGGTACAAGACCGTCATTTCCAAGCTCGGCATCCGCAAGTAACAGCGCGACCGGCTCCGTGTGGGGCCGGTTCCACCTTGAGAGCCTTAGCAAAGTGCGTTCCCAACCGCCGCCTGGCATCCGCCTGTCCACGCGAACTCCGTGCCCGCGCGCATGCCCTTCTGCCCCATCTTCTGTCCGACAAAAGGATGACCTATGAAACCTGAAGCCACAAAAGTTTCCGTCGAACTCGCAGGCGGAAAACAACTCTCCATCGAAACCGGAAAAATTGCCAAGCAGGCCGGCGGCGCTGCCGTCGTCAGATTCGGCGAAAACGTTGTTCTCGCCACCGCCACCGCCAATCCCGAGCCCCGCGAGGGCATCGACTTCTTTCCGCTCACGGTTGACTACCGCGAGTACACCTATGCCGGCGGACGCATTCCCGGCGGTTTTATCAAGCGTGAAGGACGCATGAGCGAGCGCGAAACTCTTACCTGCCGCCAGATTGACCGGCCGGTCCGCCCCATGTTCGCCGAAGGCTTCAAGTGCGAGACCCAGGTCATCGCCTTGGTCCTGTCCGCCGACACGGAAAACGATCCCGATGTCTGTGGCATCAACGCCGCTTCCGCCGCCCTGACCCTCTCCGATATTCCATTTCTCGGCCCGCTCGGCGCCGTGCGCGTTGGCCTGCTGGAAGGTCGCTTCATCGTCAATCCCACCTACACCGAAATGCGGGACGGCCTGCTCAACATCATGGTCGTAGGCAGCGCCGATGCGATTGTCATGATCGAATCGGGAGCGAAAGAAGTAAAGGAAGAGACGGTGGTAGACGCGATTGAATTCGGCCACACCGAAATCAAAAAGATCTGTGCCGCCATCAATGAGCTGCGCGGCAAGGTCGGCAAGGCGAGGCGCCAGGTCACACCTCCGGAATTCGACGAGACTTACCTCAAAGGCTTGGAATCGCAGATTGGCCTGCGATTGGCCGATGCTCTTGATACCGCAAAGCATCCGAAAGCCGAAAGCTACGAACTGGTTCGAGTACTGGAGAAGGAACTGCTCGCAGCTCTGCCCGAGGACGACGAAGCCGGCAAGGCTAAACTCAAGAAGTATTACGAGATCCTGCGTGAGCGAATTTTCCGTAACCAGGTGATCGATCACAAGCGCCGTCCCGACGGGCGCGCCTTCGATCAAATTCGCGAAATCTGGATCGAAGCCGGGGTTCTGCCTCGCGCGCACGGCAGCGCGATCTTCACCCGCGGTGAGACCCAGGCATTGGTTACCACCACGCTCGGCACCAGCGACGATATGCAGCGTCTCGAGGGCTTTGAAGGCGAGGCCAAGAAGCGCTTCATGTTGCACTATAACTTCCCGCCGTTTTCAGTTGGAGAAGTTGGATTTATGCGTGGTGCCGGTCGCCGCGAAATCGGCCATGGCGCTCTCGCCGAGCGTGCTGTTTCGTCCGTGCTTCCGACCGAAGACAACTGGCCATACGCCATGCGCGTCGTCTCCGACATTATGGAGTCGAACGGATCGTCGTCGATGGCCACAATTTGCGGTGCCTCACTCTCGCTGATGGATGCGGGTGTGCCGTTGAAGGCTCCGGTGGCCGGGGTTGCGATGGGATTGGTGAAGGAAGGCGAACAGTACGCCATCCTGACCGACATTGCGGGCGCAGAAGATCATTACGGCGACATGGACTTCAAAGTTGCCGGGACCAAAGACGGTATCACTGCGCTGCAGATGGATATTAAGGTTGCCGGCATCACTTCGCAGATTATGCGCGAGGCGCTGGCGCAGGCGCAGCGCGGGCGGCTGTTCATTCTCGGCAAGATGGACGAGATCATCACCGAAGGTCGCGGGAAGGTTTCGGCGTATGCGCCTCGGATCTACACCCTGCAAATTCCGGTGGATAAGATTCGCGACGTGATTGGGCCCGGTGGCAAGATGATCCGCAGCATCATCGAGCAGACCGGCGTCAAGATCGACGTGGAAGATTCGGGCAAGGTCAACGTCGCGTCGAACGATGAAGTTTCGGCCAACAAGGCTTTGCAGATCATCAAGGATCTGACGGCTTCGGCCGAGGTGGGGAAGACGTATCTCGGCAAGGTCAGCCGCCTGGCCGATTTCGGCGCATTCGTCGAGATTCTGCCAGGCCTGGACGGACTGCTGCACATCAGCGAAGTGGCTGAGCACCGAATCAAGGATGTTCGCGACGAACTCAAAGAAGGCGACCAGGTGCTGGTAAAAGTCCTCGCCGTCGAAGGCAACCGCATCAAGCTGTCTCGGAAGGCAATTCTGAAAGAGCAGCGCGCCAAAATGGGTGGCGCTCCTCCGCCTCCGGAAACAGGCGAAGTAGCGGAAGCAGCACCGTTAACACCACAGGGTGCACCCACGGCAGTAATCGAAGGCGGCGCGGATTTCGACGCGGAAGATGAGCCGAACTTCAACCGTGTGGATGGTGTGGTTGCGTCGGTGGAAGCGGGCGCGGCGCGTCCGGAAGGTTCGCGTGAGGGCCGTCCCGGCGGTGGTGGCGATCGTGATCGCAATCGTCGGCGGCGTGGACGCGGACGCGGCCCGGGAGGCGGTCAGGGTAGTCACGGTGGCCATTCAGGCGGCGGTGGTGGTCGCGGAAGACGGTAGGATCATAACCCGGTAGTAGCTTGAAGGGCCGCAGCCATGCGGCCCTTTTTCTTTTTCAGTCCGCTACAGCCCCGGCGCGGCGTTTAGGGAAGATATTGCCGACGCGCCGGATCTCGGCGCCCACGAGCTTCAGCTTTTCTTCGATGTTCTCGTACCCGCGGTCCAGGTGATAAACGCGGTCAATGATGGTCTCGCCATCGGCGACCAGGGCAGCCAGCACGAGCGAGGCGGAGGCGCGCAAGTCTGACGCGAGCACGGCGGCAGCACTCAGCGGAGTTCCTCCGCGAACGATGGCACGGCGGCCTTCGATCTTGACATTCGCGCCCATCCGGACCAATTCCTGCGCGTGCATGAAGCGGTTCTCGAAAATATTCTCCGTGATGATTGAAGTGCCTTCGGCCTGCGTGGTGAGCGCCATGTATTGCGCCTGCATATCAGTGGGGAAGCCGGGATATTCTTCAGTATTCATGTCAGCAGCTTGGAGCGGCTGATCGCCCATGACGCGGACGGAGTCGGCCTTCACCGCGGTCTTCACCCCAGTTTCTGAGAGCTTTTGCAAGATGCCGGTGAGGTGCGCGGGATCGCATCCGGTGACGTTGACGTCCCCGCCGGTGAGCGCTCCGGCGATGATGAAGGTTCCGGCTTCGATACGGTCGGGGATAATACGGTGCCTGGCGCCGTGGAGCTTGCTGACACCCTTCACCCGAATCGTGGACGTGCCGGCGCCCTGGATCTTGGCGCCCATGGCGTTGAGCAGCGCGGCGAGGTCCGCGACTTCAGGCTCGCGGGCGCAGTTCTGCATGACCGTCTCGCCCTCGGCAAGCGTGGCGCCCATCAAAAGGTCTTCGGTGCCGGTGACAGTAATTCTATCGAAGACAATTTCGGCGCCGATAAGGCGATCGGTAGTGGCCTCGACGTAGCCGTGTTCCTGAGTGATCTTCGCACCCAGCCGTTCCAGCCCTTTGATGTGCAGATCGATGGGGCGGGCTCCGATGGCGCATCCGCCGGGCAGTGAAACGCGGGCATGGCCACAGCGGGCCACAAGCGCTCCCAGAACCAGCGTGGAGGCGCGCATGGTCTTGACCAGTTCATACGAAGCCTCAGGAGCGGCCAGCGTGTGCGCGCAAATGGTCGTGCGGTGATGAGCGCGTCCGTAGCCGAGTTCGACTTCGGCGCCCATGGCGGCGAGGAGCTTCCGCGTGGTCTCGATGTCTCGCACCTGCGGGATGTTTTCGAGAATCACCGGTTCTTCGGTGAGCAGGGCTGCCGCCATGCAGGGAAGCGCGGCGTTCTTCGCGCCGCTGATACGAACCGTCCCCAGCAGGGGATTGCCGCCGCGGATCACCAGCTTATCCATGTCAAGATGAGTTCCTGAAAATACCCCTCGATGAAACTTTTGCAGACGGGGCGTTGCGGATATTCTAGCGGGGAATGCGCGAGCATGGGCCGTGGAATTGCGAGCTGTAGTTCCGTTTGTAACTCCCGCCTCCTACTCGGGCTTGGCGCTTGCGAAGATTTTGCGTTTCAGGCGTTCTGCCCCAAGGCTTCAATCACCGCGTCGTGAAACGCAGGGCGTACCTGTTTGATTGCCTGGTTCTGGCAATCAGGCCAGCTGCGGTTGGTCAACAAAGTTATAGAAAGTTGGCGGTCCGGGTCGATCCACAGGGATGTACCGGTGTAACCGAGGTGTCCAAAGGAACGGGATGAAAAGTATCTTCCGGATTGCGAGGGCGTCGAGGGCGTGTCCCAGCCCAGCGCTCGGGAAGTGCCTTCGGGCACGGACTCGCGGCGAGAAAAGAGTTCGACCGTCGAAGAGCGCAGGATGGGCCGTCCGCCGTTGGGGATGGCATGGGCAAAAATGGCTAGATCTTCGGCGGTGGAGAATAGGCCCGCGTGTCCGGCAATGCCGCCAAGCACGCTGGCATTCTCATCCTGCACCTCGCCTTGGATGATGCGGCACCGGAAGCTGCGATCGTCGGCGGTGGGCGGGATGGAGGCTTTCAAGGCGTGCGTGGGAGTGAAGGTCGTGTGCGTCATGCCCAGCGGCCCGAAGACTTCACGTTGGCAGAAGGCGTCAAGCGATTCGTCGGCGAGGCGCTCGAGCGCAACGCCGAGAATGATGAAGCCGATGTCGCTGTATTCCGCGCGCGTGCCTGGAACGGCGGTGAGCGGCGTGGCGAAGGCGGCCCGCAGCAGGTCTTCACGAATCTTGCTGCGCAGAAAGAGCTTTTCGTAAGCGGGCAGGCCAGAGCTGTGTGCGAGCAGCATGCGCACGGTGACGTCGCGGCGGCGCTCGTCATCTTCGGCAAATGCGTCCATGAATTCAGGGACAATCGCGGTGACCGGGGCCTCCAGATCGAGCAATCCGCGCTCGTAGAGGATCATAGCCATCGCTGTCGTAGCGACGACTTTGGTGGCCGACGCGAGATCGAAAATGGTCGAGGTGGTTACCGCTGGCGAAGCCGGATCATAGGTGAAGAGGCCGAAAGCCTTGTGGGCCACAAGTTCTCCGCGAAAGGTGACCGCGAGCGAACAGGCAGGGAAGGCGCGGGCGGCAATGGCTTTCTCAAGGATGCTGAAAGCGTCGCGAAAGCGATCATCCTGCGCGGCGAAATTGCGCACCAGGAAAGAAAATCCAGACTCTCGATTGGGCAGCGTCAGCTCCAAAGTTGTTTTGCGAACTGATGGGGTTATAACAAACGCGGTGGGCTGAAGCAAACGGAGAGTTAATCCGAAGGCATCGCTGCTGGCGATCGGCCTTGAGCCAAATCTCCTGCGTCATGTAGAGTCACAGCAGACATGAAACTCGTAACGAAAAAACTGTTGCTCTGCACGCTTCTCTTTTCTGCTGCCACGTTTTCCCAGACTCCGCTGGATTCACGCCTCGCCGTACTTGACCCCATCATCAACGATGCCATTGCCCAGCAGTTGATTCCTGGTGCCGTCGTTGTCATCGGCCATGACGGGCAGGTTGCCTATCGAAAAGCCTACGGCAGCCGCGCGATTGATCCGCAGCGAGAGGAGATGACGCTCGATACGGTGTTTGATTGCGCGTCGCTGACCAAGGTCGTTGCCACCACGACGGCGATCATGCAGCTCTGGGAGCAGGGGAAGTTTCGCATGAACGATCCTGTCGCCAAGTACCTTCCCGAGTTTGGGCAGAACGGGAAGGACGATATTACGATCCGGCAATTGCTGGTGCACTACTCCGGCCTGGCTCCGGATTTGGACTTGACGAAGCCGTGGGAAGGGAAGGAAACGGCGTACAAAATGGCTTTTGAGGGACCTCCGGAATGGGCTCCGGGATCGGCGTTTGTTTATAGCGATATCAACTTCGAGGTACTGGGAGCGCTGATCGAACGGCTCTCGGGCGAGTCGCTCGATGCGTATGCGGCCAAGCATATTTTTGAACCGCTGGGCATGAAAGAGACGCGGTTCCTTCCTCCGCCTTCATGGGAGGCTCGCATTGCTCCAACCGAAGAAGATGAAAACCATCACATGCTGCGCGGGGTGGTACACGATCCTACGGCTCGCCGCATGGGCGGCGTGGCAGGACATGCTGGACTATTTTCTACCGCCGATGATCTGGCGATTTTTGCGCAGGCTTTGCTCGATGGCGGGCGAGGCGTGCTGACTGCGGCGACGGTTGCCAAGATGACTGCACCGCAGCAGCCAGTGAATGGAACGGCCCTACGGGGATTTGGCTGGGACATCGATTCTCCTCTTTCCACCAACCGCGGCGAATTGTTGCCGGTGGGAGGTTACGGACATACGGGATTCACCGGCACTTCGCTGTGGATTGATTCGGCGACGAAGACCTACATCGTGCTGATGACGAACGCGGTGCACATCAAGGACAAGGGAAACGCGATTTCGCTTCGTACCAGGGTGGCGACGGCGGTAGCGGCAGCTCTGGCGCTCGATCCGGCTGATGCGGAAAAGATGCGGATCGCAACCATCACCGGCTACAACGAAATGCAGAGCGCCGCACGCCGGCTTGCGGTGCGGAATGGAGCCGTGAAAACGGGAATCGACGTACTCGAGGAAACGAAGTTTGCGGCGTTGCATCCGGGCCGGGGAGGGAACCCGCGAAGCATTGGACTGCTGACGAATCAGACAGGCGTGGACTCGGAAGGACGCCGGACGATTGACGTGCTGGCAAACGTGCCCGGGATTTCGCTGGATGCGATTTTCAGTCCCGAACATGGGGTGACAGGAACGCTGGACACGACCGACGTCAAGAATGCGAAGGATGCAGGGACCGGACTTGTGGTCTACAGCGTGTACGGAGCTGGCGACGCGGCACGGCGTCCGCCGCTCGACGTGCTGAAGCGGCTGGATGCGGTGGTCATCGATCTAGCGGATGCCGGCACGCGCTTTTACACCTACGAGACTACGACCGGATATTTCTTGGAAGCGGCCGCCAAGGTGGGAATTGAAGTGGTCATTCTCGACCGGCCGAACCCGATTACGGGGTCGTTTGTGCAAGGGCCAGTCTCCGATGAGGGCAGCGAAAAGTTTACGAACTACTTTCCCGAGCCGGTGCGGCACGGCATGACGCTGGGTGAGCTCGGGAAGATGTTTAACTCCGAGCGGCACATTGGGGTGCACCTCGAAGTGGTTGCAATGGAAGGTTGGCAGCCCGGCGACTGGTTCGATTCAACCGGCCTCGCGTGGGTGAATCCTACCCCCAACCTGCGGAATTTAACCGAGGCGGCGCTCTATCCCGGAGTGGCGCTGGTTGAAGGGGCGAATGTCTCCGTGGGGCGGGGAACGGATACGCCTTTCGAAGTGTTGGGCGCGCCCTGGATCAAGGGCAGGGAATTGGCGGCTTACTTGAACGGGCGTGGCATTCAGGGTGTGCGTTTCGTGCCGATTGTTTTTACTCCAGCATCGAGTAACCTGGCGGGGGAACGGTGTGAAGGCGTAAACCTCACAGTTCTGGACCGGAATACTCTGGACTCTCCAGAGTTGGGGATTGAACTGGCGTCGGCTCTGCACAAGCTGTATCCGAACGACTTCAAACTGGAGCGAATGGCGGATCTGCTGGTAAATCAGGCGGTGTTCGAAGCGCTCAAAGCGGGAGAGGATCCAAGACGGATTGCCCAGGACTGGCAGGAGCGGCTGGATGCTTTTGTGCGCCTCCGGGAAAAGTACTTGTTGTACCGGTAGCTACCTATAAGACGTGGTTCCACACAAAAACCTCAGTTACAATGGCTCCGTTGGATGACGGTTGGCCATGAGCGAAAATCTGCTGTTCATTCCGAGTACATTTTACCGCTGCGCCGGCCCCAATTGCGGCGTGCAAAAGGGATTGAGCGACCGCTGGTGGGTGATGTGGACCTCGTTTAGTGATCTTGGGGCGCCGGTGATGCATCTGGCGCCGTGGGACGAGAAGCTAGCGGTCCAGGAAAGTGCGTTGTATGTTTGCGGTGAAGGCTGCGCGCAAAAACTGCAGTCGCAGTTCATGGGCAATGTGCTGGCGAACCGGCCGCGGAAGAGCGGGGCCTAGTCCTGTTCGGAGAATGAGTCATTTTCAGCTAACCGGAACCGTAGCGGCCGCATCTGAGACTGCAAGCGTGTTGCAGGATTATCCTCAAGGTAGGCATTCGATGAAAATCCGTGCTGCTTCCATTTGGGTGTTGCTGCTGGCGGCATTCGCGGCGGCACAGACGACTTTGGCCCCAGACCCCGCTGCGCCAGCGGTGGAGTCGGAGAAGCCTATGCTGACCATCCCGGCGGGCACCAGGGTCCCACTAACGCTGAAGCAGGCGATTTCGACGAAGACGGCGAGAGATGGAGACCCGGTCTACGCGGAGACAGCCTTTCCGTTTGTGCTCAACGAGCGGGTCGTAATTCCGGCGGGAACTTACATCCAGGGAAAGATCACCCGCGTGCAGCGCGGTGGACATGTCAAGGGACGAGCCGAACTGCTGGTTCACTTCACCTCGATGATTTATCCCAGCGGCTATACGGTAATGCTCGGCGGCTCGGTGGAGAATACGCCCGGGGCTGAGAAAACCTCGATGAAAGATTCGGAAGGAACGATTCGCCAGGATAGCGATGCCGCGAAAAAAGCCAGGGAAGCGGCGGGCGCAGCAACTACGGGCGCGGTGATCGGCGCGATAACCAATGGCGGCAAGGGAGCTGGGATCGGAGCGGGAATCGGAGGAGTCGCTGGACTGGCGATAGGAATGCTGTCGCGCGGCGCCGACGTCAGGTTGGAGCCGGGGACTTCGATCGAGATGGAGATTCAGCGCGAAGTGGCGGTGGATGCGAGCCGGATTTCCTCGCGACGTGAAGTCATTGTGCGGGAGTAGCGCCTAGGACGGTTATTTAGGCGGGAAGCTGGTTACACCTTCGGGAAAGACGCCCTCGCCGCGTTGATGTCGTCCCGCAGGCCTTCCCAGATATGGTCGGGCATTTCGAGGAACACCTTGACGATCTCGGGATCGAACTGGCGACCGGACCAGAGTTCGATTTCCTTGCGTGCGGCACCAAATGTTTGTGCGGGACGATAAGGCCGGTCCATGGTCATAGCGTCAAGGGTGTCGGCGATCGAGAATATGCGCGCGCCGAGGGGGATCTGGTCGCCTTTCAGTTTACGGGGATAGCCTGACCCGTCGTAGCGTTCCTGGTGGGCGTGAACAATCTCCGCTGCCTCGGCCAGGAAGGGAATTTTGCTGAGCATCTTATAGCCCAAGTAGGCGTGCTCGCGCATGATGGCCATTTCATCGCCTGTGAGCTTGCCGGGTTTGCCCAGGATGTCGTCAGGAATGGCCATCTTGCCGATGTCGTGCAGAAAGGCGCCGCGGGCGATCACATCGATATCTTCTTTCGACAGGCCCATTTGGCGCGCAATGGCGATCGTGTAGGCAGTGACTCGTCGGGAGTGGAATTCGGTCTCTTTGTCCTTGAGATCGAGGGCATCGCCCAGGGCTTCCAGCAAGATGTCATAGGACTTCTCCAGATCGGACAGCGCGGTTTTCCATTGCTGGGTACGATCGGCAACCAGGAGCTCGAGGTTGGTACGGTAGTTATCGTTTTCGCGCTGCAGGCGGCGTTTTTCCAGGGCGCGCTTGACCGTGGCCAGCAGTTGCTCTCGCTCGAAAGGCTTGAGCAGGTAGTCGTACGCCCCATTGCGCAGGGCCTGCAGCGCAACCTGGATGTCGTGAACCGCGGTCACCATGACGATCGGCATGTCAGGGTAACGCTCCTTGGCTTTCTCCAAAAGGGCTATCCCATCCATTTCCGGCATCATCAAGTCGGAAAGGACAAGATCGAATTCCTCACCGGATTCCATCAGCGCGAGGGCTTCTATGCCACTCGCGGCTTGGCGAGTCTGAAAGTGGGCCCCGCTAAGCATGGAGGAAACAATCTCGCGGATTGTTTCCTCGTCGTCTACCACCAGAATCAGCTCTTTAGCCATGGTTGTGAGTGTATGTATCGCTCATTCTAGGCTAGGACTTCACATTCCGAAAGTAACCTCTTGGAGGCGGAAATCTGGTAACGATCAGGGGTGACCGTGATATTCAAGAGCTTAGGAGTTCGTGCGTCTATCTATGAATCCTGCCGGGATATTCGGGAATTCGGTTGGCTTGTTCACCGTTCCTTGGTTGACGGCGCGAGAAACGGCCGCCCTGATCGTAGTGGTGGTCAGCCTGCTTTTCTTCCGTGTTTTTCGGGACCGGTGCCTGTTGGTATGGGGCGCGGGTTGGGTCGCCTATGGCGTGTTTCTGTGGATGGCGCGCGGAGGCGAGGTGCATGCCACGGCGAAGTCGATGGAGGCATTCGCGCCGGCCGCTTTCGTGCTGGCAATGGGGCTATTGGGTGCAGCCGGCCTGATGGCGGCGCAATCCCGGCACACCCTGGCGGCGGTGCTGGCGCTCTCATGGGTGCTCATGGTGTGTGCCGCCATGCAGCCGCTTTATTTTCCGGATTTCAAAATTCTTGGCCTGGTGCTAGACGTAGCCTGCCGCTTGCTGGCGGTCGCGGCCTTCGTTCAACTCCTGCGTTACCGGTTCGGGCGTATCGGGCTCGGACCTTTCCTGTTCGGCGCCGGCCTGCTGACCCTGAATTTGCACTGGCCTCCCTACACCAGTCGCATTCCGGGTGAAGGGTACCTGTTGGCGGAAGTGCTGTTCGCCGGGAGCATCCTGCTGGTGGTGTTGGACGACGCGCGCTTGCGCACCAGGCGGCTGGCGGCCCTGAACGAACTGACGGTCACGATTGCGCGCAGCCAGAATCATGCTCCCATGATGCAGACCGCGCTGGAGAAACTGAAAGCCGTGGTCGGGGCCAAGGCCGCGTGGTTCCTGTTGATGGAAGGTGACCGTTTGGTGCCAACCCAGCATGTTGGCCTGTCACCGGAAGTGCTGCGAGCCCTGGGGCAAGCCGGGACAGAACAAGCCGGGACGGGGCAGGCCGAGAAGGATGCAACCCAGGCCCGCGTTCTCCAGGAAAACCGGGCGGCGGTGATGACGCTCTCCGAGATGTCGGAGTCGGATCGGGAACAACTGCGCAAGCGCGGCATTCATCACGTGATTCTGCTGCCGGTGCTGGGCAAAAAATCGGTGATTGGGATGCTGTCGTTCGGCTGTTCAGGAAGCCGGCAGCACACGCGGGAAGAACTGGAGTTTCTGGAGACGGCGGCACAGAAGTTGGGTATTGCGATCGAGAATCTGCGGCTGCTCGAGCAGGTACTGCGTTCGCAGCGGCAGTGGATGAATACGTTCGATTCCATCCAGGATCTGATTCTGGCGCACGACACCGAGTTTCGCATTCTCAAGGTTAATCAGGCCCTGCTGCAGCGGCTGGAAAAGGCGCCGGCCGATGTCCTGGGCAATCGCTGCGGAGACGTTCTGCCGCAAATCAGCGCCTGGAGCGGATGCCCTTATTGCGAACGCGGCTCGGAGATGACCGAAGGATTGGATCCGTGTTTCGGCGGGCAATCGGTGGTTTCGACTTCATCGTATGCGGAGCAGGGAAGCCAGCAAAAGGGCACCATCCACGTGGTGCACGATACGACTGCGCGGCAAATGGCGGAAGAGAAATACCGCATGCTGTTCGAGCAGGTGCAGGAGGGCGTATTTGTAGCCACTCCGGAGGGCGAGTTACTCGACTGCAACGACGCTTTTGTCACCATGCTCGGCTACGGCAGCCGCGACGAGTTGATGGCCCTCGATATGGGCAGCGTCCTGCACGCGGTACCCGAAGAACGTGAGGCGTTTCTCAAGGAAATCGAGGCTCACAACTACGTCCGCAACTTTGAAATTACGGTGCGGCGCAAGGATGGCATGCTGCTGGCGGTGGCGCAGAGCTGTTTTGCCAGCCGCGACGGCGATGGACGCATTGCGCGCTATCAGGGCTTTGTGCTCGACATCACGGAGAAGAAACGTTCGGAAGACGAGATGCGCCGGCGCAATCGCGAGTTGAATGCGCTCAACGCGATGGCGGTCATCGCCACTCAATCGTTCGATCTGGATGAAATCCTGAACCTCACCCTGCGCCAGGTGATCTCACTGTTTGGGGCGGAAACCGGCTCGGTCTATCTTGCTGCGGACCCGGAAGGCACCTTCCGGCGCCGGGCGGGTTGGGGCCCGCGCAGCGAGGCGCGTGTGCGCATGGCCGAAGTTGTCTTTCCCGAAGGTCTCGGTGAGCTGGTGATGCGCTCGCGAGCGGAAGTTGTGACCCAGGATTTTATGCCGCACTTACCACCGGCCGTGGTCGAGTTTGTGTGCGCCGACCGCTTGCCCTACTGGATCTGGGTGGTGCTCTGGAGCAAGGACAAACCCATCGGCATCATGGGCATTGCCAGCAAGGAAGACCGGCACTATTCCAGTAACGACGAGAATCTGCTGGTCGCCATCAGCCGGCAGCTGGCAACCACGGTCGAAAAGGTGCAACTCTACGAAGAAACCTGCCGCGCCTACGAAGACTTGCGGCGGACGCAGGAGCAACTGCT
>JGI12269J14319_10001281_pt1 | contig 25140 bp, 15 predicted proteins | sample PeaSoiSIISIP2007_FD_14319 | JGI IMG/M metagenome (IMG submission 14319)
CGATCTGGCCGCCGGACTCGGCGTAGAAGGGCGTGCGGTCGAGCACGATCCACCAATCGTCCCCCTGCTCGCGGTAGCGCAGCACCGCGGAGTCGGATTCGAGGGAGTCGTACCCCACGAAGACCGGATTCCCCTCGCGGACCACGGTCCAGCCGTCCTGGCTGTTGAAGATGCTGGAGAACTTCCCGCCGGCGCGGGCGCGCTCCTTCTGCTCCTCCATGGCCTTCTCGTAACCCGCAGTGTCGATGGACAGTCCCTTCTCGATCGCCATCTGTTCGGTGAGGTCCACCGGGAACCCGTAGGTGTCGTAGAGCTTGAAGACCTCCTCGCCCGAGATCGTTCCGTCCACGGCGGCCGATGCGGCCTTTCGGAATCGATCCAGCCCCTGGTCCAAGGTCCGGCCGAAACGCTCCTCCTCGGAGCGGACGACGGTGGCGATGTGCGACTGGCGCGCCGCGAGTTCCGGGAAGGCGCCCCCCATGATGCGCACCAGGGTGGGAACCACCTCGGCGATCACGGGCTGCCTGGCCCCCAGCTCGCGGGCGAAGCGCGCCGCGCGCCGGAGCAGACGCCGCAGGACGTAGCCCCGGCCCTCGTTGGAGGGCGTGGCGCCGTCGGCGATGGAGAAGGAGAGGGTGCGCACATGGTCGGCGATCACCCGGTGGGCGGTGCCATTCTCGCCCCGGTCGTAGGGGACGCCCGTCAGTTCGGCGACCTTCTCCAGAAGCGGCACGAAGACGTCCGTATCGTAGTTGGATCGCACGCCCTGCATCACGCGGAGGACGCGTTCGAAGCCCATTCCGGTGTCCACGTGCTGTGCGGGCAGGTCCCGGAGCGACCCGTCTTCCAGGCGCTCGTACTGCATGAACACGTTGTTCCAGATCTCGATGAAGCGCTCGCAACCGTCCACGTTCACGCCCGCGACGTAGCCGGGTTCGTCCGTGCGGGGATCCGACTCGGGCCCGAAGTCGTAGTGGATCTCCGTGCAGGGGCCGCAGGGCCCCACTTCGCCCATCTCCCAGAAGTTGTCCTTCTTGCCGGCCTTCAGGATGTGGTCATGGGCGATGTCGGTCCCGGTCTTCCAAAGTTCCAGCGCCTCTTCGTCCTCCTCGTAGACGGTGGCCCAGAGGCGCTCCTTCTCCAGTCCCCAGACCTCGGTGAGGAGCTCCCACGACCACTGGATGGCTTCCTTCTTGAAGTAGTCGCCGAAGCTCCAGTTGCCCAGCATCTCGAAGAAGGTGTGGTGGTAGCTGTCGCGGCCCACGACGTCCAGGTCGTTGTGCTTGCCGGAGACCCGGATGCACTTCTGGGAGTTGACGGCGCGCTTGAGTCCCGTCGGGTTGTCGCCTCCCAGCAGGATGGACTTGAACTGGTTCATTCCGGCGTTGGCGAAGAGGAGCGTCGGGTCGTCGTACGGCACGACGGGGGACGAAGGCACGAACCTGTGGCCCTTGCCGACGAAGAAATCGATGAACGACTGCCGCAGGACCTGCGACGTGACGGGCTTCTGGAGCATCATAGGGCGTGAAAGTTAGATTCGGCCCCGAAGCCCGCGGTTGCCCGGGAACACCCCGTTCCCCGCGTGGCCGCATTCCTCCCGCAAGATCGGAAGTGGGGAGCGGGATCCGGGGACTTCGAATTAGGTTGATGGCTCATGTTGGCTCTGTCCCGGTCCATCTCTCCCTCTCGGAGCCTGTCCGAGCCGGCGAGGGCGACTCGAACTCTTTCCATTGATCCGCCGGGGTCCGGACGGGTCCGCGTGGGCTATGTGTTGACCGCCCTCTGCGAAGGCGGCTTGGAGCGGTTCACCCTGGAACTCGCCCGCCGGCTGCCCAGGGACAGATTCCAGCCCATCGTGTTCTGCCTGACCCCGCTGGCACCCTGGGCGGATCGATTCCGCGAAGCCGACGTTCCCATCCTGACCTACGATGCCCGGAACAAGCCTGGACTCGCCTCGGCATGGCCGAACCTGCGGACGCTTCTCCGGCTGGCGAGGGACTTCCGCCGCGAACGGATCCAAATCGTGCACACGTGCGACTTCTATCCTGCGGCGATCGGGCGGCTCGCCGCGCTGCTGGCGAGGGTTCCGGGTCGGGTGCACACCCTGCACAGTCTCTACGACTGGTATCCGGGGTGGGCGCACCAGGTCAACCGGTTGTTGGCCACGCGCACCCACCAGGTGACCGCCGTTTCCCACCCCGTGCTGGAGTCGTCGCTGCGGCTGGACAAGCTGCCTTCCGAGAAGTACAGGCTCGTCCACAACGGCGTGGACGGGGAGGAATTCAAACCGAAGCCGGAATCGCGAAGGGAGCTCCGGGAGATGCTGGGGATCCAACCCTCGGCCCGGATCATCGCGACCGTGGGGGCCTACACCGAACGAAAAGGGCATCGGACCGTGGCGGAGGCCGTCCTTCCGCTCATGGTGGATGATCCGCTCCTCCACCTGGTCCTGATCGGCACCGTCCCCGAACCCGAGTTCGACCTTCGTCCCGAACTCGTCGAAATGTTCCGATCGGCGGGGATGGCAAGCCGTCTGCACATGCCCGGACCCCTCGACGACGTGCGATCGGCCTACTGCGGCTGCGATGTCTTCTGCATGGCCAGCCTGGTGGAAGGACTGAGCCTGGCCTGCATCGAAGCCCAGATGTGCAGTTGCCTGTGCGTCTTCTCCGACATCCCCTCGTTCCGCGAGGTCGTCCAGGACGGGAACAACGGATTCCTGTTCCCAGTGGGGGATGCACGAGCCCTGCGGCGCACGTTCACCCAAGCCCTGAACCTTCCCAGGGAGAGGGAAGAGGCCATCCGGGGACAGGCGAGGGCCCTGGCCGTCGAACGATTTCCGATCGAATCGACCATCGCGAGCTACGTGGGCATCTACGAAGAGGTGATGGGCGGAACCGACGGGGGCTGACCGGGGAGCTGGCCGCCGCTCGAAAAGAGGCTGGCGAGGATCGGCACCAAGCCCATCGACCCCGAGATCGTCCTCGGGACCTCGATGCCGACGGCCGAGAGGAAGAGGACGAACGCCAAGGCGCCGATGGCCCAGAACGCTCCGTTTTCCAGATGGGCGAACCGCGACAAGGTGCCCATCTCCACCATGGCGAGTGTGAGCGATCTCACGAACATCGCCCCGATCCCCAATCCCAGGGCGATGATGTAGAGATCGTCGCTGATGGCGAACGCGCCGACGACACCGTCCAAGGAGAAGGATGCGTCGAGGACTTCGAGGTAGAGGAACCCGGACAGTCCTCCGAGAATGGCCGCGGTGCCCGCGGATCCACGCCCCAGCAGGTTTCCCAACCCCTCCACCAGGAGGTGCGCCAGCATGCCGGCCATGGCGGCGGCGAGGAAGGACGAGGCCGCCCGCGCCGGTACGAAGACGTGGGCGGCCAGGCAGAGCGCCAGGGCCGACCAGACCCATGCAGACTTCATGCGGCCGATCCGCGCCAGGCCCCGCTCCATCCACCCCAGCCAGTGGCGTTCCTTCCGGGCGTCCATGAAGAACCGGAAAAAGACCATCCAGAGGAAGGCACCGCCGAATCCGGCCACTTTGGCGTGCTGGGCGACGAGGACGCTGCGGAACGCCTGGGGGTCCTTCCAGGTGGAGGCCGCGACCTCGAGGAGTGGCCGATCCCCCACCGCCCAGACGATCAGCAGCGGAAAGAGGATCCGCATGCCGAAGACGGCGACCGCCATCCCCGCGGTCACGAACATCCTGCGCCAGAATCTGTTCATTCGTCCGAGGATCCGGGCGTTGACCACCGCGTTGTCCAGGGAGAGCGAAGTCTCCAGAACGCCCAGGATGGCCGCGGCGTACAGCGCGGAGATCCCGGAAGACATTTCGCGATCCCTGCCGTACCCCACGCCGAACGCCGCCGCCAGGGCGAGGAGGCCGAAGGCGGCGCTGCCCGAGAAGCGACGGAGGATCCACCTCACGCCCGGATTCCCGGGACCAGGCCCAGGAACACGTCCANGATGTGGAAGTGGTCCTCGAAGAAGCGGTCTTCCATGCCGGGAAGCTCCGATTGCGCCACCCAGCGCGCGGAACCGACATCGCCCCCTCGGATCGGCTCCGGAAGAATTTCCCAATCCGGCTCGAAGAGAAACGCGTTGGTGGCGATCCTCGCCCTCTGGCTGCGGTCGGGATGCGAAAAGACCGCCTCGCGGACGGGGTCGCCGCCCACCACGATCCCCGTCTCCCGGGCGAGCACGCGCCTCGCGCCCGATTCCAGGCTTTCGCCGGGCTCGGGGAATCCACCGGGCAGGGCTTCCAGCCCGCGTCCGGGGCGGTGGCCGCGGGTGGTCAGAAGCACGCGCCCCCGGGACCGCACGACGGCATCCATCGCAACGAACGGACCACGTCCTCCGAGGCTCCCGAAGGAGAGGATCGCCTGCCGATCCTGCGCCAGTTCCCCTCTCCAGGGACCCCGCATCCATCCCGCGATCCACTCCACGGCGGGTGCCGGGAGGACCCCCGCAAGCCTGGCGAGGACGGCCTCCGAGGGAAGGTCGGAGAGGATCCATTCCCGCAGCGGGGTCGCGTCCAGCGGGCCCAGGCGTCCGGTCTCCACTTCCGTCCATTCCGGGAACGTTCCCAGGTAGGAACTCGAATGGTCCTTCCGGTGACCGACCAGCGCCGTACGGCCCCCGCCCACGGCCTCCACCGCGGCCCGCACTTCGCTGGACCACCTCCGGACATCCCAGACGTCGCGCTGACCCGCCACCACCAGCCGCTTGTTGTCGGATTCCGTCAAGGTGGCGCGGATCATGGCCTCGCGTTCGGCGGCCGTGAAGGGGTTGCGCGGGGTGCGCGCCGCGTGCGCGGAACCCAGCACCATCACCACCCGCGGCGCGGTCCGGAAGGCCACCGCCAGCAACGCGGCGTGCCCGGAGTGGAACGGCTGGAACCGACCGATCAGGACGGCGGTGTCGAATCCGTTCGGCACCGGCGGCTCAGACCTTCACCACCGCCAGGTCCAGGTCGATCCCGTCGATCCGGATCCCCGTGGCGGCGGTCCGGACGAACTCCAGGCTGTCGGCCTGCACTTCGAGCGCGATGGCGGGACCGTGCGCCTCGACGACCGCGGCGAGATCGTCGGATGCGCAGAGGACCTTGACGAGGATCCGGTCGGTCACGGCGAGATCGAGATCCTTGCGGTGGGCCTGGAGCCGGCTCTGGAGTTCGCGGGCCAGGCCTTCCCTCCGGAGCTCCGGTGTGAGCACGGGATCGAGGGCCACGGTGAGGTCCTCCGCCGCTTCCACGACCAGGTCGCCTCTCGTGGTCCGATCGATCAGCAGGTCGTCGGGGCCCAGGTCGTGGCCTGCGACGGAAATCGTCTCCCCCGTCGCGGCTCTGCGCAGGGTCTCGGCGTCCAGCGCCTTCAGCCCCTCCCCTACTGTCCTGAGGGAGGAGCCGAGGCGTTTGCCCAGCGTCTTGAAGTTGGGGCGCACGGACAAGGTGACCAGGTGGGTCTCGTCGCGCTCGATGCGGAGCTCCTTGACGTTCAGTTCTTCCAGGATCACCTCGCGCATCGCCAGGAGATCCCGTTCGGCTTCGTCGGAACGGGGCACCACGGTGAGGGAAGCGAGCGGCTGGCGCACCTTGAGATCGTGCTTGGAGCGGAGGCTGCGGCCGTGCTCCACCGCGATGCGCGCGAGCTTCACGCGACGCGTCCCCACCGGGTCCCGGAGGGATTCGTCGGGACGGGGCATGTCGCAGTGGTGCACGGAACGAGGGAGCGAGGGATCCACCTCCGCCGCGAGGATCTGCCAGATCTCCTCGGCCAGGAAGGGAAGGTACGGAGCGAGCACCTTGGCGAAATCCACCAGAACCCTGTGCAGGGTGGCGTAGGCCGCGGACTTGTCGCCGTCGTCGTCGCTCTTCCAGAAGCGACGGCGGCTGCGTCGGATGTACCAGTTGGTGAGGCTGTCCACGAACCGCACCACCTCCGGCACCACGTTGTAGAGCCGGAATCCCTCCATTTCCCGTTCCACCGCGGCCAGCAGGTCCTGGAGTTCCGCCAGGATCCAGCGGTCCAGGTCGGAAAGCGGCAGGGCCGACAGTTCCTGTCCTGGCGTCCAGGTCAACTGTCCCTTGGAGCGGTCGGCGTTGTGGTAGGTGCAGAAGAGGGAGACGGAGTGCCACAGGGGAAGCAGCACCGAGCGCACCACCTCGCGCACCCCTGCTTCGGAGAAGCGCAGCTCCTCCCCCTTCACCGCCGCGGAGTCGATGAGGTACATGCGCAGCGGATCGGCGCCGATGGACTCCAGGACCTCGTTGGGATCCGGGTAGTTCTTCAGCCGCTTGGACATCTTCTGTCCATCCTCGGCCAGGATGATCCCGTTCACGACGACGTTCAGGAACGCGGGCCCCTGGAACAGCGCGGCGCCCAGGACGGTGAGGGTGTAGAACCAGCCGCGGGTCTGGTCCAGGCCCTCCGCGATGAAGTCGGCGGGGAAGAGGTCCGGGAATCCCCGGGCGTTCTCGAACGGGTAGTGCATCTGCGCGTAGGGCATGGAACCGGACTCGAACCAGCAGTCCAGCACCTCGCTGGTGCGCCGGTAGACCTCGCCTTCGGGATCGAACGCGGTCCCGTCCGAGGTCCGGATCTCGATGGAATCGATGAAGTGGGTGTGCAGATCGGAGATGGTGGCGGGATCCCTTCCGGAAAGCCTCGCCAACTCGGCGACGGACCCGATGCACAGCAGCTTGCCTTCCCCGGACTTCCAGACCGGGATGGGCGTGCCCCAGAACCGGTTGCGGGACAGGTTCCAGTCGCGCGCTCCGTCCAGCCACTTCCCGAACCGACCATCCTTGATGTGCGAGGGAACCCAGGTGATCTGCTGGTTGGATTCGATCATCCACTGCTTGAGGGACTTGGTGACCCCTTCGCCGTTCGTCACCGGTCGGTCCACGCCCAGGAACCAGGTGCGCATGGCGCGGTACAGCAACGGCACGCCGGTCCGATAGCAGTGGGGATAGCTGTGGACCAGGGTCTCGTGCAGGAAGACGAGTCCCCGGTCCTTCAGGGCGGCGACGATGTCCTTGTCGGCGTCCTTGGCTTCCCGGCCCTTCCATTCGGGCACCAGATCCGTGAATCGGCCGTCGGCGTCCAGCGGGTCCCAAAGGCCCAGGCCCAGGGTCTGGCCCAATTGGAAATCCTCCTCGCCGAACGAAGGCGCGATGTGCACCGCTCCGGCGCCGTCCTCCGTGGACACGAAGTCGGCCAGCACCAGCGTGTACTGCCTCTCGGAAAGCCGAGGAGCGCATGTGAACAGCGGGCGGTAGGCTCGACCGGCCAGCTCCGCTCCCTTGCGGCGCTCGAGGACCTCCACGTTCGCCGCGTCGAAGTAGGCCGCAAGCCTGGGTTCCGCGATCCAGTAGACGCCCGACGCGTGCCGGATCTTGACGTATTCGATCTCCGGCCCCAGCGCCACCGCCAGGTTGGACGGAAGGGTCCAGGGCGTGGTGGTCCAGACCAGGAAGGCCGCTTCGTCTGGATCGCCCTCCAGGAAGAACTTCAGGGTGAGCGACGGATCCTGCCGGTCGCGATAGCCCTGGTTGACCTCGAAGTTCGAGAGCGGAGTCGCGAGCTTGGGGGAGTAGGGCACGACGCGATAGCCTTCGTAGATCAGGCCCTTGTCGAAGCACTCCTTGAAGACCCACCATACGGATTCCATGAAGGACGGATCCATGGTCCGGTAGCCGCCCTTGAAGTGCACCCAGCGACCCATGCGCCGGACGGTCTTTTCCCATTCGCCGGTGTAGCGCAGCACGATGGAACGGCAAGCTTCGTTGAACCTGTCGATGCCGTAGGCCTTGATCTCGGCCAGGCCCGCGAGGTTCAGGTTGTTCTGGATCTCCGTCTCCACGGGAACGCCGTGGACGTCCCACCCGAAGCGTCTGTCCACCCGGTGGCCGCGCATGCTCCAGTAGCGCGGCACGATGTCCTTCAGGGTGCCGGCGAGGAGATGCCCGTAGTGCGGAAGGCCCGTCGCGAAGGGGGGGCCGTCGTAGAAATGGAAGGCCGGCGCGTCGCGTCGGACGGCTTCCTGGCCCTCGAAGGCCTTGGTGTCGTCCCAGAATGCCAGGATCCGGCGTTCGATCTCCGGGAAGGAGACGTTCTTCTCTGGTTCTCGGAACTGCAGCATAGGGGGGCAAAGGTAGATCGAAGGCCCATCTGGATCGCTCTTCGCGGGGCGGCCGTTGACAATCCACCAACGATTCGCTTGTGGGCGAGGCTGGATTCGCCAGCACCATTTTTCCCTCGGCCGTATCGTTTCGGAACGATGGAGCGTCCACCCAAATCGAAATCCGTGGCGGAATGGATCGAACGCCTGGGATTGAAGCCCCACCCGGAGGGGGGATGGTACCGGGAAACCCACCGTTCCCACCAGATCGTGGAATCGCCCCGGCACGGGGAAAGGTCCGCATTCACCTCGATTCTCTTCCTGCTGGAGCCGCCCCAGGTGTCCCGAATCCACCGCATCGACGCGGAGGAGCTTTGGAATTGGCACGCGGGTTCGCCCCTCAAGATCCACGTCTTCGGCGAAAACGGGGAGCGGGAGACCCGAGGGCTGGGACCGCGACCCGGCGATTGCTTCCAGACCGTCGTTCCCGCCAACCACTGGTTCGGCGCCGAACTGGAAGACGACCATGGATGGGCGCTGGTGGGGTGCGTCGTGGCGCCCGGATTCGAGTTCCCGCTGTTCCAGTTCGGGGATCGCCGACGGCTTTTGGGAGAATACCCCCTCCACGCCGAAACCATCCTCCGCCTGACTTGATCCTAATTTGATCCCATCCATGTCCAGCTCCAGTCGAGCATCCGACATCCCGACCTTCGCTCTCATGGTCACCCGCCTGGATGGCTGGTACCAGAGCCAGGTGTGGCACGGGGCGTCCAGCGCGGCCAGGCTCCTGGGAGTGCGTCTCGTCGGTCTGGTGGGAAGCGCCTACGACGACCCGGAGACCAGAGGGGGTCCGGTCGAGATCTTCGACCTCGCCCGGATGAAGGAGATCGACGGTTACCTGATCCCCACCGGCACGCTCTGCAACTTCACCGGACCCGCACCGGTTCTGGATCTTCTGCGTCGGCTTCCCAAGCGCCCCATCGTCAGCATCGGTCTGGAGATGCCCGGAATGGCCTCCGTGGTGCCGGACGGAGGCGGGATGGATTCCATCGCCCACCATCTCGCCGGCACCCACGGATTGCGCCGATTCGCCTACATCGGGGGGCCCGAATCGAATCCGGACGCCCGTCGGCGGTGGGGGGATTGGATCAAGACCTTGGCGGAGTACGGCATCGCACAGGATCCGTCCCTGGTGGAAACCGGCGACTTCACGCTGGAATCCGGCCGCGAGGCGGCGGATCGGATCCTGGGTAGGGCCCGCCTCCCCCAGGCGATCGTGTGCGCGAACGATCCGATGGCCCTGGGCGTGCGCAAGGCGCTGTCCAAGAGAGGCCTGCGCATCCCCCACGACGTCCTGCTGACCGGGTACGACGACATCGAGGAAGCGCGCACCATGGTGCCTCCGTTGACCACGGTGAAGGCCGGCACCTACCAGGTCGCCTTCCGGGCCATGGAGATGCTGCTGGACCTGCACCGCGGCGGAAAACCCAGTCAGGTGACCACACCCACCGACCTGGCCTTGAGACGCTCCTGCGGATGCCATGCCGGAGCGGCCACCACGTCGATCCCCCACCTGCTCGCGGAGTCCGCCGGGGTTCCCGCCCCGAACACGCTCCGGCAACTCCTGTCGAAGCCGGGTTCCCAGGACGCCTTCCTCGACCGCATGGAAGAGACCTTGGACGGCGCCGAGCACGCGGAGATCGACCTTTGGGAGGAAAACCTCCTGCTCGCCGCGTGCCCGGTTCCTCCCCCCGAGGCCTCCCGCGCGCTGGTGGCCGCCGAGGCCCTGGTCTCGCAGGCGCGGCACAGCCTGGACACGCGCCGTCGGCAATCCCTGCAGTACCTGATGCGGGTGCAATTCCAGGCCATCCAGACGCTCACCTACGACATCCCTCGCGACGAGCTGCCCTACCGCATCGTCGACGCGTTGCAGCCCTTCGCGGAAAACCGCCTCCGCCTCCTCCTGTTCCGGTCGGATTTTTCGGCGATCCCCCTGTCGGAAGGATTCTCCCGGCCCTTCACCTTCGCCTTGGACACGCACAAGAGACGGATCGGCCCCCCCGGCCACGATCTTCTGCTCCCCCGCGACGACAAGCTCGCCGGCACCTGGGCGACGCTCTCCCTCTCGCTGGGGAACGAACACTTCGGTGTGGTCCAGGTACGGGACTGGAATTCGAACGAACTGTTCCTGGAAAGCCTCCGGCTTTCGCTCACGATGCTGCTGTCGGGCATCCAGAAGGCGGCGCGGGAAAACCAGATCAAGGAAGAGCTGGTACGGCTCGCGCGGCGCGACGACCTCACCGGCCTCCTGAACCGCCGGGGGCTTTTGGAGCAGGGGGCGATCCTGGTGCGGGCGGCCCAGCGGGGTCAACTGCGGATCGGCGTGGTGCTTTGCGACCTGGACGGCCTGAAGGAGATCAACGACGTGTACGGACACGCCGACGGCGACATGGCCATCCGAAGCCTAGCCCGCGCGCTGGAGGACGGTTTCCGCCAGTCCGACGTCGTCGCGAGGCTCGGCGGGGACGAATTCGCCGTCATTTCGCTGATCGCCGACGACGGGAACCTGGAGGGAGCCATCGCGAGGCTCCGCGAGGCGCTGGAACGCCGTTCGCACGAATTGGGAAGACCATGGACGGCACGGACGAGCGCCGGTTGGATGGCCTGGAACCCCGGCGATGGACAGGACCTGGACAGCGTGCTCGCCCAGGCGGATGCGCTCCTCTACCACGACAAGCGCGAGCGCAAGGCGGCCTCGCAGGGGTTCTGAGGAACACCGGGGTTCCACCACCGCGAATCGGGCGTTGGTGGGATGGCATCCGACGAGATATATTGGCGTTCGAAGGGCGCGCTTCCGTTCCACGCGATCGAGACGTTCCCGGATCCCACCCCATCCCTGGACATTTCCCATGCGATCACGCCTCCATCCGATCGGACTCGCGTTCACCATGTTCTTGGCGGCAAGCGCCTGGTCGACCGAATTCCAGTACCTGTTCATCCAGGGACAGAAGAGCGGCGAGATCAAGGGTTCCGTCACCGCCAAGGGAGAGGAGGGGTCCATCCTGGTGGACTCCATCTCCCACGAGATCGCCATCCCTCTCGACGCGCAGACCGGGTCGTCAGCCGCGAAGCGCCAGCACAAGCCCTTCGTGGTCGATGCCCAGGTCGACAGGGCCTGGGCGCCGCTCTACAATCTTTTCGTGACCGGCGAATCCCTGACCCGGGTCGAATTGCGGGTTGCGGCCCCCAATGCGACCAAGACCATGACCATCCAGCGCAAGGTGCTCCTCACCAACGCGTCCATCGTGGGCATCCGGCAGTTCACGGTGAACGGCTCCAACGGCAAGCCGGACCACGACGAACTCAGGATTTCCTTCACCTACCAGAAGATCGGGTGGGACTGGGTCGAGGGTTCGATCACGGCAAAGGACGATTGGCTTCCGCCGTCCCCGTGAAGGGACCCAACCCGCTTTTCAAGCGACTTGAACCCTGAGCAGTTCCTTCTCCCGATCCAGAAGGGAATGCGCCTCGTGCGCCTCTTCCAGGGAAAGCCGGGCGCAGGGCAGGGCTTCCAGCCGGGCGGATAACGCGGGGAGGCGCCGGGCTGAGACGTTCCAATCTTCGGGGGAGGTGCCGCCCATGGTGGTCCACGAGGCTTCCGCTGCCGCCAGCCGATCGGGCAGCGCGGAAACGTTCTTCCAGGGAACGAAGGCGGCGACGGCCGTTCCCGGTGACAGGAGATCCAACGCGGATTGGACGGATTCCGCCTTCCCGTCGAAAAGGAGAACGAGGTCCGCCGGCCCGCACAATGCCTCGCGTGCGGCGCCCGCGTCGGCGACCACCTCGTGGTATCCATGGGTCCCGCTACCGAAGCGGGATTCCGGATCCAGCAGCACCCGGCGTCGGGGCCCCTCCAGGGCCATGCCGGCCAGCGCCGAAGGCAGATCGGCACCGATGGCCAGGATCCTGTTCCTGCGAGGAAACAGGCGCTCCAGTCTCAGGATGCGGGCCAAGGGTTCCAGCAGGGACGCGGCGCCGGGCTCCAGGTCGGAGGGCAGGGCGATGGTGCCCCGTCTGGCCGACCAGGGATGCAGGACCCGATGGCGAGAGAACCATCCCGGCCCCGAAGATCGGATTCGGGCATCCAGGCAGAGGGAAGGACATCCCGCCTTGCAGGACGGGCAGAACCCGCACGGCGGGGAAGGATGGGAGAAGAGTCGGAGTCCGGGAACCACGCGCGACTGCTCCTGGCAGGCGAGGACTTCCCAGGCGGCGGAAGCACCCGGCAGCCAGTGACGTTCCGAACGGAACACGGAGGCCGCCACCAGGGACAAGATCAGCCCACCGTCCTCCGGCGAGGGAAGCCGAACCGTCTCGGGGACCCAATCGCCCGGCCGATTCCCCAGAGCAAGGGTCTGTTCGGGCAAGGCTTCGAGGTGGATCCAGTCGGAACCGAGGTCCATGGATCCAATGTAGTGCGGTGGCAACTTGTCTCTCCGATGGACGAGGGATTGTTTCTTTTTGATGTCGGAAAGGGAGATTCAGACCTAGATTTCCAGATATGCAGGTCCGATCAGCCCAGGACCGATTCTCTCGAGGAGATCCCATGTCCGCCTCAACCGACCAGACGTACAGCCAGTTGCGCAGAGGACTGGGGATCGACATCGGTGCCGCCAGCGTCAAGGCGTGCTGCGTCGAAGACGGCACGATCGTCTGGTCCGAATCCCGACCGCACGACGGCGATCTCCCCGGAACGCTGCGTCGGATCTTGACGGAACACGCCGTGAAGCCGGGCATCCCCACCTTGATCACCGGCCAGGAGGGACGGCGACAATTCCGGGTTCCCGACCGCATCGCCCCCGCCGCGGTGGAACGGGCCGTGGGCCTTCTGGGCGAACGCGTCGAAGCCGTCGTGTCGGTGGGTGGAGAAGACCTGGTGGTCTACACCCTGGATTCCCATGGCCGCATCCAGAACACGTACGCCGGCAACAAGTGCGCCTCGGGGACGGGTGAATTCTTCGCGCAGCAGCTCAAGCGCATGGGCTTGGGCGTCGACGTCGTCTTCGATCCCGCCTTGGACAACTCCACGGCCTGCAGCCTTTCGTCGCGTTGCTCGGTGTTCATGAAGAGCGACTGCACGCACAAGCTGAACAAGGGCGAGGCCGACAAGAACGACATCGTCCTGTCCCTCTCCAAGGTCATGTCCCGCAAGGTGGTGGATTTCCTTCGCCGCGCCCGCGTCACCGAAGGGCGGGTGCTTCTCAGCGGAGGCGCCACGAAGAATCCCCACCTGGTCCGGTACCTGCGCGAAGAGCTTCCCTCCGTGGTGTTCGTGGTGCCGGAGCAGGCACCCTGGTTCGAGGCCTGGGGCGTGGCGGACATCGCCGTCTGGGAAGGCGAACCTCTGCCGGCCCTGGAGTTCCTCATGGGCGACGCGGCGGTGAGCTACCCGCGTGCACCGTCGCTGGCGCTGGCCGTGGACCGCGTCACCTTCGCACCCTCCCAACGAGGTCGGATCCGACCCGGACGCAAGTACGTGCTGGGGGTGGACGGCGGATCCACCACCACGAAGGTGGTGCTCCTGGACATGGAGACCAAGGAGATCGTGGCCAGCCACTACGGCCGCACCCTGGGCGATCCCGTGGTGTCGCTGCGCCACTGCCTGGAATCCGTGCGCACGCAGATCCGCGCGGCGCTGGGGCCCGACGCCGAGGCCGACATCCGCCTGGTGGCGACCACAGGCAGTTCCAGGGAACTGTTGGGGGTCTTTTGCGAGACGGACGGGGTCTACAACGAGATCATCGCCCACACGGTGGGTGTGACGTTCTTCGACCCCGACATCGACACCATCTTCGAGATCGGCGGCCAGGACGCGAAGTACGTGAACCTGAGGAACAGGGTCCCGGTCGACTACGCGATGAACGAGGCGTGCAGCGCGGGCACGGGATCGTTCCTGGAGGAAAGCGCCGCCGGAGACCTGGACATCCACAAACCGGAACTCATCGGACCGGCCGCACTGGCCGCGACGGCGCCCCTGCGTTTCGGGGAACACTGTTCGGCGTTCATCAATTCGGACATCCGCAAGGCCATCCAGCAGGGGGCCACACGCGACGACATCCTGGCGGGGCTGGTCCTGTCCATCGTGTCCAACTACCTGAACCGCGTGGTGGGGAACCGCCGCGTGGGCAAGCGCATCGTGCTGCAGGGCGGCGTGGCGAAGAACCCCGCCGTTCCCATGGCCTTCGCCTCGCTGCTGGACAAGGACATCGTCGTGCCCCCGGATCCGGAATTGATGGGTTGCTTCGGCGTGGCGCTCCTCGCCTTGGAGAAGAACGCCGCCGGCGATCTGGAGCAGGGGGAGTGGACGCTCGCGAACCTCCTTGCCCGCGAAGTCAGCCATGGCAAGACCTACCGCTGCAAGGCCTGCGAGAATCTCTGTCCCATCCAGATCCTGGACGTGGAAGGCCACAAGTACCACTTCGGCGGGAGGTGCAACCGATACGCCAACCAGCGCAGGAAGTCCACGGGAGAGGACGCGGTGGATTGGGTCGACAAGCGCAGGGAGCTCTACTTCGAACGCTTCGCCGCGGACATCGCGACCCTTCCCGACTCCGCGACGGTGGTGGCCGTGCCGGAGGCGTTTTCCGTCCATACGCTCTGGCCGCTGTATTCCAACTTCTTCGCGCGACTGGGCGTCAAGCCCCGCCTCGTCTCCGCGCTGGACGAAGCCGGCATCGCCAAGTGCGAATCCAGCTATTGCTATCCGGCGGAGCTGGCGCACGCCGTGACGGAAACCGCCCGCAAGTCCGACGCGGAATGGTATTTCCTGCCCCAGTTCAAGGCGATGCCCTCCTACCAGGAAGACATCCACGCGTGCCTGTGCCCCATCATGCAGGGGGTGCCGTACTACCTGCGCACGGCGCTGGGCCTGGACGATTCCAAGATCCTCCGGCCCGTGCTGGACTTCACGACGGGATTCGACGAAGGCTCGGAGCCCATGGTGGACGTGGCCGTGCAGCTGGGATTCTCCCGGTCGCAAGGTCGCAAGGCCTGGTCTTTCGCCCTGGAACGCCAGAAGGCCTGCTACGAGGAAGGTCGGCGCATCGGCGCCGAAGTGGTCGCCAAGGCGGCGGAATCGAAGAAACCGGTGATCGCCCTGTTCGGACGCCCCTACAACGCCCTCACCAGCCAGGCCAACATGGGAATCCCCCGCAAGTTCGCGACCCGCGGCTACACGGTGATCCCCTTCGACTTCATGCCGATCTCCGACGAGGAGATCACCGACAACATGTACTGGTACTACGGCCAGCAGAACCTGAAGGCCGCCGTGCAGATCAAGAACCACCCGAACCTGTTCATGTGCTTCGTCACCAACTTCTCCTGCGCGCCCGACAGCTTCATCCTCCACTACCTGCGCTGGATCCACAACACCAAGCCCTTCCTGATCCTGGAGCTGGACAGCCACACCGCCGACGCCGGGGTGGACACCCGCATCGAGGCGTTCCTGGACATCGTGGAAGGGTACCGGCGCGCGGACATCGCCGAGGAGTCCATGATGGTGGACCCCGACTGGCAGATCCAGTTGGAAGGCAAGAAGACCTGCGTGCGGAACAACCTGACCAACGAGGTGGTGGACCTGACCGACAGGCGCGTGAAGCTCCTTTGGCCCTCCATGGGGCAGATCGGAACCCGCCTCCTTTCCGGCATCTCCAAGTCCCACGGCATCGATTCCGAGGCGCTCCCGGAGGCCGACGTCAACACCGCGGGCCGCGCCCGCGCGGTGGCGTCCGGCAAGGAATGCATTCCGTCGCTCCTGGTGCTGGGAGCCTTCCTGGATTGGTTCGCCAAGCACGAGATCGACCCCGAGCGCGTCTATGTGCTGTTCATGCCCCTGACCACCGGTCCCTGCCGAACCGGACAGTACGCCATCTTCTACGAGAACCTGTTCCGCGAACTGGGCTACCGCAACGTGCTCTGCCTGTCGCTGAATTCGGACAATTCCTACACGGAGCTGGGTTCCGACTGGAGCACGCGCGCCTTCGTCGGGGTGCTGGTGTCGGACTACCTGCGCGACATCCGCAACACCCTGGTCGCCTTGGCCATGGACCTGGACACCGCCCTGGAGACCATGAGGATCATCGAAAACGAGGTGGTCGAGGCCACCGAGGCGGGCGTGGACAAGATGTGGCAGAGGTTCCCCGAGTGGGTGGACCGGCTGGAGGCGATCTCGCTCAAGAAGACCCTGGCCGAATCCCGGAAGGTCCTGGTGGTGGGAGAAATCTTCGTGCGACGGGACGAATATTCGGTTTCGCCGCTCACCAACATCCTGGCGGAACGGGGGATCGTGACCAAGATCGCCGGACTCGGCGAATGGATCCACTACCTGGACTGGGACCAGATCCGCCGCTACAAGAAGCGGCTGGCGGCGCTCCCGCTCTGGAAACGCCCCCTGTCCTGGGAGGCGCGGAAGCTGGCGTGGCAGAAGATCGAGATGATGTGGAAGCACCGCCAGGAGGTCCGGCTCCTCAAGCTCCTTTCTCGCAGCGGTCTGGTGGCCCCGGCGGACCACGACATGGAGGCCACCATGCTTCGTTCGCTGGAGTTCGGCGATCCCGAACTGGAAAGCGAAGCCTCCCTCTCGCCCGCCGTGGCGGCGATCGCGATGGAGAACGGGTGGGACGGAATCGCCATCATCTCGCCTTTCGCCTGCCTCCCCGGACGCCTGATCGAAGCCACCTACGGGCCATGGGCGCGCCAACGGGGCCTGCCCGTGATCGCCATCGAAAACGACGGCAACGCCTATCCCCCCAACGTGATCAGCCGCATCGAGATCTTCGCCCACAACGTGTCGCGCGGCCTCAGGGGCGACGGTCTGCAGGACGATCCCCTCCTGCCGGAAGCATGCGAAACGGAGGAATCTTCCGCGAACTTTGCTACTAAGCGGAAGGAACTCCAACCGAGGTGATGCCATGGACGTGCTAGTGATCGGCGGAACGGGGCTGATATCGACCGCCATCGTGCAGGGGTTGCTGGACCGCGGCGACCGGGTGACGCTCTTCAACCGCGGAGAGACGCCGGTCCGGTTCCATGGGGAGGTGGAACGGTTGCACGGGAACAGGTGGGAGGCGGGGTCGTTGGAGAAGTCCGTCTCGGGCCGCAGATGGGACGCCGTGATCGACATGGCCGCTTTCGCGCCCCAAAACGGCACCCAACTCGTGGATACCTTCTGGGGCAAGACGGGTCAGGTCCTGTTCTGCTCCACCTCTTGCGTGTACGGCGGGCCGGCCGACCAGCTCCCCATCAGGGAAAGCTCCCCCCGGCGTCCCTTCGGGATGTACGGAATCAACAAGGCGGCCATCGAGACCATCCTCCTGGAGCACGACGGGCGCGAAGGAACGCGTGCCACCGTGCTGCGCCCCTCCTACACCACGGGCGAGGGAACGACGGCTTGCGGGCTTCTTTTCGACGACTCCCTGGTGTCGCGGATGCGCGCGGGCCTTCCCTCCATCGTCATGGACGATGGGACCTGTCCCTGGGCCATCGCCCACGTGTCCGACGTCGCTCGGGGCTTCGTGGCCTCCCTGGGAAATCCCAAGGCCTTCGGGAACGACTACCACCTGACCTCGCACGAACACACCGATTGGAACGGCGTGTACCGCACACTGGCCCAAGCCGCCGGAGCCGATCCGGAGATTGTCCACATCCCCTCCGGGTGGCTCCGCCAGGTGGCCCCTCGGCGCAGCTTGGGAGCATGGTTCATCTACCGCTTTCCCAGCGTCTACGATAATTCCAAGGCCGAACGCGACCTCGGCTTCGCCACGACGGTGCCTCTCGTGGAGACCTTCCGCCGACAGATCCGGTGGATGGAAGAGAGCGGAACCCTGAAGGCGGTCGACCAGGAACCCTGCCAGGACATCCTGCTCGAGGGCTGGAGGCGCCACGCCCAATGGCTCGGCGACGACCCTCGCTGGGTGGACTGGAATCCCTGGGGAAACAACACGGAGAATTGATAGGTTGTGCCCGATGCCGTTGATAAAATCTCAACACCTCGGGCACCCGGTCCTATGCTGATCCGGTGCTGCGTGCGTACACTCAGACGGTGAAGCATGTCTTCGATTACCTGGACTATCGGGACCTGCTCAAGGATGCCTACGAGGATGGCAGGGTCGGCGATTCCAGTCTCTCCTACCGTACTCTCGCCGCGAGGCTGGGTACGGACGGGAGCTATCTGTTCCGCGTCCTGAGGAAGGAACACCATCTCCCGGCGAGATGCACGCCGAACGCCCTGGAATTCCTGGGACTTTCGGGCCGCGGTGCCGAATACTTCCAGTTGCTCCTCGCCTGCGGTCGCACCAGGGGAAAGCGCCAGAAGCAGGAACTCCTCCTGAAGGCATCGGCCTTGCGCGACGTCGAGCGTCGACGCATCGGCGAAAGGGAACTGCAGTTCTTCAAGGACTGGTGGGTCGCCGGGGTGCGTTGCTCGTTGGAGGTGACGGAAGGCCGGGCCCAGCCCGCGGAACTCGCCGACCGATTCCAGCCTCCCATCCCGGCCGAGGAAATCCGCAAGGCGTTGGACCTTCTGCTGGAACTGGGCCTGGTCAAGAAAGCGCCCTCCGACAGGCTCCTTCTCACCGAAACCCACCTGACCTCCGGAGGCGACGAAAGGGTGAAGGCCCTGCGCGCCTTCCAGACCCAGGTCCTGGACCTCGCCAAGGAAAGCCTGACCAGGTTTCCCCCGGGGTTGCGCGACGTCTCCACCCTGACCCTCGCCGTGGACGAGGACGCCTTCACCGACATCCGGGCGCTGCTCAAGGAATGCCGACGCCAGATCCAGAAACGCGTGGAGGCGGCATCCCGTCCCGACCGGGTCCTGGAGCTCTCCATGGCGATCTTTCCCATCCTCCTGCCTCCGTCGGAGCAGGTCTGATGCGCTCGAAGGCGGCCTTCGCGGCGATGCTCCTGGTCCTGGCCAGTTGCGGCGAACGTTCGGCGGGAAATTCGGTCGAGACCGAGAACACCGCCGCTGCGCGCGTGCTGGAAGTGGACTCCTTCCTCCCCGCATGGAATCGTCCAAGCGGCGGCACCGTCGCGACCCTGCGGTTCGATCGGACGAATTTCGTCTTCTCCGCGTCCACAGGGAACGGCCGCGACCTCCGTTTCGAGAGGCTGGACGGCTCCCTGCTCCCCTTCGATGTCGACGTCTGGGATTCCGTGGCGGAAATCGGGCGGGTCCTGGTCCGGCTCGACGCCACCCTTCTACTTCCCCGCGCGGCGATCCGCATGCGCTGGGGGGTGGACCAGACCTCGCCGGCGAACCCCTCCGCGGTCTGGAGCGGGTTGCCGGAATCCGTCGGACTCCTGGCGAACTCCGTGCCGGTCGACGACTTCGAGAACGGCAACGACACGACCGAGCTCCCCGACCGGCCGGTTTGGCGCGACGGCGCCTCCGACTCCGCGGCGATCTCGGCGCTTTCCTTTCCGTCGGCAGGCCAGTCCCGTCCGGGCACGGCCCTCCACGTGGCCTATTCCGCTTCCTCTCCGCACTACGGCGTGGTGGCCACCGCGCTTTCCACCGGGCCCCGCATCCTGCGGAGCCTCGACTCCCTGGTATTCTGGACTCGAGGGACGGGCACGCTCTACGTGGCCTTCGAGCACCTGACCGGGTCGGTCGGACCGAAGGCCTGGATGCACTTCGCTCTGGACACGAGTTGGACGCGCATCCGGATCAGGCCCTCCGACCTGGACACCGCCGACGGAATCGGGTACAACGACGGTTGGTCCGCCGTCCGCGATTCGGTCACCGACCTCACGTTCATCGTGCAGGACGGTTCGGATCTGTGGCTCGACGACGTGCGACTGCATGGAATCGATCTCGACGATCTGCGCTAGTCGTTGCGAATTTGTCAACGATTCCACCCCGATTCGGACATCACCACTCCGATGGGCCATGGGATCTTCTCCCTCGGGAGGACTCCAGCCATGGCAGTCCATTCCCGCAGCAGTCCGTATCGAAGGGGTGTTCGCATGAAATCGAGGAACTTGAACTTTGGGATGGTCGTGGCCGCGGCAGCGTTGTCCATGGCGCGTCATCCACAAGCCGCACCGGATCCGAACTTCTACGTCTTCCTCGCCTTCGGCCAGTCGAACATGGATGGCCAGGCTCCCGATGCGAGCCAGGACGACGCCATCGACAGCCGCTTCAAGGTCCTTTCTCCCGAGGCATCCTGCAGCTTCACCGATGCCACGACGAGCGGAAAACGGACCCAAGGACAATGGTCTCCGGCGATCGCCCCCATCGTGCGCTGCGACACCCACCTGGGACCCCTCGATTGGTTCGGCAGGACCTTGGCCGACAGCCTGCCTCTCGCCGACACCATCGGCGTCGTACCCGTGGCCATCGACGGAACCGCGATCACGGGCTTCGATCCCAGCACCGGCGCTTCCTACTACACCAGCAATCCGGGATACATGCTGAACGAAGCCGACGAATATCCGANCGGGAACCCCTACGCCCAACTGCTGGCCATGGCGAAAGTCGCCCAGCAGACAGGCGTCATCAAAGGAATCCTGCTGCACCAGGGAGAAACAGACGCGTACAACTCCGTCTGGGCGACCGAGGTCGACAAGATCTACACCAGCCTGCTCTCTTCGCTGGGTCTGTCCGCCGCCAACGTGCCGTTGCTCGCGGGCGAAGTCGCCCCGACCGGTTCNTCTTCGGGGGCGAACCCCACCATCGACGCCCTGCCCAAGACCATCTCGACGGCCCACGTGATCTCGTCCGCGGGACTGGCCATCGGAACCTATTCCGGTGCGCAAAACGTCCATTTCTCGGCGGATTCATACCGGACCTTGGGCGCTCGCTACGCCCAGGAGATGTACAGTCTTCTTCCGAAGGGCACTTCCGTGGAGCCCGGAGCGCATGTCGGAATTCCCGGGCTTCGCGTGGAGTCGTCCGCGCAAGGCCTGGTGATCCTTTCCGATGTCGCGTTCGACCGGGTTTCCCTGGTGTCCGTTCGCGGCGACGAGGTGGGCTTGGGGTCCGGAAAGGAGGTCCGCATCCTGCCCGGTCAGCTCCGGCCTGGCGTCAACTTCCTGCGGGCCCGTTCCGGCGACATGCAGGAAGTCCGCAAGATCCTGGTGGAGCGCTGACTCGGACTTTGTGGACAGGAACCGGATCCCTGCCGCACGGACGGCGAGTGGAAACGCCCCCCACAGCCGACCAAGGCTCCGTATTTTCTGAGGGAACCAAGCTCGAAATCCGCGGGGATCCTGTTCCCCCCAGCGGTACCACGCCGGAGAGGGTGAAGGACCGTTCTGGTGTCCATGGCGCACCTCGGAGAACTTGAACCTGCCCTTCCCGGAGGACCTGCGATGAAGAGACCAATTCTGCGTGCCGGAGCGATCGGGCTTCTCGCCTGCCTCGCCTTGTCCCACAGGGCGGGAGCCCAGGTGGATCCCAACTTCTACGTGTTCCTCGCCTTGGGGCAGTCGAACATGGAGGGGAACGCCGCCCTTCCGACCCCGGCCGTGACCCTGAGCACCCGATACCAGGAATTGTCTCCGGTCACCTGCTCCGGCTCCGGAGTGACCAGAACCGAGGGACAGTGGACCACCGCGGCCTCCCCGATCGTCCGGTGCGACACCAAGTTCAGCCTGTTGGAATACTTCGGGAAGACCCTCACCGACAGCTTGCCGACCAACATCCGGATAGGGATCGTTCCGGTGGCGGTGGCGGGAGTGCGGATCACGGGACTGTATCCGGTCGCCAACGTGGCGTACTACACCGGTTCGGCGGCCCGAGGCGAAGGTTACATGGCCACCATCGCGGCCGAATACGGCGGCGACACCTACGCGAGACTGGTGGCGATGGGGAAAGTGGCGCAGCAGACCGGCGTCATCAAGGGAATCCTGTTCCACCAGGGCGAGTCCTGGGCGGGGGGAAACCCCCTGTGGCCGGACTCCGTCAAGACGATCTACAACGGCCTGCTCTCCGATCTGGGACTGAAGGCCGCGGACGTGCCCTTGCTCGCCGGCGAGACGGCGACCAACACGGGAGCCAACACCGCGATCGACGGACTCCCCAACACCATCCCGACGTCCTACGTCATCTCTTCCCAGGGCCTCCCCTACCAATCGGACGGTCTGCACTTCACGGTGCCCGGATACGAGACCTTCGGGACGCGTTACGCGGTCCAGATGCTCGGTCTCCTGAGGAAGGCTTCCACATCCATCGAACCGGGCACGCATTCGGAAATTCCGGGGTTGAGCGTCACGACCTCGGAACGGGGCGTGGTCATCCGTTCCGACGTGGCGATGGACCGGGTCTCGCTGGTGGCTGTCGACGGCCGACAGGCGGACTTGGGATCGGGAACGGAGGTTCGGATCCTTCCCGACCGGTTCCAACCCGGAGTGTATTTCCTTCGGGCCGCATCCGGTGCCTTGGTGGAAACCCGGACGCTGTTGATCTCCCGCTGAGACGCGAAGTTCCCAAGAGAGGGGGCCTCGTGCGCCACCCCTCCCCCGGCTTTTGTAAAATCAACAAGCGGAGCCAACACATCCGGCGATAAATTCCTGCGGTAGCCCGCTGGCTTGCACGGGTCGAAGCGATAGGCGTTCCGACACCGGCGACTTGGCGCTCGGATCCCTTCAAGGAGTCGGAATCATGAAGAAGACCAAGTTCGCGACGAGCATGGCGCTCCTGGTAGGTACCACCGCCACTTTCGCCGGCCCTGTGACCACCGTGCCCTGGAACGGCAACACCGGAGCCGTGAGCTTCACCTACGACGACGGCCGTCCCAGCCAACTCACGAACCTCGTCCCGCAATTGGACAACCTCGGCATCAAGGTGACCTTCTTCCTGGCCTACGGCATCTACAACTTCCCCGGGAACGAAAGCCAATGGACCGCGGTCGCGAAGAAGGGTCACGAACTGGCGAACCACACCTACGACCACAACACGCCCACCAGCACCAATGTGGTGCAGATGGCCACGGTCCTGCGCGGAATGGATCCCAGCATCGAGGCCGTGAGCTTCGCTTACCCGAACTGCACCGTCACCAACGAGAGCTACGTGAGCGCCGAGGCCTTCATCGGGAGAGGCTGCGGATCGACGACGTACGCCTGGGGAACCCAACCCTCGGATTGGGAGAACGTCCAGGGGTTGATCGTGACGAGCTCCAACATTTCGCCCGCCACCACCCTGATCAATTCCGCCAAGTCCGGCAATTCCTGGGCGGTGATCCTCAACCACGACGTCGAGACCTCCGGAAGCGACATCTACTACCTCACCCCGACCGACAACCAGACCATGCTGAATTCCGCGATCACCGCGAAGGTGTGGGTGGCGCCCTACGGAACCGTCGGCGCGTACTACCGCGCCCACTTCACCATGGACGCGGTGACGGCCTCCGGATCCGGCCCCACGTGGAACCTCACATGGACCTCGCCGCACCCCAAGATGCCCAAGAGCGTGATGCTCAAGGTGAAGCTGGACGCCAACACCTTCGGATCCTCCCCCGTGGTCACCCAGGGCGGAACCGCGGTCGCCGCCAACTCGGATGGTTCCTTCACCATCGACTTCATGAAGCTCGCGATGACCATTTCCAAGACCGGCAGCACCGGACTGCTCGTGGACGGATCCATTCCGGCTTCCCTCCGAGGCTCCGAGGTCGGTGACGGGCTTGTCCTGTCAGGTCTTCCGGTGGGCTCCTACCGGTTGGAATTCCGCACCCTCTCGGGCGCCATCCTGTCCAGTTCCACCATCCAGTCCACGAGCGCCCAGCCGATCACGGTATCTTCGCCGGTCCATGGCCGGAGCGTGTTGGTGGTCTTGTCGCGCAAGGGTGCGAAGGACTTCTCGGCCCCCGTCTGGGTGCCCTGACCCGCCGGATCCCGCTTCGACCAAGCCGCGCTTTCGCGCAATCCCTCCCATCCCGCGGAACGCGCGGAATGGGAACCCTGGGCGATTCCGCTGGTGACGGATCCGGTCAGTTGATTTCCTTGACGTCGATCCACTTCATGTTCTTGCGCAGATGCTTGCCCACCGTCTCCACCTGGAGCTTGCGTTCGGCGGCCTGCTTCTCGCGGAAGTTCTTCATGCCGTTGACGTGGACCTCATCCATCCAGTCCTTGGCGAACTTGCCCTTCTGGATCTCCGTCAGGGCCTTCTTCATGGCCTTGCGGGTGGCGTCGGTCACGATCTTGGGGCCCGTGGTGTAGTCGCCGAACTCAGCGGTGTTGGAGATGGAGTGGCGCATCCAGGAGAGCCCGCCCTGGTAGATCAGGTCCACGATGAGCTTCACCTCGTGAACGCACTCGAAGTAGGCCATCTCCGGGGCGTACCCGGCGTCCACCAGGGTCTGGAAACCGTTCTTGATCAGCTCGGACAGGCCGCCGCACAGGACCACCTGCTCGCCGAACAGGTCGGTTTCCGTCTCTTCCTTGAAGGTGGTCTCGTACACGCCGCCGCGGATGGCGCCGATGCCCTTGGCATGGGCGAGGGCGGTCTCCTTGGCCTTGCCGGACGCGTCCTGGTGCACGGCGATCAGTCCGGGAACGCCTCCGCCCTTCTCGAACTCGGAACGCACCAGGTGACCCGGGCCCTTGGGAGCCGAGAGGATCACGTCCACGCCCTTCGGGGGCTTGATGTACTTGAAGTGGATGTTGAATCCGTGCGAGAAGATGAGCGTCTTCCCCTTGGTCAGATGGGGCAGGATGTCGGTCTCGTAGATCTTGGCCTGGACTTCGTCGGGAAGCAGGATCTGGATGAAGTCGGCCTTGGAGGCGGCTTCCGCGGCGGTGAACAGGGTGACGCCCGGCTTGAAGCCGTGCTTGACCGCGAGCTTGTAGTTGTCGGACCCCTTGCGCTGGCCCACGATGACGTTGACTCCGGAGTCGCGCAGGTTCTGCGCCTGGGCGTGTCCCTGCGAGCCGTAGCCGATGACCGCGATCGTCTTCTTCTTGAAGGGGGCCAGGGACCCGTCCTTGTTCGTGTAGACCTTCATGTGTCTC
>JGI12269J14319_10001282_pt1 | contig 25124 bp, 15 predicted proteins | sample PeaSoiSIISIP2007_FD_14319 | JGI IMG/M metagenome (IMG submission 14319)
CCCCCAGCCAGTACCCGCCACCGGGCCCGGCTGCCATGGCGACCACTGGCTCGTCGAGGTGCTTGCCCCCCATCGACCCCTGGTAGCGGGCGTCACCGAAGGCGAACACGCCACCGTCCGCCGCCACCAGCCAGTAGCCACCGCCGTCGGACGTGGCGGCCATGCCGACGACGGGCGCGACGAGTGCCTTCCCGCCCATCGAGCCCCAGTAGCGGGCGCCGCCGAAGGAGAACACCCCGCCGTCGGACGCCACCGTCCAGTACCCGTCACCGTTGGGCGCGGCGGCCATGCCCACCATCGGTCTCACGAGAGGTCGTCCGCCCATGGAGCCGAAGTACCCCGCGTCGCCGAAGGAGAAGATGCCGCCGTCCGACGCCACCAGCCAGTACCCACCGCCGTCGGACGTCGCGGCCATGCCCACCACCGGTGCGGCGAGGTGTCGACCACCCATCGACCCGTCGAATCCCGCGCCGCCGAAGCTGAAGACGCCGCCATCCGACGCGGTCGTCCAATACCCCGGTCGCGGGGGCGGCGGCGGAGGCGGGGGCGGAAGCCCGGCCGGGCCGTCGAAGGCGTGCACCTGGTCCGAGGACGGCGCCAGCAGCAGTCCGTCGGCCACCGTCGCCGTGGGGAAGTGGTTGTCCTCCGAGCCGAGGGAGAACTGTTGCAGCGCGTTCCCCGTGGTCGGGTCGAGCCCGTAGAGCGTGTCTCCCCCGATCGTCCACACGAACCCTCCCGCCACGATGGGGGGACCCCCGGCACCGGTGTTGGTCTGCCACATCCGTGTCGCGTTGCTGGGCGCGGACGTGGTCACGGCCACGACCCCGGCCCCACAAGGCTCGTACACCGTGGTGCCCGACACGGCGGTGCCGCCGTCGACGTCCGCGCCGCAGAACGAAGTCAGGGTCTGGAGCTGTCCACCGATGCCGCCCAGATGCGACTGCGAGAGCAGGTAGCCGTTATTGGACTTGCCCGCCTGGAAGGCGAGCCCGTCCGCCGGCACCAGGGCGGGCGAGCTGGAACCGAGATCGAGGTCACTGCCGTTGTCGCTTCGCCAGGTCGACGGTGCAAAGGACTGAACCACTCCCAGAGACGGCGAGAGCTCGATCACGCCGTCGCTGTTGTCGTAGGAGTCGCTCCCTGACGAGAAGGCGCTGTTGCCGGTGGCGAACCAGATGTTCCCCTGGCCGTCGACCTCGGGGGCGGCCCCGCCCATCCACACCGCGCCCTGGCTGTCGCCGGAGGCGGAGGCCACTTCGAAGGACTGCTGGGCCCCGCCACCCTCGGGGATGGAGACCACCCAGCCGTGGTAGGTGCCGCAGTCCCCGTCGTTGCCCCCGAAGCCGGCCACCACATTGCCGTCGTCGAGGGCCAGTCCGGTCCGCTGCAGCTGGGCCAGCTGGTCCGAGCCGGCCAACGTGATGGCCTGGTGCAGGATGACCGCGCCGGTGTAGAGGTCGACGCCCACCAGGTAGTGCTGCGCGCCCGATCCGGCGACCTCGTCGGTGACGGCGAACACCTCCGATCGGGCCGCGTCGATCACGGGCGTGCCCGTGATGCCGACGGTGGGCGAGATGTCTCCGCAGGGGAGGCGCCCCGAGGGGACGGCGGTTCCGATGTGGGTCGACCACAGTACGGCGCCGGTATTGGCCGCCAACTCGTCGATGGTGTCGTTCTCGGTGGCGACGATGACGCGCCCCGCCTCCACGAGGGGCTCGCCGTAGGTGTCACCGTCCAGGGCAGCCGAAGTCCACGCCGGTGCGGCAGGACTGAGGTCGGTGCTCGTGGGGTCGAAACCACTGCCGAGCCCGTCGTGGTGATACACGGGCCAGGCCGTGCCGAACACGGTGTGCGGCACCGAACCCGAAGAGGCGGCCGCGGCCGCGCCGGACGGGAGCCCGGCCACGACGGCCGTGCCGCACGCGACGAGCAGCGCTCTGCAGAGGAGGAAACCGACACGCACAGGCCGCGCGCGGCGGCGTGGCGGCGCCGTTCGCAGCGTCGTCCGCGCCGGCGTTGTCGCCGGCACCGGGGTGGACGTGGGTGCCGCAGGCGATGCAGATGCTGGTGCCGCAGGCGATGCAGATGCTGGTGCCGCAGGCGATGCAGATGCTGGTGCCGGTGCCTGTGTCGACGGCGCTGTCGGAACGGGGGGTCTGGTCCTCATCCCTTCATCATGTCTGCGAATGGCGTCCACCGCGGGGACTCGACCACCGCCGGCCCACAACCGACGGACAATCCTGGTCAGAGCCGTTCGATGATGGTGCCGGTCGCAAGGGCACCGCCGCAGCACATCGACACGAGCGCCAGGTTGGCGTCACGGCGCTCGAGCTCGTGGAGGGCGGTGGTGATCAAGCGGCTGCCGGTGGAGCCCACCGGGTGCCCGATGGCGATGGCGCCGCCGTTCACGTTCACCTTGTCCCAGTCGATGTCGTGCACCTTCTGCCACGAGCACACCACCGAGGCAAAGGCTTCGTTGACTTCGAAGATGTCGATGTCGTCCGCGGTCATCCCGGCCTGGGCGAGCACCTTCTCGGTGGCGGCGATGGGCCCGTCGAGGTGGTAGTACGGCTCGGAGCCCACCAGCACCTGGGCCACGATGCGGGCCCGGGGCCGCAGCCCGCTGGCCTTGGCGCGATCCTCGGACATCCACAGCACCGCGGCCGCGCCGTCGGAGATCTGTGACGAGTTGCCGGCGGTGTGGATGCCGTCGGGAAGCACGGGCTTCAATCCGGCCAGACCTTCGGCGGTGGTGTCACGCAGGCCCTGGTCGCGCTGTACGTGCTGGCGCTCCCCGGTGGGGCCGTCGGGACCCACCACGGGCGCGTCGAGCGCGAACACCTCGCGGTCGAATCGCCCCTCCTCCCAGGCGCGCGCTGCCTTGTGCTGCGAGGCCAGGCCGAGGGCGTCGACGTCCTGCCGTGTGATGCCGTACTTCTTGGCGATCCGCTCCGCGGCGCTGAACTGATCGGGCATGTCCCAGGGGAACTCCGCCGGGCGCGAGCTGCCGGGGCCGTTCAGGGCGTTGGCGCCCAGCCCCACCCGGCTCATGGCCTCGACCCCGCAGCCGATCCCGACCTCGATGGCGCCGGCACCCACGAGGTTGGCGACGAAGTGGTTGGCCTGCTGAGCCGATCCGCACTGGCAGTCCACGGTGGTGGCGGCGGTCTCGTACGGCAGTCCCATGCTGAGCCACGCGGTGCGGGTGACGTTGGAGGCCTGCTCGCCGGCCTGGGTGACACACCCACCCACGATCTGCTCGACCTCCGACGGCTCGATGCCGGCCCGCTTGACCACCTCCACCTGGGCCGTGGCGAGCAACTCGGCGGCGTGGAACCCCGAGAGCCATCCGTTGCGCTTGCCGATGGGGGTGCGCACCGCCTCGACGATCACGGGTCGTGCCATTGCCCTACCTCCGAGAATCAATGAAGTCGGCTGCGCGAGAGGCCCGCCGTGAGCGAGATTCCCGCGTCGAGCCCGGACCCAGATCTAGAGCCCGGACAAGGCCGAGTATAGAACCTGTTCTACGGGAGGTGCCCGGCCACTCCGTCGTGGGAGGATGAGGACATGCAGGTCACAATCATCGGCGGCGGCAGCTACCAGTGGTCTCCCAAGCTGATCACCGACCTCCTGGGCACCCCGTCGCTGGCGGGGATGCACCTGGTCCTCGAGGACATCGATCCCGCCCCCCTCGAGAAGATGGAGGCCATCGCCCGGATCGCCGACGACAAGCTCGGGTCCAAGGTAACGGTCTCTTCGACCACGGACCAGCGGCGCGCCCTCGACGGTGCCGACTTCGTCGTGGTGACCATCTCCACGGGCGGCTTCCACAGCATGGCCGTCGACATCGACGTGCCCGCCCGCCACGGCATCCACCAGTCGGTGGGCGACAGCGTCGGCCCCGGGGGGATCAGCCGGGCGCTGCGCAACATTCCCGTCCTCGCCGGCATCGGGCACGACATGGAGGACCAGTGCCCCGACGCATGGCTCCTGAACATCACCAACCCCATGACGACGCTCACGCGCACCGTGTGTCGTGAGACCAGGGTCAAGACCGTCGGACTGTGCCACGAGGTCGGCGGATTCTGCATGGACCTCGCCATCGCCTTCCAGAAGCCGCACACCGCGGTCCGCCCCGTCATCGAGGGCGTCAACCACTTCCCCGTCATTGTCGAGGTCGATGTCGACGGCGCCGACGGCTTCGAGTTGCTGGCCGAGATGGTGGAGGAGCTCGGCGGCCTCGACGCGCTCATGCCCGCGCCGGGCCAACCCGAGGCAGAGCCGTTCACCAAGCTCGACTTCGCGCGGCGTCACCTGCTCAAGCTGACACTCCTCGATCGCTGGGGGGCGTTGCTGGGCGCCAACGACCGCCATCTCGCCGAGTTCATGCCGGGAGTGCTCACCGCGGAGTCGGGCTGGGGAGCGGCCTGGGGCATCGAGCTGACCCCCATCTCCCGGCGCGAAGAGCACCAGGAGGGCTACATCGCCGAGGTCGACGCCGTGCTCGCCGGCAGGGACGAGCTCGCCACCTGGGACTCGGGGGAGCTCGTGGCACCGGTCATCGACTCGCTCGTGACGGGCACGCACCGCGAGGTGCCCCTCAACCTCCCGAACGCGGGGCAGTGCCCCGACCTTCCCGCCGACGCCGTGGTGGAGTCGATCTGCGTCGTCGACGGCGACGGCATGCGCGGTCGTGACGTCGCGTCGGCACCTGCACCGTTCGCCGAGCTCCTGCGTCGTCACGTCGCGGTCCAGGAGCTGACGGTGGAGGCCGCGCTGAAGGGCGACCGGGCCCTCGCCCACCAGGCCTTCGCCCTCGACCCGTTGGCGGGTCGCGGCGACCTGCGTGACACCGAGAACATGGTCGACGAGCTTCTCGCCGGCACCTCGCGTTGGCTCCCGCAGTTCAGCTGACGCACCGACGCACCCGGTCACCGGACAAGAAGCACCGATAAGGAAGAGCAGCACCGATCCAGGGGAAAGCATCACCGATCCAAGGAAGAGCAGCACCGTCACCGAGCAATACGGAGGTCCCCTCGTGAAGTTGGGATTCGTCGGCCTCGGAGCCATGGGCCTCCCCATGACACGCAATCTCGTCGCCGCCGGACATCAGGTCACCGTGGCGTCGCGCAGCCGGCCGCCGATCGACGAGGCGGTGTCATTCGGCGCCACCGATGGAGGCACTCTCGTCGACGTGGCGAGGTCCAGCGAGGTCCTCATCCTCTGCGTCCCCAACTCCCCCGAGGTCGTCCAAGTGATGGACGCGGTGCTCCCGGCCCTCGGCCCGGGCACGATCGTCGTGGACTGCTCGACCATCGACCCCGACGTCGAGCGGGCCCAGCACGCCCGGGTCACCGACACCGGGGCCCGCTACCTCGACGCGCCGGTGTCGGGTGGCACCGTGGGCGCCAAGAAGGGAACCCTCACCCTGATGGTCGGGGGGGACGCGGCCACCTTGGAGGACGCCCGCCCCGCGCTCGAGCCCATGGCCGGCCTCATCGTGCACGTAGGGGGACCGGGGATGGGACAAGTCGTGAAGCTCTGCAACAACCTGATCTACGCCGCGCAGATGCTCGCCACGGCGGAGGCCACCGCCCTGGCGGTGCGCTCGGGCGTGGACATGGCCAAGCTGCTCGAGGTGCTCGAGCACTCGACCGGGGACTGTGTGGCGGTGCGCACGCGGCTGCCCGTGCCCGGTGTCATCCCCGACAGCCCCGCGTCGAACGGGTGGCAGCCCGGGTTCATGACCGACCTGATGGCCAAGGACCTCGACCTCGCCCTCGCCTACGCGGCGCGGGCCGGGGTGCCCATGGCGTCCACCGCCACCGCCCGCCAGGCGCTCACGGCCGCGTCGACGGCCGGGTTCGGCCGGGAGGACTTCTCGGCCGTGGCGAAGGTGGTGCTCCGCCTGGCCGGGGTGCCCGGGGTGGAGTGAGGTCGTTGCCCACGCCCACGGGACCGCTCGAGACACCGGCCGTGATCCTGGCCGCCGATCACCGCCCCCGCGGCGTGATGACCATCGAGTCGTACGAGGAGTACGTGGGGGCACTGAGGGCCGCTCTCCCGTTCTGTGACGGCCTCTTGGCGAGCACGCAACCCCTGCGGGACCTGGCGGCCTTGGGCGCCATCGAGCCCCGGCACCGCACGTACCTGTCCCTCAACCGCACGGGACTGGCGGGGAGTGCGTTCGAGCTCGACGACCGTCTTGTGACGAGCGTGGAACGTGCCACTGCGGAGGGATGGACCGGCGTCAAACACATGACGCGCATCGACCTCGCCGATCCCGTCACCGCGCCCGCGCTGGAGCTGCTGGGATCGGTCCTGGAGTCGGCGCGCGCGGCGGGGCTCGAAGCGCTCGTGGAGTGTCTGACATGGCGAGACGGCCGGGTGGCGCGTGACCCCGACTCGATCGTGTTCGCCGCGGTCGTGGCCCATGACCTGGGCGCCCCGGTGCTCAAGGTGCCGGTCCCCGACGTCACTCCGGGGGCGGCCCGCGTCGACGCCGTGGCCCGAATCGTGGCGAGTGTGGGAGTGCCCGTCCTCTTTCTCGGGGGCCCGCGGCGGACCGAGCGCGCGGGAGGAGAGGGTGGCGGCGACCTCAGGGACCTCGTGCTCGAGGAGATCCGCGACGCCATGGCAGGAGGCGCTGCCGGGCTCGCCGTCGGGCGCGTGGTGTTCCAGGACCCGGATCCCGCCACGATGGCCCGTCTGGTCGCAGACGCCGTGCACGACGGTGCGCGGCCCGCGGCCGGTGCTGCCCGTGCGGCCGATGGAGCCGGTGCGGCTGATGGAGGCGATGGAGCCGGGACAGGCCCTGCGGGCGTCGTCTCGGCGTGATCCTCACCGTCGACCTAGGCACCAGCGTCACGAAAGTGGTCGTGTGGGGCGACGACGGTCCGAAGGCGATGGGGAGGAGCTCCCTCCATTTCACGTACTCAGCTGGCAACCGGGTCGAACAGGATCCCTTGACGTGGTGGCCCTCTCTGGTGGCGGCGTGCGAGGCGGCACGCGCCGAGCTCGGTGCAGCGGGCCCGTCCGTCTTCGGTGCCGTGCGGGCCCTCGGGTTCTCGGCGGCGCGTCAGACCTTCGTCCCGGTCGCCGCCGACGCCACGCCACTCGGACCCGCGTTGGTGTGGTCGGACCGGCGTGCCGCCGCAGAGGCCGTCTCCCTGGCCGAGTCGTTGGGCGACCACGGAGCCGACATGGTGCGGAGGCGCACCGGGGTGGTGCTCGACGCCGGGTCGGTGGCGGCCAAGATCGCATGGCTCGGACACCACGATCCCGAGACATTGCGCGCCGCCCGATGGCTTCTCGCACCGCGGGACCTCGTGGCATGGCGCCTCACCGGTGAAGTGCACACCGACGACACGTTGGCGTCGGCGACAGGCTTGTACGAGCTGAACGACGACGGCCTCGGTCCGCTCCTGCCCGGGCTCGTCGACACCGTCGGCGACCTCCTCCCCGATGCCCTGGCGTCGGACACGGTGGTGGGCCCCTTGCTCGAGGGACCTGCTGCTGAGCTGGGCCTCTCCGGTGGCATTCCCGTCGTGATCGGTGCCGGGGACCGTGCGTGCGAAGTCCTCGGGGCGCGCTCGTCGGAGGCTTGGCCCATGGTGTCGTGGGGTACGACCGCCAACGTGTCGGTTCCGGTCCGTCTCCGGGTCGAGCCCCCGACGTCGGTGATCGTCACCCGCGGCGCGCTCGGGGGCTGGCTGCTCGAGGGTGGTCTGTCGGCCGCCGGTTCCCTCGTCGACTGGCTGGCTCGGCTGACCGGCCACGACGCCGACTCCCTCATGCAGCGCGCCCGGTCGAGCCCACCCGGGGCACGGGGGGTCATCGCGCTCCCCTGGCTCGGTGGGGCGCGCGCACCATGGTGGCGCGACACCGCCCGCGGCGCCGTGGTGGGGCTGTCGTTCGACCACGACATCGGAGACCTGGCCCGCGCCGTCGTGGAGTCAGTCGCATGGGACGTGAAGCGGTGCCTGGAATCGGTCACCGAGACACGCAACGGTGCGACCCGACCCGAAGGCCTCGTCCTGGGCGGCGGCGGAGCCCACGTCGCGTTGTGGACGGAGATCCTGACCGCCATCACGGGACTGCGGGCGCATCGGAGGCGCTCGGGTGAGGCGGCGTCCGCCGGGGCCGCCGTGCTCGTGGTGAAGGCGACCGGAGCCGATGGTGGTCGTGGTGCGGATGCCGACGGTGCCGACGGTGCCGACGGTGTTCTCGACCGAGGCCTCGGCCTCTTTCTCGAGCGTGTGGATCCCGTCGACGCCGAGATCTCTCCCGATGCGTCGATGCAGGAGTGCTACGGCACGTTGCGCCGGGCCGTCGACGCCGCCGCGGCCGCAGTCATCGAGTTGGGCCGATGAGCAATCGGGTCGGGGAGCATCGGGCCGGTCGACAGATGGGCCGCCAAACGACATGAGCAGATGGGCCGCAATGGCTGCAACGGACGAGATGACGAGATGACGAGATGAAGGACGTCCGTCTGGCGTACGGCCGGAACGGGATCGTGGTCCGGGTGCCCGATGACGCCGTGATCGTGACCGCCACCGATCTGCCCGGCCTGCCCGACGAGGCCAATGCCGTGATCGAGGCTCTGCGAGCTCCGGTCGAAGGGCCGCCCCTCTCCGAGCTCGTCGCAACCGCGGCGAGAAACACCGCACGCATCGGCAGCGCGCGGGACGGGGGCGGGGCTCGGGGTCCACGGGTGGCGGTGGTCTTTCCCGACCTCACGAGGCCCATGCCCAATCGAACAGTGCTCCCGCCGTTGCTCGCCGAGCTGGAACGGGCCGGGGCCGGCCCCGAATGCGTGGAGCTGCTGTGTGCCACCGGCACCCATCGCCAGGCCACCCCCGAGGAGATGGTCGAGCTCGTCGGGCCGGACATCGCCGGGCGGTACGCCATCCATCAACACCGCGCCGACGACGACGACCACGTCGAGGTGGGCCGCGTGGACGGGACACCGGTGCGGATCGATCGGCGCTACGTCGAGGCCGACATGCGCATCCTGACCGGGTTCGTCGAGCCCCATTTCTTCGCCGGATTCAGTGGCGGCCCCAAGGGCGCGTGCCCAGGCCTGGCCGCGCTCGAGACCATCCTCGAGGCACACAGCCCGAGCCGGATCGCCGACCCACGCGCCACCTGGCTCATCACCGAGGGGAACCCCGTCCACGACTTCGTGCGCGCCGCGGTGGCCCTTGTGCCTCCGGCGATGTCTCTCGACGTCGCCATCAACCAGCGGCGTGAGCTCACAGCCGTCTTCGCCGGACCCCTGCCGGCAGGGCACGTCGAAGCCTGCCGGTTCGTCGAGCAGACATCGGTGCAGTCGGTGGGTGTGCCCTTCGACGTCGTGCTCAGCACCAACGGCGGCTACCCACTGGACCGCAACCTCTACCAGGCGGTGAAGGGCATGGCCGCGGCCGAGCGCGTGGTCCGCGCCGGTGGGACCATCGTGATGGCGGCCGAGTGCGCAGACGGCACACCGAAAGGAGGCGCGTTCGGGCGCCTGCTGGCCGCGGCACCGGGCGCCGACGCCTTGGGCGCCGTGGACGGGCCGTCCGAGACGGACCGCTGGCAGGCCCAGGTCCTCAGCCGGGTCCTGCACCACTCCGAGGTGTGGCTCCACAGCCGGGGCTTGACCGACGACGAAGTGCGCGCCGCGTTCTGCCGCCCCGTCGACGACCTGAGCGAAGCCGTAGCCGAAGCCCTCGATACCGCCCGCCACGACATCGGAGCCGTCGGCGCCCGGCTCGGCGTCCTCCCTTACGGACCGCTCACGGTCGCCTCCGCCACCACCTCCTGACCTGCGCCCCGAGACCCTGATCAGCCCGGCGGCCCACGAGGGCTCCGTGCGTGCCGAAGAAATGTCTGACGATTGCGTCAGGGATTAGCGTGGCCATGCGATGACGGACATGGGGGACCGCCTCATCGGGGAGGGCGCAGGGGAGCTCTACGGCGGGGACGCGCCCCTGTTCAGCTTCACCGTCCCCGACGAACTGCTCAAGGAGGCGGTCAGCAAGAGCCGCCACAAAGAAGCCGTGGCCGACATCACGCTCATGCCGGGGGTCGGCGAGGGGAAGCCCCCACCCCTGCGGGGGATCCTGCGCTCTGCCGGCTACACCCCGCTGGTCTTCCTCACCCTGGCCGCCATCGTCCCGAGCATGTTCGGCAACGGCATCAACCTGGTCGGCAACAACCTCGAGAAGTCGTTCCACCTCCACGACAGCGGGCTGGGAGCGGTGGCCTTCGTGGCCTCCGTGGCGCAGCTGCTGTGGGCCGTGCCTCTCGGGCTGTGGGCAGACAGGGGCAGCCGCAAAGTGGTATCGGGCGTGGCGCTTCTCGTCTTCGCCGTGCTGGCGCCGCTCATGGCGCTGTCGCCCAACGTGTGGTGGTTCGTCGTGCTCTATCTCTTCGCGGCGGTGGGCAGCGCCGTGAACAACACCGTGCACAACTCCTATCTCTCGGATGCCTACCCCACCGAGGGCCGCAGCCGGGTCTTCAGCTGGCACTACCTCGCCGACCCCATCGCCCAGACCCTGGGCATCCTCATCTTCGGGTACATCGTGGCCTACACGCACAACTGGCGGTGGGGCCTCGTCGTGGGGGCCGCCGGCATCCCGATCGCGCTCTTGCTCTTCACGCTGCGCGAGCCAGACAAGGGGAGCAACGAATCGAGCCACATCCTCAAGGCCGCGGGCATGGACGTGCAGTCGGAACAGGAGAGCACCCCCCGGGTCCTGCTGGGCCCGGCCGTGACGCGCCTGCTTCGCATCCGGTCCCTGTACTACGAGCTCGTGGCGGTGGCCGTGCTCGGCTTCGCCGGGATCAGCGCGTCGCTGTTCGGCAACCTCTACTTCGTGCGGGTCTGGCATCTCACCGGGAGCCACGGCACCGCGGAGCGCAGCGACATCTACTCGATCATCGGGTTGGCCGCCTTTCTCGGGCTCCCTCTGGCGTACACCGTCGGGGACCGGCTGTTCCGGCGCGCACCCCAGGCACCCCTCGTGCTGGCCGGGATCTGCATCACGATCTACGGGTTCCTGTTCACGGTGTCGCTGTACATGCCCAAGCTGTGGCTGGTCGTGGCCTTCCAACTCCTCGCCAACGCGGCCATCGCCCCCATCGCCATCGCCATCTTCCAGACCCTGGCCGCCACGGCGCCGCCCGAGATGCGCTCCATCTGTTTCGCCATGTTCGGCGTGTACTCCGCCGTCTTCGGTGGCTTCGCGGGGGGCATCATCCTGGGTGCCATCAGTGACGCCAGCAGCGTGACCACGGCCCTCACCTTCATCGGACCGGTGTGCGCGCTGGGTGGCGTGCTGCTCATCGTCGGATCACGCTTCGTCCGACGCGACATCACCCTCGTGATCGAGGACGTCCTGGAGCGCTACGCGGAAGGGAAGCGGCGCCAGTCGGGCGGGGCCATCCCGGCCCTGCAGATCCACAACATGGACTTCTACTACGGGACCCAGCAGGTCCTGTTCGACGTGAACCTGGAAGTCGCCGAGGGTGACATCGTGGCGCTGCTGGGCACCAACGGCGCGGGGAAGAGCACCCTGCTGCGGGCCGTGGCGGGATTGGACCACCCCCATCGCGGGGTCATCCGCATCTTCGGCTCCAATTGCACCTACCTCGAGCCCGAGCAGATCATCGACCTCGGTGCCGCGCTTCTGGTGGGGGGGAAGATGACCTTCCCGACCCTGACGGTCCGGGAGAACCTCCGCATCGGGGAGCACTCGTTCCGGCGAGACGGCCCTCGGGCCAAGATCGCCCTCGACGAGGCCGTCGGGGTCTTCCCCGAGCTCGAGCCCCGACTCGACCAGCCGGCGGGGACGCTGTCGGGCGGTGAGCAGCAGATGCTGGCACTGGCCCGGGTCATGATGACCAAGCCACGGCTCCTCATGATCGACGAGCTCGCCTTCGGTCTCGCCCCCATGACCGTCGAGCGCCTGATGGAGATCGTCCGTCGGGTGAACGCGGACGGGGCCACCGTGATCCTGGTCGAGCAGAGCGTGAACCGCGCCATGACCTTGGCCGAGCACGCCTTCTTCCTCGAACGCGGCGAAGTCCGCTTCGACGGCTCCATCTCCGAGCTGCTGCAGCGCGACGACCTCCTGCGCCCCGTCTTCCTGGCCGAGGTGGGCTCGGCGCTGGGCAACGGCGCCACGTCGGCCACGGGCGCGCGCGGGGGTAGTGCCGGAGGCGGGACGGGCCGCAGCAACGGGGGCGGGACGGGCCGCAGCAACGGAGGCGGCACCGGGGGCGGGACGCAGTCTGGAGGGGGACACGACCTCGGAGCGAAGCAACCGGGGCCCAACCCCTCCGGACCCAACCCTTCCGGACTGAACCCTCCCGGGCCCAACCCATCCGGCACGAAGCCACCCGGGCCGGCGGCGGCGACAGACGGCCTGTGGCTGGGCGGGTCGTCACCCGGCTCCACGCCGGGACCCGATCCGACGCCGGACGGACAGGGGGGTGGCGCGTGATCGCGGTGTCGGTCCCGTCGTCGGTCGTCCTCGAGGGCGCCATCCTCGGGCTCAACTACGGGCTGTTGGCGGTGGGACTGGTGTTGATCTACCGCACCAGCCGGGTGGTCAACTTCGCCCAGGGCCAGCTCGGCGTGGTGGCCGCCGTCTTCATGGTCAAGCTCTACTACGACTTCGGCATCAACTACTGGGCCGCGCTGGTGGCTGCCCTCGGGGTGGCGGCGGGAGCCGGCGCATTGTCGGAGCTCGTGCTGCGCCGCCTGTTCAACCGGCCCCGGGTGATGGTGATGGTGGCCACCATCGGCCTGTCCCAGGTCCTCTACCTCCTCACGCTCCTCCCCTTCATCCGGCCCAAGCAGCTGTTCCGGGCCTTCCCCGTGCCCGTCGACTGGAAGTTTCAAATCGGGACCACCCTCTTCCCGCCCGGCGAGGTCATCACGCTCATCGCCGCGCCGGTGGTGGCCCTCGGTCTCGCCGCCTTCATCCGCTTCTCGCCCTGGGGGCTGGCCATGCGGGCCTCGGCCGAGAACAGCGAGTCGGCGCGCCTGTCGGGGGTGTGGGTCCGGCGAACCTCCACCGTGGCCTGGACCCTGGCAGGGGCGCTGTCGGCCATCACCGCCATGCTCGCCTCCCCCACCCAGACGAGCACCTTGACCGAGGTCCTCTCCCCCGGGCTCCTCCTGCTCGCCCTCCTCGCCGCCCTCCTGGGCGCCATGATCAGCCTGCCCGTCGCCTTCGCGGCCGGCATCGGCGTGGGCATCGTCCAGGACCTGCTCCAGTGGAACATCACGAACCCCTCGTCGGGATCCGCCACCGTGGAGCTGGTCCTCTTCGTGTTGTTGCTACTGGCCCTGCTCGTGCGCGCCGCATCCCTCCAGAAGGCCTCGCGCACCGCCGAGCGTTCCTCGTGGACGACGGGGACCCTCGCCTTCCGCCAGGCGGGCGCCGGGCTCCGAAAACGGGTCGGCACCTCGGGTGTGCTGGTGACCGTGGTGGTGGCCGCGCTGCTGCCTCTCGTGCTGAGCGTGGATCGAACGTTCCTCATGTCCCAGATCTGCATCTACGGCGTCATCGCCCTGTCGCTCACGGTCCTCACCGGGTGGGCGGGCCAGGTCTCGCTGGGGCAATTCGGGTTGGTGGCGGTCGGCGCCGACATCACCGCGCACCTGGGAGGGAGCGTCCCCCTCGTCCTGCTCCTGCTCCTGGCGGGAGCGGCGACGGCGGTGGTCTCCGTGCTCGTCGGGCTCACGGCCCTGCGCATCCGCGGCCTGTACCTGGCGGTGAGCACGCTCGGGTTCGCGCTGTTCATGCAGACATCGGTGCTGGCGACGTCGTGCTGGACCATGCCGTTCCTGCACAAGAAGATCTGCTCGGGCCTTCCCGATCCCGAGTCCACGTTGATCTCGCGGCCCTCGCTGTTCGGACTGGGACTGACCTCGGAACGGGCTTTCGCATGGTTCTCCCTCGCCGTGCTGATCGTCTCCATCCTCATGGTGCGGCTGTGGCGCGACCGCGGCATCGGCCGGCGCCTCATCTCGGTCCGGGACAACGAGATCGCCGCCGGCGCGGCCGGGATCCCCGTGGTGCGCACCAAGCTCATGGCGTTCGCTCTGTCGGGGTTCATGGCGGGTTACGCCGGAGTGTGCCTCGCCTTCGCCACCGAGCGCTTCAGCACCGACACCTTCGACCCCACCGTGTCGCTCCTGGTGGTGTCGATGGTCGTGATCGGCGGCCTGGACTCGGTCCCCGGTGCCGTGCTCGGCGCCCTCTACCTCGTAGGGCTGCCGGCGATCTTCGGGTCGACCCCGTCCATCCAGATCCTCACCAGCGGGATCGGGCTCATGGCCTTCATCCTGTACCTGCCGGGCGGCATGGCCCAGGTCATGCACCAGCTCGGTGACCTCGCCACGGCCGGGGTCGAGCGCCTCCGGGCCCGGTGGGGCGGCGACACACCGACGGGCCCGTCCGATGCCGGCGGAGCCGACGGCCCCGTGGGACAGTCGACCGAGGCGGGCGCGGTGGCCGAGGTGGTCTCGTGAGGCGTCGCGACGCGGCCGACCCCGACGGCATCTCCGACGCCGGCTCCCGCACCGACGCCGGCTCCCACACCGACGCCGGCTCCCGCACCGACGCCGGCTCCCACACCGACGCTGGCTCCCACACCGACGCCGACAGTGCAGCGAGGCCCCCCACAAACTCCGGCCCCTCCACCGACGCCGGCCCCGACGCCGACGACAACGGTGCAGCGAGGTCGCACGACGAGGAGACCGAGAAGAGAGGCCCGGCCCGTCTCGAGGTGCGCGACCTCGTCGTGTCGTTCGGCGGGTTGCGGGCCGTCGACCAGGTCAGCGTGATGATCGAGCCCGGCACCATCGTCGGGCTCATCGGACCCAACGGGTCGGGCAAGACCACGCTCCTCGACACCGTCTCGGGGCTGGTCGCACCTACGGAGGGCTCCCTCCTGCTCGACGGCGAGGACCTCGGCGACTACCTCCCCGAGGAGCGGGCCGCGCTCGGGATCGTGCGCTCGTTCCAGGATTGCCGCCTCTACCCCGAGCTCTCGGTGGAGGACACGCTCCTGCTGTACGAGGACGCCCGCCGGCACGTGAGCGTCCTGTCGACCACCTTGCAGCTCCCGTGGGCCCGACGCGCCGAGCGCGACAAGCGGCGGGCGGTCGACCGGGTCATCGCTTCGTTCGGTCTCCAACGGTTCCGCTACCACCAGACCGGACACCTCTCCACGGGCACGCGCCGCGTCGTCGACCTGGCGTCGATCGTCCTGGCCGCTCCGAGGCTCCTTCTGCTCGACGAGCCCACCGCCGGCATCGCACAACGCGAGGCGGAGGCGTTCATCCCNCTCCTGCANCGGCTACAGGATGTGACAGGGGCGACGATCCTTCTCGTCGAGCACGACGTCCCGCTCGTGTTCGAGCTGTGCTCGTCGGTCATCGTCATGCAGACCGGAACCGTGGTCGTGTCGGGAAGCCCCGACGTCGTGCGCGACGATCCCCGCGCGCTGGCCGCGTACCTCGGCGCCAGTGACGCCGCGCTCAACGTGACCGGCCCGGTTCGCAGGGACGCGGGCTCGGGACCCTCAGGACCGTCGGGACCCCGCAGTGGCTCCGATGGTCCCGGCTCCGGCGGTCCCGGCTCCGGCGGTCCCGGCTCCGGCGGTCCCGGCTCCGGCGGTCCGGCCTAGACGGTGGAGGACGCCGGCTACGCCGTCGAAGAGGCCGTCTCGGCGACCGACTGGCGCGGGCGAGCGGGGCCGTAGGGAAGGTCGCCGCGCAGGGTGACGCGATGCGCGATGCGCAGCGCCTCGCCGTAGTCGTCGAGCGCGTAGTGCAGGGTCGCCCGGTTGTCCCAGAACGCCACCGCGCCCGCCTTCCATCGATAGCGGCAGCTGAACTCGGGCCGCTGGCAGTGCCGGTAGAGCATGTCGAGAAGGGCAGCACTCTCCAGCTGCGAGACCCCTTCGAGGAACTTGGTGAATTGGGAATTGACGAACAGGCCGTTGCGCCCGGTCTCGGGGTGCGTCCGCACGACGGGGTGCGAGACGGGGAAGAGCTTGTCGTGATGGCGCCCGTCCCACTCGTAGCCGCCCTTCGCTTCGACGTCGGCGGCGAACCACGGGTCGTGGTGCCAGGCGATGAGCTGGTCGCACAGCGAGCGCACCGGCGCCGCCAGNGCGTCGTACGCGGCCTGGAGGCTCACCCACATGGTGTCTCCCCCGACCGCGGGCGCCTCGCGCATGTGGAGGATCGATCCCAGTGGCGGCGTCTGCAGGAAGGTGACATCGGTGTGCCACCACGAGGCGCGGTCCTCGCGCCCGTCGATGGGCAGGACCTCGGGACTCCCCTCCAGCGACGGGATCACCGGGTGCGCCGGGGTCACCTCGCCGAATTGCCGGGCGAAGTCGGCCTGGACGTCGGGAGCGAGGTCCTGGTCGGGGAAGAACAGCACCAGGTGCCGGCACAGCGCGGCGCGCACCTCTGCCACCACCTCGTCTCCCAGGGGACGGCTGAGATCCAGGCCCCACACCTCGGCCCCGATGTTGGGGGAGACCGTCCTGATGTCCAGACCTGTCACCAGCGCCACGACGTCCATCGTGCCCCAGCGCGCCGACCGCCACAACCCCGCCCCGGCCGGCAGCCTCGGCCCCGACCCGACCCACCGCAGGCCGGTTCTTCCTGCACCTGCCGGGTGGGCGGCCCCGGAGCCGCATATCGTGTGGCCACGCCGATGACCGGCGAACGGGTCAGGGGGGCCAGAAACCAGCTGGTCGGGAGCGGGACGACGGCTCCGGCGGGGCACGCCGGCAACCGTGAGGCACGACAGTCCGGGCGGGCACGGCAGGTAGCAGTGAGAGTACGGCAGTCCCGCCAGGGCCAGCAGCAGCAACAGTGCCAGGAGCAGCAACAGTGCCAGGAGCAGCAACAGNGCCAGGAGCAGCAACAGTGACAGTGACAGTGGCGGCAGCTGTGACACCGAGAGAGACAGTGGCAGCGGGGGCGACCACCGCGCCGAAGGGGTGCGGGGAAGCCGAGGGGAAGGGGCGACGATGGCGAGTTCTGGTCCTGGGGCGGCACTGAGGCGGTCATGGCGACGCCTCCGGCGCCGGCCGGCCGGTGTGCAGGTCGTCGCGCTGGTGGTGGTGATCGCCGTGATCGGGGGGGCCGTCTACGGGATCACGGGGGCGACGTCGAAGAAGGCGACGCCGGGCTCCACGGGAACGTCGGGCACGACGGCCCCGACCGGCAACTCCGGCACGTCGAGCGGTCTCGGCCTGGGTGGGCCCAGCGGGGTGGGGGTGGACGAGGCGTCCACGAGCACCCGGGGGGTGACCTCCAACTCGATCAACGTGGTGTTCCCGGTGTCGAACCTGACGTCGCTGGCGTCCAATTTCGGCTTCGCGGGGGACACCGAATTCGGTGCCCAGAAGGCGGCCATCCACACCTATGTCAATGCCATCAACGACGCCGGGGGCATCAACGGTCGCAAGATCAACCCGATGATCGTGAACTTCGACCCCACCAACGAGGCGTCCATGCGGGCCCTGTGCAAGCAGTGGACCGAGGGCAGCCCGCCCGTGTTCGCCGTCCTCGACGGTCTCGGTTCATGGACCGGCGACAACGAACTGTGCATCACACAAGAAGGGCACACTCCCTTCATCGGGCAATGGACGACGGTGACGAACTGGACCCAGGAGGGCTCGCCCTACCTGTGGTGGACGGGTCCGGACCAGGCCCAGATCCTCGCCACCGTGGTGTCGTGGGGGGTGAGCTCGGGCCTCCTCGACAACACGCATCGCGTCGGCATCGTGGCCGGTGACCGTACGAGCGACCAGGTGGCGCTCAACCAGTACCTCCTGCCCGACCTGGCCCGGGCCGGGATCAAGGACCCTCTCGTCGAGACCCTGCCGTCCAACCCCGCCGACACCGCGGCCAGCAACTCGGCCGCGCCCCTGGTCGTCCAGCGCCTCAAGGCGCAGGGCGTGAAGTCGGTGATCCCCCTCATCCCGTTCAACTCGTTCTTCCCGTTCCTCTCCCAGGAGAACGGCCAGAACTACTACCCCAAGCTCCTCCTGTCGGACTACGAGTCCTCCATCGAGACCACGCTGGGGCTCATCCCCATCCCCTACGAGAAGGGCCTCGACCACCAGGAGGGCGTGACCGTGGAGACCCTGGGGGGGACCGACGCGCCCATCCCCCAGAGCGAGGGCGGATACGACCCCGCCGTCACCAGCTGCTACGACACGTGGAAGGCACACAACAAGCCCACCTCGTCGGTGTCCCCCTACATCGAGGAGCAGGGGCCGATCGTCGGCTGGTGCCAGGTCATCCGGCTCTTCGCCGCAGCCGCCCTCGGAGCGGGCCCGAACCTCGACCGCCGGACCTTCGTGCAGTCGATGTCCAGGATCCAGAATTTCTCGGGCACCTACTCGCCCACGCTGAGCTTCGGCCCCGACGATTTCGCGGGGCCGACCGAGTACCAGGTCGTGGAGCTCTACAACAACAGCCCCCCGTCGCCGTTGTGCGTTCCCACGTACACGGGCAAGCCCCAGGGCACCTGCTGGCACGTGGTGCAGACCTGGACTCCTCTTGCCTCCAGCTGACTCGCCCGCCGACGCGCCGGCTGGTTCGCCCGCCGACGTGTCCGCCGACTCGCCCACCGACGTGTCGCCGGCACCGTTCTCCCTGCCGGTGCCGGATCGGAACTACTCGCCCTGGTACTCGTGGATGGTCCGTCTGAGCCGGACACGTGAGCGCGATCCCCTGCCCGTCCCCGGCGCCGACGACCGCTCCGGGTACGCCGAGGTCCTGGCCGACTGGCGGGCACGGTGCGCCGTCCGTCTCGCCGCGCTGCTGGGGCCGGTGCCCGAGCGTGTTCCGTTGCGGTTCGAGACCCTCGAGTCCGTCGAGTGCGAAAGGTACCGGCGCGACAAGGTGGTCTTCGATACCGAGGAGACGATGTCGGTGCCGGCCTACCTTCTCGTGCCCCACGACCGTGCCACGCCAGGGCCGGCCGTGCTCGCCGTGCACGGCCACGGGCCGGGGAAGTCCGAGGCGGTCGGGCTCGAGCGCACCGGCACCCCCAACGCCGACTACGCGCACCAGCTCGCCCAGCGCGGCTACGTGGTACTCGCCCCCGACCTGCGCTGTTTCGGTGAGCGCCTCGACTGGAACCCCGAGGACCATTACGCGTGTGACACCAACCTCGTCCACGCCGTGATGGCGGGCGTCAACCCGCTGACCCAGAACCTCTGGGACCTGGCGCGGGCACTCGACGTCCTCGAGACACACCCCCTGGTGGACCCCGCCCGCATCGGGATGGCAGGGCTCTCCTACGGGGGCACGGTGACGCTCTTCCTCGCCGCGTGGGACCAGCGTGTGGCGGCGGCGGTGGTGAGCGGATACTTCTCGTCGTGGGCCGAGTCGCACAAGATGCCGTGGAACATGTGTGGCTCGCAGGTGCTCCCCGGCATGCTCGGGGAACTCGAGCACGTGGACCTGGGTGCGCTAGTGGCACCTCGGCCGCTGCTCATCGAGTCCGGCACCCACGACGACCTGTTCCCCGCTACCGTCGCCGCCGCCGAAGTCGAGAAGCTCCGGGCCGTCTACGCATCGTTCGGCGCCGCCGACAGGCTCGTCCACGATGTCTTCGAGGGAGTGCACGAGTGGCATGGCGTGGAGGCCTTCCCGTTCCTGGAGCGATGGATTGGGCCTGGCGATCCCGTCGAGGGTCGGTGAGGGGGCGTCGTCGGTGAGTGGCTGAGGCGTCCTGTCGCTGAAACCTTCCTTCGGTGAGATGTTCCTTCGGAGGTGTTCGGTCGGTGCGGCCTCTCGTCGGTGCGGCCTCTCGTCGGTGCGGCCTCTCGTCGGTGCGGCCTCTCGTCGGTGCGGCCTCTCGTCGGTTCCACCTCTTGTGGGTGTGCCGAGAGTCGAACCGTCAACCGGGCACCTGCCAGTGCACCAGGTCGGTGCTCCGGGCGATCCCGATCTTGGCGTGCCCCCATCCGCCGAAGTTTGTGAGCTCGTCGCTGCCGGCGTACGCCACGTAATACTCGCCGTCGGCGGCGGACGCGTCGCACAGGAACACCGAGTTGGCGTGCTCGTAGCCGACACTCGACACCCCGGGCCCGGAGTCCCACGACTGTCCCGGGATCTCGAGCATCCTCCCTCCCGTCCAGTGCAGCCACGAGGACGGGACGGCCGGACTGCCCGACAGCTCGAAGATCCACGGCTGGTCGAAAGTGTTCGACGTCGCCACCAACCGCCAGTGTCCCGAGACCGCCACGAACTCAAGGTTCTCGACCGTGTCCCCGTCGACCACGATGTCCGGCCGGCCCACGTACGTCCACGGTCCGTCGATGGAGCCGCTCGGCGACCATGCGACCTCGAAGTGTTGTGACGTCGTGTTCGTTGCCGCTCCGGTTGCCGCTCCGTTCGCCGCTCCGTTTGCCGCCCCCGACACTGTTCCTGGCGCGATGCCGTACTTGTACCCGAGGATCAGTCCGTTCCCGGTCCAGGCGAGCGTGGGGTCGATCATCCGGTCACCGCGCCCGGGATGGAGACTGAGCGCGAGCGGCTGCGGCGCCGACCATGTCGCGAGGTCGGTCGAGGTCCGGTAGTAGAGCTTCGACTGCCCACCGTCGGTCGACCCGGGGTTGGAGTCGTAGGTGGCCACGAACACGCCGGCCGGACTACGGACGATGTCGGGCGATGCCACGCCGGTCACACCGGCCTGAGCGGGCCAGGGTGAGGGCGCCGACCAGGTCTCCAGGTTTGGGCTCGTGACCGTGGCGATGTCCCAATGCACCGCGCCCGGGTGCGAGACGTCGTTGGTGACGTAGCTGAAGAGCATGTGCCAGCTGCCATTCGCCCACACCAGTGCCTGGTCCTTCACACCGGCGGTCGGCTCGCTCAGGATCGGGTTGCGCAGCTGTGTCCAAGCCACCTGCGGGGTGGCACCCGCTCCCTCCACGACGCACTCGTGGTCGGCGCCGATCGTCGGCTGTGTCGATCCGGTGGCTGTCGATCCGGTGGCTGTGGATCCGGTGGCTGTGGATCCGGTGGCTGTCGATCCGGTGGCTGTCGATCCGGTGGCTGTGGATCCGGTGGCTGTCGATCCTGACGCGGCTGTGGATCCGGTCTTGGACGCGGCCGTCGACCCGGCACCCATGTTGGACCCGGCACAGCTCGAGAGCAACAGTGCTGCGACGACGAACGCACCCGCCAGAGCCGCCACTCCGAACGCCGGCACCCGGCCACCACGGGGCTGCGCCTGTCGGCGGGGTCCGCACGGCACCGGCCTTACCACCCCAGGAGCGACGCCGACTCCGGTTCGAGGTGCAGCGTGACGTTGTCGCGGGTGCGGAGGACCGAGGCCGGACAGGCGGTGGACACCGGGCCGGTGATGGCGGCCCGCACCGGCTCGGCCTTGCGTGCTTCGGGCACCACGGCCAGGACCGTGCCGGCTCGCAGCAGCGCCGGGATGGTGGCGGTGATGGCACGGCTCGGCACCGCGTCGATGTCGGGGAAGTGCCCCTCGTGCACCTGTTGCAGGCGGCAGTCGCGGTCCAGCTCGACCACCTTCATGTCGAGCGGGTCGTCGAAGTCGGCGACGGGCGGGTCGTTGAAGGCCAGATGCCCGTTCTCCCCGATGCCGAGACAGCAGAGGTCGAGCGGATGGGCGCGCAACAGCGCCGCGTACCGCCTACATTCCGACTCGGGATCGGCCAACCCGTCGATGTAGTGGGCCTGGCGGGGATGGACTCGGTCGCTGATGCGCTCCCTGATCCACCGTTGGAATCCGGCGGGATGGTCGGGCCCGATTCCGACGTACTCGTCCATGTGGAAGACCACGACATCGGCCCACGGCACCCCCGGGGTGACGCCGACGAGAGTCTCGACGAACTCCAGCTGCGAGTTCCCGGTGGCGAACATGGCATTGGCGACACCGTTGGCCGCCACGGCGTCGCGCAGCACCGCGGCGGCGCTGTCCGCGGCGGCACGGGCCAGGGCTCGGGTGTCGGGATGGACCCGCACCCTGAGGAGATCGACGACCCGTTCGTGTCCCGAGGCCATGGGCCGCACTGTAGGGGAGCCCGCACCGGGGAAGCAGGCCGTGCCAAGCGCCGCACGGGGCACGGGCGGCCCGATGCGGGTATCGTCGCCGCGATGGGAGCGAAGATCACGCTCGTAGGCGGGGGAAGCACCCACTGGACACCCAAGCTGACAGTCGACTTCGCCAACACACCGGCGCTGACCGATGCCGAGCTGGTCCTCTACGACCTCGACCCCGACTCCCTGCCCCCGGCGCTCAAGGTGGTGGAACATGTCGCCGAGAGGCGAGGGATCCCGCTCACGGCGCGCGCGACCACCGATTTCGACGACGCGCTGAGTGGAGCCGAGTTCGTGATCTCCACCTTCTCGGTGGGTGGGTTCGCCAGCATGCGCCACGACATCGAGATCCCGACGCGCTACGGGATACGCCAGACCGTCGGTGACAGCGTCGGGCCCGGAGGTATCTCCCGGTCACTGCGCAGCGTGCCCGTGATCCTCGAGGTGGCACGGGCCATGGAGCGGCGGTGCCCCGATGCGCTGCTCGTCAACGTGAGCAACCCCCTCACGGCCCTGTGCCGTGCCGTGACACGGGAGACCTCGATCAGGACCATCGGTCTGTGCGCCGAGATCGTGGGTCTCAAGTTCGTGCTCAGCCTCCTGCTCGATGCCGACTTCACCTCGATCGACCCCGTCGTGGCTGGTGTCAACCACCTCCCCCTCGTGACCTCGCTGCGCATCGGCGATCGTGACGGGTTCGCCATGTTGCGCCGCGCCCTTGCCGGCGAAGGCGGCGGCGAAGGCGGTGTCGACCTCACCGGTCGGCTGTGGATGGACCCCCCCGAGGCCATGCACTACCAGAAGACCGATCCCGAGCGGGGGTGGACCAAGGCCGACGTCCTGGCCAACAACCGGGTCAAGTTCGAGCTCTTCGACCACTTCGGCGTGCTGCCCGGGTCATCGGACACACACGTGGTGGAGTTCTTCGCCGGGTTCGTGACCGCCGCATCCGACTACGGGCGAGATTGGCGGGTCCACCACTACGGAATGCACGGTCACCGGTCCGACAAGGCCGTCGACGATGCCGAGATGGCCGATCTCCTCGCCGCCGAGAAGATCCCCACGTGGCCCTCGGGAGAGTTCGTGGCGTCGCTGCTCGAGGGGCTCGTCACCGGTGAAGACCGGGCCCTCCCCGGCAACATCCCCAATACCGGCCAGGTCGAGAACCTGCCCTCCGACGTCGTCGTCGAGTGCATGGTGGTGGCCGGCGCCGACGGCATCCGACCTCGGGACCGGGCCACGGTGCCCTCGTACCTCGGCGAGCACCTCCGACGCGTCGTGAGCTCCCAGGAGTTGACCGTCGATGCTGCGATCTCGGGGGATCGGACGACCGTCCTCTCGGCCATGCTGGCCGATCCCATGGCTGGCTCATTGCCCTATGAGCACGTGGTCACCATGACCGACGAGCTCCTGGCCGCCACAGAGGCGTGGTTGCCACAATTCGCGGATCACCGATAGCTGATCATCTCTGCCCGACGACGCGCGACGACGCGCGACGAGCGCACCTAGGGCCGTTCGCGGTCAGGGCTGGTTGATCAGGGCCGGCGATCAGGTCCTGCGGTCGATGCTGACGGGCACGACCACTGATCGGTCCGGCCGGTCAGGGATGCCTCAGTGCCGGTGTCGGTGTCGGTGCCGGTGTCGGTGCCGGTGGCCGTGGCCGTGTGTCAGTGCCGGTGCCCCTGCCGACGCCCGTACCTGTGGCGGTGCCTGTGCTGAAGCCCGAACCGGTGCCGCTGCAGACGCCTTGGCGACATAGGTGAACGTGCCGGCGACAGTCGTTCCCGACGGGGAGACGACCCTCACCTCCACGGTGCCCGGGGAGGAAGCGGGTGAGTAGGCCACGACTTTCTTGTCCGACTTCACCGTCACGCCGGTCCCCTGTCGCGAACCGAACAGCACGGCCGTCACACCCGACAGGCCGGAGCCCACGACGCTCACCTTCTTGCCGCCGATGGTGGGTCCCAGAGGTGGCTTCAAGCGGGTCACCGATGGCACCGCTGATGCCTTCGGAGTCGAGGCCCCCGTGACCTCCCGGATGACGTTGTTCCCGTTGTCGGTGACGAGGAGCTGGCCCGACGGTGCGACGCTGACACCGGATGGGCCGTTGAGCTCCGCAGCCGTAGCGGCCGTACCGTTCCCGGCATACCCGGCCGCGCCGGTCCCTGCGAGGGTATAGACGTCCCCCGCCTTGACCTTCATCCCGTCATAGCGTCCCTTGGCGGCAGCCACGAAACGGATCTTGTTGTTGCCCGAATCGCCGATGAAGAGGTTGCCTCTGGAGTCGACGGCAATGCCCTGGGGCAGGAAAAACTCGGCGCTCGTCGCCGGCTTCTTGTCGCCTTTGGAGCCCCCGTTCGGGTTCCCGTCACCGGCGATGGTGTAGATGTCGCCCAGTTTGACGGCGTGGCCCAGGTAGGACCCGCTCGAGGCGGCCACCATGCGAACCACGTTGTTGTCGACGTCTGAGAACACGACGTCGCCTCTCGGGTCCACAGCCAACCCGTTGAACGTGTCGAGGCCGAGCTCGGCACTGACCGCCGGCCCGCCGTTTCCGGTGTACCCGACGATCGTGTTGCCTGCGATGGTGTAGATGAAGCCCGCCACCATGGACTGCCCGAAGTAGACCCCGGTCTGTGCCGGAAGGAACCGGATGTCGTCGTTTGCGGTATCTGCGATCACCAGGTTGCCCTGGGCGTCAAAGGCGATGCCGTCGGGCAGGTTGAGTCCCGCCGACGACGCCTGCTCGTTGTTGTAGACCCCTCCTCCCTCTCCCGCGATGGTGAAGATCTCCCCCGGGGTCATCGGGACCCCGAAGCGCGACCCCCCGGCTTCGGCGAGCAACCGGACGGCGTTGTTCCCCGTGTCGGTGATGGCGATGTCCCCCTCGGGATCGACGGCGACCCCGGTCGGTTGGGTGAATGCCACCCCGGTGGGAGGTGTCGGGCTGCCCCAGGGGCCGTCCCCGCCGTTGGGGTCGTCGTTGCCCGCCACGATGTAGATATGGCCT
>JGI12269J14319_10001288_pt1 | contig 25097 bp, 30 predicted proteins | sample PeaSoiSIISIP2007_FD_14319 | JGI IMG/M metagenome (IMG submission 14319)
CGCCCGCCGGCGCGCTCGACTACATGATCGGCAAGATGCTGGCGGCGGCGGGGCTCCGGCCCCGCGACGCCGACATCGTGTTCGTGCCATGGCCGGACCAGGGCGCGGCCTTCGCCAACCGGGCGATTGAGGGCGGCGCGGTATCGGAGCCGTTCGCGACGCTCTATGCCGAGCGCCATCTCGCCTTCGCGTTCAAGCACGCCGCCGACGTGCTGACCGACCCGCCGCTGCAAGTCTCTGTCGTGCTCTTCAGCAAGGCGTGGATGGACGCGAAGCCCGAGGAGGCGCGCGCCTTCGCCATGGCCTATCTGCGCGGCGCGCGCGACTATTGCGATGCGATGCGCGGCGGGACGATGCGGGCGGAGGTCATCGACATCCTGGCGCGCCACACCTCGCTCAAGGACCAGGCGCTCTATCGGCGCATCCAATGGTCCTACATGGACCCCAACGGCGAGATCGTGCTGACGAGCCTTGCCGATCAGCAGGCTTGGTTCGCCGCCGAGGGCGCGGTTGCGACGCCGGTCGACGTCGACCGCATGGTCGATCGCCGCTTTCTCGACCAGGCGCTCGCCGCGTTGGGCCGGGTCGAGACGAAGTGACAAGACGCGCCGCCGCCGCTAGACAACTTCATCCCTATTGAGGAGGACCCCATGCCCCACGTCATCCGCATCCATAAATACGGCGGCCCGGAAGTGATGGAATGGGAGGAGGTCCAGCTCGGCCAGCCCGGCCCCGGCGAGGCGCTTATCCGCCAAACCGCTGTGGGCCTCAACTTCACCGATGTCTACAGCCGCTCCGGCCTCTATCCGGGGCAGCTCCCGATGGGCCTCGGGAGCGAGGCGGCGGGCGTCGTGGAGGCGGTGGGCGCGGGCGTCACTGATCTGAAGAAGGGCGACCGCGTCGCTTATGGCAACGCGCCGATCGGCTCCTATGCCGAGGCGCGGCTCATCCCGGCGCACCGCCTGCTCAAACTGCCCGACGCCATTCCCGACGTGAAGGCGGCGGCGATGATGCTCAAGGGCCTCACTGTCCAGTACCTCATCCGCCAGACCTACAAGGTCAAGAAGGGCGACACGATCCTGTGCCACGCAGCGGCGGGCGGCGTCGGTCTCATCCTGTGCCAGTGGGCAAAGCATCTCGGCGCCACTGTCATCGGCACGGTCGGCAGCGACGACAAGGCGGCGCTCGCCAAGGCGCATGGCTGCGACCATCCGATCGTCTACACGCGCGAGGATTTCGCCAAGCGCATCGCCGAGATCACCGGCGGGCAAAAGCTGCCGGTGGTCTATGACTCGATCGGCAAGGACACGTTCACCAAGTCGCTCGACTGCCTCGCGCCGTTCGGGCTCATGGTGTCGTTCGGCAACGCGTCAGGGCCGGTCGAGAACGTCAATCTCGGCATCCTCGCCGCCAAGGGGTCGCTTTATTTGACGCGGCCGACGCTCAACACCTACGCCGCCAAGCGCGAGAACCTCGTCGCGATGGGGAAGGAGCTGTTCGACGTGGTGCTGTCAGGCGCGGTCAAGATCGAGGTTAACCAGACCTTCCCCTTGAAGGAAGCCGCGCGCGCCCATCGCGATCTCGAGGGGCGCAAGACCACGGGTTCGACCGTCTTCACGGTGTGACGCGTTCCGTCATTGCGAGGAGCCGCAGGCGACGAAGCAATCTCCAGGAGATTGCTTCGCTACGCTCGCAATGACGGCGGAGCCGTTACGTATTCATCGCCTCGAAGAAGTCGGCGTTGTTCTTGGACTGCTTGAGTTTCTCGATCAGGAACTCGAGCCCGTCCATGGCGCCCATCGGCATGAGGACGCGGCGCAGCACCCACATCTTCGACAGCACCGACTTGTCGACCAGCAGCTCCTCCTTGCGCGTCCCGGACTTGGTGATGTCGAGCGCGGGGAAGGTGCGCTTGTCCGCGACCTTGCGGTCGAGCACGATTTCGGAATTGCCGGTGCCCTTGAACTCCTCGAAGATCACCTCGTCCATGCGCGAGCCGGTGTCGATGAGCGCGGTCGCGATGATGGTGAGCGAGCCGCCCTCCTCGATGTTGCGCGCGGCGCCGAAGAAGCGCTTGGGCCGCTGCAGCGCGTTGGCGTCGACGCCGCCCGTCAGCACCTTGCCGGAGCTCGGGACGACCGTGTTGTAGGCGCGCGCCAGGCGGGTGATCGAATCCAACAGGATCACCACGTCGCGCTTGTGCTCCACGAGGCGCTTGGCCTTCTCGATCACCATCTCGGCGACCTGGACGTGGCGCACCGCTGGCTCGTCAAAGGTCGAGCTCACTACCTCGCCCTTCACCGAGCGCGCCATGTCGGTCACTTCCTCGGGCCGCTCGTCGATCAGCAGCACGATGAGATAGACCTCGGGATGATTATGCGTGATGGCGTGGGCGATGTTCTGCATCATCACCGTCTTGCCGGCGCGCGGCGGCGACACGATGATGGCGCGCTGGCCCTTGCCCAGGGGCGTGATGAGGTCGATCACCCGCGTGGTCAGGTCCTTCTTGGTCGGGTCGTCGAACTCGAGCTTCAGCTTCTCGTCGGGGTAGAGCGGCGTTAGATTGTCGAAGTTGATGCGGTGGCGGAGCTTGTCCGGCTCGTCAAAGTTGATCTCGTTCACCTTGAGGAGCGCGAAATAGCGCTCTCCGTCCTTGGGCGAGCGGATCTGGCCCTCGACCGTGTCGCCGGTGCGCAGGCCGAAGCGGCGCACCTGGGACGGGCTGACATAGATGTCGTCGGGGCCCGGCAGGTAGTTGGCCTCCGGGCTGCGCAGGAAGCCGAAGCCATCCTGCAGCACTTCGAGAACGCCGTCGCCGTAGATCGCCTGGTCGTTGTCGGCGAGCTGCTTCAGGATCGCGAACATGATGTCCTGCTTCCTCAGCGAGGACGCGTTCTCGATCTGCAGTTCCTCGGCGAAATGCAACAATTCGGCCGGGGTCTTGGCTTTTAATTCCTGGAGATTCATGAGGATGCTTATCTGGTGGGGTTGCGGCGCGCCCGAGCGCCTGTCGCCGGAATGGCGGACGATCCTCGCGGGCGACTGGACAGATGTTTTTTTGGATTTGTGGTGCGACTGGCGCGAAGTCGCCGCGGCGGGTGCATCACACTTATCGAAAAGCGGCGCCTAAGTCAAATGCCATTCGCGCAATGCGCTCAGAACGGCCGCACGACCACCATGACGACGATCAGGATCAGGAGCAGGGTCGGCACCTCGTTAATGAAGCGATAGAAGCGCTGGGACCGGAGGTTGCGGTCGGCGGCGAACGCGGCGCGCCACTGCGCCAGGCGCAGATGCATGACCGTCAGCCCCATGACCCCGGCGAGCTTGCCGTAGAACCAGCCCGCGCTCCAATCCACCACCCCTGGCGTCGCCGCCAGTGCCACGCCGAAGACATAGGTCCCGGCCATCGCCGGGTGCATGATGCCGCGCAGCAGGCGCCGCTCCATCACCTTGAAGGTGTTGGATTCATCCGAGCCTGGCCGCGCCGCGGCATGGTAAACGAACAGCCGCGGCAGGTAGAGGAGCCCGGCCATCCAGGCGATGACGCTGAGGATGTGCAGCGCCTTGACCCAGGGATAAAGCCCCGTCACCGCGCCACCCCTCCGGCCGGGAACGGACACAGCGCGGACCCGAACGGGCAGAGCCGTTGTCCGCCGGGCGGGGCGAGCGCCACGCCCCGCGCAAGGGCACCCCGCACCAGCGAGGCGAGCCCGGCGATAAACGCCGGATCGCACCCCACCGTAGGCGCGCGGACATAGCGCGGCACGCCGGCCTCGCGCGCGACCGTGCCGTAATCGAGATCGAGTTCGACCAGCGTCTCCGAATGCTCCGACACGAACGCGATCGGCAGCACGATAAGGCCGACGCCAGTAGCGCCTGCGCGCCGGATTTCGGCGTCGGTCGCCGGCTCGAGCCATCGGAGCGGTCCGACCCGGCTCTGGTAGCAGACCACCGTCTCGACCTCGCGCCCGAGCCGCTCACGCAGCGCGGCGGCTGTCGCCTCGATCTGCGCCTGATAGGGATCGCCGCGCGCGACGATGCGCTGCGGCAGTCCGTGCGCCGAGAGAAGAACCCGCACTGGCGTTCCCGCCGGCCACTCGGCGAGCGCGGCCGCGAGACGCGCGGCGAGCGCGGCTATGAAGCCCGGTTCGGCCGGATAGCAGCACACCGCGCGCGTCGGCGCAGCGAGCCCGACCTTTGCCGTTGCGCGACGCCAAGCCGAGAGCGAGGATGCGGTCGTAGTGCTCGAGAACTGCGGATAGAGCGGCAGGAGCGCGACCTCTTCCGGCCGCCAAGCCTTCACCGCGGCCGCGACCGCCTCGCTCAGCGGCGGCCAATAGCGCATGGCGATGAAGCAGCGGAACCCGGGACCCAGCGCCTGTTCGAGCGCTTTGGCCTGCGTCTCGGTGTTGGCGACGATCGGCGAGGCGTTGCCCATGCGGGCATAGATGTGGCGCGCCACCTTGCCGCGGCGCCGTGCGATCAGCCGCGCCACCAACGCGCGCACCGGATTGGGCAGCGCCACGATAGCCTTATCGGAGAATAGGTTATAGAGGAATGGCTCGACCGCCTCGAGGCTATCCGGCCCGCCCAGATTGAACAGCACGACGGCGACCCGGCTCATGGCTCAGCCGCGCAGGATTTCGACCAGCCGCGCCACATTCGCGACCGGCGTCTCTGGCAGCACGCCGTGGCCGAGATTGAACACGAACGGCCCGTCCTTGAACGCATGGACGATGTTGCCGACCGCCCGCTCCATCGCCGCGCCGCCGACCAACAGCAGCATGGGATCGAGATTGCCCTGGACCGGCGCCAGGCTCTGCAAGGTCTTGCGCGCGACCTCGCACGGGACGGCGCTGTCGAGTCCGATCGCATTGACGCCGGTCTCGCTGACATAGGCGCGATACATCAGGCCCGCTCCGCGGGGAAAGCCGATGATCGGAACGTGCGGATGGCGCGCCTGCAACGACGTCACGATCTGGCGCGTCGGCGCGATGACGAGGCGGCGGAACGCGTCCGCCTCGAGCACGCCAGCCCAGCTCTCGAAGATCTGCACCGCCTCAGCGCCGGAAGCGATCTGCGCCGAGAGATGCTCGATGGTCGCGGCGGCGATGTGCTCGATCAGCACGCCGAACCCTTCGGCGTCGCCGAACGCCCAGCGTTTCACGGCGCCGAAGTCGCGGCTGGTTCCGCCCTCGACCATGTAGGTCGCGACCGTCCACGGGCCGCCGGCAAAACCGATGAGCGCCGTCTCCGCCGGCAGCGCCTTCCTGACCCGCCGCACCGTCTCATAGACCGGGGCCAGCCGCTCGGGCACGCCGTCGCAGGTCAGCGCATCGACCTCCTCGCGCTGGCGCAGCTTCTCCAGCACCGGCCCCTCGCCCTCGCGAAACCCGACCGCGCGGCCCAGCGCATGCGGCACCACCAGGATGTCCGAGAACAGGATCGCCGCGTCGAATCCGAAGCGGCGGATCGGCTGCAAGGTCGCCTCGGTCGCGCGATCGGGCGAAAAGCAGAAATCGAGGAAGCTGGCGGCGCCCTGCCGCAGCTCGCGATATTCGGGGAGATAGCGTCCGGCCTGGCGCATGAGCCAGAACGGCGGCCGCGCCAGCGTCTCTCCGGCCAGCGCCCGCAGCATTGGCTTGGTCGGCGCACCTGTTCTTTTGACGTTTACCCCCCGTTCCATCGCTTGCTCTTACCTCTTCTCTTTAAGAATCTAAAGAGAGGTAGAGGTAGTGGATAGGGTGGAGAGTCGGGGATTATCGGTTGCGGTCGAATCATCCCGATCCGGGTGCTCGGCGCGTCCGTCCGCGGGAAAAATCGTGTATAAATCGGGCATGAAAGCGGACGGCCGATGAGGGATACGCGTAACCTTCGTTCCGCGAATAATGGGGATTATGTCATGCCAGCGGGGAGATATCCTCAGCTTGTCATCATTGGTGCCGCGCCGTCCCCAGCGGGAGAAGCTGGGGTGCGGCTTGACCCGCACCGGGGGGCGATCGGCCAGGACCGATTCCGCACCGGTTCATACCGCGCTTGTCCCCAGGAGAGACTGCGGTGACGAGCTTCCATCTCCATCTCGTTTCGGACTCGACCGGCGACACTGTCCATGCCGTGGCGCGCGCTTGCCTCGTCCAGTTCGAGGGCGCCGAGGCTGTCGAGCATATCTGGTCGATGGTCCGCACCAAGGTCCAGGTCGAGCGCGTGCTCCATGGCGTGTCGACCAATCCCGGCGTGGTGCTTTATACGCTGGTGAACGATAACCTGCGCATGTCATTGATCGAGGGTTGCCGCAAATTGCAGGCGCCGACCATTCCGGTGCTCGACCCGGTGATCGGTGCGCTCGGCGCCTATCTCGGCCGCCAGAGCCGCGGCCTGCCCGGCCAGCAGCATCTCCTCGACGCCGAGTATTTTCAGCGCATCGACGCCATGACCTTCGCTCTCAATCACGATGACGGGCAGTCGGCGTGGGGCCTCAATGAGGCGGACGTGATCCTGGTCGGCGTATCACGCACCTCGAAGACGCCGACCTGCATGTATCTCGCCAATCGCGGCATCAAGGTGGCGAATATCCCGATCGTGCCTGGTGTAGCATTGCCGCCGGAGCTGTTCACAGCCACCCGGCCGCTGATCGTCGCCCTCACCAACGATCCCGAGCGCCTGATCCAGGTGCGGCAGAACCGCCTGAGCCAGCTCCACCAGCAGGAGACCCGCACCGACTACACCGATCTCGCCGCCGTGCGCGACGAGGTGCAGAAGGCGCGCCGCCTGTTCGCCGAGCATCACTGGCCGGTGATCGACGTGACGCGGCGCTCGATCGAGGAGACCGCTGCGGCAATCCTCAAGCTGCTGGCGCGGCGCCAGGGTGTCGAGGCATGAAGCTCGGCGCGCGCCTTCCCCTCGTGCTGGCATCGCAGAGCGCGGCACGGCGGACGCTGCTCGCGGCGGCGGGGATCAACGTGAAAATCGTCCCCGCCCGCATCGATGAGGGCGAGATCAAGAACGTGTTTCGTAGCCAGCGTCAACCGGTCGACCACTGCGCGCGAGGACTTGCGGCCGCGAAGGCGACGCATGTCTCGGCTTTCCATCCAACAGCCTGGGTCATCGGCGCCGACCAAATCCTGGAATGCGGTGGCGAATGGCTCGACAAGGCCACCGATTTGGACGATGCGCGACGCCAATTGCGCTTGCTGCGCGGCCGGGCGCACGAACTCGTCACGGCGGTCGCGGTGGCAGGGAACGGTGTTTTCGCCTGGCATCATGTCGAGCGCGCGCGCCTCACCATGCGGGCCTTCAGCGATGCCTTCCTCGACGACTATATCGCCGCGCAGGGCAAGCGCCTGCTCGCGACGGTCGGCGGCTACGCGTTGGAAGGCTTGGGCGCGCAATTGTTCGAGCGCATCGAGGGCGATTACTTCGCCATCCTCGGCCTGCCGCTGTTGCCGCTGCTGGGATTCCTGCGCGAACAAGGGGCGGTCGCGCGATGAGGCTTTCCGGCGCCGCCATCGTCGCCGGCGTGATGGGCTGGCCGGTGGCGCATTCGCGCTCTCCGGCGCTGCACGGATTCTGGATCGCCGAGCACGGCATCGACGGCGCCTATGTGCCGATGGCGGTGAAGCCGGAGCATCTTCGCCGCGCGCTCGAGGCGCTGCCGCTGCTCGGCTTCGCCGGCTGCAACCTCACTATCCCGCACAAGGAGGCGGCGCTCGAGATCGTCGACGAGATCGACGCCTCGGCGCGCCGCGCTGGCGCGATCAACACCGTGGTCGTGGACGCGCACGGCCGGCTTTCCGGCCGCAACACCGACATCTTCGGCTTCCTTGAAGCGCTGCGCGCGGCGCGGCCGGGCTGGAGCGCGGCAATCGGCCCCGCGGTGGTGATCGGCGCCGGCGGGGCGGCGCGCGCCGTGGTGGCCGCGCTCATCGACGACGGCGCGCCCGAGATCAGGCTCGTCAACCGCACCCCGGCGCGGGCGGCGTCGCTGGCGAAGGAGCTGGGCGGGCCGGTGCTCGGCGCGACGTGGGAGCGCCGGGCCGAGGCGCTCCAAGGCGCGGCGCTGCTCGTCAACGCCACCAGCCTCGGCATGGCGGGCCAGCCCGCGCTGGAGCTCGCGCTCGACCTCTTGCCGCGCGAGGCGGTGGTGAACGACATCGTCTATGCGCCGCTCGAGACGCCGCTCCTCGCCGCCGCGCGCCAGCGCGGCAATTTCGCGGTCGACGGGCTCGACATGCTGCTGCACCAGGCGCGCCCCGGCTTCGCCGCCTGGTTCGGGGTCGAGCCGCAAGTGACGCCGGCGCTGCGCCGCGCCGTGCTCGCGACCCTGGAGTGACGAAGGGGGCGCCGTGAGAATACTCGGCCTCACCGGCTCGGTCGGCATGGGCAAGAGCACCGTGGCCGAGATGTTCCGCCGCATGCGCGTTCCTGTGTTCGACGCCGACGCGGCGGTCCATCGCGCTATGGCGAAGGGCGGCGCGGCGGTGGCGGATGTGGCGGCGGCCTTTCCCGGGGTCGAGCGCGACGGCGCGATCGACCGCCGGGCCTTGGGCGCGCTCGTCCTCGGCGACCGCGCCAAGCTCACGCGGCTCGAAGCCATTCTTCACCCGTTGGTGGGGCAGGCCGAGCGGCAGTTCCTCGCCCGTATGCGCGCCGCGCGCCGCGCCGCGGTCGTGCTCGACGTGCCGCTGCTGTTCGAGACTGGAGGCTACCGGCGCTGCGATACGGTGCTGGTGGTGTGGGCGCCGGACTTCCTTCAGCGCGCGCGGGTGCTGGCGCGGCCGGGCATGACCGAGGCGCGGCTTCGCTTCCTGCGCGCGCAGCAAACGAGCGAGCGCGAAAAGCGCCGCCGCGCGGATATCCTGGTGCCGAGCGGCCTCGGCAAGGCGGTGACGTGGCGGCGGCTTCGGGCGTGGATTCATTAGCGCGCAGCCGCAACCGGATCGAGGCGGGGATAGCTACTTGCCCGGCTGCCAGGTGATGAGGACCTCGCGGCCCATGGTGATCCAGCGTGGGGTGAAGCCGTCGGCGCCTTGCGCGTAAAGCTCGTCGAAATGCTGCTCCACCGTGGCGCGGGCGCGCGCCTCGAGCGCGGCGGCGACCGGCCAATGGGCCCATTGCTCGTTGGCCACGCGTTGCACGGCGAAGGCGAGCGCGGCCGCCCGGCTCGGCAACGGCACGATGAAGCGCACGTTTTGCGTCAGCAGGATCGTGAGATCGGGCAGCCGGCCCATCTCCCACAGCACGTTCATGAGCTCGGCATGGCCGGGCACCACTTCCTCCGCCTCGCCATGGACGAGCTGGAAGAGCACGCGGTTCCAGGAGGGCGGCGGCGGCGCGTTGACGGTAAGGATGACGCGGCGCGAGCCGGCGCGCTCGAGCTTCTCGATGAAGGGCACGATGTCGCGCGTGAGATATGTGACGTGATTGACGAGCGCGACGGTGCCTCGCGGCGCGTCCGCCGCGAGCCAGTCACCCTGAACGAGGTCGACATTGGAAATGCCGGCGGCCTTGGCGTTGGCGAGGAAGGCTGCGCCCATGTTTGCCGAGGGGTCGACATTGATGACGGTGCGGCAGCGCAGCGCCAGCGGCAGCGACATGCGCCCCGCCCCGCCGCCGACATCGACGATCGCGTCCGACGCCTCGATCAGATCGACGAGTACCTTGAGATTGGCGTCGAGCGGCCGTCGCGGATCGGCCTTGAGCAGCGGATGGTCGGGCTCGAGATCGCCGAAGAGATCGCCCGTCGGCTCCGCCCCGCGGAGCCGGACACGCTGCGCCAGAACTGCATCGACCCGCGCGGCATAGTGTTGCGCTGCGGTCATGGTCCCTCCCTCACATTGGCTAGTTCAGTTCACCCGACCTAGCACACCCGAAGCGCCCGCGCTGGAAAACCGTGGCGCGGTCTAGGGGCTGCGTGATAGAACCGCATCTCCTTGGGGAGTAGTCGCCCGGCCACGAGCCGGGCCGTGCGTCAACATGCTTGGCTTCGGCCATGGCGCACGGGGTCCCGCTCGCGGGGCATGGCGAGACCAGCGGTCCGATCGTTCCGAGTCCGAGCGGAACGGCGGGGCCGTGGTCTCAACCGCTCGGTCCGGCATCTCCCTTGCAGGCTTTCCTGGTCGCGATCGTCACCATCGCCATCGCCGAGATCGGCGACCGCACGCAATTGCTGTCGTTGGCGCTGGCAGCGCATTACCGGCGCCCGTGGCCGATCATCGCCGGGATTTTCGTCGCCACCATCGCCAATCATTCCGTCGCGGGACTGCTCGGCGCGTGGTTCGGCGTGCTGCTGACGCCGCGGGTGCTCGATATCCTGGTCGGCGCGAGCATGATGGCGATGGCGCTGTGGGTGCTGCATGCCGACACGCTGCGCGGCAATCCCGACATCAGCAACGGGGGCGCTTTCTTCGCCACGCTCGTCGCCTTCTTCATCGCCGAGATCGGCGACAAGACGCAGATCGCGACTCTGGCGCTCGCCGCCGCATATCCCAATCTCGTCGCCATCGTCGCCGGCACTACCGCCGGTATGCTGGTCGCCAATATCCCGGCCGTGTTCCTGGGCGACGCGTTGTCGGGGCGGCTGCCGATCCGGGCGATGAACTATGTCGCGGCGGTGATCTTCGGGGCGCTGGGCCTCGTCTTCATTGCGCGCGCGGTCGCCTTTTCATAGACTTTGCGCCATGCATGAAATCGTACTCGACACCGAAACCACCGGGCTCGATCCCGAGGCGGGCCACCGCATCGTCGAGGTCGCCTGCATCGAGCTGGCGAACCACCTTCCGACCGGGCGCGTCTTCCACCGCTATGTCAATCCGGAGCGCGAGGTACCGGCGGAGGCGCAGCTCGTCCACGGGCTCGGCACCGAGTTCCTGGCCAAGCACGCGCCCTTCGCCGCCGTCGCCGACGCGTTCCTGGAATTCGTCGCCGACACGCCGCTCGTCATCCACAATGCCGAGTTCGATCTGGGCTTCCTCAACGCCGAATTGAAGCGGCTGGAGCGTCCGAGGCTCGCCAACCGCGCCATCGACACGGTGGTGCTGGCGCGGCGGCGCTTCCCAGGCGCGTCGGCGAGCCTCGACGCGCTGTGCCGCCGCTTCGCCATCGATCTCTCCGCCCGCGAGAAGCACGGCGCGCGGCTCGATTGCGAGCTGCTGGCCGCGGTCTATCTCGAGCTGGTGGGCGGGCGGCAGCCGGGGCTCGACCTCGCCGCGAGCGGGGCGGGACGGCGCCAGTCCAAGCTCGACCGCCCGGTGCGCCCGCCGCGCCCGCACGCGCCGAGCGCCCATGAACAGGCCGCGCACGAGGCTTTTCTCGACAAGCTGTCGGCGCCGCTGTGGCGCAAGACGGACTGAACGAAGATCAGGCGACGGCAGGCGCCTGACCGGCCGCGACCGCGGCGGCCTGTTGCTGGCGCACCAGTTCGGCGAAATCGATGGGCCGCAGCAGCAGCGGCATGAACCCGCCCTCGCGGGTCGCGTTGGCGACGATGGCGCGCGCGAACGGGAACAGCATGCGCGGCGTCTCGACCAGGAGGATGCGGGCTAGGTCCGATTCGGGCACGTTCTGCGCCGTGGTCACCGCGGCATAGACCAGCTCCACCAGGAAGACGCGGTCGTTGCCGCTCTTGGCGTCGGCATGAATGGTGAGCATCACCTCGTAAAGCCCGGGCGCCAGGGTCTGCGCCTTGACGTCGACGCCGATCTGGACTTCGGGGGCGGCCTGGGTTTGCAGCAGGCTATGCGGCGCGCGCGGGTTCTCGAACGAGAAATCCTTGATGTACTGCGCGTTGATGAGGACCTGCGGCTGCCCGTCGTCCACGACCGCGCTGCCCGATGCGGCCGGGGCCGGAGACTGTCCGCCAGTGTCAGAATCCGCCATCGTTCCGGCTCCCGTTGCGAGGATTGCTGGCTAGCATGGATCGCGGCCGGAGACAACGCCACCCAGGGGCCATCCCGGCCGGAACTTGCCGTTTGTGCCTGAAGCGCCTATTTGAGAGTCCTCAGCCGGCGGAGGCCGCGGCGACATGGACGGCGGCTACCAAGTCATCGACATTCTGCTCTTTGCCGGAATCGCGGCGTTTCTCGTGTTCCGGTTGAGAAGCGTGCTTGGCCGCCGCACCGGTCTCGAGCAGCGGCGCGATCCATTCGCCCCGCCGCCCCCGCCCGGGTCTCCCAAGGTTCTCGCGCCGCGTTTGGTGAGCGGCAATGGCGGAGCGGCGCCGCCCGCGACCGGGCTCGCCGCCATCAAGGCCACCGATCCGGGCTTCACCGAGGACGCCTTCATCAAGGGCGCGCGCGGCGCGTTCGAGATCATCGTCAACGCCTTCGCCGCCGCCGACAAGGGCGCGCTCCAGCCGCTCCTCAGCAAGGACGTGTACGAGCGCTTCGCCGAGGCGATCGACGCGCGGCTCGCCGCCAAGCAGGTGCTCCAGACCAATCTCCTGTCGGTCAAGGCCGCAGAGATCGTCGACAGCGCGCTTGAGAACGGCGCCGCGACGATCACCGTCAAGTTCGCGTCCGAGCAGACCAACCTCACCCGCGCCGCCGACGGCACGGTGGTCGATGGCGATCCCAAGCGGGTCGAGGAACACGTCGATTACTGGACCTTTGCGCGGCCGGTGCGCGCTCGCGACCCCAACTGGACTCTCGTCGCAACAAAAAGCCCGTGAAGGCGGCTATTGCGCTGGCGCTGCTTGCGCTCGCCGCCTGCGCGCCGAGGCCCACGCCCGCCCCGTCGCCGCCGCATCTCACCCTCGTGCAAGCGCGCTTTGCCGATCTGCCCGGCTGGCGCGACGACGCGACCGTGGCGGCGCTGCCCGCGCTGCTGCGCTCGTGCGACGCGCTGGCGAAGCTCGACCCCAAGACCGCGGTCGGCCCTGACGCCATTGCCGGCACCGCCGCCGACTGGCGCAGCCCTTGCGCCGAAGCCGCCACAACGACGCGCGCCTCGGATGAGGATGCACGGCGCTTCTTCGAGCGCGCCTTCGTGCCCTGGCTCGTCGCCGACAAGCATGATCGGAACGGTCTCTTCACCGGCTATTTCGAGCCCGAGCTGCACGGATCGCGGAGGCCGGGCGGCGCCTACGCGACGCCGCTCCTCAAGCGACCGCCCGATCTCGTCGCGGTCGATCTCGGCCTGTTCCGGCCCGACTGGCGCGGCGAGAGTACCGCCGGCAGGGTGGTCAATGGCAGGCTGGTGCCCTATGCGGCTCGCGCCGATATCGAGCACGGCGCGCTTGACCGCTATCGCCTCGCCTTCTTGTGGGTGGACGATCCGATCGACGCGTTCGTGCTTTCGATCCAGGGGTCGGGCCGCGTGCGCCTCGCCGACGGCACGCTGGTCGGCGTCGGCTACGACGGACAGAACGGCCGCGCCTATGTGGCGATCGGCCGGCTGCTGGTGGCGCGGGGCGCGCTCAAGCTCGAGGACGCGTCGCTGGCCGCGATCCGCGCCTGGCTCGTGGCGCACCCGAGCGAGGCGGGAGCGCTGATGGACGAGAACCCGTCCTACGTGTTCTTTCGCGAGCTGAGCGGCGACGGACCGATCGGCGCCGAGGGCGTGATCCTTACTCCGGGGCGCAGCCTGGCGGTCGATCCCGCCTTCCTCCCTTTGGGCGTGCCGTTCTGGCTCGACGTGGCGCAAGACGGCGCGGCCTTGCGCCGGCTGGTCGTGGCGCAGGACACCGGCGGAGCGATCCGCGGCCCGGTGCGGGGCGATTTGTTTTTCGGCTTCGGCCGCGACGCCGAGGCGCAGGCGGGGAGGATGCGCGCCCATGGCGCCTATTACATGCTGCTGCCGAGCGGCGTTGCACCGACGCCATCGACCGTCGCGGCCCAGGGCTCGGCCGGACGCGGTGGATGAATTGGCAAGCTGTAATTGGAGGCCCGAATAACCACATGGAAAAGATGGTTTCCGGTCGTTGCGCGGCGGATGACAGCGCAATAAAGCACTGTGGAGATGGTTCCATGCGCAAGCTTGTGAGCGGCTTTGCGGCGGTGGTCCTGTCGGTCCTGACGCTGTCGGCTCTGGCTCCTGCGCCGGCCGAGGCGCGGGTCGGCGTCTATTTCGGCGTCGGCCCGTGGTGGGGGTGGCCCGGACCGTACTATTACGTGCCGCCGCCGCCGGTGGTCTATATGCCGCCGGCCTATTACGCGCCGCCGCCGCCGCCCGCGCCGTTGGCGGCACAGCCGCAATCCTGGTATTACTGCGACAATCCCAAGGGCTACTATCCTTACATTGCGACATGCGCGGCCGGCTGGCGCCAGGTTCCGGCCCAACCGCGCTGATGCGTCGCGTGGCAGACGGGCATCGAGGAGAGCTTAAATGAACAAGGTCAAGACGGCCGCGGCCAGTTTGGCGGTAATGACCATAGTGAGCGGCTGCGCTTCCCCGCCGATGGGACCCACCGTCGCCGTCATGCCGGGCTCCGGCAAGCCGTTCGAACTGTTCCAGGCCGATGACGGTTCTTGCCGCCAGTGGGCCGATCAGGCGACCGCCGGCCAGGCGGAAAGGGCGAACAACACCGCCGTCGGCACCGCCGTGGTCGGCACGGTGCTGGGGGCCGGTCTAGGCGCCGCGATCGGCGGCGGCCGCGGCGCGGCCATCGGTGCGGCGTCCGGCGCGGCGCTCGGCACCGGCTATGGCGCCAGCAACTCGCAATGGTCGCAGCTCGGCATTCAGCAACAGTACAACGTCGCCTACGAGCAGTGCATGTACGCGCGCGGCAATCAGGTGCCGGGCTACCAGCCGGTCTATGGCGCGCCGATGGCGCCGCCGCCCCCGGACGGCTATCCGCCGCCCCCGCCGCCGCCTGGTTATCCGCCGCCCCCGCCCGGAAATTAGGCGCGACCTTCGCGCGCCGAATGGCGCCGTGAGCGATGTGCTGCGCGCACTCTTGATCGCCGCGCTCGCGCTGGCCGGGTGTTCGACCGACCGACCGAAATCGGCCGTGTCGAGTGGCGATGTCACGCCGCCGTGCAGCCCGGGAAGCTGCGGCGATCATCAGCCAACGAATGCCCTCGCCGACGGAAGCGCCGGACCTGCCGTCGACCTGTCGCTCGACGCCGTCGACCAGCGCCAGATCTCGCGCGCCACCCAGACCGCGCTCGAGACCGCTTTGCCGAACCAGCCGCTGGCGTGGCAGAACCTGGACAATGGCCATTCCGGCACGGTCGTCTCGGGTCCGTACTATCAGACCGCGAGCGGCCAGTTCTGCCGCGAATTCCGGCAGACCGTCACGATCGGCGGCGCGACGCAGCAGTCGCACGGCAAGGCGTGCCGCCGATGGGACGGGACGTGGCAGATCGTCAACGACTGATCGGTCCGCGGCGCGTGATGCCGGCATAAGGTGTGCCGTCGCGACGCGTATAAAGCGCCGGCTGCGCATCCGCCGGCGCGACCATGTCGATGTCCGAGTAGTAGCCGCAATCACCGGCCACGCGGGTGCCGATTTCCAGCACCAGGGCTTCGCGATCCGACTGGTTGCGCAGGCAGTGGCCGTTGGCGTCGCCGGCCTTGAAACCGGCGGCGTCGCCCGGGCGTAGCACTTCCTCGCCGTCATCGGTGACGAGCGTGACATCGCCGGCCAAGACATAGACGAACTCGTCCGATCCGGTGTGCCAATGGCGCTGGCTCGACCAGGAGCCCGGCGCCAAGCGCAGCAAGTTCACGCCGAACTGCGTCAAGCCCGCCGCGTCGCCGAGCCTGATGCGCTCGCGATTCCGGCACGGCTGGTCGAAGGGCGGCGGATAGAGTGTGCCGATCACCGGCGCGAGCGTCGCCGGGTCGATGCGCTTTGCCATGACATCCCTCGCCGAACCGTGTCGGCGGGAAATCTGGCATCGCGCTTGCTTTGGCGCAACCGGCTGGCCCATGCTCGCCTTCCCGCCAGCGCTTCGGGAACCAGCCGATGAAAGAGCCGGTCCGCGTCGCCCTTTTCGTCACCTGCCTGGTCGATCTGTTCCGCCCCTCGGTCGCGTTCGCCGCGGTGAAACTGCTCGAGGCGGCGGGCTGCACGGTCGCGGTGCCGCGGAGCCAGACCTGCTGCGGCCAGCCAGCGTACAACTCGGGCGACCGCGCCCACGCCAAGGCGATCGCGCGCCAGGTCATCGCCGCGTTCGCCGGCTTCGACTATGTCGTGGCGCCGTCGGGCTCGTGCGCCGGCATGATCAAGGTGCATTATCCGGCGCTCTTCGCGGACGAGCCCGCGATGCTGGCCGATGCGAAGCTTCTTGCCGGCAAGACGCACGAGCTGGTGGCGTTCCTCGCCGATGTCATCGGGTTCGAGGGAGCGGGCGCGCGCGTTCCCTGCGTCGCCACGTATCACGATGCCTGCTCCGGCCTGCGCGAGCTTGGCGTCAAGGAGCAGCCACGCGCGCTGCTGCGACGGGTCCAGGGCCTGGCGCTCAAGGAGATGGCGACGCCGGAAGTGTGCTGCGGATTCGGCGGCACGTTCTGCGTCAAGTATCCCGAGATTTCCGACCGCATGGTGAGCGACAAGGCGGCCGACATCGAGGCCACCGGCGCCGATCTGCTGCTGGCTGGCGATCTCGGCTGCCTTCTCAACATGGCCGGCAAGCTGCAGCGCCGGGGCAGCGCGGTGGGCGTGCGCCATGTCGCCGAGATTCTCGCCGGCATGACCGACGAGCCCGCGATCGGCCACCCGAAAGCGCGCTGATGCACCCCACGAGCCGCGCCTTCCCCGAGAACGCGCACCGCGCGCTGGGCGACGCGATCCTGCAGCAGTCGCTCGGCATCATGATGCGCCAAGGCTTCGCGGTGCGGCGCGCCAAGGTGGTGGCGCGGCTCCCGGAGTTCGAGGCCCTGCGCGAAGAGGCGCGCGCACTCAAGGACCACGTGCTCGAGCATCTCGATTTCTATCTCGAGACGTTCGAGCGCAACGTCAAGGCGCGAGGCGGCCTTGTCCATTGGTGCCGCACCGCCGAGGAGGCGCGCGCGACCGTGCTCGAGATCTGCCGCGCGGCCGGCGCGCGCACCGTCACCAAGGGCAAGACCATGATCGGCGAGGAAATCGCCATCAACGATCACCTCGAGGCCAACGGCATCAAGCCCGTGGAGACCGATCTCGGCGAATACATCATCCAGATCAGGCGCGAGCCGCCGAGCCACATCGTCGCGCCGGCGGTCCATCTCGCCAAGGAGCAGGTGGCGGAAAGCTTCCGCCGCACCCATCGCCATCTCGACCCAGCGCGCCCGCTCGACGAACCGCGCCAGATGCTCGACGAGGCGCGCGCCATCCTGCGCCAGAAATTCCTCGCCGCCGAGGTCGGCATCACCGGCGCCAACATCCTGGTCGCCGAGACCGGCTCCAGCATCATCGTCACCAACGAGGGTAACGGCGACCTGACCCAGACCCTGCCGAAGGTCCACATCGTGCTCGCCTCGATCGAGAAGGTGGTGCCGACGCTCGAGGACGCGACCCTCCTGTTGCGCCTCCTGGCGCGCTCGGCCACGGGCCAGGAATTTTCGACCTACACCACGGTCTCGACCGGCCCGCGCCGGCCCGGCGACCCGGACGGGCCGAACGACTATCACGTCGTGCTGGTCGATAACGGGCGCAGCGCGCTGATGGGCTCCGAGATGCAGGACATGCTGCGCTGCATCCGCTGCGCCGCCTGCCTCAACCATTGCCCGGTCTATGGCGCGGTCGGCGGCCATGCCTATGGCTGGGTCTATCCCGGACCGATGGGCGCGGTGCTGACGCCGACGCTCCTCGGCATCGGCGAGGCCGCGCACCTGCCCAACGCCTCGACCTTGTGCGGCAAGTGCGAGAGCGTGTGCCCGGTGAAGATCCCGCTGCCCAGGCTGATGCGGCATTGGCGAGAGCGCGCCTTCGAGCAGGACATCACGCCGCGCGCGACGCGCTGGGGCCTGAGTGCATGGGCCTACCTCGCCGAGCGGCCGCCGCTCTACCGCCTGGTGTCGGCCACGGCCGCGCGCGTGCTCGGCTGGCTCGGGCGCGGGCACGGCCGGTTCCGCACCCTGCCGCTGGCCGGCGGCTGGACCAGCGTGCGCGACATGCCGGCGCCGGAAGGGCGCAGCTTCATGAGCCTCTGGACCGAGCGCCGGCGATGAGCGACGCACGCGCGGACATCCTCGCCCGCATCCGCGACGGCCTCAAGCGCGGCCCGCTCGACGAGGAGCGGACCGACATGCTCGAGACTCTGCTCGCGTCCCACGTCCGCAGCCTGGTGCCGGACCGCGCCAAGACTCTGGATCAGGGTGCGCGGATCGCGCTCTTCGCCGCCATGGCCGAGGAGGTCGACACCACGATCGACCGCGTCGCCAGCATGGACGAGGCGCCCGAGGCGATCACGCGCTATCTCGCCCAGCGCAACCTGCCCGCGCGCGTGATGGTGACGCCGGACCCCAAGCTCGCACGCCTGCCATGGGACCGCACTACGCTCGAGATCGGTCGCGGCGTGGCGCAGGACGGCGACGCGGTCGGGGTCAGTGCCTGCTTCGCCGCCGTCGCCGAGACCGGCACGCTGATGCTGGTCTCGGGTCCGGCCAGCCCGACGCGCAACAATTTCCTGCCCGATACGCATATCGTCGTGCTGGGCGCCGACGAGGTCGTGGGCTTCTACGAAGAGGCCTGGGATCGCTTGCGCGAGGCGGGTGCGATGCCGCGCACGGTCAATTTCATTACCGGCCCGTCGCGCACCGGCGACATCGCGCAGAAGCTCGAGCTCGGCGCGCACGGGCCGCTGCGCCTCCACATCGTCCTGGTCGAGCATGGCGCGCAAGCTCGCCCCTGAGGAGCGCGCCCTGTGGCGCCACGTCACCACCGACGTTCGCCCCCGCCGCCGCGCCGCCGCGTCCGAAGCGGCCCCACCGCCGCCGCCGGCCGCGCCGCCTCCCGCTCCGGCCTCCGCAACCCCGAAGGCGACGCAGCTTCCCGGCGCCGGACTCGATCGCCGCAGCGCACAGCGCCTGAAGCGCGGCCAGGTACCGATCGAGGCGCGGCTCGACCTTCACGGCATGACCCAGGACGAGGCGCATCGCGCGCTCGCGCGTTTCGTCGCGCGCGCCTATGACGACGGACGGCGCGCGATGCTGGTCATCACCGGCAAAGGCAGCCGCGAGGGCGAGGGCGTGCTGCGCCGCGCCGTGCCGCGCTGGCTCGCCGAGCCGTCGTGCCGCGGTGTGGTGCTCGCGATCGAGGAGGCGCAAGGCCGGCACGGCGGCGCTGGCGCGCTCTACGTCCTGCTGCGCCGCAAGCGCTGAGGTTAGGGCTGCGGCGGCGATTAGCCTATCATGGGGCGGAGAATCCGATCGAAGGAGATGGAACGCAAATCGTGCGTCCATTCGACTTCGCCCTTCGGGCTCCGCTCAGGATGAGGTAAAAATTTTCCTCATCCTGAGCGGAGCGGTGCGGAGCGCCGCGCAGTCGAAGGACGCACGGCGTGTCTAGCGGCGTGGGTCAGACGCCAGGAAAACGAGGAGCCTCGAGCCATGAGCGCGCCACCGCCGGTGCGGCGGACCGACAAGGCGATGAATGAGGAACGCGCGCGCGCGCTGCTGGAGCGCGGCTTCAGCGGCCGGCTCGCGACCGTGGGCGCGGATGGATATCCTTATTGCGTGCCGCTGCTCTATCTCCTGATGGACGGCAAGCTCTATGTCCACGGCACCAGCGGCAAGGGCCATCTGCGCAGCAACATCGAGCATGAGGCGCGCGTCTGCTTCGAGGTCGACGAGCCCGGCGAGGTCTTCGCCTATGGCCGCTTCGAATGCGATTCGACCGTCGAGTACCGCTCGGTAGTGCTGTTCGGGCGCATCAGGGTGGTGGACGATGAAGCCACCAAGCGCCGCTTTTGCGACGCGCTCTTGGCGAAATACGGCAGCGAGGACTGGAACCGGCCGAAGGGCTTCTATCCGCGCCTCCATCTGATCGCCGTCTACGAGATCGAGATCGAGCGCATCGCCGGCAAGGAAACGGCGCTGCCGCCCTTGTCGCAGCGCTGGCCCGCCCGCGACGACACCAAGACGCCCGACGCCAAGCCGTAGAGGACTCACCATGCCATCGCGCTCCAAGCCGCCCTTCCGCGCCGATCATGTCGGCAGCCTGATCCGCCCGCGCGCCTTGATCGACGCGCACACAAAGTTCAACCAGGGCAAGCTCGCGCGCGAGGCGCTGAAGGCGCTCGAGGACGCCGCCATCCGCGACGCCGTGGCGATGCAGGAGCGGGTCGGGCTCGACGCCATCACCGACGGCGAATTGAGGCGCAACAACTGGCGCGACGGGTTCTTCGAGAGCGTCGCCGGCTTCAGCGAGAGCAAGGTCGGCAGCTCGTTCACCTTCACCGAGTATTCGGGCGAAACCCATCCCGGCATGCCGGTTCCGGTGGTAACCGGCAAGCTCGCGCGCCGGAAGCCCATCACCGCCGACGATTTCGCCTTCACAAGCGCGCTCACCAAGAGGACGGCGAAGGCGACCCTGCCGTCGCCCACGGTCAACCACTTCTTCTCGGGCGACAAGGCGCTCGCGGGCTCGCCCTATCGCGACCGCGCTTCCTATCTCGCTGCGGTCAGCGAAATCTACCGCGCCGAGATCGCCGATCTTGCCGCGCGCGGCTGCACCTATCTCCAGATCGACGAGGTGCCGATCGCGGTGCTGTGCGACGAGAAGAACCGCGCCATCGTGCGCGCGCGGGGCGAGGACCCGGAGCGCCTCGTCGACGATTACGTCGCCGCGATCGCCGCCGCCGTGCGCGGCCGGCCGCCGGCCATGACCATCTGCGTCCATCTCTGCCGCGGCAATGCCGGGCACGGGCAAGCGAGCGGCGGCTATGACGGCGTGGCCGAGCGGCTGTTCAATCTTCCGGTCGACGGCTTCTTCCTCGAATACGACACCGAGCGCGCCGGCGGGTTCGAGCCGCTGCGCTACCTGCCCAAGGACAAGCTCGCCGTGCTCGGCATCATCAGCACCAAGCTCGCTGCGCTCGAGGACAAGGACGAGGTCAAGCGCCGCATCGACCAGGCGGCGCGGATCACAGGGCTCGAGCGTCTGTGCCTGTCGCCGCAATGCGGCTTCGCCTCGAGCTACCAGACTGACCGCTTCGCCCCGTCCGACCAGGAGCGCAAGCTCGCCCACGTCGTCGCCATCGCGCGCGAGGTCTGGGGGTGACGCCGTTCGGCGTGCGGCTCAGGCAGCTCCGCGCCGAGCGCGGCATCGCGCTGAAGGACATGGCCGAGGCGCTGGGGGTCTCGGCGGCCTATCTCTCGGCGCTCGAGCATGGCCGCCGCGGCCGCCCGACCCACGCCATGGTGGTGGCGATCTGCGCCCAGCTCAACATCATCTGGGACGAGGCCGACGAATTGGCGCGCCTCGCCCGCCTGTCCCATCCCCGGGTCACGGTCGACACGGCTGGTCTGTCGCCCACCGCGACCGAGCTTGCCAACCTCCTGGCCGAGCGCATCCGCAAGCTGCCGCCGGAGCGGATCGACCGGCTCCTGGACATTCTCAAGAGCGCCACGGCCCCGGTGGCGCCGCGGCGGCGGCGGGTAACCGGGTCTTAACCCTCCTGCGCGACCCTCAAGCCTCTTCCACCACCCCAGCGAGGGGAGGATGACGGAGCACGATCCGTGGATTTTGCGGCAGCAGGACCTGTCGCGCCTGCGCCTCCAGGAAATGACCCCGGTGGAGCGGGCCGAGCTGCTGCGCCGCTACTCCGAATTCGTCGACCATTTCCGCGTCGGCGAGCCGCCCGCGCCGCCCAAGCCCAAGAGGGTGAAGAAGTGGCTGCCGGGGAAGAGTCTGGCGCCTACAAAATAAACTTCGACAGATCGGCGTTCTTCGCCAGCGCGCCGACATGGTCGCGCACATAGTCGCGGTCGATGTTGATCTTGGTGTCGGGCGGCTGGTCCGAGGCGGTGAAGCTCACCTCCTCGAGCAGGCGCTCCAACACGGTATGAAGCCGCCGCGCGCCGATATTCTCGACCGCGGTGTTGATCTCCTCGGCCAAGGCGGCCAGCTCGTCGATCGCGTCCGGCGTAAAGTCGAGCACGACGCCCTCGGTCTTCAAGAGCGCCTTGTATTGGCGGATCAGGCTCGCGTCGGGCTCGGTCAGGATGCGGCGCAGATCGTCGCGCGTCAGCGGCTTCAGCTCGACCCGGATCGGGAGCCGCCCCTGCAGCTCCGGCAGCAGGTCCGAGGGCTTGGCGATGTGGAACGCGCCCGAGGCGATGAACAGGACATGGTCGGTCTTGACCGCGCCATGCTTGGTCGCGACCGTGGTGCCCTCAATGAGCGGCAGGAGGTCGCGCTGCACCCCCTCGCGCGACACGTCGGCGCCGATGCGGTGCTCGCTGCGGCCGCAGATCTTGTCGATCTCGTCGAGGAAGACGATGCCGTTCTGCTCGACGGCGGTGATCGCCTCGCGCGTCACCTTTTCCTGGTCCAGGAGCTTGTCGCTCTCCTCCTGCATCAGCACGCGATAGCTTTCGGAGACAGTGAGGCGGCGCGGCTTGGTGCGCTGCCCGAACGCCTTGCCGAACATGTCGCCGAGATTGAGCATGCCCATATGCGCGCCGGGCATGCCGGGGACGTCGATTGTCGGAAGCTGGAACCCGCCCTGGTCCTGCACCTCGACCTCGATCTCGCGCTCGTCGAGCTCGCCGGTGCGCAGCATCTTGCGGAACTTGGCGCGCGTTTCCTGGCTCGCGTTGGACCCCACCAGCACGTCGAGCACGCGCTCCTCGGCCCGAAGCTCTGCCTTGGCCGCCACTTCCTTGCGCAGCCGCTCGCGCGTCATGGCGAGCGCCACCTCGACGAGGTCGCGCACGATCTGCTCCACGTCGCGGCCGACATAGCCCACCTCGGTGAACTTGGTGGCCTCGACCTTGATGAAGGGCGCCTGCGCGAGCTTGGCGAGCCTGCGCGCGATCTCGGTCTTGCCGATGCCGGTGGGGCCGATCATCAGGATGTTCTTGGGCAGCACCTCCTCGCGCAGCTCCTCGGGGAGCTGCTGGCGGCGCCAGCGATTGCGGAGCGCGATCGCGACCGCGCGCTTGGCGTCGTTCTGGCCGACGATGTGGCGGTCCAATTCGGAGACGATCTCGCGCGGGCTGAAGGCGGTGGTCATAGCGACTCCAGCAGGACCTTGTCGTTGGTGTAGACGCAGATCTGCGCCGCGATCGCCATCGCCCGGCGCGCGATCGCCTCGGCGTCGAAATCCTGGTCGATGAGCGCCCGCGCCGCGGCCAGCGCGTAGGTCCCGCCCGAGCCGATGCCGATGATGCCGTCCTCGGGCTCGAGCACGTCGCCGGTGCCGGACAGCACCAGGGAGACGCTCTTGTCCGCCACCGCCATCATCGCCTCGAGCCGGCGCAGATAGCGGTCGGTGCGCCAGTCCTTGGCGAGCTCGACGCAGGCGCGGGCGAGCTGGTCCGGGTGCTGCTCGAGCTTGGCCTCGAGCCGCTCGAAGAGGGCGAAGGCGTCCGCCGTGGCGCCGGCGAAGCCGGCGATGACGGCGCCGTTGCCGAGCCGGCGCAGCTTCTTGGCGTTGGATTTCACGATGGTCTGGCCCATCGTCACCTGGCCGTCGCCGGCGATCACGACCTTGCCGCCCTTGCGCACGGAAAGGATGGTGGTGCCGTGCCAGATTTCGGGGCGCTGATCCGTCATGGAGACCTTCTCAATCACCGGCGAGATATGGGGCCGCGCCGGCCGCCCGTCCACTCATTCCGGCAGGCCAGCCTGGCGGAGCGCGTCGAGGAAGGCGGCAAGTCCGTCGCGAGGGACGGAAGCGTATTCGGCTGCGACCAGGCCAATCGTGAATTGCGGCTGAAGCGTCATGAGTTGTTTCGCCGTCGTCTTCGCAGCCTCCAGCTGCCCTAGCCTTACGAGCGCGGCCACCAGAAACTTATAGAGGCCGCTAAACCGCGGATTGTTCTCGACCGAGCGCCGCGCCGTCTCGGCTGCTTCATCGAAGCGACCCTTCAGGAAATACGCGAAGGAAAGCGTGCCGTAAGGCGCGTAGCGGAACGGGTCGAAGGGGCTAAGACGCAGCGCCTGAAGCGCGCGTTCGATGGCCAGGTCCGTCTGTCCCGCCATGGCAAGCGTGGCAGCGCCGTACCCCAGGGCGATGGCACAGGACGGGCTTAGCGCAATCGCCCGCTCGAACAGGCCAAGTGCGGTTGCGAGGTCTCGCTCCCGGCAGGTGGACAGCACGAAGGCCGCAATCGCGAGCGCCGTCGCATCGTCGTTGCCCGATTCGATTGTCGCCCGCGCATGTTCGACCGACGCCACATCGTCCGCATCGTGGAGGCCGCCGCGGTAGAACCGCGCATGGAAGCACCATGCCAGTGCCGCGTGAGCGATAGCGTAACCGGGCTCGAGCTCCAGCGCCTTCCGGAGCAGCGGAATGGCTTGGTCAGCATCCGCTGGCATACGCGAATAAAGGTAAGGCCACGCGCGGAACACGAGTTCCCAGGCGGCAAGGCTGTCCGGCCGCTTGCGCTTGACGCGCTCGATCTCGGCGGTGCGCAAGCTCGGCGCGATGGCGCTGACGACGGAGAGCGTGATCTCGTCCTGGAGCGCGAAGACGTCGTCGAGCGCGCGGTCGTAACGCTCGGCCCAGAGATGCGCTCCCGTCTGTGCGTCGACGAGCTGGCTGGTGATTCGCACCCGGTTGCCGCCCTTGCGCACGCTGCCCTCGAGCACATAGCGCACGCCCAGCTCGCGCCCGACCTGACGGATGTCGGGCGACTTGCCCTTATAGGCGAAACTCGAATTGCGGGCGATGACGAACAGCCAGCGGATGCGCGACAGTCCGGTGGTGATGTCCTCGACCATGCCGTCGGCGAAATACTCCTGCTCCGCATCGCCGCTCATGTTCTGGAACGGCAAAACCGCGATCGAAGGCCGGTCGGGGAGCGACAAAGCCGGCCGCCCAGGATTCGCGGCGTTGCCTGCTTCCACGCGATAGACCCGCACCGGCCGGGCGATGTTCTTCAAGACCTGCTCGCCGAGATCGATGAACTCGGCCGCGATCTTGCCTTGCACCTGGCGGAACGCGTCCTCGGAGAGCGCGATCCCGCCGGTCTCGGAAATTCCTTCGAGGCGGGCGGCGACATTG
>JGI12269J14319_10001289_pt1 | contig 25081 bp, 20 predicted proteins | sample PeaSoiSIISIP2007_FD_14319 | JGI IMG/M metagenome (IMG submission 14319)
GGGGCTGCCCCCGACGTCCACGACGGGGGGAGTGGTGGCGGCGCGTCCGGGGCCCGCCACGGGGAGGCGGCAGTGGATGACGTACGCCGAACCCTCGACGGTGCGCTCGTAGTACCACCACGGACCCTTGGCCACCGGGACGCTGAGGTCCGTCTCGACGATGCGCCCCCTGATCTCGGTGAACAGGGCTTGGCGCAGCCCGGCGAGATGCGCCGTCCGGGCCGCGGTGTACCCGTTCTCGGCTCGCAGGTGAGAGAGGACCTCGGGGTCGTCGCGGTCGCGCAACCAGAACCAGTCGTCGACCCGGCGGTCCCCGTGGGCCTCGAGGACCGCGGGACGGCGGGGGGCGACCGGTGGGCCTTGCTCGGGGGCCGGGCCGGGATCGGGACAGGTCATCGCAGGATGATCCCAGACGGGCCTCCCCGTGGTCGCTCCACCGCACGGGGGTTGTTACTATCTAGATAGGGGAAATCCTCCTGGGCAGCCCCGAGGACCTGGTCCGGTGTGCCCGACCTGCCGGTCAGGACAAGAGGTGACGATGACGACACAGGATCTCGATCTCGGTCGGTACAAGCTCGGCTGGAGCGACGTCGAGGACTACGTCTTCAAACCGAAGAAGGGCCTCTCCGAGGAGATCGTCCGCGAGATGTCGGAGATGAAGGGCGAGCCCGAGTGGATGCGCAACTTCCGCTTGAAGGCCCTCAAGCGCTTCATGGCCAGGCCCATGGCGCCGTGGTTCGCGGTGAACATGCCCGATCTCGACTTCGACAACATCTACTACTACGTGAAGCCGACCGAAGGCCAGGTCAAGGACTGGGACGCGCTCCCCGAGTCCATCAAGACGACCTACGAGAAGCTGGGCATCCCCGAAGCCGAGCGCAAGTACCTGGCGGGCGTGACGGCACAGTACGAGTGCCTGCGCGGGTCGACGCGCGTGTGGACCACATCGGGCATGCGCCCCATCAAGGAGCTGGCGCCGGGGGACGAGGTCTTCTCCTTGGACGAGGCGTCCAAGGAGATCGTCGTGGCCGGGGTCGTCGGGCATCGGTGCTCGGGCGAGAAGGAGATCTTCGAGATCACGGCTCGAGGCCGGACGATCGGGGCCTCGTCCAACCACCCGTTCCTCGTCCTGCGAGACGAGCGCCGTGAGGGGGCCAAGCACGCCCGGTTTCATGCCACCTGGGTCCCGGTCGAGGATCTCGAGGTGGGTGACCTGGTCGCGATCGCCACCGACGTCCCTGACTTCGGCCGGCCGGCGGCGCTGTTGGCTCCCGACCGGCCCGAGGGGGCGCGGTTCCCGACGGCGACGACCGACGACCTGTGCTGGTGGGCAGGCGTGTACCTGGGCGACGGCTATGTGAAGCAGGGCGCCTATCCCGTCGTCGAGATCGCGGTGGACAGGACCGACGAGGAACTGGTGGCGGAGATCCGGCGCGTGACGCGGGATCTGTTCGGCATCGAGCTGGCGCTGGCCTCGGACGGACTTCGCCTCCGGGGGAAGGGGACGGCGGCCCTCGCCGAGTTCGTCGAGCTCAACGGCCTGGGGGGAACCTCACATACCAAGCGGTTCCCGGATTGGTGCTTCGGCCTGCCCCGCTCCCAACGTCTGGCGCTGATCGCGGGATTGCTCGACTCCGACGGCTACGTGCGGGACCACCCGACGTCCAAGGACGCCGTGTTCTGCAGCGCCAATGCCGAGTTGCTGTCCCAGCTCAAGGAGCTGCTCGCCCTGTGCGGCATCGGGAGCAGCCGTGTCATCGAGGTCCGCAACCGGCACCCCTTCGACCGGGATCGGATCATGCAGGCATACCACCTCAGGTTGAGCGGGCGGTTCGACCAGCTGCCGGCACGCTCACCGCGTCGCCGCGACCGGCTCGGCCGCCGTCAGTACGCCCACACCTACCGGACGGCCAAAGGAACCGTTTTCCGGGCCCATACCAGTGAGATGCTGGGATTCGTCAAGATCGAGTCGATCGAGGCAGTGGGGGTCGAGTCTGTTTTCGACGTCGAGGTGAGCGGACACCACAACTTCGTCGCCGAGGGGTTCGTTGTCCACAACTCCGAAGTCGTGTTCCACCGCAACCGGGCCGACCTCGAGTCCCTAGGCGTGCTCTTCTGTGACATGGATACAGCCGTGCGCGAGTACCCCGACATCGTCAAGCGCTGGTTCGGGACGATCATCCCGCCCAACGACAACAAGTTCGCCGCTCTCAATTCGGCGGTGTGGTCCGGCGGCTCGTTCATCTACGTCCCACCCGGCGTGAAGGTGGACATGCCGCTGCAGGCGTACTTCCGGATCAACGCCGAGAACATGGGCCAGTTCGAACGGACGCTGATCATCGCGGATGAGGGCTCCGAGGTCCACTACGTGGAAGGGTGCTCGGCGCCGGTGTACTCCACGGACTCGTTGCACTCAGCGGTGGTGGAGCTGGTGGCGCTGCAGGGTTCGCGCATCACCTACACCACCATCCAGAACTGGTCGAACAACGTGTACAACCTGGTGACCAAGCGGGCCCGTGCCGAGGCCGAGGCGCACGTGGCATGGATCGACGGCAACATCGGGTCCCGCCTCACGATGAAGTACCCGTCGGTGTACCTCATGGGGCCCAAGGCGTCGGGTGAAGTGCTCTCGGTCGCCTATGCGGGACCGGGGCAGCACCAGGACGCGGGCGCCAAGATGATCCACGTCGCCCCCGAGACGACGTCGACCATCGTGTCGAAGTCCATCTCCAAGGACGGCGGCCTGTCGACCTACCGCGGCCTGGTCAGGGTCGAGGAAGGGGCGAAGCACGCCAAGAGCTTCGTCCGCTGCGACGCCCTCATCCTCGACGAGGAGTCGACGTCGGAGACCAAGCCCTACATGGAGGTCGCCGAACGTGACGCCCAGATCGGCCATGAGGCCACGGTGTCGAAGGTGGGCGAAGACCAGCTCTTCTACCTCATGAGCCGCGGCCTGTCCGAGAGCCAGGCCATGAGTATGATCGTGAACGGATTCATCGAGCCCGTCGTCCGCACGCTGCCCATGGAGTACGCGGTCGAGTGGAGCCGGCTCATCGAATTGCAGATGGAGGGCGCTGTCGGCTGAATCGGTCGGGCATCGCCGGGCGCCTCCACGTGGTCGGTCGACGGAGAGGAGGCTGGTGCTGTGCCCATGCGTGAGGGGTGTAAGCACTTCCAGAGCCGCTCCTACGACACCGGCGAAGTCGTGCGTTTCTGCGAGTTGGACCTCGCCCCCGAGGCGCCGTGGCGCTGTCCCGACGACTGCTCTTCCTACGCGCCGCGACTGGCGGACGTGGGATGGCAGCACGGCACCCTGGTGGAGCCTGCCATCGAGGACGAGCCCGGCCCGGGCGGCCCCGACGTGGTGCGATTGCTCGAAGAAGCCTCTGACATCGTCGACGCCGTCGTGCCCCAGACCCTCGCCGAGGTCCAGAAGAGCGAGGGCTCCAAACGGAATGCCACCAACGGACCGGGCAACGGCGGCCGCCGCCGTTGGCCGTGGCGGCGCCGCTGATGCTCGCCCCCGGGGGCGCCGGTGCCCGCCAGGTGCCGATCAGCGTCCTTTGAACTGCGGTGGGCGCTTCTCCATGAACGCCGTCATGGCCTCGATCAGGTCGTCGGAGGCGAGGAACCCGGCGTTCCAGGTCGCCACGTAGTCCAGGCCCTCGGCCACCGACTTGTCCTCGCAGGCGGCGAGGACCGCCTTGGTTCCCTGCACCGCCAGGGGCGAATTCTCGGCGATCTCGCCCGCCAGCTGACGTGCCGCCGCCAGTGCGGCATCGGCGTCGGGCAACACGTCGTTCACCAGGCCGATCTCCTTGGCCCGGTCAGCCGAGATGTCCTTGCCCGTCAGGGCCAGTTCGGCCACGTGCCCCTTGCCGATGATGCCCGGCAGCCGTTGCAAGCTCCCGAGGTCGGCCACGATGGCGACCCGGGTCTCGCGCACCGAGAAGACGGCATCGGCACTCGCCACTCTGATGTCGCATGCCGACACGACGTCCACGCCGCCCCCGATGCAGTACCCGTGGATGGCGGCGATGACCGGTTTCGGGCATTGGGCCACCGACGTCACCGAGGACTGCATGCGCAGGATGCCCTGGCGCGCTGTCACCGCCCGTGACGCCATGGAGGGTTGACGGGCCACCGCGCTCCCGTTCCCCCCTGCCGGCGCCTCGTCGGCGTCGGCACCGGTCAGCATGCCCGCCATGGCCTTGAGGTCCAGCCCGACACTGAAATGGGGGCCCCGCGCCGCGATGACGACGGCGCGCACGGCGCGGTCGTCGGACAGCTCTGCCATGGCGAGGGGCAGCTCGTCCCAGAACGCCGGTCCCATGGCGTTGCGGGCCTCGGCCCGGTCGAGCCAGAGGGTGGCGACGTGACCGTCGCGTTCGATCGAGAGCACGTCGGAGTCGGGCATGGCGCCCACATTAGGACCCGGCTGAGCCGGCTCGTCTTGTGCCTGCTCCGGGCACCGCGTCGGCCATCCTCCCTCGGAGGAGGGGGAGCGTGACCCCGGTAGGATGAGTGCCAGGGCGCGTCCCCGTGCACGCCCCGTGCCCATGGCCGTTCGATGAGCTCGAGAGAGGGAACCCCCTGACCACCTTCACCGCCGACGCGTCCTCGGCACTTGGGGGCCCCGAATGGCTGGTGCGGCGTCGCGCCGACGCCTGGCACCGCTTTGCCGCCTCGAGCATTCCCACCGAGGCCGAAGAGGTGTGGCGCTATAGCGGCATCGACGCCTTCGACCTCGACGCCTTCACCCCCGCACCCCCGCCCGCAGCGNAGGAGGGCTCCGGGGCCTCGTTCGCCGTGGCCCGACGCCTGGCGGATTCGCTCGGACCCCGGACGGGCCTGGTCGTCACGCGCAACGGCGTGATCGAAGGCGTGGAGATCAGCTCCCCGGCGTCCTCCGATGCGCTGTCGGTCTCGGGCACCCGCGACCCGTCGTCTGCGGGCCCGGCCCCTGAAGCCCTGGGCGTGCTGGCGCACGCCCGCGACGCCTTCGGAGAGTTGCACGACGCCTTCGTGGCCGACGTGGTGCTCATCAGCGTGGCCCGCAAGGCCGTCCTCCCCGACCCCGTCGTCGTCGTCCACCTGATCGATCCAGGCCACGATGCGCCCCAGGGTGTCGCCGTGTTCCCCCGTACGCTCGTCGAATTGGGCGAGTCGGCCGAAGCCGGAGTGATCGAGCTCACCGCACCGGGGGCCTCCGACTCGGCGCTTCCCGCCGGGGAGGAACGTGACACGGCGCCACGGGCTGCGCTCGTGGTGCCGGTGACCGAGCTCCGGGTGTCGGACGACGCCCGTCTCCGCTACGGAAACCTGCAGGTGCTCGGGCAGGGCGCGACCTCGATCGCGGTGCAGGCCAGTTGCGTGGGGCGCGACGCCACGTTGCAATCGTTCACGGCCGGACTCGGGGGCCGATACGCACGGGTGCGCACCGACTCCGACCTGTTGGGCCAGGCGGGGCGCGCCAGTTTGCTGGCCGCATATCTGGGAACGGGCCACCAGGTGCACGACTTCCGCACCCTCCAGGACCACCATGCACCGCGCACCGAGAGCCAGCTCCTGTTCGAGGGGGCGGTGGCCGACACGGCTCGTTCGGTGTACAGCGGGCTGATCAGGATCCGCAAGGGAGCGCGCGGCGCCAACGCCTTCCAGACGAACCACAACCTCGTGCTCTCCGAGGGAGCCCATGCCGACTCGGTGCCCAACCTCGAGATCGACGAGAACGACGTGAAGTGCAGCCACGCGTCGAGCGTGGGTCCGATCGACGAGGAGGAGCGTTACTACCTCGAGACGCGGGGGATCGACCCTGTCGTCGCCGAGCGCCTCATCGTGCTCGGCTTCTTCTCCGACATCGCCGGGCGGTCCCCGTTCCCGGGGGTGGGTCGGTGGGTCGAGGACGCGGTGCGCCGCCGCATGGTCGGTCGTCTGTCGGCCCTCGGGCGGGCCGATGGGTGAGCTGGTGCGGCTGTGTGGGCGCGACGAGCTCTCCTCCGGAGAAGCACGGCGCTTCGACGTGGGAGCGCACCGGATCGCGTTGGTGCGCATCGAGGAAGACTTCTATGCCATCGGTGACGTCTGCAGCCACGAGGACTACTCGCTCTCCGAGGGCGAGGTGCTCACCGATGCCTGTGAGATCGAATGCTGGAAGCACGGGTCGATGTTCGACCTGCTGACAGGCGAACCGAGATCGTTGCCCGCCACCCGACCCGTTCCCGTCTATGTGGTTCGCGTCGAGGGTGGCGACGTGTCGGTGGAGCTCCCGTGAGTAGCGCCGAGGTGCATTCCCCCGACGGCCAGGACGCAGTCCACGAGCTCGTCGTGGGCGGCCTCCGGGCTGGTGTCGCCGGGTTGGAAGTGCTGACCGGTGTCGATCTCGTGGTGCGAAGCGGCGAGGTCCACGCCGTGATGGGCCCGAACGGGTCGGGCAAGAGCACGCTCGCGCACGTCCTCATGGGCAAGCCGGGGTACCAGGTGCTGGGCGGAAGCGTGACCCTCGACGGGCGGGACCTGCTTCCCCTGGCACCCTTCGAGCGCGCCCGCTTGGGACTGTTCCTCGCCCCTCAGGACCCCATCGCAGTCCCGGGAGTGGGATTGCACCACGCCATGACCGAGGCGCTGGTCGGGCGGGGGGTGCGCCCCGACGATGCGACCGGGTCGCTGTCGGCTCGATCCGTGGCCGAGGCCGGGCGGGTGGGATTCGAGACGCGCCTTCTCGAGCGGCCCCTCAACGTCGACCTGTCGGGGGGCGAGCGCAAGCGCAGCGAGACACTGCAGATGGCGCTGCTGCGGCCGAGCATCGCGGTGCTCGACGAGCTCGACTCGGGCATCGACATCGACGGGTTGCGCGACGTGGCCCGGCGCGTTCGCGACGCGGTGGCGGAATGGGGGTTGGGGGTGCTCGCCATCACCCACTACCGGCGCCTGCTGTCGGTGTTGCATCCTGACGTCGTGCACGTGCTCGTGCGCGGTCGCATCGTGGCGAGTGGCGGTCCTGAGCTCGCCGAAGAGCTCGAGCGCACCGGTTACGCCGCCTTCGAGAAAAGGGCTCGGGATGGTGACGAAGGTCGCGAGCCAAACTGACTCGTCAGTCAGTAACGCCGGCACTACGATGAGCGGCCGTCTGCAGTGCACCGACGCAGGAGGCCGCTCGTGCGCTTCTTCAGTTTCCACCTCATGCCGTACCCGGGTCTGCCTGCCGACTACGACGGTCCGGCGTGGATCACGTGTCCCAACGAGTTCTTCGACGCCCGGCTCGGTGGAGAGCTCTACAACCGCTACATCGACGAGCTGATCTACGCCGAGGAGCTCGGTTTCGACGGGGTGTGCGTCAACGAGCACCACCAGAACGCATACGGCATCATGCCGTCGCCCAACCTGATCGCGTCGGTTCTCGCCCGCCAGACCGAACGCGTCCGCATCGCCGTGGTCGGCAACGCCCTTCCCTTGTACGATCCCCCGACCCGGGTGGCCGAGGAGTTCGCCATGATCGACTGCATCAGCGGCGGGCGGCTCATCGCCGGCATGGTCGTGGGCGGGGGGCCCGAGTACTACTCGTTCTCGCTGAACCCGGCCCACGCCCGCGAGCGCTTCGCCGAGGCTCACGACCTGATCCTCAAGGTGTGGACGGAGCCGGGCCCCTTCGAGTTCATCGGCAAGCACTACAAGCTCCGGTATGTGAACTCCTGGCCCAGGCCCATCCAGCAACCCCATCCCGAGATCTGGATCCCCGGGGTGGGCTCGCTGGAGACGCTCGAATTCGTGGCCAGACATCGCTACGCGTACATGGGGATCCCCTACTTCCACATCAATGTCTTCGAGCGCATGTTCGCCATGATGCGCGACGCGTGCGAAAAAGAAGGATACGTCGCCGATCCGCTGCAGCTGGGCTGGCTCGTGCCGATCTTCGTGGGTGAGACCGACGCCGAGGCACGCCGGCGATACGAGGAGCACTTCTGGTACTTCGTCCGCCGTCTCCTCCCCGGCATCAACATCTCGCCGCCGGGCTACACCTCTGTTCGCTCGTCCGAGAACATCATGAAGAACGCCGGCACCTTCGCCCTGAACCTCGAGACGTGGGACCAGGTCGTCGAGGGTCAGTACGCCATCGTCGGCTCCCCCGAAACGGTCACCGAGCTGCTCTCCGCCAACGTCGAGCGGTTGGGGGTGGGCAACCTGCTGGGCCTCTTCCAGTTGGGCACGCTGTCCGCCGCCGACACCAGGCGGAACCTCGAGCTGTTCGGCACCGAGGTCATGCCCAAGCTCCGCGCCGCCTTTCCGGGCACCCAGGTGCCCCCGGCGAGCACGCCGGCACCCGCGGCGGCACCGTCATGACGACCCTGGTGGCGGGCACCATCGACACCGCGGTCGGCTCGATCGAGGTCCACCGAGGCGGTCGAGACGGGCCCGCCCCCATGGTCTACCTGCACTCTGCCCAGGGCGAGGGGCCCGGCATGGCCTTGCTCGAGGCGCTGGCCGACACCCGCCAGGTCGTGGCGCCGTTGTTCCCCGGCTTCGGAGCCTCCGAGGGGCTGGCCCTCATCGACGACATCGAGGACGCCGCCTTCCACCTCTTGGACGTCGCGGACCGGTTGGGGTTCGCGCGCTGTGACATGGTGGGCTCGTCGCTCGGAGGGTGGATGGCCGCCGAGCTGGCGGTGCGATGGCCCGAGCGGGTCCGGCGCATGGTGCTCGTGAACCCGGTGGGCCTGTACGTGGAGGGCGCCCCGATCACCGAGATCTTCGGCCGGGCACCGTCGGAGCTCGCCGATGAGCTCTTCGCGGACCGGGACTACCCCATCGCGCAGCTCATGCGCGCCATGGAGGAAATGGAGGCGGACCCGTCCCAGATCCCCTTCGAGCTCGTGCGGCCGTTCCTCCAATCCCAAGCCGCCACGGCGAAGGTGGGGTGGAACCCCTATCTGCACGATCCCAAATTGCAGAGGCGCCTAAGCCGCATCACCGCCCCCACGCTCATCGTCCACGCCCGCAAGGACGGCATCGTCTCCCGTGCCCATGCCGAGGCCTATGCGTCGGCCATCCCCGACGCCAAGGTCGCGGATGTGGACGACGCTGCTCACCTCGCCCCGCTGGAGCGTCCCGCCGAGGTGGCCAAGCTCGTCCTCGAACATCTCGGGATCTGATCGGCAGGTCACGACCCCACTAGGCGTGCCGCGCGGCCGCAGCGGCGACGTGCACTGGTACCGTCTTGAGCTATGTCCCGCCGTCCACCGCCTGGTACGGACGCGGGCCGCGGCAAGTTGATCGGCCACGCACGACTGGACCCGCATCCCGTCGACGCACCCGGTGACCGCGCCGCCGNCAACCAGGGCCTCGAGCGCCTCGGCCAGGTTCCGGCCAAGAGGCGCGGCGAGACCACGTCGGAGGCTGCGGGAGCGGTCCCCGGCGCCATCGCAGGTGCACCCCCAGAGGCGACGGCGGCTACAGCGCCGGACGTCGCCCCTCCTCCCACCATCCGGCCGCCCAAGCGTCGAGGTCGGGGGCGCCCACGCAGCACCGGTGCGCGCGTGATCCGGTGGTCGGCGTTGGTGGTGGTGCTCGTGCTCCTCTTGGCCGGCTCGTCCTTCGGCTACCTGTGGTACCGGCTGGGCGAGATCAAATCCGTCAAATGCGCGGCATGTGCCGTGGCTGCGCCAGGGGCCCCCTACAACGTGCTCGTGGTGGGGTCGGACTCCCGCGCCGGGAACACCGGTACGGCCGTCCAGCAGTTCGGAAGTGCGTCGCAGGTCGGGGGCCAACGTAGTGACACCATCAAGGTCCTTCACGTGAACCCCGCCGCGGGCACGGCACAGCTGCTTTCGATCCCGAGAGACACCTACGTCGCGCTGTCGGGAATGCCCTCGGGAACCGGCTTGGCGACCGACAACAAGATCAACACAGCGTTCAACAGCGGCCCGGACCCGCTCATCAAGACCATCGAGAACACCTTCGGCATCCCCATCAGCCACTTCGTGATCATGGACTTCTCCGGGGTGATCAATCTCGTCCAGTCGGTGGGTGGTATCACCTTGAACTTCCCCTATCCCGTGCGCGACAACGACAACGGGAACAACAACTCGGGGCTCGACATCACCCAATCCGGATGCCAGACGTTGAACGGCAACATGGCGCTCGCCCTGGCACGCTCGCGCTATTACGAGTACGAGGTCCGGCCCGGCGTCTGGGAGTACGACGGCAGCGGCGACCTGGGGCGCATCCAGCGACAAGATCTCATCATCGAGGCCGTGATCGACAAGGTGAAGTCGTCGAGCTACAACCCTCTGAAGGTCAATTCATTCCTCGGCTCCATCGTGCACGACATCACCAAGGACGATGCCATGTCGACGTCCATGCTGTTGTCGCTGGCTCAGCGGTTCCACGCCTTTTCGGCCTCGTCGCTCAAGACCTTGACCCTGCCGACGGTCGGGGCGAGCTCCGACGCGGCGGGCGCGGTGGAGGTCGTGCAGCAGCCCGCCGCCAACCAGATGATCAGCCAGTTCCTGGGCACGTCGCCGGGCCCGATCGTCACGCCTCCCCTCGACGCCTACGGGTCCCCCGTGACCGTGCCGGCCGCCACGACAGCGCCTCCGAGCCAGGGCGGGGGACAGTCGAGCGCCGTCCCCACCGTGCCGGGCACCGGGCCCTTCAATCCGACCCTTTGTTGAGAGGGGTCGCGCCCGTCCTTAGACGGCGGCCTCGGCGTCGTCGAGCCCCTGTGCCAGCGTGTTCCACGAAAGGGTGGCGCATTTGATGCGGACGGGGAATTTGACGACGCCTTGGAGGGCGGCGAGCTCCCCGAGGGATTCGGGGTCGGCTACCACGTCGTCGGGGCCCTCGTCGGCGGACCCGTTGTCGGCCCCGCCGCCGTCGGGACCGTCGCCCAGACGGGCCTCGTGGACCGACATCATCGCCTTGAAGGTGCGGATCAGGTCGCGGGCCTCGGCCACGGTCTTGCCCTTCACCGCGGACGACATGAGCGACGCCGAGGACTGGCTGATCGAACAGCCCTGGCCGGCAAACCGGATGTCGCTCACGGTGCCGTCCTGGACCTGCACGTAGACGACCACCTCGTCGCCACACAGNGGGTTGAAGCCCTCGACACGCTGTGCCGGGGGTGCGGGCAGCTCGCCGCGGTTGCGGGGGCTGCGGTAGTGGTCGAGGATGATCTCGCGGTAGAGGTCTTCCAGACCTGTCATTGGCTCCTCGTCGTTCGTGACACGGTGGTCGCACCGGATCGGGTGACCCGGCGCGGGCTCCTACGCGAACAGGGTACCGGCCTCGGCGATGGCGTCGGCCAGGACGTCCACGTCGGACTCGTCGTTGTACAGGTACAGCGAGGCGCGGGCCGTGGCGGTCACGCCCATGCGACGCATCAGGGGCTTGGCGCAATGATGACCGGCTCGGACACACACCCCGGCCTGGTCGAGGACCTGGGCGAGGTCGTGGGGGTGCACGTCGCGGTACGCCAGCGACAGCACCCCGCCCCGCTCGACGGTGTCCGGCGGCCCGTAGATCTTGAGGTCGAGCCCGAAGCGCTCCTCGAAGATCGACAGTGCATAGGCCGTCAGCTCGACCTCGTGGGTGTGGACGGCGTCGAGGCCCACGTCCTGCAGGTATGCCACCGCCGCGCCCAAGCCCACCGCCTCGGCGATCGGGGGGGTGCCAGCCTCGAATTTCCAGGGCAGCTCGTTGGGCGTGAACCCGTCGTGGCGGACGTCTCGGATCATGCCCCCTCCACCCATGAACGGGGGCATCTCCTCGAGCAGGTCGCGCCGGCCCCACAACACCCCGATCCCGGTGGGCCCGAGCATCTTGTGGGCGCTGAAGGCCAGGAAGTCACATCCCAGCCGGCCGACGTCGGTCGGAAGGTGGGGGACGGACTGGGCACCGTCGGCGAGCACGAGGGCCCCGGCACGATGGGCGGCCTCGGCGATGCGGGCGAAGGGCGTGATGGTCCCGAGCACGTTCGACATGGTGGTGCAGGCCACGAGCTTCACCCTGTCGAGGAGACGATCGAGGTCCGAGAGATCGAGTCGGTACTCGTCGTCGAGACCGACCCAGCGCAACTCGACGCCTCGCTCCTCGGCCAGCATCAGCCACGGGACGATGTTGGCGTGGTGTTCCATGTCGGTGAGCAGCACCACGTCACCCCGGCCGAGGTTGGACCGGCCCCAGGTGGCGGCGACGAGATTGATCGACTCGGTGGCGTTCTTGGTGAAGATCACCTCGTGTTCGGGGTCCCCGGCGCCGATGAACCGGCCGACCGAGACGCGCGCCGCGTCGTAGAGGCGGTCCGCCTCCTCGGCGAAGGTGTACACCCCGCGGTGCACGTTGGCGTGGGTGGTCTGGTAGTACGCGTCCATGGCATCGAGCACGCATTGCGGCCGCTGGGAGGAGGCGGCCGAGTCGAGGTAGACGACCCGGTGCCCGTGCACCGTGCGGCCGAGGATGGGAAAGTCGCCTTTGAGCTTGGAGAGATCCACATGAGAGGGGCACGGGGTGACGCGTGCCGTCGTCGGGGTCCGGCCCGGGTTCGTGCGGGAGTCGGTCACGGTCACCTCCGCCATGGCTCGTAGCCCTCGGCCTCGAGGCGCCGGGCGAGGGCGGGGCCCCCGCTTTCGACGATCCGGCCGTCGACGAGCACGTGCACGACGTCGGGGCGGAGAAGCTCGAGGATCCGCGTGTAGTGGGTGACGAGGAGGACCCCCAGCGCGGGCCGCTCGGCCCGCACGGCCTGCACGCCGTCGGCCACGATGCGCAAGGCGTCGATGTCGAGGCCGGAGTCGGTTTCGTCGAGCACGGCCAGCTCCGGTTCGAGCATCGCCATCTGCAGGATCTCGTTGCGCTTCTTCTCGCCGCCGGAGAAGCCCTCGTTCAGGTGGCGCTCACCGAAAGCCGGGTCCATACCGAGACGCTTCATCCATTCGAGCATCGACAGCCGGACCTCGAGCACCGAGCGGTCCTCACCGACGCGCCCGGACACGGCCTGGCGCAGGAACTGGATCACGGGGACGCCGGGGATCTCCTCGGGGTACTGAAAGGCGAGGAACATGCCCGCCTTGGCGCGCACGTCGGTCGGCCACGCCGTGACGTCCTCGCCGCGGAAACGGATGGCGCCTGCGGTCACCTGGTAGGAGGGATTCCCGAGCAGGGTGCTCGCCAGCGTCGACTTGCCCGACCCGTTCGGGCCCATCAGGGCGTGGAGCTCGCCCTCGCCCAGGGCCAGGTCCACCCCGCGCAGGATCTCGGTGCGGTCGACGGCCACGTGCAGGCCCTCGATCTCCAGAAGCGGGGTCACGCCGGCAGTCTACCGTTGCGGCGAGATTTTCACTACGGCCGTAGGGACAATCCCCGGGGTTCCCGGGCCGACCCCGACGCCCGCCGGGCGGAGGCCCGGAGAACGCTCCCACCAGGTGATTCGGTCGGCCGTAGCGGTCCGGTAGCGTCGCCCCGGTGAGCGATCCGTGGACCTTCAGCGGCAAGGTGGCGGGCCTGGGCCGGTCCGACGGCGTGGTCACCCTGGTCGACGAATCCACCTTCGCCATCAGCGGTCGCGAGGGCGACGTCGTGACCCCGTCGGCCGAGGGCCTCTTCGTCCGTGACACCCGGATCCTGTCCCGATTCGAGCTACGGGTGAACGGAGTGAGGCCCGAGGGGCTGGCCGCGGTCTCCGACGACCCCTTCTCGGCGGTGTTCGTGTCCCGCTGCCCACCGCGCCCGGGGATGGCCGACTCCACGCTCATGGTGTTCCGCCGCCGCTACGTGGGCCAGGGCATGCGCGAGGACTTCGTCATCCGAAACTTCGGCGACGAGCCCACCTTCTGCTCGGTCGAGCTGTTCCTCGACGCCGACTTCGCCGACCTGTTCGCCGTGAAAGAAGGGCGGTTCGGCAAGTCCGACGGGGAGACCACCCGCGAGCACGGCGACGGTCGGCTCGAGTTCTCCTACCGGCGCGGCACGGTGAACCGCGGTCTGGTCATCAACCTGTTCCCGAAGCCGGCGGTGGTCGCCGACGACCTCGTCAGCTTCGAGGCCATCGTGCCCGCCCACGGGGAGTGGACGGGGTGCCTCGAATTCCACCCCGTCATCGAGGGCAAGGCCGTCGATCCCCGCTATCTGTGCGGGCAGCCCGTGGACCGCGCCGCCCCTGCCGAGCGCCTCGCCAAGTGGCGTCGCCAGGTCCCCCAGATCGAGACCGATCACGACGGACTGCGGACGGTGATTTCCTCCAGCGCCGAGGATTTGGGGGCACTTCGGATCTTCGACCCCGACTACCCCGAGCGCGTGGTGCTGGCCGCGGGCGCCCCGTGGTTCATGACGGTCTTCGGCCGCGACTCGCTCATCACGTCGTGGATGGCGCTGCTGGTCGATCCCGACCTCGCACTCGGGGTCCTGCAGACCCTGGCCCGCTTCCAGGGCAAGAACATCGACCCGAGGAGCGAGGAGCAGCCCGGCCGCATCCTCCACGAGATGCGTTTCGGGGATGCGCCCTCTCTCTCGCTCGGGGGCGGGAGCATCTACTACGGGACCGCGGACGCCACGCCGCTCTTCGTCATGTTGCTCGGCGAGCTGCGTCGCTGGGGCCTGGCCCGCGAAGTGGTGGACGAGCTCCTGCCCAACGCCGAGCGGGCCCTCGAGTGGATCGAGAACTACGGCGACCTCGACGGAGACGGGTACGTCGAGTACCAGCGCATGACGGACCGGGGGCTGGCCAATCAGGGGTGGAAGGATTCCGGGGACGGCATCCGCTATCACGACGGCACCGTCGCGCATGCCCCCATCGCCCTTTGCGAGGTGCAGGCCTACGTCTACAGCGCGTACCTGGCCCGCGCCCACTTCGCACGCGAAGCCGGTGACGAAACGGTCTTCGAGCGTTTCCGCTCCAAGGCGACCCGATTGAAGACGGAGTTCAACCGGGACTTCTGGCTCGAGGATCGCGGGTGGTTCGCGGTGGGCCTCGACGGGGACAAGCGGCCCATCGACTCACTCACCTCGAACATGGGCCATTGCCTGTGGACCGGCATCGTCGACCAGGACAAGGCCCGTATCGTGGCCGACAAGCTGATGGGCCCCGAGCTGAACAGCGGCTGGGGTGTCCGGACCCTGGCCTCCTCGATGGGCGGCTACAACCCCATCAGCTACCACTGCGGTTCGGTGTGGCCCCACGACACCGCCATCGTGGCGGCAGGCCTGGCCCGGTACGGGTTCATGGACGCAGCCCTGCGCCTCATCTGCTCGCTGCTCGACGCGGCGGTGAGCCTGGGGGGGCGCCTCCCCGAGCTCTACTGCGGGCTGGATCGCGCCGAGTTCTCGACTCCGGTCGCCTACCCGACGTCGTGCTCTCCCCAGGCGTGGGCAGCGGCGTCACCGCTGCTGTGCCTGCGCACCATGCTCCGTCTCGACCCGTGGGTCCCCTACGGCAAGACGTGGTTGTCCCCGATGCTGCCCGAGGGGATGAAGCACCTCAAGGTGGAGGGGATCCCACTCGCCGGGTCGCGCGTGACCGTCGAGGTCGACGGCGACGACGTGCAGGTGACCGGGCTCCCTCCCGAGGTGGCGCTCGTCACCGAGCCACGTCACCCCGCCACTTCCGTGTGAGGCCAGCTGTGTGAGGCCAGCTGTGTGAGGCCAGGGGTGTGAGGCCAGCTGTGTGAGGGCCCGTTCAGCTTCCGGCCAACGTGCGGAGAACGTCGACCGGTCCGAGCACGGCATGGGGGATCTGGGCCTGCACCTTCCCCAGCGGGACGACGTTGCCGACGACCTCGACGATCGAGGCACTGGACCCGCATGCCGGGTCGAAGGGCTCCCGGGCCACGACCTGGATGGGGGCCGTCCCTGGTCCTGTGACGTCGGTCCAGCCGAAGAACGTTGCGCACGCCGGGATGGTCACCCGGACCGCCGTGCTGGTGGGGCCCACCGCCTGCCAGGGGACCGAGACCAACTCCGTGGGCAGGGTGACGCTCGGTGGCTGCACCGGACCACCGCACGCCGGGGCGCTCCGGCTGGTATAGGCGAGCGCGCTCCGGCCCGTCTGGGCGTCGAGGACGACCACCACGTAGCGGGTGCCGAGCGCGGTGCCCTGTGGGTGTCCCGGGCAGCCGGCCCCCCAGGCGATCCCGACCCAGGCCAGGCGGTCGTCGTAGCGCGGCAGGAGAGAAGAGGCCGGCGCCGTGGTCGCCGTCGTCCCCGGAGAAGCCGTCGTCGTGGTCGATCCGGCCTCCGACGTCGCCGTGGCACCGCTGGTCGTGGTGACGCCCCGAGGAGAGGTCGGGCTCGTGGTGCTCGTCGTCGTGCCCTTGGTCGTGCTCGTGCTCGTGCTCGTGCTCGTGGTGCCCTTGGGGGCAGCGGTGGTCGTGGTCCCCGGGGTCGAACTCGGTGCGACCGAGGTCGGGGTCGTGGCCGCCGGTGCGGTCGTGGGTGTTGAGACCTGCGGTGACAGGGTCACGACGCCGAGGCCGAACACGGCGAACCGGTAGGACCCGTCGACGACGTCGGCGGCGCGGAACATGGCCTCGGCGCTCTGCGCCGAAACGAGAGCCTTTCGCTTCCCGGCCGGCACCACGACGAAGTCCCCGTTGTCCAGCTCGACGCGGGAGACGAAGCGTCCTCGCACCACCGATGACAGCGTCGGAGGCCCCGACACGGCCCCGCCTTGGGGTGCGGTCGTACAGGACGCCAAGCTCCCGGCCGTGACCACGAGCACCAGGGCGCGAAGCGGTCTCGGCACGGTTCGCACGGGCCACAGTCTGCCTGCGGCGTGGCGTTAGGCTGCGTCAATGTCGCCGGCTGTCACGGACCGTGGCGCGCCCGGCGGGCACAGCTCCGACGGTGAGTTCGTGCTGGCCGTCGACCTGGGGACGGGCGGCCCCAAGGTGGCGCTGGTCTCGCCCAAGGGAGAGATCGCGGCCAGCGCGTCCGAGCCCGTGGAGCTGCGACTCCTGCCCGGAGGCGGTGCCGAGCAGGATCCCTCGACGTGGTGGAGCGCCGTCACGGCCGCCTCCCGCCGTGTGATGGAGCTGTCCGCCGTGTCCCCGTCGAGCGTCGTGGGCGTGGGGTGCACCGCGCAATGGTCGGGCACCGTGGCCGTCGATGGCGACGGGGTGCCGTTGCGACCGGCGGTGATCTGGATGGACTCCAGGGGCAGCACCGCCATGAAGCGCCAGATGCGGGGGTCGGTCAGCGTGCTCGGCTACGACGTGCGCAAGCTCCAACGCTGGATCCGACTCACCGGTGGGGCTCCCGGTCAATCGGGGAAGGACCCCACCGCCCACATCCTGTGGATCCGCACCGCCGAGCCCGATGTCTATGGCGCCACGTTCAAGTTCCTCGAGCCCGTGGACTGGCTCAACCAGAGACTCACGGGGCGCTTCTCGGCCTCTTACGACTCGATCGCCGCCCACTGGGTCACCGACAACAGGAACATCGAATCGATCGACTACGACGACTCCCTGCTGCGCATGTCGGGGCTCGAGCGCTCCAAGCTCCCCGACATCGTCCCGTCGGCCACCATCATGGGGACGCTGCAAGACGCGGCGGCCGAGGAGCTCGGCCTTCCGGGGGGGCTTCCCGTCGCGACGGGGACTGGCGACGTGCACTCCGCGGCGGTGGGGTCGGGGGCGGTGGCGGACTTCGACGGCCACCTCTACATCGGGACGTCGTCGTGGATCTCGTGTCACCTGCCGTTCAAGAAGACCGACGCTCTACACAACGTCGCCTCCATCCCGGCCGCCATCCCCGGTCGGTACCTCGTCGCCGACGAGCACGAGACGGCGGGGGCATGCCTGACATTCCTCGCCGAGAACGTGCTGTTCGACGGGAAGGACGCGGCCTCCGGCATCGGTGACGGCAACGTGTACCGGCACTTCGACGACGTGGCGGCCCAGGTGCCCCCCGGGGCGCACGGGGCCATGTTCACGCCGTGGCTCAACGGGGAGCGTTCCCCGGTGGACGACCACACCATCCGGGGCGGGTTCCACAACCTCTCCCTGTCGAACACCCGGGAGGACCTGGTGCGCGCCGTGTACGAAGGGGTGGCGCTCAACAGCCGGTGGCTGCTCGATGCGGTGGAGGGATTCGTGGGCCGACGGTTCGAGACCTTGGCATTCATCGGCGGGGGCGCCAACTCCGAGGTCTGGGCCCAGATCCACGCCGATGCCACGGGCCGGCGCATCCGGCAGGTCTCCGATCCCGTCCTCGCCAACGTGCGCGGTGCCGGGCTCCTGACGTTGCTGGCACTCGGGCGCATCGCCGTCGACGACATCCCGGCCATGGTGCAGGTGCGCGCCACCTTCGAGCCCGATCCCGCCGCCGCCTCGGTGTACGGGTCGCTCTACGGTGAGTTCGTGAACCTCTACAAGCAGACCAAGCAGATCCACCGCCGGCTCAACGCGCTTTGACCGTTCGTCGCCGCCGCGGCGACGCACGCACGTCGATCAGATGCGTTCGAAGTTCCGGCCCAACTCCCAGTCGGTGACCGTCATGTTCGATCGGATCCATTCCTGGCGGGCGGTGTTGAGCAAATGGTGGTGCACGTCGTTGCCGAAGGCATGCACGGCGATGGGCGAGGACTCGAGCTCGGCGATGGCTTCCACCAGGGTGGAAGGCACCCGGGGCACGTCGGTGGCGTTGTAGGCGTTGCCCTCGAAGGGTGCCGGCAGCTCGAGGCCGTGCTCCACACCCCACAGGCCGGCCGCGATGATGGCGGCCAGCGCCAGATAGGGGTTGACATCTGCACCGGGGATCCGGCACTCGACCCGTCGGGCCTCACCGTGGCCGACCAGGCGGAAGCCGCAGGTGCGGTTGTCGACACCCCACACCGCGGCTGTGGGTGCCCACGATCCCGGCACGTAGCGCTTGTACGAATTGACATAGGGCGCCCACAGCCACGTGAGCTGGCGGGCGCCGGCGAGCAGGCCGGCCACGAATTGACGGCCCACCGGCGAAAGCTGCGACGGTCCTTCGTCTCCTCCCATCAGGGGTGCGCCGGACGGCGCGTCCCAGACACTGGCGTGGACGTGGCACGACGAGCCCACCTCGGCGATCGACCACTTGGCCATGAACGAGGCGGAGCGGCCGCACTGGTCGGCGATCTCCTTGACACCGTTCTTGAACACGAGGTGTCGGTCGGCGGCCTCCATGGCGCGCCCGTAGGTGACGTTGACCTCGTGCTGGCCCCGGCCCGCCTCTCCCTTGGAGAACTCGACGGGGATGTCGGCCGCCAGCATCTCGTTGCGGATCCGACGCAGGACGTACTCCTCACGAGACGTCTGCAGCAGCTGGTAGTCCTCGATGGTGGACACGTGCGGATGCAGGTCGCGCCAACCCTGTGCGGCTGCCTCCTCGAAGGTCTCTCGGAACAGGTAGAACTCGAGCTCGGTGGCACACCGGATGTCAAGGCCCAGCGATCGCGCGCGCTCGATCTGGCGCCCGAGGATCCGTCGGGGGGACACCTCCACAGGAGCGCCCGAGGTGTGCACGACGTCGCACACCACCATCGCCGACCCCGCCAGCCACGGCAGAAGACGCAACGTGGCGAGGTCGGGCAGGGCCACGATGTCGCCGTATCCGGTCTCCCAGTTGGTGAACCGGTACCCGGCGAGCGGCTCCATGTCCACGTCGACGGCGAGGAGGTAGTCGCACACCTCGATTCCGTGCCCGAGGACGTGGTCGAGGAAGAACCTCCCGGTGACGCGCTTTCCCACCGGGCGTCCCTGCATGTCGGGGAACGCCACCACCACCGTGTCGAGAGAACCCTCGGTGATTCGCTTGGTCAACTCGCCGAGCTCCAGCATGCCCGCACCATGGCACGGGGCCAGGGCCGCGTCCAGCACCACGGCCCGGCCCGGGGCGCGGCAGTCGGGGCGCGCCGCTACTCGGGGGTGACGTACGCCGCGGTGATGCCCCCGTCGACGACGAGCGCCGAGCCGGTCATGAACGAGGACTCGTCAGAGGCCAGGAACAGCGCGGCGCGTGCGACCTCCTCGGGGCGTCCGAGGCGGCCCATGGGGATGTGCACCAGCCTCCGGTTGCGTCGCTCGGGATCGGCGAGCAGCTCGGCCAGCAGAGGCGTCTCGATCGGACCCGGGCACAGCGCGTTGGCGCGGATCCCCTGGCGGGCGTACTCCACGGCCAGCTCGCGGGTGAAGGCGAGGACCCCGCCCTTCGAAGCGGTGTAGGCGACCTGCGCCGTCGCCGCGCCCATGAGCGCCACGAACGAGGCCACGTTCACGATCGAGCCTCCGCCCGACTCGATCATGGCGGGGATGGCGCCACGGCAGCACAACCACACACCCTTGAGGTTGACGTCCATGACGCGGTCCCAGGTGGGCGGGGGAGTGTCGAGCACCCCGCCGTCGTCTCCGGGGAAGATCCCGGCGTTGTTGAACAGCACGTGCAGGCCACCGAGCTGTTGGGTGGCCGCCGTCACCACGTCGACCACCTGGGACTCGTCCGAGACGTCGGCCGCCACGGCCAGGGCCCTCCCCCCGGCGTCGACGATGTGCTCGACGGTGTCACGGGCGCCCTGGGCCACCATGTCGGCGACCACGACGGCAGCGCCTTCGGAGGCGAAGAGCGCGGCCGCGACCCGACCGATGCCACCGCCGGCACCGGTGATCACCGCCACTTTTCCCGCCAGCCGCGCCGTCACGGCACGACGATACCCGCCCCGGCGCCACGTCCCGGGGGGCCGGGGCGACCCCGTACCGCCGCCACGGCACGTGGCCGGCGGCGCCGGCGCGGGTGTGATACTGGTCCCATGACCACACGCGTCGTGCCCATGGTGGGGGTCACGACCTATCGCCAAGAGGCCTCGTGGGGTCCGTGGGACAGGCTCGCCACCGTCCTGCCGGTCTCGTACGTGGACACCGTTGCCGCCGCGGGCGGCTGTCCGGTGCTGCTCCCCCCCTACGAAGGCGGCATCGAGCACGATGCCGCCGCGGCGGGGGTGGTGGAGGCGCTCGACGCCCTGGTGCTCGTGGGCGGTGGCGACGTCGACCCCGCCCGGTACGGACAGCGGTCCCACCCGGCCACGGCGGGGGTCGATCCCGGGCGCGATGCCAGCGAGCTGGCCCTGCTCGAAGCGGCGCTGGACGCCGATCTCCCCGTGCTCGCCATCTGCCGGGGAATGCAGTTGCTCGACGTGCATCTGGGCGGCACCCTCTTCCAGCACGTGCCCGATGTGGTGGGCCACGACGGCCACCAGCAGGCCCGAGGCTGCTTCGGTGACGTCGAGATCACGACCGAGGCGGGCTCGATGGTGGCGAAGGTCATGGGTGAGACCGCTGTCGTCCGCTGCTCGCACCACCAGGCCATCGACGCGGTGGGCGAGGGGCTGGTCGTCACGGCCCGATCGGCCGACGGCATCGCCGAGGCGCTCGAGCTCCCCGCGGCTCGTTTCGTGGTCGGTGTGCAGTGGCATCCCGAAGAGGATGCCGACGAGCGCCTGTTCGAAGCGTTACTGGACGCGATCGCGTGACCCGGTCCACCGCGGCTTCGGCGGACGTGGTCCGGGTCGTGAACCCGGCGACCGAGCTCACCATCGCCGAGGTGGCCCGCCAAGGGGAGCAGGAAGCCGACGCGGCCATCGCGCGTGCCGGGCGCGCCTTTCCTGGCTGGCGCGATGTTGCCCCGGCCGACCGCACGCGATTGTTGCGGCGCTTCGCCGAACAGGTGGAGGCGCACACCGAGGAGCTCGCCCTGCTCGAGACGCGCAACGTGGGCAAGCCCATCACCGACAGCCTCGGCGAGGTGTCCATGGTGGCCGAGGTCCTGCACTTCTACTCGGGGGCGGTCGACAAGCACCGCGGCGCCACCATTCCCGTGGCCGGGGGTGTCGATCTCACCTGGCCCGAGCCCCTTGGCGTGGTGGCGGCCATCGTGCCGTGGAACTTCCCCCTCGCCATTGCCTCGTGGAAGATCGGCCCTGCACTGGCGTGTGGGAACACCGTGGTGGTGAAGCCTGCCGAGCTCACGCCGCTGACCGCACTGCGCCTGGCCGAGCTGGCCCTCGATGCCGGCATCCCCGAGGACGTGCTCCAAGTGGTGGTGGGGCGCGGCACGGCCGTCGGCACCGCGCTGGTCGAGCACCCCGACGTGGCCAAGGTCGCCTTCACGGGCTCGACCGAGGCCGGACGCGACGTCATGGCCCGGGCGTCGGGGACGATCAAGCGCGTCACCCTGGAATTGGGGGGAAAGTCCGCCAACGTCGTCTTCGCCGACGCCGATCTCGAGACTGCCGCCGCCAGCGCGCCCTTCGCCGTGTTCGGCAACGCTGGACAGGACTGTTGCGCGCGCAGCCGCATCCTCGTCGAGCGCGGTGCCTTCGACCGCTTCGTGGAGCTGCTCGTTGCCGCCACCGAGGCGCTCGTGGTGGGCGACCCCGAGGCCGAGGCGACGCAGATGGGGCCGCTGGTGTCCGCCGAGCACCGGGCCCGGGTCAACGGGTTCCTCGAGACCGACGGGGACGACGTGTGCGTCGCCGGTCGGAGCCCGTTCCCTGACGGGGCCGGATGGTGGTTCCCGGCCACCGTCCTGGCGCCGGTGGATCCTGCCCTCCGGGTGTGGCGAGAGGAGATCTTCGGACCGGTGGTGGCGGTGACCCCCTTCGAGGACGAGGCGCATGCGGTGGCGCTGGCCAACGACACCCCCTACGGGTTGTCGGGATCGATCTGGACCCGTGATTCGAGTCGGGCCCTGCGGATGGCCAAGGCGGTGCGAGCGGGAGTGCTCTCGGTCAACTCCAACACATCGGTACGCGTCAACGCGCCCTTCGGCGGGATGAAGCAGTCGGGATTCGGCCGGGAGTTGGGACTCGAGGCACTGGCCTCCTTCTCCGACGTCAAGAACGTCTTTCTCTCCACCACGGGTTGATCGGGGGCGGGCCGCGATCGAGGGCGGGCACCGCGCTGCACCGTGGTGCCGGTAACGTCTGGCGCGTGAGCAGTGGCCGAAGGTTCGTGAAGCCGTTGGTGGCGGGGGTGGGTCTCGCCGGCACCATCGCCAGCATCTGGTGGTTCGCCCTGAAGCCCCGGCGCAAGCGCGCCAGGAAGGCGTCCTCGGAACCTCCGACCACGTAGTCGGCATCCGGCCGTTGCGAGCCCAACACTTCCTCATTTACCCAGGTCGACCGCCGCCGGTCATTCCGATCCTCGATCGACTACCGTTTGCGCTGTGAAACGTCGACGGCTGCCCGTTCCCGCGGTCGCTCGCGTAATCTTTGTCTCCGCAACCATTGCCATGGGGCTGGCGGCGTGCGGCTCGAGTTCCAATCCCACCGCCAAGGCGGCCACCGCGGCCAGCACGTCCGGCCCGGCGGAGTCGACGATCTCGTTGCAGTCACCGATCTCCTACACGCCCCAAGCTCCTACGGGGGGCACCGACGACTACCACTGCACCCTGTTGAACCCCCACGTGACCTCCGACTCCTACATCGTGGGGAGCCAGTTCTTCCCCAACGACGGAAAGAGCTTCGAGGTCCATCACGCCATCCTCTTCCTGGTCCCACCCGACCTGGCGCAGACGGCGCTCTCCGACGACGCCTCCGGCAAGGGCTGGACGTGCTTCGGCGAGTCCCCACTGCCCAACACGTCGTTCGTCCAGGTGTCGAACACCCCGTGGCTGACGGCGTGGGCACCGGGGCACGGAGTGGACCACGCCCCGAAGGGGACCGGGGTGCCGTTCCCGGCCGGCAGCCTGGTCATCATGCAGGTCCACTACAACCTGCTCGAAGGTGACAACCCGGAGCGCCCCAGCCTGCAGCTGAAGACCGTGCCTGCCTCCACCGACCTGACGCCGTTGCGCCTGGACCTGCTGCCCGCGCCCCCCGACATCCCGTGCCCGGCGGGGATCACGGGCCCGCTGTGCGACCGGTCCGCCTCGCTCGCCGACGTGGGCCAACGTTTCGGTCAGAGCGCCGTGCAGTTCGACAACTTCTTGGAGCAGTTCTGCGGGCGCAATCCGGCTGACCCACCGGGCGGCGACACCACGTCGTGCACATGGCCCGCCCCCACCGGGACGATCGTCCGGCTCACCGCGCACATGCACCTGCTGGGACAGGGCATGACCTTCGTGCTCGATCCCGGCACGCCCAATGCCAAGACGTTGCTCAACATCCCCAATTACAACTTCGACTACCAGCGCTCCTACGACATCGCACCGGTCACGACCCATCGCGGTGACACCATCCAGGTCACCTGCACGTACAACCCGACGTTGCGCCAGGAGCTGCCGCAGCTGCGCAAGCTCCCACCCCGCTACGTCACGTGGGGTGACGGCTCTTCGGACGAGATGTGCCTGGGCCTGGTCAGCTACGTCTCCACCTCCAGCGCCCCCTCCATCTGACCAACGCTTCTCCATCTGACGTCGGCCCCGCCCACCTGAGGTCGTTCCTCGGGCTGCCGCGGCGGCGAAACCGTTAAGCGACGGGCTCAGCTCTCGAGGAGGGCGGGCAGGATGAGGCTGATGGGACCCCGCACCACGACATCGGCGATGGTGTCGTACTCGGTGGGCTCGGCATTCACGATGACGACGTGGGCCCCGGCGAGATGGGCGGTGGGGACGAGGCCTGCGGCGGGGTAGACCGACAGGGTCGACCCCACGGCCAACAAGAGGTCGCATGTCCGCGCCGCCTCCTCGGCACGGATCAGGTCCTCGGGCACCAGGTTCTGGCCGAAGCTGATGGTGGCCGACTTGAGGATGCCACCGCACACCGTTGCGCCCCGGTCGATCGTGCAGGCGGGGTCCTCCTCCCCGGCGCGCACCCGGTCGAGCACGTCGGCCATGGCGCTACGCGTGCCACACGACATGCACAGGACCTCCCGCATGGTGCCGTGGATCTCCACCACGAGGTCGGGGTCGTGGCCCGCGGCGTGGTGGAGACCGTCGACGTTCTGTGTCACCAGCGTGTGCAGGGTGCCGCGGCGTTCGAGGGCGACGAGCGCGTGGTGGCCCTCGTTGGGTTTCGCCTCCCATGTCGGCGATTCCAGCCGGTTGCGCCACGACCGGCGCCGCACGTCGGGGTCGGACATATAGGCCTGCAGCGTGGCCATCTTCTCGGCGGCGGGGTTCTTGGTGAAGA
>JGI12269J14319_10001301_pt1 | contig 24992 bp, 30 predicted proteins | sample PeaSoiSIISIP2007_FD_14319 | JGI IMG/M metagenome (IMG submission 14319)
CAGAAGCGGATTTCGAGGCGGTAGCCAGGATCAACGCAGTCATCGACCCACGGTTTCCAGAGTCCGCCGAGGCCGCCCGTCGTTGGCAGGAACTGGTTACCAGAGAGCCCGGCCGTGTGATGCTGAAATTGGTCGTTGAAGAATCTAGTACGCGGACGCTGGTCGCCTGGGGAGGGCTGGCGCACACCATGTTCAACTACCATCCCCACAAGTACTTCATTCGCGCCGCAGTCCACCCGGACCATCAAGGCCGAGGGATTGGCCAGGAGCTTTACGCCCTTCTCGAGAAGAAAGCCACGGACCGGAACGCGATCTGCCTCTGGAGCAGCGCTCGGGAGGACGACCCTGCGAGCGTCCGCTTCCTGGAACGACAAGGCTTCGCCCCGGTAAGGAAGACTTGGGTTTCCCGTCTCGACTTGACCGATCTCGACCTCTCCGGCTTCCCGGACCGGTCGAAGGACATGGTGGATCAGGGGGTACGAATCACCACATTCGCCGCCGAGGGGTCTGACCGGCCCGAGGTTCGGCGTCGCCTCTACGAACTGAGCCGGATTACTTCCGAGGACGCACCTCGGGTTGGAGATTACACCCCAATCTCGTTCGAGGATTTCGTCAGGATTGACGTAGTTGGACCTCAGGTCCTTCCGGATGCGATCTTCTTGGCCTGCCACGGGGAGGAATACATCGGTTGGAGCTCCCTCCAGTTGCTACAGAACCTGCCGGACACACTCGACATAGGGTTCACAGGAACGTTGCCGAAGTTTCGGGGACGGGGCATCGCCTCGGAGCTCAAGCGTCGCGCGGTCGAGTACGCTCGGTCGCGCGGTTACCACTTCCTTATCACCGGGAACGATTCGCTTAACCCACGAATCTGGGCCATCAACGAGAAGCTGGGCTTCCACAAGGAAGAAACCTGGATTCAGGCGGAGAAGCCGCTGACTCCACCGAATCCGTAGCGAAGAATCCCTCGAAATCTCTGGCGTCCGAAAGGTGGAACAGCAAGCAGGCACTCCCCACATTTCGCCGAGCTCGCTAGACGAGTAAGCTAGGAAGTACCTGCCCAGGTGTGAAACGACTCGGATGTCCCCGAAGCAGAGCTCGTGCGCCTACTCGGACTACCCAAACGAGGTGGTCAGCGGCGATCTTACGTTTCGCGAAGGAGGACCTCGCCGAATCCGACATCGGAGAATTATGGAAACGCAGAGTGCTGTACGAGGTTCAGCGCACGCCCCGCCTCCTACAGAGGGTGGGAGTGGCCGTGCCGCCCTCGACGCCCAGCGGGTTCAAGAGAATCCATGTGGAAACCCTGAAGCAGAACCTACCCTGGAGCCCCGCGACCTTTGCAATCCATTTCAATGCACTGCGGCGATTCCTTCGATGGGCACGGAATCCCCTCGCGACACGACGTGGGGTCTGGGCCGTCGCGGGCGAGGCGGTCGGCCGAAGGAGATGGCTTGCGGCTGACCAACTTGCCCGCCTCTACCGGGCCGCGAGAGGGCGAGAACGAGTCATAGTTGCTTTGGAAGGGTTCAATGGGCTGCGTCGCGTCGAAGTGTTGCGGTTGCGAGCGAGAGACATTGACTTCGGGCGGCAACGCATTCACGTGCTAGGAAAGGGTCGGAATGGCGGTAAGTGGCGTACACTTCCGATGTTTGCCGAGACCGCGAAGCTGCTGCGATCCATGTCCCTGGGAGAGAATCCGAGCGCAATGGTGATTCCTCTTTCTCAGTCGGGTGCAGATATCGCCCTACGTCGGGCTGCCGATCGGGCGGGCTTTCCCGGACTGGGGTTGCGGGTCTCACATCACGATCTGCGGCGCACGTTCGGGCGTCTTGCCCATACGGCCGGCATGGACCTCGTCCAGCTGAAGAATCTCTACGGGCACTCGTCCCTCGATCAGACTGTCCACTACATCGGTTTGGACGAGGACGAAATGCGAGCGGGACTGAACCGGCTGGCCACCTTGATCGACCCCCTCTTACGAGCCTGATCCGCCGGACTCTAGAGCCGGGCGCGTGCTCCCGAGGAATTCTGTCTCCCGGGGCCCATCAGGGCCGTTTCTCGAGGGGCAGTGAAGAATCCCAGACCTCGCCCCACAGTGCATCGAATAGTTACTTGCTCTTGGACGCAGCCTTCTCGCGAACAGCCTCGTAATGCAGCACCAGTTCACCGTACGGCATGTTACTCGCGGAAAGGAGTTTGAGATTGGTTTGCGTCTTCATCGGGGCCCAGTAACGGGGCCCACGACCGAAGACTACAGGCATGACAAGGAACCAGTAGTCGTCAGCGAGATTGAGACGGAGGACCTCGTGGATGAGCCGGGGTCCCCCTTCGATAATGATGTTTCCGCCCTTCTCGCTCTTTACCTTCGCGATGATCTTCGCGAGGTCGCCCTTCAGGACCCGCGAGTTCTCCCAGTCAAGCTTCTTCAATCGATGCGAGAGGCAGACCTTGTCTACCTTGTCGAGGAAGCGAGAGTAATCGAACAGGAATTTGGGGTCGTTCGGCTTCCGTCCCTTGAGCGAGTGGACGCGGCGGTGGCCCGTGAAGGAGCGACGACCCATCACGACCGTCGTGACGTCCGAGTACCGGTCGGTCCACATCTTCCGAAAGAACTCGTCCGGTTCGTCCGGATTACCCGAGGGGAGATCTGAGCCCGGGTACTTAGGGAACTCGCCGCGTCCGTCGAGGGTCATGTACAGATTGGCGGTGATTCTTCGCATTTTCGTTCCCTCCGTTCCTCGCTGGAACTCGTGAAGTCTCGTTCGACCCCTACCCGTCCCACCGGGACCGCAGGTCATGACGGGTCTCCAGGACCGACTTGAGGTTCATTCCGTAGTAGGTCCATCCCCACTCCGTGATCCCGTAGAGGTCCATCCACTTCTTCTCACGGGGGAACCCGGCGTGGACCAGCTGGAACAGCGCGCCGCCCTTCTTCGGGCGCACGGAGAGGGTGAGGACGGTGCCGTTCAGCGGGACGCCGTCCCACGCCCAGGCCAAGGCGATCGCCCGTCCCGCTCGGAAGCGCTGGACCGTACCCCGGTGCCGCCAGCCCCCGTCGAACTCCAACTCGTACCTCGCACCGGTCTTGGCGGGCAAGTCCGCGCGCACGACCATCCAGGAGGCCAGCCCCCGGGGTGTGGAGACGGCTTCGAAGACCTTCCGGGGGGATGCGCGGATGAAGAAGTGCCGATCGACGTCGATGGTGTTTTTCAAGGTCATGAAGGACCGGTATCCCTCCACATGCCTCAACAGATATATATCCTTCTAGACATGTATTGGTAGTGCCCGATATCTTTCAACTCCTCTCGGACCCGTCCCGGAGACACCTGCTCGAGGTTCTTCGTGACGGGGAGCGATCGGTCAACGATCTGGTCGACAAGACCCAGATGTCCCAGCCCGCCGTTTCGAAACAACTGCGGTTGCTCAAGGACTCGGGCATGGTGACCCTGCGCACAGACGGGCGGCAGCACCTGTACTCGATCCGAGGGGCGCCGTTCCGGGAGGCCTCGGAATGGTTGGGCTTCTACGAAGGATTCTGGCGGGTCGGCCTCGCCCGAATGGACGAGATCCTCGGGTCTGATGCTCCACGAAGGAAGAGAAGGAAAACATGACCGAGTCCAACGCGGTAGAGAATTCCGTCCGAATCGAGCGAACCATGCGCGCCCCGCCGGAACGCGTCTTCCGCGCGTTCCTCGACCCCGACCTGATCCAGCAATGGATGACCCCGGGAGAACTCGTGATCGATAGCGTCTCCGTGGACCCCAAGGTCGGGGGACGGATCTTGATCTCCCACTCACTGAGAGGGGTCAGCTCCGGGAGCTTCGAGGGCGAGTTCGTGAAGATCGTGCCCAACCGTGAGCTGGTCTACCGCTGGGCGTTCGTCGGGACCGAACCGGAGAAGGGGGAATACTTCGACACGCTCGTGACAGTCACCCTCCGCCCCGTTTCCGGAGGGAAGACGCGAGTGACCGTCGTCCACGAGAAGCTTGAGGACCTTCGGCGCAGAGCCCCGGAGATTTACGCCCAGCTCGTCTCAGGATGGAACAGCTCGTTGGAAAAGCTGGAGAAAGCCCTCAAGGGGCCGTAGAGAGGGACGGGTCCGGATCCTAGGTTCCACCCCCGCACCCGGCCCCGCGCCAGATTCCGGCACCCTCAGAGACCCGGAATCCTACGGAGGCTCAGGGATAGCAGGACCTTCAACGGGAAGGGGCGAGGGCCACCTTGTCCGGCCCCACGCCCCTCACGAACCTCCCCCTTCGGCGACCGCCCCTCGAGAAATGGACCTGAAACGCGCCGGGAGACAGAATTCCTCGGGAGCGCGCGCCCGGCTCTCGACACCAAAGAGTGTTGCACCCGTTAGCACGAGCCTCGCGTCGAGGGGAGAATCCAGGGCCAGGCTTCTGGCTTCAAGACCTCCTATGGCTTAGGGCTCGACTCGGGGTGGTTTGATGCCGACTTCGAGGAAGTCCCATCCAGGACGAGAGGAGAAGCACGCTCGAAGGAACTCGCTCACCGTTCGGGACAACCGAACGGCCCGTGAGTACGAGCTCCCGATCGAGCGCCAGGCGATCCGTGCGACGGACCTGCGTCAGATCAAGGTCGCCGACACCGATTTCGGACTCCTGAGCTACGACCCCTCCTATCAGAACACGGCGGCTTGTCGGAGTGCGATCACGTACATCGACGGCGAGGCTGGGATCCTACGGTATCGGGGCTATCCTATCGAGGAGCTCGCCGAGAAGAAGAGTCACTTGGAAGTGGCCTACCTCCTCATTAACGGGCGGCTCCCCGGAAAGAGCGAGCTCGAGGAGTGGGTGCACAACATCACCTTCCACACCATGCTCCATGAGAACCTCAAGAAGTTCATGGACGGGTTTCACTACGATGCCCACCCGATGGGCATGGTTGTGAGCACCCTGGCCGCACTCTCTACCTTCTACCCAGAGTCCAAGGATATCCACAATGCGGCACTCCGTCAACTTCAGATCTACCGTTTGGTCGCCAAGATTCCAACGATCGCCGCTTTCGCGTACCGCCACTCCGTCGGAATGGCGTACATCTACCCCAACAACGACCTGTCCTACCCAGCCAACTTCCTCGCGATGATGTTCCGTCCTTCCTGGACGGCCACCTACACTCCCGATCCCGTCCTCGCGAAAGCGCTGGACTTATTGTTCGTCCTCCACGCCGACCACGAGCAAAACTGCAGCACGAGCACCATGCGGACCGTCGGAAGTTCCCTATCGGACCCGTATGTCTGTTCGGCGGCGGCGGCCGCGGCGCTCTACGGACCGCTGCACGGCGGCGCCAATGAACAGGTAGTCCGGATGCTCCAGGAGGTCGGGTCGAAGGCCAACGTCCCCAAGCTGATCCGTCAAGTGAAGTCTGGCAAGCGACTCCTCGTAGGCTTCGGTCATAGAGTCTACAAGAATTACGATCCGCGGGCGCGGATCATCAAGAAAGCAGCCGACTCCGTGTTCGCTGTTACGGGGCGGAACAAGCTGATCGACATCGCACTCGCACTCGAGGAAACGGCGCTCTCGGACGACTACTTCATCAAGCGGCGACTGTACCCCAACGTCGATTTCTACTCGGGGATCATCCTCCAGTCGATGGGATTCCCGACGGACAGCTTCCCTGTCCTCTTCGCGATCCCCCGAATGGCCGGCTGGCTCGCTCACTGGCAGGAGATGTTGCTGGACCCGGAGCAGAAGATCGCTCGACCTCGACAGATCTACACGGGGCACCGCGAGCGACATGTGCCCGGGGAACCGAAGAAGCGGAAGTAGGCGCGATCTCCCTTCCGGTCCTCACGAAGTGGCGAGGACCTCCAGACCGTGCCGGCTCGAGGCTTCCGGTCGCGGTCACGGGTGTGGACCGTAACCCTGTTCGACACGGCCGGCTCGGGGTGTGTGCAACACGGGTTGCACACTAACATGAGTCGGGGGGTGCAAGGTTGGCGCACCCACTTGTGGCATGCTCGCTGGTCGACCCCGAGCGACGTGCCGTAGGATTTGCGACTGCTGTTCTTCCTGCCCATCCCGCGCGTAGATGATATTCGACCCTCACCATACCAAAGCTGACCGTAACCCAAAGACGGACAGAAACCTTCATGGTGCGGAATCAGGGCCGGGTTACCCGGTTTGTCGTGATGGCGGTGCTCCAGGCGGTCCGTGCGGAATCGTTGGGCCTGCCGCACGACTCGGCCCTATCGTGGGGATTGAATCGAGCCATCTTCTTCGCGGCAGCCAAGAGGGGGTTCAACGAGGCCGCTCCAAAAGCCGGCGAGGAACCTGGGAAGCCTGCCGCGGCGCCTGTTCGCGAAGTCTACCGTCTCGGCGACGATGAGGCGTACCTTGACCCAAACGTGAAGCAGATCACGTTCGCGATCGGCGGCAAGGATCAAACGGTGAAGGATTTCGAGAAATCAGTGGTGTCTCGCTTCGGCACGAAGGAGAATTTCCGGACGGCATGGAAGGAGGCGGTTCAGATCGTTGGGACCTTTGACCGCGCCGCCCTGGAGTCACGGCGACGGTTCTACGACGAAGTGTACAAGCCCAGGCNAGACGAACTGTCCGACTCGTGGACCCAAAAATACTCCCCGGCCCCAAAGAAACCCTAGCCCTCAGGGTACTGTGGTCGTCTCCAACGCTCTGTTCGCCGCCGCCCGAGTCGCCATGAAAACTCGTGATGAAGGGTGAAACTTTGGCTCCACCGACTCGCGCGCGAGGGTATGTCGAGTGAGCGCAATGGTCGTTACCCGGACGGACCGTACGGTGGGTGACGATTCTTGCCACCGGTGATCTACTTACTCATTAATCCCGGTGATGACGCCAGAGAACGTTGATGATTTTCCACTGACCGTTGTACTTGGCCAAGGAGAGGTAGTCGAATCCCCAAGCCGCCTGGGTTCTCACTACGCCCATATCCTTGAACCGGTCGAGGATCTTGATGTCGGTCTGGCGTTCGGCCTTCGGCGTCCGTCTGGAATGCGCTTTCCGGCCACCCCATCCGGCTTGGACGTCGCGAATCAGTTTCGAGGCAGAATACTCGTAGACCCCGCTCCGGCCGGTCTTGGGGTTGGTCCAAACGATACGCTTGGCAAGTTTGGGGTGCAACGCCCGTTTCATCCGGTATCCCTCCCAGGAATAGCATGACTCGAGGTAATCGAGAACGGTCCTCTGCATGGCGCTCTCTTCGGAACCAGAACGGCCACGCCTCGAAGCCATGCTATCGGGAACTGTTTCGAGTATAAGGTCGATCTTGAGGTGCAACTGCCGATGCAATGTCCAATCCGCGTTGCACCGATGTCGGTCAATGTTACGCCGAAGGTACATTCCACCCGAGGTGAGAGCCTCTCGAATGCCCCCCTCGGAGCCGCAGCCCCTGCGCACCTCACTTTCTTAGGCCTCTTGGTGTTAGGTAGAGCGGAATGGGTTCGTCTCCGCCGAATAGGAGCCGGCGCGACATCACGCGTCTGCCCCCCGACGAGTATGTTCACCACATCAGCGAAAGGTACGCCACCGGGGAGACTCCTTGGGATTCGGGAACACCGAGCACGGAGCTGATACGAGTCATCGAAGCTGGGAAGTTGCCCGGCAGTACAATCCTGGAGATGGGATGCGGGACCGGTACTAACGCCATCGAGCTCGCGCGTCGAGGGTATCAGGTGACCGCCGTCGATCTCGTCCAGATGGCGATCCAACGAGCTCGAGAGAGGGCACGGAGTGCTGGCCTCACGGTCGACTTCCACGCAGGCGACCTGGCCACAATTGACCTCGGCGGACCTTACGACTGTCTACTCGACATTGGTCTGTACCACGGGATCCGCAACAGGAAGCTTGCCGGGTTCAAGTCCACGCTTCAGCGTGTATCTCGGCCCGGTACCCGGTGGCTATCCCTAGCAGGTAACGCCAAAGAGACGACGCCCGGGGACCCTCCCGTGGTCCGGGAAGAGGAATTCCGCGCCGAGCTCGAGCCGCTGTTCAAGATTCTGGAGGTGCACGAGTTCCGATTCAACCTCCGCCCTGACTTCCAACCCCTCGCATGGTCGATCCTTATGGAACGCCGCTGAGGCGACCCGAGAGTCAAGAGGAGGGAACGAAGGACGCGAGCCTCGTACCGGGCGATTCGTGTGCGAGGTTGGTCACACCCACCGACTTCAACGTGAGAGATCCGTTGCACCCATCCTTCCAAGCTTTGTCAGGCACCGGACCCTGGTGGTTCCAAGTTTCGTAAAGTCGCTTATCCGCTTTACAAGGGGGGCGAAGTGAGTTACATCCGGCTGGTCGAGGCGCCGCAACCGGAACACTTCAGGCTAAGCTGGTCGTTGAGCTGGCCACAGTAGCGACAGGGTATCCGGACTACCTCTCGGATTACTTCTCTCTCCTTGTAGACGACCGGGCCGGAGTCGGGCGCCGTCGCACCGCCCGGGGCCACCCCGGCTGCCCCCGTAGCCACGCCAGCCAACATCGCCTCCGAGCGGGCTGCCCCACCCTTCTTGACCCCGGCCACCTGCATCAGCGAGGCGCGGTGAATGGCTCGGGCCGCTCGCGCTGCGGTGAATTTGCCCTCCAGTGTAAACGTTCGATTGGCACCCGTGGCCGTCTTTAGGACGAGCTGCCCCACTCCCGTGCCGGTCACCGAAGGCTCGACTGCGAGCAACTCTCGCAGTCCGAGGCTCTCTCGAGTCGAGAAAGTGTTTCCCCCCGGAATCTCCCGGCGATCGAGGAGGACGAGCCGCTGGTTGGACAGGAGGAGCCCCCCGGGGGTTCCATCCCAATTACCGTTCCAATACCATCGGAGCATCTCGCCCGGCTGGCGAAGGACGGCATCCTTCACCGAACTCGGCGCACGGAGCCCTCCGGCGGGAACCGCAGCGCCGGCGATGATAACGATGGCACCGATGACCAGGAACAGTAGACCGGCAAATCCACCAAAAAGCGGTCCGTCGTACGTGATCTGTACCACGGTCGTATCGTTTGCGTAGACCTCGTAGCCGTTGCCGGCGACTCCGTTGAAAGTGAGCGATCCGATTGCGCCAACTCCTTGGGCCACCAATTCCGAGGGAATCTCGTGGGCGGGTCCCGCGGCGCACGAGGTGTCTGTACCACAAGAATAGACCGACACATTGACCGGAGTGCCCCATGCCCAGCTCACCGTGAAGCTGATAGCCTGGGGGGTGACCGAAGGCTCGTAGAAGGTCGCCGGCGAAGTGTTGTACACTGGAGCATCGGAGGCGACGCTTTGCCCGGAGATCGGCACGAGGAAGAGCGCCGCCCCGAGAACAAGTAAGACGGCGCCAGCTACGATTCCCCGAAGTATCATTCCGTTGTCCGGGCTCTTACTAGGGCGGAATCCAGTACTTAGGCCCTCTCTCCAGAGTGCAAGAGCTAGATTCCGGAAATGACATCATATCAGGTCCACGGTCCGCAGGCCAGAGCGAGAGAGAAGCATCGACCGCGCGATGGACGCACGAGGCGTGCCAGTGAACTCTCAACGTCCCTGGGTACAATGATTCTTGGCGGCTAGGGTGGCGCCGACGTGAGGTACATTTCGCTCCCGAAGCTAAGAGCACTTTCGGGAGGGAGAGTAGTGTCTGGAGGGATAGACCCACCGGTCTTCTTCGACTCAACCAGAACTCGTGGGTCAACGCTTGTTGCAACCAGCTCCATGGGTGACCTTCGAAGACGAACGGGGCCGGGGGGCCCTACTTCGACCAGCCGCCGAAGGATGCGACGGAGCTGGGGACCAGGAATTAAGTCGTGCGTGGCGATACCGTCGAGAAGTGAAGGCATCCGTATTCATTGCGACGAGCCTCGACGGTTTCATCGCGAGGCGAGACGGCGCACTTGACTGGCTGCCGGCCAATGGGGGTGAACCCCATGGCTATGAGGAGTTCATGGCCACCGTGGATGCGATTGTCATCGGCCGGAAGACGCTGGAGACCGTGCGGGCCTACGATTCTTGGCCCTACGAGAAGAAGCCGGTGATCGCACTCAGCACCACGTTGACAGAGATGAAACTGCCGGACGACGCCGTGTGCGAGATCATGGCCGGCACTCCCCACCAGATCGTGGCTCGACTTGCGGAGCGCGGCGTGAAGCACATCTACGTTGATGGGGGGGTGACCATACGGGGCTTCTTGGAGGCTGGACTTATCCAGCACCTGACTATCACCCGCGTTCCTGTACTGCTCGGAAGTGGAATCCCCTTGTTCGGGGTCCTCCCTCACGACATCCGACTCGAACACGTGGCAACCCAGTCGTATTCGAGCGGCCTGGTCAAGAGCGAGTACCGAATCAATCCATAGCCGCGTACTGCGTGCAATGGCCGTGCAACCATTTGCGAGCACGCGGAGCGGAGCGTGAGGATCCTGGCAATCAATTATTCGCTTCGAGTGGGATCCAAGTGACCGCAACGCACTATGACAGAGCCTCCTAACATAACGGTCGGAACTCCTGCGGAGTACGCGTTGTGGGAGTCCCGGCTTCGCAAGTTCCTTACCGCAATGGGTCGTGATGCGGATTCGCTCGAGAGAGTAGCGGCGCGGTACAACTACAGGGACAACCGAATCACCCTCTACCACCTTCCCGACCCAGGCAACGAGCAATCGGTGGTCGACACCCTCTCCCACGAATGGCTTCACGCGATCCTTTTCCAGCTGGGTGAGCGCTTCGCCGCGCGCGCAATCGATTTGGTCGGGAAGCCGGTGGGCAACCCCGCGCGGACCGGGGGGATCTGAGAAGCACGGTTTCCCGCGTCATGCGAATTGGGGGATCCACGGTGTACGTGCAACCGACCATTGGGCGGTGAGAGATCGTCTCCAGGACGCCGGATTCTGTTCCCTTCTCGAGAACACTAGGGTTTCTTGCCGGTCACTGTACCCTCTGGAGGGTGGGTGCAAGGCTCGTTACACCTACTCAGTGAGTCCTCCCCGGTAAACCGAAATCAGAGGATGTGCCCAGGTCGTTGGCCACTCTAATAACCAGGATCGACCGTCGCTCGAGTGTGAGTGCAGCGCCACCGGGGCTCGATCGGACGAGGGAAGTCGAGGAGAAGGCACCGGCGCACGGCGAGCCAATAGTGCGTTTCGCGCGATCACCGGGCAAGGTGGAACTAGAGCTGGATGACCTCGACTCGCTCTTCGATCGAGACGCCTCGCCCTCCTACCCGCACACCCGGCCGATGTTGAACAGTACGGTCGCAAAGTTCCTGGTCGACACGGTGCGCGACGACCGTCGGAGCGCGGACATCGAAGTCACCGTCACGCTCCGAGATTCTCCGCTAGGTCCCGAGGAGGAAGTAGGCATTCATGCAAAGATGAGCAGTTTCTTCGCCAATGAGGTCGCGATGGCCTCACTGGGACAGCGGGTCAACAGAACTGAGGCGTGGGGTTCGCTTCGGTTCGCGCTCCCGGTAGTTGTTCTCGCGGGTCTCGTCGCGGGCTTGCTCACCAGCCCGTCGACGTTCGGCGTGCCCGCCTACCTTGCCGAGCTAGCCTATCTCGCCGTTGTCGTCGTCATCTGGGTGATGTTGTGGGACCCGATTGAGAAGCTCTTGTTCGATTCGTTCTTCATCCGACTCAGAATCCGCGCTCTCCAAAAGCTCGTTGCGGCCAAATTCGTGTTCGTCTATCGACCCGCCCCCTCAACTCCGGTGGGGCCAGATCCGATTGGTCAGTCTCCCCTAGACTCGATCCGGAATTATCTTTCAGGATAGTGGGTGCACCCGACCTGGCACTCCTTTGGTCAACCGGGTGTGTCGGGCGCTCAAGCTACCAGCGTCTGGGTCTCCCTGAGCGTCGACAGCTGCCGACGCCACCCCGGAGGCTGGCTGATCAGGCGGGCGACGGCGGGATCAATCGACTCCCGCTAAACGATGCGAACCGCTCGAAGATCTGCAGCGGGTGCTCAGGTCCTCATTATACGCCGGCCGGCTGGTCGGTTCTTGACCATACCCTTTCCGCCCTTTCCCTTAGCGGCACGCCTCTTCGCCGCGGTCATTCTCCCGCCCCGACTCTTCTTGGCCATATGTTCCCTAATGCTCCGGGGTATATTTCGACCTGTCGCACGTCACTCGTGGCCCCCTGGGTTGTTCTAGGAACGCTCCAGGCGTCTGGAACAACCGCCCTTCCTGACAAATGCACGACTTTGGATTCGTGACCTACGGTGGTTGTAACCACTCGTAGACCCCGAAGGCAACCTCCTTAGTGGCGTATCTCACTGCCCAACGCTCGAAAGGCGGATATCACATGCCAGAATCCCATTCCCACATGCGGAGACGTCCTTTCGTTCACAACGGGTATTCGGGCCTAGCATCCTCGGTAGGATCTGGCCATGGGTGACCCAGTCGCCGGTGGGGCGGCGTCCGAGCGAACCACGGTGATCAACCCGCTTTGGAGGTTCCAAGTCAGCCGCCACGCCTTCGACGACCCTCGCCTCGAGTGGCGGAGGGTGTTCTCCGAAATCTTCGGGACGTTTCTCCTCGTCACGGTCGCGGCAGGAGCAGGTGTGGTAGACGGGGTCTTCCCCGGGTCGATCGGCAGGGATGCGGCCGTCGTCGCGCCGGGACTGATGGTGATGGCCATCATCTTGTTCATGGGAGCAGTTTCGGGAGCTCACCTCAACCCAGCCGTGAGCATCGCCTTCGCTGCTCGGGGGGACTTTCCCTGGAAGCGGGTTCCGGGGTACATCGCGGCCCAGCTGGTCGGTGCCGCCCTCGCATGCGCCTTCCTCGTCCTGATGTTCGGTAAGGTCGGAATGGTGGGCGCGACCGAGCCGGGGCCCGGAATATCGGACCTCCAGACTATGGTGCTCGAACTCGTGCTCACGCTCGGCCTGGTGAGTACGATCCTTGGCACGGCTTCCAAAGCCCAGAACGTAGGACCGATCGCCGCGCTCGCCGTGGGAGGGTACATTGCACTGGCTGGCCTCTGGGCTAGCCCGATCACCGGCGTGTCGATGAATCCCGCTCGCTCCTTCGGGCCCGCTCTGCTCCTCCTGAACTTCACCCACTACTGGGCCTATCTCGTTGGTCCAATTGCCGGTGGTCTGCTGGCGGTGGGCGTGGCGTACATTCTTCGGGGTCCCGGAGGAGACGAGCCCGCGATACTGGCGGCTCAAGGCCGGCTCGGCGACTTCCTCCCACTCACTCCGAAACCCCAACCGAAGGCCGCGAAGAGCCCCCCAAATCAATCCAAGACGGACAGGACCCTGAACCGCCTCGGGTTCGACGGTACAACGAACGAGCGGGCCTCCGACTTGCTGGTCCCTCGGCACACTTCTTCGAGGACCTCGATGCGCTTAGACAAACGTCGACGCTGGCGTCCGTCCGCCTCACGAAACTCCCACAATCTGGTCGGATCCCTCTAGTCTCGAGTTGAGTGCAACAATAGTTACGCCCAGGTCTAGCACTCGTGACGAGCAAGGATGGTCGTAACTAACTCACCACTCCGACGGCCGGCCAGGAACCTTGGCGTGTCCCCGGTGGACTTATGCCTTCGAAGTTCGACCCCGAGATTCTGTTGTCTTGCGGGCTCTCACCGACCACATCAGCGGGATTAGACCCTCGTTCTCGGTGAGGTGCCAGTATCCCCGGCGGTCCCGGGTCATGAATGAGTATCGGTGCCAGTAGCTGTACGGGTACTCATGGACTGCCTGAATATCGAGCCCATGTCGGATCAACGCCGAGAGTACCTCGGACACCGGATGAATCCAGCAATAGCTCACCCGATGCCGCATCTTCGCGCTGGTCGCATAGGTTCCATCATACTCTTCTCGAAGGGCTCGGGAAGTGAAGTAGGGAACCTTCGGTTCGAGACGCGTTACCGTCACATCGTTCGGGAAGACCTCGGCGACCGGGTGGTCCTCGAGAAGGAAGAACCGCCCCCCGGGCTTCAGGAACCGCGCGACGGTCTGAGCCCACCGGTCGATGTCGGGGAGCCAACAGATAGCTCCCTTGGCTGTGTAGACGATGTCAAACTCCTCATCGAGGACGTCGGGCAGGTCGTACACGTTCGATCGAACGAATCGAGCCGTGATTCCCGCTTGCCGTGCGAGTCGGCGAGCGGCACGGACCGCGGGGAGCGAAAAGTCCACCCCGGTGACCCGGGCACCCAGCCTCGCCCAGGAAAGGGTGTCGAGGCCGAAATGGCATTGGAGATGAAGGAGAGACTCTCCGCGAACGGATCCTACCTCCTCGATTTCTAGGGGTTCCAGGGTGGATCTTCCGCGGAGAAATGAGGGCACGTCGTACGAGTTGGAGGCGACGTGCAGGGGAACGCTCTCGTCCCATTTGCGGCGATTGACATTCATCTGCCGCCGGTCGGTCTTTCTCACAGACCTCTGACCCAATTCCTAGATAATAACGGGGTCGGCAATCTTCCGACCGCGACTCAACATCGTCGAGCCACCTTCTCGAAAGTAACCGCCTGCAAACCGGTGAGTGCAATGCTGGTCCCACCTCTCTGTCCGTCCATGAAGCGTTGAGGAACGATGGATTGAACTAGGACCAACTAGGGTCTAGGATCTCGTCTTAGTTGCGTGTTCGAGGGTGGGTTGATGGAGAAACTGGACTTGACGGAATCCGCGGCCACGCCCGCCGATACGCGCACTCAACAATACACGGTCCCACCGACCGCCCAGCGCGTCGTACGACGAATCTCGCGCACAGGGAGTGTCCTGTTGCTCTTGGGTCTCACCCTCGTTTCGGTCGGAATCCTGTTGGTCGCCGCGGAGTACTACGCGTTAATCTCCGGCCAGTTCGCCACGGATTTCAAACTGCTCGACCTGTATGGCGCCGGTACTGGGATTCTGACCGCCTTCGGAATCGTGCTCGTGGGGACCGGCTGGGCCCTCGACCAGCGGGCGGTTGCTTGGGCTGCTGGTCCGCAGCGATCCCGCGGGCCTGACAGCGAAACGATCGCTGGCCTAGTGACGTTCGCCGTGGGGGTTAGCCTCATCGCGGCGTGGGGCGTGTACTCAGCGTACAGCGCCCTATCCAGTTACTATCAGATCGGGCTCAACCCGTGGAAGTGGACCGAAGTTACGCTCGAAGTGATGCTAGGTATCGGGGTCCTGCTCATCGCAATAGGTTGGTTCGTTCACCACTTGGGAGTCCTCGGGCGGATGGAACGCGAATCATCCTGACCAGCGGACACGACGCAGGGTAGAGATCTCGATGCTCCAGGGCGCATCGACAGTGGGGGCTATCGCGAGGTGTGGACCTACGAGCTGGGTGCAACGTTGGTCGCATCCAGCCGCTTGGCGAATAGTTATCGCGCCAGGCGACGGGTTACAGCGCTACATCCCGGGGGCGCCCGGCAATCCCTGAAACAGCCCGATCGGAACATCGCCGGGAGCGTGGACCACCGCGTGCCAGCCCAATCCGGGGATCTCGGTCTTCGGCATGATGACACGAGCCCCCTCGGTTTGGGCGGCTTTGAGCGACTCATCGATATTCATTACGGTGAGGTAAGCGATGGTAGCCGGGGATTCGCCCTTTTCGAGAGCGCGAACGCCCGTGCCGGAACCCCGGACGACCTTGTCACTTCTCATCCCGTAGCCGCCCATCTCCTCGAGAACATCAAAGTGGAATCCCAGCGCCTTTTCGAGGAATCGGCGGGTGGCCGCCGGGTCCTTCGACGCGTACTCGACGTGGTCGGTGGTCACGTGCTCGTGGTGTGTCATTTCTACTTCCCTCCCGCGCGCGGGTGCCCTCCCAACCTCTTGGGTGGGATAACCTTCGCTGAACGATAGATTCGGCCAAAGAACCTGACGTACGATTATCCAAGGTTCATCAGGGCAGTTGGAGGAGTCGTCGGTACGGTTCTTGGCGAGCTCACTACCAGAGAATGTAGCGGGCTGGAACCTCAGGAGTACAAGCGACAGGTGTTGCGCCCACCCGCGTCGGAGTAGAACGAACCTAAGCCACTGGGGGTCACGCCATTTCGACGGTATGCGAGACCAACCGCGAGTAATGGTTGTATTAACCCATCGAGGGCACTTATGCTCGCTATGAAGATGAAGAGCAAGGCGAGGCTAGTCTGGACATCGGCGAAGTCGACAGGACGTAGGGTGGAGTCCGACACGAAGAAGGTGGGAAGAAAGGTCAAGGCGGACGTCATTCGCGTGGGCCGTTCGACTCAACGAAGCGCGGGACGCGTCGGCCGCGCTGTGACCCGGTCCGCCCAGAAGTCTAGGATCGCCGCTCGGAAACTCGTGGACCACCGCAGGTCCTCGGCCTAAGTCGGTTTCGGCGCGACCAATGACCCGGGTCAATTCCGGGCCCCGACCGCGAGGCAGGTCGCGCCTACTCTTTTTCCCCTCGGTGCCCCGGGGACTTTTCGCTCGTTGTGCCCGGCGCAAATCTGTCGCGGACGCCAGGTCCGGAGCCAGGCAAGGGCGGGGCTCGCTGAAGTCGCGCCCCTCCCATCATCCGCTAGGAGCGAATGCGAAGGCGTGCCGAGTGCGCCGATTTCGATTTGCGCCTGACTCGGGACCGTTTAGCCTTCGCCCGCGATTCATTTTCGGCGACCCGGGACTTCACGATGCGCCTCACTAGGGCCGAGGGAATCGGTCGCTCCGGCGTAAATCGGAACGTCCCTCTACCGGCCCTAAAGGGCCTCAGCTCTTCAGCGAACTTCCGCTGCACCAAAAGACTCCCCGGGAAGAAGCTGCAATGGTCCTTGAAGGCGGCATAGTAGACCAGCATTCCCTCCTGTCGGAACGCAGGGATCCGATAACTGATGACTTCCTCAGCATCGGGTGCGGCCGTGCGAATGGCCTCCCGAAGTTTCCGGAGCGCCGCGCGCATGTCGGACGGGATGTTCGCAAGGTACTCGTCCACGCTTCGCCGTCCGCTCATGACGATCCACGCCAACGACCGGGGCGAATGAAGTTTGTCTCAATGCTTGGTGCGCCTCGTGCAAGAGTGGATCGAGGCTCAACTCAGGGTCATCTCAGTTCCAAAGCGCAGCTAGATAAACCGGGTCGCTTTCGGTGGAACCAAGTATCCCTGGTCGTCGACTAGGGCATGCAACAGGTGGCGGAGATGTTTACGAAGGCGAAATTGGCGACACTGGTCCCGGTACGTGACATGAAAAGGGCGATCAAATTCTACACCAAGTCGCTCGGCGGCAAGCTTCGCTTCAGGGGTGGGGGCCAGATGAAGAATCTCTTTGCCACTCTGACGATCGGGGAAAATGAGATCTGGCTGATCATTCCCGAGAAGAGGGAGAAGAGGACCATGGCCTACTCGACGTTCATGGTAAAGAACATCAGGGCTGCCGTGAAGGAACTGAAGGGAAAAGCGGTGAGATTCCAGCGGGCCGAACGGATGAGTGCGGAAACCAAGGTCGAGGGACCGATCGCGTTTGAGTCGTTCGGAGCTTCCGCGTTCTTCAAGGATTCTGAGGGGAACCTGATGATGATCTGGCAGGGTTTCTCTTCCCGGTGAAACGGAGAGGGGGCAACTCTCGGAAAACAGCTTCCCGGTGGAACATAGGTGCAACATCCGTTGCACCTCTGAGTCAGGGGAGCAGCGTTTGGGACTCGGACGAGACTACGACCGGACCTAGGCGACCTCGGTCCAGACCCTTTGCAAGTTTAGCTGGTGCGCGCCTAGCCAACCCTCGCCAAGCTCGCGCGCTCGCGATGTCGGAAGGAATTTCTCCAGTGGCGCCTCGATGAACTGCTTTCGCGTCATTCCGGAATGTCGGGCCTCCCGCGCAGAACTCCGGACCTTTTCTAGGTAGCGAATGTCCGTCGCCAACCTGTCGCTCGAGCACGTCGGTCCGTGCCCCTGCAATATCATGCGTGGTCGGAGGCGCTCGATGAGTCGAAACGAGCGAATCGAATCGCGGCTATCTCCGAACCACACGAAGGGGAGTTCCATGACCGCGTCTCCGGCGACCAGGATCCGACGACGGGGCAGGAACACGCCAATGGAGTCCGGGGTATGTCCGGGGAGGTGGATGAGCTGAATCTCTTCCCCGTCGAGGTCGAGGGAGGCCCGATGAACGATCAGTCGATCCGGCACCTTGAGGAGAAGGCCCTCGGCTCGCTTGTCCCGGGGGCCGCCGACCCACTTCGGCCAGTAGCGCTTCAAGTAGCGTGTACCCAGCGTCTGGCCCCAGATCGGGCAATCGTACAGGGAATTCCCCACCGTGTGGTCGGTATGCCAGTGTGTGTTCACCAAAGACAGCGGTTCCAGGCCCATTCTGCGGACCGTTTTGGAAAGTCGCCGAGCCTCCCTCGGTGCCTGGAGCGTGTCGACGACGATCGCGTGTTTGTCCCCAGCTAGGATCGCGGCATTCACCCCGGATCCCCACCCGTGAAACCCGGCAACCTGCCATACGCCCTCGGCTACTTCCTCCTCGGAGTACGGCTCCTTGTTCATCTCGCGTCCCGCCGCTCTCGGGTATCTGGAGAGAGATAGCGGTATATGTTAGCGCTTCACGGAGCTCAATCTAGCTTGGAATTGGCTCCAGGGGAATAGGCGGCTATGGTCAACTCCCGGCGCGAGGTGACGGGCGGCGACTTCGAGAGCGAGCTGGGCCGACGCGACCGAACCGAGGAGCCGAGTCACTCGCACCCGAGCACACCACGCGGCCCAGCTCTCCGCTTCTAGAGCGTGGGCTCCCGTACTGGTGTGCACCGACCGGGTGAGGACGAGCAACCGTTGGTCCAGGTCACGGAGCGCGGACCGAAAACCTTGGTATCCCAACGGGAAGTCGGTCGGTAGGTGGTCGCTCCGGAGGGTGTTTTCACGCTCGATTCGGGCGAGAAGTCGTAGGGCAACCTTCCCTAGGCCCTCGTTCTGCCAGGTGGCTCGAGCTCGGCCGATTCTAACGAGGGCCGGCCACAAGCGTCGGTGAATCAGGGTTAGCTTTCCGCGCCAGAGTTTAATGACAAGCACATCGGGTTCGGAATCGAGAGCCTCACTGACTTGGTAGATCAATTGACCCGCGGGATGACCCCACCACGACCCTGATATGGGGCCCCCCGCCACGATTGAGACGAGGGACGGGGCTTCCGGATCCGTTACCGGCATCAGGCCAAATCGCTGGAGATCCCTCTTGACCCGGGCCAATGGGAGACGCAGTTCCCCATCTCGCACGACCGGGGAGGGGGATTCACCGAGATGAATGGTTGGTTGATCCCGGCAACGACTCGTCTACCTGGACACATAGTCCAAGATCCGTTCGACCCCCTTTTCGATAGTAGCGATGGTGTCGACGGTCAGAATCGGGTCCTTCCACGGCTGATACTCGCGATGGACCACCTCCGACCAGGAAGGGAGCGGCAACGGCGGTGTGGGCGCCGCGCGGGACTCCACCCTCTTCCGATGCTCCTCGCGGTCGGAGCAGATGACCTCGATGAAATACAAACTCGCGGGACACTCTTGCGCGAGGGTGCGCCACATCTCTCGGGCGGGCTCGACTCCGTTGACCGCGTCAACGATGACGTTTCGGCCGAAGCGAAGTTGGTCGACCGCAACCGCGCGGACGGCTTGGTACGCCGCCAGCCCGGTCTCGAAGGATTGGGCCAGTCCGGATTGCAACATCGCCGCCTCGACCGTGTCCACGCGGAGCCACACGGCACCCAATCGCTGAGCGGTTACGCGGGCCAGGGTCGACTTTCCCGTGCCCGGAAGGCCTGCGAACACGATGAGGAGTGGAGCCAAGGGTGCTGTTCGCCTCGTAAGCAAGTCCCGGAGCGCGAGCCTCTTCACCTCCCGGCAGTTCGGTGGTCATATTGACCCTTGGGTTTCTCGGGTCCGGGAACCTTGTTCGTCCACCTTCTGATAGATGGTGGGGACTCCTGGATCGATCCGGAAAAATTCGCGACAACGGCTCAAGAAAGAGCGGTCAGCGGTCGATAGGTGATGGCACGGTGGACGCAGCACGGCTGGGGACCGTGCGGGTCACGTTTGGTCTACGGACTTGATCTTAGCGTACCTCCGATATCGCTTCTGTCCCCAGTACCAGAATCTGCCGATGCCGACTCCTCCGGCATGACCGGCCTGAAAACGTTCGATTTCCTTTGCGAAGGGCCCAGAGGTCCGTCCGCCGGCACCGAGGGTAGACCTACGGGAAGAGTCCGTACTCCGGGTCGTCCCGACCTTTGGACGTTGGTGCGAGGGTCCAGCTCAAGACCGTAAGGTACTCCCCGTGACACCATGGCGCGGCGTCGTAGCTCGGTTCCTTCGGTCCGACGTTCGCCCCGGTCGAATCCAGGGGATCACATCCGGACCAACCTCGCGACATGGGAGGCGCAGAGCCGGGGGTATGAACGACGCTTTGCGAGCGCGCTCGGCGGGCGCAAAGTCATGGCCTGGGGATTCTGGCGCGTCCCGGAATCCGAGCTCAAGCTTCTGGAGGAGGTTCGAGGTCGCCAGATTCTGGAGCTGGGATGCGGGGCCGCACGATGGTCAATCGCGCTCGCGCAAAAGGGTGGCTATCCGGTGGGACTCGATCTGTCTCCTGCGCACTTGCGTCATGCCGCTCGGCTGGTCCACCGGTCCTCTCGCAAGGTCCCTCTCGTCCGGGCGAACGCCGAGAGGCTTCCCTTCGCGGACGCCGCGTTTGACTTGGTGTTCTGTGACTGGGGAGCCATGACGTTCTGTGACCCGTATCGCACCGTGCCGGAGGCATCTCGAGTTCTCCGTACTGGCGGCTGCCTGGTCTTCGCGACGTCGAGCCCTTTTCGGGTCCTAGTACAGAATCGCCAGACCGACCGGGTGAGCCCCCGCCTTCTCTACGACTACTTCGGCCTGCATCGAGCCGACTACCCAGGCGAGGTGAACTTCACACTCACTTACGGGGAGTGGATCCGTCTATTCCGAGAGAACGGGTTCTCGGTCGAAAGACTGACGGAGACCCGAGCTCCGACGTCGGCCCAGAGCCCGTACCTCAATCATAGAGAGTCGAGATGGGCTCGGCACTGGCCGCTCGAAAGTATTTGGAAAGTTCGCAAGTTCGCCTAGAACCGATCCGGAAGCTCATCCGCTGGGGGGGGAGGAGCGTGGACTACCGACTCGGAGAGTCGTAGACCCGCCGTCGACGGCGCTTGACGTCGCGTGAGGATCCAGTACTCGCACCTCGATTCGACTGATGCTGGCGCTTCAGCTGCTGTCGCTTCTCTTTCCCCACGTGAGCAGGATGGCCCCCAGCGGAATAAGGCATCCCTCGCCACGGGCCCGATTCCCGGAGAACTTCAGTGATGGTCGATGAACGAGCGAGCTCCGACATCGAATTGACCAAGCGCGACGAAGGCTGGAGGCGGGCAGAGTAGAACCGTTCATGCTTCCCAGTCGCCGACTTGAAAGAGCCGATACTACAGGTCGACGGATTCTGTCGCAATTGTTCGTGCGGAACTCGAGCCCAGTCGAGGTCCGAGTAGGTTTCGCTTCAGCCGTTTCGATGGAACTTGGCACCGTCGATGAGAAATCGAACGTCCGAGGCGAGAGAGATGAATCGAAAACCAAGTTCTACGGCCGCTCGTTTCTCCTCTGGGTCGATGACCAGCGTTCCCGGGATCTTGCCGTGCCGCTCACAGGCGGCAACCACCGTGCGCATGGCTTCCCGTACCCTTGGATTCTTCCGGTCGTCCAGCAGGCCCAAGCTCAGGGTCAGGTCCTGGGGTCCCACGAAAAGCAGGTCGACGCCGTCCACACCCGCGATCGCCTCGAGATGGTCCAACGACTCCTTGGTCTCGATTTGGACGCCGACCAGGGTCTCGGCGTTGGCGCTGCGCAGATAGGAGGAGAGCTCGGTTCCGTAACGCGAGGAAGCCGCCGCGGCAGCCCCTCGCACTCCGTCGGGGGGGTACTTGGCGAACGAGACGGCGGCCTTCGCCTGAGCTTCCGTGCTCACGAGCGGCACAAGAATCCCGTGCGCACCCGAATCCAGAGCCTGTTTGACCAGGTACTGGTCGATGTTCCCCACGCGGACGAGAGGTGTCGGGCCGTTGTCGCCCAACAGTGATACCATCGCGGCGAGCGTCTCGGGGTTTACATGAGAGTGTTCTGTGTCGATCATGAACCACTCGAACCCCATGCCCTTGATCGCATCGAGGCACACCAATGACGAGGACGAAATCCAAGTGCCGAAGCAGGGGTCCCGAGAAGAACGGAGTCGACTCTTGAGGGAGTTCTTCATGCGTCGGACTCCTCAGGGAAGCCTGCGACCGATAAGCTTTCCCGGGTGCGGGCGGGCCAGCACGGCCAGTGACCGATCGTACGCGAGCCGCGCACCCGAGAGGGGTGAGGAGGGGGAGTCCACTCGTCCTACTCGAGGTCGAAGTAGATCTTGACGGTCGCGTGGTATTCGCTGATGCGCTGGTCCTGGATACGGCCCTCGAGCTCGGTCACCCGGAACCATCGAAGATTGCGCAACGACGTCGCCGCTGTCTTGACGGCGTTTTCGGCGGCCTTCGCGAATCCCTCGCTCGACGTTCCGACGACTTCGGTCACCTTCTGAACCATGGGGGCACCTGGGGATTGGGATGAAACCCGCCTGTAAGCACTTGCCGATGGCCGACGGAGAGACGTGTCGAAGGCATCAGGACGGCCAACTCGCTAGGGCCGTCCGCAAGGATTCCTAACGTTCCGCAGAGCGTAGAACCCGTCGTTTCGAGAGTGCCGTAGACGAAACTCCGCTTCATAAAGTTCTGAACCCTCCAGAACCGGGATACTGGACGAGCGCGGTTCGGAAGGGATGCCGACGAAGGACAGCTACGACATTGTGATTGTGGGCGCGGGGGCGATGGGCCTCGCTTCAGCGTACCACTTGATCCAGGATCGCCCAGAACTTTCGGTCCTGGTGGTTGAGGCGCGGTCGGGCCCGGGCGAGGGGTCGATGGGCGCGAGCAACGCGATGGTGCGAGACGTGTTCAGCTCGTGGGACAACCACCTGCTGGCCAAGAGTGCGATCTCGTTCTATCGGCGTCAGATGGAAGAGCACGAAGAGCTCCGGACGCCGTCACCGCTGCTGGACCTGTATGGCTACCTTTGGCTGCTGCCGGAACGCCACCGGGAGGAGTACAGCTCGATTGTGTCTCATAGTGAGGGGTCGATCGATGCTGAAGAGGTCCGTCTGGACGAGCTCAAGTCGTGCCCGGGTCTCGACGTTTCTCCCCAGAAGTGGTACGAAGGAGACGGGGCGGATCCTCCCGAACCGATCACGGGGGGATTGTTCGGTCGGGACTGCGGCGCAGTCGCCCCGGAGATGTTGGCCAATTTCTACTACGCCCAGGCCAAGAGCAAGGGGGTCGAGTTCGCGTTTGACTCGTGTGTTCAGCGCCTTTCATTCGAGGGGAGGGAGGAAATCCTTCTCCATGAACCATCGAAGATGCCGTTCGCATTCCAAGAACACATGAAAGGACGCCTTCACATTTCGCGCGTGAGTCTTGGCGACGGCCGGTCCGTACGAGCGGACAAGGTCGTGGTCGCTGCGGGCGCCTGGGCCGAGAAGCTCCTCCATCCACTCGGGGTCGCCACGGCGTGTAGTCCCCGATCCCAGATGCTCTTCTCGGTCTCGGGTGTCGGCGTGGAAGAGCTCCTGGACTGGGAACCTCCGGTGGACCCGATCGATAAAGAAAATGGCCGGGCGCGGTTCCCCTTCCTGATCCTGCCCACGGGGGCGACCCTGAAACCCATTTTCCGGCAGCGACAGATGTGGGTCGGTTGTGTGGACAGCATCGCCCACCCCATCGGAACCCGGGAAGACCCCGGGAGGGACGGCCGGCTAGAGTACAACATGGCCGAGATGGGGGACCGGGAGGCCTTCGGAACCGATGTGCTTCCTGCGGTCACCCCCTACTTTCCCAGGTTCGAGACATCGGCAGTTCGCTTGGAGAACTCGTGGGGCGGTTACTACAACTTCAGCCCTGACGGCCTCCCGGTTCTCCTCGAGGAATCGTACGGGGTGATCTTCGTCGGCGGTGACTCCGGCAGCGGGATCATGAAGGCGGACTCGCTCGGCCGACTCGTGGCCGCCAAGTGCGACGGGAAGTCGGAGGCGAGACTCTTTTCCGGGGACTCCTACCGACTGGAGAGACTATCGCTCAGCCACCGGGTCGTTCAGGATGAGAAGATCATCCTTTGACACAGGGCTGTCCCGGCCAGCGGTTCGTAAGAGTGCCGATAGAAACCCAACCCGGGAACGGTCCGAGAGTCGTGGAGAAGGAGCGTTGCAGGTGGAGCTGGCGGAATGGTTCGATCTTCCCGGACAACGACCGCCGGCGACCCGCTCCTTCCCGGCGGGACCTACATGCAGTGCGCGACCCGAGTGTTAGACACCGGTTCGCGAGGTCATCTCCCGGGTCTCTCGTCCTTGAACGACGCCCATCGGGACTTGTCCCGAAAGGACTCCGACTGACGGGGCCTTAATCTAACGGAAGTGGTCTGTGAGCCGTGAATCCGAACCGCCGTCTCGCGGCCATCATGTTCACGGACATGGTGGGCTTCACGAAGCTAGCTCAGCGAGATGAGGAGGAGGCCTTGCGGCTGCGCAAGGAGCACCAGTCGCTGCTGCGACCACTCTTCGCGGCCCATGGAGGCCGCGAGGTGAAGACACTGGGCGACGGGTTCCTGGTCGAATTCTCGAGCGCGGTGGAGTCGGTGCGCTGCGCGGTGGAAATCCAGGGGGCCATGGCCCGGCGAGATTCTCTCCCGTCGTCGAAGGAGCGTATCGTTCTCCGGGTCGGGATCCATGTCGGGGACGTCGTCGAAGAGGGGGACGACATCGTGGGAGACGCCGTGAATGTAGCCTCCCGGATCGAGCCCCTGGCCGAGCCGGGCGGGATCTGCGTGTCCGGGTCCGTCTATGATCAGGTCCGGAACAAGCTGCGTTTGCCGCTCGAGAAGCTGGGCTCCCGGACTCTCAAGAACGTGGAATTCCCGATCGACATTTACCGGGTCGTTCTCTCAGGAGGGGCCACCCGCCCCTCCCCCCCCACCCCCGAGACCGACTCGAGACACCGCCT
>JGI12269J14319_10001303_pt1 | contig 24989 bp, 22 predicted proteins | sample PeaSoiSIISIP2007_FD_14319 | JGI IMG/M metagenome (IMG submission 14319)
GCCGCCGTAGCGGCCGCGATCTCACTGCTCTCGTCGACGAGCGTCGCGCCGAGACCGAGGGCGGCCCAATCGCGCTTCGCGATCACGGCCACCAGGTGGTCGAGAACGTTCGGGCCCACCGCCAGCTGTACCGATACCAGCTGGCCCACTCCGTCCACCCAGCCCGCCGAGGTTCGTCGGAACCCGCTCGCGCGCAGAGCGGCGACCGCGCACGAAGCGCAGTCGTTCAGTCCGTTGGTCGACCGAACCGTGGTCGTGGTCGTCGCCTGGCCGACTGGGTTGTAACCCGAGCCGCCCGGATACTGCGCCTGGCCCTGGGAGTAGAGCGCCGACGCGGCGACGGACGGCGAAAACGTGACCAAGCCAAATATCTTGTCGATCATCGATTGGCGCTGGATCGACCAGCTGAGCGCCTGGCGCACGCTCAGGGCGCTCGTCAGCAGGGCGTGGGGCGAGAATGTCAGTTCCTCGATGTCGCTCGAGGACGTAATCCGGCTGAGCAGCGTCGGGTGCGAGCTAATGGCCTCGATCGCCGTGGCGCTCACGTCGAGGGTGTAATCGGCGTACGGATCGCCGGCGCTCGGCAGACTCTGGGCGTCGGTGATGACAACCCGACCAAAGCGGCCAGGGTCGAGCGGCCAGTTCGGATTCATCAGCAGCACCAGTCGGTTCGCGGTCGCGCTCGAGACGACGTACGGGCCGAGCGTCGGCCGCGAGAGCAGGCCGCTCAGCGCGCAGCCGGGGGGCGTGCCAACCGCCTCGACGTCGCGAAAGAGGAGGTCCCACTCGGCGTAGGGCTGGGCGAAGACCGCCGTCACCGAGAGACCGCTGCGGGAGAGCGTGAGCGACTTGATCGCCCGGTACCCGTCACTGACCACGCTCGAAAGCGACTTCGCGCGCTGCCACCACGCCACGAGATCGACGCCGGTAAAGGTTGCGCCGTCGCTCCAGATTTCGTTTGGCGCGAGCGCGTAACGCACGGTCTCGGGGCTGAGCGAGGTCAGCTCGGCCGAAGCAATCGGGCCGTCCTCGCCGACCAGCGTGCCGTCCGCGTTGGTGATAAAGGCCGAGGGCAAGAGGAGGTCGCCAATCGCGTCCGAGGTCGGCGTCGCCCCTGGATCGAGATACCCGCAACCGTTAAAGGGACCGGGCAGCGAGAGCACAAGGGTGCGCGCGTTCTCGTTTGTGGAGAACGCCGCGTCCGAGTGCGCGAGGGGCAGGAGGCCCCCGGCGAGGCAGGCCAGTGACGCCACCAGCGCGCGCCAGCGCCGACGCCCGGGCATCGGCGCTACTGCAGGCGTAGATCGAGCGCCAGGGTGGCGAACGTGAAGATCAGCGCGACCGCGATGGTGATGCGGTCGAGGTTGCGCTCCACGACGGTCGAACCGGTCGCGGCGGCGTTGATCGAACCGCCCATCAGATCCGAGATCCCCCCTCCGCGACCCGAGTGCAGCAAGACGAGGAAGATCAGTGCCGTGGCGGTGATGGCCTCAACCGCGATGATGGCCCACGTAAACATCGATTCCTCCGATTAGCGCTTTACAGCGTAGCAGTCGTCGCACGCCCGAAAAATGGCGCTAAACGAATCGGCCTTCAGCGACGCTCCTCCAACGAGGAAGCCGTCGACTTCGCCCTCGCCCACAAGGCTCGCGGCGTTCTCGGCGTTCACCGATCCCCCGTAGAGCACGGCCGTCGGCGCGAGGCCGAGCGAGCCCAGTACCCGGCGTAGGAAGACCGTCATCTCGCGCACTTGCTCGGGCGTTGCGTTGATGCCGGTGCCGATCGCCCAGAGCGGTTCGTATGCGACGGTGACCAGCGCACGAAGCGTTTCATCGAGCCCGTCGAGCGCGCTGCGCAGCTGTGCTTCGACAAATACCTCGTGCGCGCCGTTCTCGCGCAGCGCGAGAACCTCGCCGACGCAGAGCACGGCGTGCAGGCCCGCTCGTACGACGCTGCGCAGGGTCTCTCTGACGACCTCGTCGCTCATCGCGTAGTGCACGCGCCGCTCGGAGTGGCCGACGATCACCCACTCGACGCCGAGGCGCTTCAGCATCGCCAGGCTGACCTCGCCGGTGTGGGGCCCGTTGTCGTAGGGATTCACGTGCTGGGCGCCGAGCGCGATGGTGAAGCGCTCGGCCTCGAGGACCGACGCGACGCTGCGCAGATCGACGAATGGCGGCGCCACGACGACGTCGGTGTGCTCGAGCGGACGATTCTTCAGGACGACGCCGATCTGCTGGACGAGGTGGACCGCCTCGACGTAGTCGAGGTTCATCTTCCAGTTGCCAATGACGAGCGGGCGCACCTAGTTCCACGGGCTTTCTCGTAGCGCCCGCAGGCCCGGGAGGTCGCCGTGCTCGACGAGCTCGAGTGAGGCCCCGCCGCCCGTGGAGACGAAGCTGATCTCGTCCTCGAGCCCGTAGCTCGCGAGCGCCGCGACGGAGTCCCCGCCCCCTACGATGCTGACGGCCGGCGATGCGGCGATGGCGCGCGCGAGGGCCTCCGTCCCCTCGCCAAATCGTGGGTCCTCGAATACGCCCATCGGACCGTTCCAGAGGATGGTTCGCGCACCGTCGAGGGCAGCCGTGAAGACCTCGATCGACGTCGGGCCGATGTCGAGGCCCACGAATCCGTCGGGTATGTCGTCGGCGAAGCTGACGACGGCGTCGGGCCCGCCGTCGGGCCCGAAGGGGGCGTCCTCGGGCAGCCCTCTGGAGTCAACGGGAATCAGCACGTTGCCACGCTCAAGCAGGGTCCGGCACGCCTCGAGGTTCGTCGCGTCGAAGAGCGAGGCGCCAATTCGCCGACCCTCGGCGGCGGCGAAGGTGTAGGCCATTCCCCCGCCGACGAGGACGAGGTCGGCCCGTTCGGCGAGGACCCGCAGGACGCCGAGTTTGTCCTTCACCTTGGCCCCACCGGTGACCGCGACGAAGGGTCGATCGGGCACCTCGAGGATCCCGAGCAGCGTCGCGACTTCGCGCAGCAGGTTCGGCCCGCCCGCGCTCGGCACCAGCGTCGGGGGGATCATGATCGAGGCGTGCGCGCGGTGCGACGCGCCAAAGGCCTCATTCACGTAGTAGTCGAAGCCCTCGATCAGCGACGCACCAAAGGCCGAGTCGTTGGCCTCCTCGCCGGGGTTGAAGCGCAGATTCTCCAACAGCTCGATGCCGGGGCGCAGTCCGTTCAGGCAGCGCCGCAGCGGGGCCACGCTGAAGCGCTCGTCGACGCGACCCTCGGGCCGGCCGAAGTGGGTGCAGGCGACGATCGTGGCGCCGCGCTCGCTGAGCGCGTCAAAGAGCGGCAGCGCCGCGCGCAGTCGAAAGTCGTCGGTGACGCTCAGCACGCCGTCGACCCCGGCGACGGGCGCATTGAAGTCGACACGCACCAGCACGCGCTTTCCAGCGAGGCTCCCCCACCGCTCGATCGTCGGCAGTGCGCTCGCCACGGCTAGCCCCCGATGTGGCGCGTCAGGTCGACGAGGCGGTTCGAGTAGCCCCACTCGTTGTCGTACCAGCCAAAGATCTTCACGAGGCAGAGCGAGTCGTCGATGGGCTGGACCATGGTCATCTGGGAATCGAACGTGCACGACGCCGGCGTGCCGACCACATCCGACGACACGATTGGCTGGTCAGTGTAGACGAGGATGCCCGTCAGCGGCCCCTCCGATGCTGCGGCCTTGAAGGCCGCGTTGATCTCCTCGACGGTGGTCTTCTTGACGAGGGCGGTGAAATCGGTGATCGAGCCGACGGGCACGGGCACGCGCAGCGACGTGCCGTCGAGACGTCCCTTCATCGCGCTCAAGACCAGGCTCGTCGAGCGCGCCGCGCCGGTCGACGAGGGCACGATATTGATCGCTGCGGCTCGGGCCCGTCGCAGGTCTCGGTGCGCCACGTCGAGCAGGTTCTGGTCGTTGGTGTAGGCGTGCACCGTCGTCATCAGCCCGGCCACGACGTCAAAGGCGTCATCGAGAACCTTCACCATCGGCACGAAGCAGTTCGTCGTGCACGACGCATTTGAGATGACGAAGTCCTTCGCCGGGTCGAAGGAGTCCTCGTTGACGCCCATCACGAAGGTGGCGTCGGCGTCAGGTGACGGGGCCGAGATGATCACGCGCTTGGCTCCCGCGCTGAGGTGCTTTGCGGCCGCCTCACGCGAGGTGAAGATGCCGCTGGACTCGATGACGACGTCGATCCCGAGCTTGCCCCAGGGCAGGGCCGCGGGATCGCGCTCGGCGTAGACCTTCACCGTGTGATCGCCCACGTGCAGGCCCGCGTCGTCGGCGCTCACCGCGAGGTCGAGGGTGCCCTGGGTCGAGTCGTACTTCAGCAGATGCGCGTTGGTCGCCGGGGGCACGACGTCATTCAGCGCCACGACCTCGAGGTCGCCCTGGCTGAGGGCCGCGCGGAGGAATCCGCGTCCGATGCGTCCGAATCCATTCACTGCGACCCGAGTGGCCACTGCGTTCTCCTTTTGTCGATGGTCTAGTGGCTTCGCACTTCGTCGCGCACGGCCGAAGCCAATTTTTGCACATCGTGCACCAGGCCATTTCTCCCGGCGAGGTCGCGCACGCGAGTAGTGAGCGTGCAGGGGTCATCAACAAAGGACGAGCGCTCGTCGACCAGCACGAGGTCGGGCACGACGCCGTGGCGCTCGAGGGCGTCGACGTGGTCCTGGAGCGTGTAGCCGACGGTCTCGGGGTTCTCGGCGCGGAGGTTCGCGACGTAGATGCGCTTCGCCCTCGTGCCGGCGAGGGCCTGGGTGATGCCCGGCACCACGCAGGCCGCGAGCACGCTGGTGAAGAGCGAGCCCGGACCGATGAGGACGAGGTCGGCCCGCTCGATCGTCTCCACGGCCAGGATGGGGGCCGCGGGGTTGGCCGGCTCGAGGCTGATGTGCCGGATCGACGTGGAGCGCGCCACCTTGGTCTGGCCGCGCGTCGAGCCCTCCTCGGTTGAGGCGACCAGTACCACCCCTTCGCAGCTAGCCGGCACGATCGTGCCCGTTACGCCCATCACCTGGGCCAGGGCCGCCACGGACTCCTCGAGGTTGCCCGTGGCGTCAATGAGGCCGACGAGCAAGAGGTTCCCGACGGCGTGCCCGGCGAGTTCGCCCACGGTGAAGCGATGCTCGAAGGACGCCGTGAGGGGGTTGTCGGGGTCGGCGAGCGCCCCGAGGCACTTTCGCAGGTCGCCCACGGCCGCCACGTTCAGCATCGCGCGAAGCCGGCCCGTCGAGCCGCCGTCGTCGGCCACCGAGACGACCCCGGTCACGTCGAGCGAGATGAGCTTGAGGGCCCGCAGCGACACCGCGGTGCCGTGGCCGCCGCCGACCGCCACGACCTTCATCGAGCGATGTCGCGATGAAAGACGGCACCATCGAGGTGCAGGCGGCGCTGGACCTCTTCGGCCAGAGCCACGCTGCGGTGCCGGCCGCCGGTGCAGCCAATGGCGATCGTCAGGTAGGACTTGCCCTCCTGGGCGAAGGCCGGGATCTGCCACTCGAGCATGCTCACGACGTCAGTGAGGAAGTGCTGGGCCGGTTCGTAGCCGAGCACGTAGTCGGCCACGGGCTCGTCGAGGCCGCTCAAGGGACGCAGCTCGTCGATCCAGAAGGGATTGGGCAGGAAGCGGCAGTCAAAGACGAGGTCGACGTCGCGCGGGATCCCGTAGGTGTAGCCGAAGGAGACGAGCAGGACCCGAAGCGACTCCGCCGAGTCGGCGTCGCTAAAGGTCTCGACGATGCGCCGCCGCAACTGGTTGGTGTTGATGGCGCCGGTGTCGATCACGAGGTCCGCCGCCTCTCGAATCGCCTCGAGGCGCTCGCGCTCTCCCGCGATGGAGTCGGCCAGTGTCGCCGCGCTCTCGGGGTGGCGGCGCCGGTTGCCCTCGAAGCGGTGGATCAATACTTCGTCGGGTGCGTCGAGAAAGAGGATCACCGCGTGCTCGTGGCGTAGCCGCAGCTCCTCCCCCACTTCAAGGAGTGCCCCGGGCTCGACCCCGCCCGAGCGCCCGACGATGAAGGCGACGCCCGCGTAGTCGTGCGGGCCCTCGGCGACCAGCTCGTCGACGCGCACCACCAGTTCGAGGGGCAGGTTGTCGATGACGAACCAGCCGAGGTCCTCGAGGGCGGCCGACACGGTCGAGCGGCCCGCGCCCGACATGCCCGTCACCAACAAGACCTCACTCATCCTGGCTACCCTTCGTGGGCCGAGGAACCGCCGGCGCTCGTAGATGATCGTAGAGCCTCGTCGCGACGTCGCTCGGCAGCCAGGCGAGTGCGTCGAGCTCGTCGAGGGTCGCCTGGCGCAGCGCGTTGAGCGAGCCGTACGCCGCGAGCAGCCGCTCGCGGCGCGCCGGCCCCAGGCCCTCGACACCTTCGAGCGATGACGCCACCATCGATCGTCCGCGCTTGGATCGGTGGAAGGTGATGGCGAAGCGGTGGGCCTCGTCGCGGATGCGCTGGACGAGGTAGAGCGCCTCGGAGCCGCGCTCGAGCGCGATCGGCGTCGAGCTGCCGGGGCGAAAGAGCAGCTCCTCGCGCTTGGCGAGGGCGACGAACTCGACGAGGCCCCCCAGCTCGAGCGAGCGCGCGGCCTTCTCCGCCGCGTGCAGCTGGGGCAGTCCCCCGTCGATGATGATGAGGTCGGGCCGGCGGAACTTGGTGCTGGCCTGGTTGTCTTCCCAGTGCGCGAGCCGGCGGCGCAGCACCTCTTCCATCGCGCCGACGTCGTCGTTGCCAATGACCTCCTTCACGTTGAAGTGCCGGTAGTCGCTCTTCACCGGCAGGGCGTCCTCGAACACCACCATGGAGCCGACATAGTTCGACCCCTGGAGATGGCTCATGTCGAAGCACTCGATGCGGTACGGCGGCTGCTCGAGCGCGAGCGCGGCACCGAGCTCTTGCAAGGCCCGCGAGCGCACGTTGTGGTCGGCCTGGCGGCGCAGCGAGTCGCGGTTGATGACGGCCGTGGCGTCGTCGGCCGCCAGCTCGAGCACGCGGCGTCGCTTGCCGCGCTTGGCGGCGACGACTTCAACGGGCCGGCCGCGAAGCCCGGCGAGGTACTGGGCGACGAGGGGGCTCGCGAGCGAGAGCCGCTCCACGACGACAACGCCGGGTACCGACTCGGCGTCGAGGTACATCTCGGTCAGGGCGTTCTCGAGGATCTCGCGGTCGTCCTCGTCCATCGAGCGGTCCACCAGGTGCACCGTGCGTCCGATGATGCGCCCGTAGCGCACGCGAAAGCGCACGACCGCCGCGCGGCTGCCCTCGCTCGAGAGGGCGATCACGTCCAGGTTCGAGTGATCGTCCAGCACCACGCTCTGGGTGCTCGCCGCGCGCTCGAGGGCCGCCAGGCCGTCGCGGGCCCGAGCCGCCGCTTCGTAGTGCTGGTTGACCGCGCCTCATCCATCTGGCGGCGCAGCCGATCGCGCAGCTGGCGCACGTCGCCCTCGAAGAAGCGCGCCCATGACTGAACGAGCTCTTGGTAGCCCGCTTCGTCAATATGGCCGACGCACGGGCCCGAGCACTTGCCGATGTCGTAGAGCAGGCAGGGCCGGCCGATGCGCTGCTGGTAGTTGAATTTGTGCCTCGAGCACGAGCGCAGCGGAAAGGCTTGCAAGAGCTCGTCCATCGTCACGCGCAGCGCCCGCACGTCGACGAAGGGACCGAAGTAGCGCACCCCCTTCACGTGCTGGGAGCGGGTCGTATACGGCGCGGCGAAGGGCGTGCGCGAGTCGAGCGCCACGAAGGGGAAGCTCTTGTCGTCCTTCAGGCGCATGTTGTAGCGCGGCTGGTTGGCCTTGATGAGCTCGTTCTCGAGGATCAGCGCGTCGAGCTCACTCGGCGTGACGATCCACTCGACCGACGCCGCCTCGTCCATCAGCAGCTGGGTCTTCTCACTCAGGCCACCGCGTCGCTGAAAATAGCTCGAGAGTCGCTGAGTTAGCACGCGGGCCTTGCCCACGTAGATCACCGTGCCGTGCTCGTTGCGAAACAGGTAGCAGCCGCTCTGGTGCGGGATGCCGGTGGGCTTGGCCAGCATCAGGCCCGACCGTTGCCGGCGAGCACCTCTTTAAGGACCGAGCCCGTGGCGGTGTTGAGCCGGGCGATCTCCTCGGGCGTGCCCTCGCCAACCACCTGGCCGCCGCGCCGGCCGCCTTCGGGCCCGAGGTCGATCACCCAATCGGCGGTCTTGATGACGTCGAGGTTGTGCTCGATCACGAGCACCGTGTTGCCCTGGTCGACCAGCCGGTGCAGTACGTGGAGCAGCCGGCTGACATCCTCGAAGTGCAGACCGGTCGTCGGCTCGTCAAGCACGTAGAGGGTGTGACCGGTCGCGCGCCGCGCGAGCTCGGTGGCGAGCTTCACCCGCTGGGCTTCGCCACCCGAGAGGGTCGGCGCCGGCTGGCCGAGGCGCACGTAGCCGAGCCCCACGTCCATCAGGCACTGGACATGGCGCAGGATGAGCGGCTGACGCTCGAAGAAGTGCAGCGCCTCTTCAATGGGCATGTTGAGCACGTCAGCGATGGACTTGCCGCGGTAGAGGATCTCCAACGTCTCGCGGTTGTAGCGCGCGCCGCCGCAGACGTCGCAGTTCACGTAGACGTCGGGCAGGAAGTGCATCTCGATCTTGATCGTGCCGTCGCCGGCGCACGCCTCGCAGCGCCCGCCCTTCACGTTGAACGAGAAGCGCCCGGGCTGATAGCCCCGCACGCGAGCTTCTTGGGTCTCTGCGAAGAGCCGGCGGATCTTGTCGAAGACCCCGGTGTAGGTCGCGGGGTTCGAGCGCGGCGTGCGCCCGATGGGCTGCTGATCGACCGCGACGACCTTGTCGAGGTTGTCCACCCCGAGGATCGTGTCGTGCTCGGCCGCTTTGGTCTTGGCGCGGTTGAGCTGACGCTCGAGCGACTGCAAGAGGATGGCGTTGATGAGCGATGACTTGCCCGAGCCGGACACGCCGGTGACCGCGACAAAATCGCCGAGGGGCAGCGCCACCGTGATGTTCTGGAGGTTGTTGGCGCGCGCCCCCTTGATGGTGAGGCGCTTGCCGTCGCCCAGGCGGCGCGTCGTTGGCACCGGAATCGACTTCGCCCCGGACAGGTACTGGCCGGTCAGCGATCGCTCATTGAGCAGAAGGGCCTCGTAGCTGCCGGCGTGGACGATCTCGCCGCCGAACTCCCCGGCGCCCGGCCCGATGTCCACAATGAAGTCCGCGAGTCGTATCGTCTCCTCGTCGTGCTCGACCACGATGACGGAGTTGCCGAGGTCGCGCAAACGCTCGAGCGTCGCGATCAGACGGCGATTGTCGCGCTGGTGCAGCCCCACTGAAGGCTCGTCGAGCACGTAGAGCACACCCACGAGGTAGCTGCCGATTTGACTGGCCAGGCGGATGCGCTGGGCCTCGCCGCCCGAGAGCGTCGCCGACGCCCGGCTGAGCGTCAGGTACTCGAGTCCAACGTCCATCAGAAACGTGAGTCGCTCGAGGATCTCCTTGATCACCTGGTGAGCGATGGTCTCTTCGCGCTTCGTCAGGTGGAGCCGCTCGAAGTAGTCGATCGCCTCATCGATGGTGAGCGAGCTCACCTGGGCGATGTTGCGCTCGTGCACTCGCACCGCCAAGACCTCGGGCTTGAGCCGCTGGCCGTGGCAGGTGGTGCACTCGACCTCGCGCATGTACTGCTCGGCCTGCTCGCGCGACCAGTCGCCGTCCGCCTCGCTGCGCTTGCGCTCGAGCCACTCGACGATCCCGTTGTAGGTCGTCTCGTAGGTCCGCACGCGCCCGTAGCGGTTACGGTACTTGACCGGCACCGACTTCGATTCGACCCCGTAGAGCACGAGCTTGCGGTCCTTCGCGCGCAGCTTCTTCCAGGGCGTGTCCACGCTGAAGTCACCGAGTGTCGCGATACCGCCGATCAGGCGCTCGAAGTACTTAAATCGCGCCCCGGCCCAGGGCGCGAGCGCGCCCTCAGCGAGGCTGAGCGAGTCGTCGGGCACCACGAGATCGGGGTCGACCTCGAAGCGCGTGCCGAGCCCCGTGCACACCGGGCAGGCGCCGTAGGGCGAGTTGAAGGAGAAGTCCCGGGGCGCGAGCTCGCTGAAGCTGATGCCGCAGTCGCTGCAGGCCATCTTCTCGGAGAACTGCACCATCTCGTCGGTGTCGATGAAGAGGAACTTGACGGTGCCCTTCGTGAGCTTGAGGGCGGACTCCACCGACTCGGTGAGGCGCTGGCGGTTGCTCTTCTTCACGTTCAGCCGGTCAAGGACCACGTCGATCGTGTGCTGCTCGTAGCGCGCCAGGGTGAGCGAGTCGCGCTCGGCGAGCTCCATCACGACTCCGTCGACGCGCACGCGCGAAAAGCCCTGGCCCGCGAGCTCATTGAGCAGCGTGCTGTACTCGCCCTTTCGCCCCTCGACCACCGTCGCCAGAACCAAGAATCGCTCCCCGTCGCGGCGTTCGAGGACCTGGTCAACGATCTGCTGGGGGGTCTGGCTCGTGATCGGCTTGCCGCAGTTGGGACAGTACGGCACCCCGATGCGCGCAAAGAGCAGGCGCAGGTAGTCGTGGATCTCGGTAATGGTGCCGACCGTCGAGCGGGGGTTGCGCGAGGCGGTCTTCTGGTCGATCGAGATCGCCGGCGAGAGGCCCTCGATGAACTCGACGTCCGGCTTGTCCATCTGACCGAGGAACTGGCGGGCGTAGGCCGAGAGGCTCTCCACGTAGCGACGCTGGCCCTCGGCGTAGATCGTGTCGAAGGCGAGCGATGACTTGCCCGACCCGGAGAGCCCGGTAAAGACCACCAACTGGTCGCGCGGGATCTCCACGGCGAGGTTTTTTAGGTTGTGAACCCTCGCACCCTGGACCCGAATCGACTTAGACATAGGGGGAATCTACCGGTTCCTCCTCGCTCACTAGGCCGACGTCGGGCGCCAGTGACTGTCGGTGCAGGTTTTGGAGCGTGTCGCGCAGCACCGCCGCTTCCTCGAAGCGCAGCTCGCGCGCGGCGAGCAGCATTGCCTCTTCGACGCGCGCCATCTCGAGGCTCAGGTCATCGGGCAGAACCTCGTCGAGCGATGACACGCCGTGCACTTTGGAGGTGACCTCGCGCGGTGCCTCGCTGCGCAATCGGTTCAAGATGTCGGCCACATTCTTCATGACCGTCTGGGGCTCGATGCCGTGCTCCTCGTTGAAGGCGACCTGGGCCCGCCGGCGCCGCTCGGTCAGCGAGATGGCGGCCCGCATCGAGTCCGTGATCTGGTCGGCGTAGAGCACCGCCTGGCCGTTCGAATTGCGCGCTGCGCGACCGATGGTCTGGATGAGGGCGCTGCGCGAGCGCAGGAATCCCTCCTTGTCGGCGTCGAGGATCGCCACCAGCGAAACCTCCGGCAGGTCCAGTCCCTCGCGCAGCAGGTTGATCCCGACCAGCACGTCGAACTCGCCCAGGCGCAACGAGCGCAGAATCTCGATGCGCTGGATCGTGTCGATGTCGCTGTGCAGGTAGTGCACGCGGTAGCCCGCCTTGCTGAGGAACGTCGTGAGGTCCTCGGCCATGCGCTTGGTGAGCGTCGTGATGAGGACCCGCTCGCCGCGGGCGACGACGACGTCGAGCCGGGCTCGCAGGTCGTCGATCTGATTCTTCGTAGGTACGACGACGACCTCGGGGTCGATAAGGCCCGTCGGGCGAATGACCTGCTCGACGATCTGGTCCGAGACCTCGATCTCGTAGGGGCCCGGCGTCGCCGAGACAAAGACCATTTGGGGAACGAGCTGCATGAACTCATCGAAGTTGAGCGGCCGGTTGTCGAGCGCGCTGGGCAGGCGAAAGCCGTGCTCGACGAGGGTCTCCTTGCGCGACCGGTCGCCGGCGTACTGGCCGCGCACCTGGGGTATCGCGACGTGCGATTCATCGACCACGACGAGGAAGTCCGCTGGAAAGTAGTCGAGCAGCGTGTAGGGCCGCTCACCACGCTTTCGCCCGTCGAGGTGGGCCGAGTAGTTTTCGATGCCCGCGCAGACCCCGGTCTGCTCAAGCATCTCGAGGTCGTGCTCGGTGCGCGAGCGCAGGCGCTGGGCCTCGAGAAGCTTTCCCTGGGCCTGGAATAGGGCCAGCTGCTCTTGCAGCTCTTCCTCGATCGTGCGGCAGGCCCGCTGCAGCGTGGCCAGACTCGTGGCGTAGTGCGAGGCCGCGAAGAGCGTGAACTCGTTTACCGTGCCCCGGCCCTCGAGGGTCACCGGGTTGAAGAACGAGATCTCCTCGATTGCGTCGTCGAAAAACGACACCCGCACGGCCTCGTTGCTGTAGGCCGGCTGGACCTCGAGCGTGTCGCCCTTCATGCGAAACGTCCCGCGATCGAGGACCAGCTCATTGCGGCTGTACTGCATCTCGACCAACCGGCGCAGCAGCGCGCGCTGGTCGAAGCGCTCCCCCACCTCGAGGGGCAGCATCCGCTCGCGGTATTCGAGAGGCGATCCCAGCCCGTAGATGCACGACACCGAGGCGACAACGATGGTGTCGCGGTGGGTGAGCAACGACGAGGTCGCCGCGTGGCGGAGTCGGTCGATCTCCTCGTTAATCGAGCTGTCCTTTTCGATGTAGGTGTCGGTGCGCGGGATGTAGGCCTCGGGCTGGTAGTAGTCGTAGTACGAGACGAAGAACTCGACACGGTTCTTCGGGAGCATGTCGCGCAGCTCCGAAGCCAGCTGCGCCGCCAGCGACTTGTTGGGCTCGAGGATCAGGGTCGGACGTTGCACCCGCTCGACGAGCCAGGCGATGGTCGCCGTCTTGCCACTACCGGTGATGCCCTCGAGGGTCTGGAAGCGCAGTCCGTCCTCGACGCCCTCGGCCAGCGCGGCGATGGCCGTCGGCTGATCGCCGGCCGGCTGAAAGGGCGACTCGACGAGGAAGTCAGTCATGCACGGCCCCGAGGTCAGCCAGCACGTCGTCGAGTCGCGCGTGCAGCTCCTCGAGCGTCCCGTCATTGCGGATCACCCGGTCGACGAGGACGGCGCGATCCTCGTTGCTCATCTGCGCGGCCAGGCGGACCCGAGCGTCATCGACGCTCATTCCCCGCATCGAACACAGACGCTCAAGGGCGAGCGCCGGCTCGACCTGCACCGCCCAAACCTCGTCGAGCTGAAAGATCGCGCGGTGCTCGGGCTGATAGAGCGGGAGCACGACGAACACCAGCGAGGCGTTGGTGGCGTCGAGCTCGCGCACGATCTCCTCGCCGATGTAGGGGTGCGTAATGAGATTCAGCCGCCGCAGCGCGGTGTCATCGTGGAAGACGACGTCGGCGAGGAAGGGTCGATCGATCTCGCCGTCGGGCGCGAGGACCGCTGAGCCGAAGGCGTCGCGTAGTGCGACCCACGCCGGAGAACCCTTGGCGACGATGCGCCGAGCGATGACGTCGGCGTCGATCACGGGCCAACCGAGCGTGGCGAGCCGCTCCGAGACGGCGCTCTTGCCGGCACCGATCCCGCCCGCGATCGCTACTCGTTTCACACGTCCACGGTACCCACGGCCTCTGACATCCGAATCGAGTCGCCCGACCCGTACGCCGGTCTTTGGCCCGGCTTGGGCGCTCTCGGGCCGGGACCCAACTGCGGCGTCCACGAAAACGACCGCCGGGCACTGGTGATCCAGTCAATGCTGCCCTGCGACACTGAACGCCACGACCCTTGCTGACTTCGCAGGTTGGAGACAACCCCGCTGCGGAATGTCCTAATCTCGCTGCAGGTCTGGTTTGGGGGCGTATTGGCTCGATATTTGCTACGACGGTTGATCCTGTTGGTCGCCATCGTCTTCATTATCAGCGTCGGGGCCTTCTATCTCATCCACCTCCTACCCGGTGACCCGGCCGTCGTCATCCTGGGCACGGGGGCGAGCCCCGCCAACGCCGCCAAGCTGAACGCCCAGCTGGGGCTGAACAAGCCGATCATTGAGCAGTACTTCGTGTGGATCCGCAATGTGCTGCACGGCAACCTTGGCACGTCGTTCATCTCCCAGACGACGGTGTGGAGCACGATCAAGTCTGCGTTTCCCATCGACTTCGAAATCATCGTCTTGAGCCAAATCCTGGCCTTCGCGACGGCGATTCCCATCGCCATGCGCAGCGCGCGCAAGCCCGACGGCCCCCTCGACCGACTGCTCGGCGCGGGCAGCTTCACCTTGCTCTCGGTGCCCTCGTTCGTCCTCATCGTCCTGCTCGTGCTCTTCGTTGCCATCAAGCTCGGCGTACCCCACACCGGCGTGTCGTCCTACGTCGCGCTGGGCACGGACTGGATCACCAACCTCGAGAGCCTCGCCCTGCCCGCCTTCACCCTGGGTATCGGCAGCTTCGTCGTCTACTACCGCGTGCTGCGCAGCGATCTCATCGCCACGCTGCAAGAGGAGTTCATCACCATGGCCCGTTCCAAGGGCATCGGCCAGCGNCGCATCATGTGGCGCCACGCGCTGCGGCCCTCGTCGGTCTCGCTGCTCGGCACGGCGGGGGTGAACATCGGCGGCCTCTTGGCCGGCGGCTTCATCGTGGAGTACCTGCTCAGCATCCCTGGGCTCGGCTACATGCTCATCCAGTCGATCGGTACGAGCGACTACCTGGTCGTCCAGGGCATCGTGCTGGTCGTCTCCGTTACGGTCATCCTGATCAACTTCGGCTTCGACCTCCTCGTGAACATCATCGACCCGAGGATCAGCCGTGAGTAGTTCGCTCTACGTCAACGAGGCCGTCGAGGAGGCCGTCCAACACGCTCGACCGGAGAGGAAGAAGCTCGGCGTGCTCTTTTGGATCTGCGTGGGCTGGCTTGCGCTCAACCTCTTCGGCGCGATCTTCGCCAACGTGCTCCCGCTGCCCAACCCGCTCTTCCAGAACTACGCGGCCATCAACGCCGGCCCCTCGCTGCATCACCTGCTCGGCACCGACGACCTCGGGCGCGACATCTTCGCGCGCATCGTCTACGGCTCGCGGGTCTCGATCGAAGTGAGCCTCGGCTCGATGCTCATCGGCTTTGGCATCGGCGCGCCCCTCGGCATGCTCGCCGCTTACCGTCGCGGCAAGTTCGACGCGATCCTCTCGGCCATCATGTACTGCTTTCTCGCCTTCCCCGCCATCATCGCCACGATCGCGGTGCTCTCGTTCTGGACGCCGCGCTCGCTCTTCAAGATCATCGTCGTGGTGGGCGTCGCGTCGATTCCGCTCGTCTACCGCGTGATCCGCAGCGCGACCCTGAGCTGCTCGACCAAGGACTACGTGCTCGCGGCGAAGGTCCAGGGGGCGAGCGACGGGCGCATTCTCATGAAGGAGCTGCTGCCCAATATCGCGCCCATCGGCGTGTCGTTCCTCCTCATCGGCATCGCCACCGTCGTCACGCTCGAGGGCGCGCTGGCCTTCCTCGGCCTCTCGGTCAGCCCGCCGACGCCGTCCTGGGGCAACATGATCAACGAGAGCCTCGCGATCCTCCAGCAGAATCCCTGGCTCGCCATTTTCCCCTCGGCGGCAATGTGCCTGTTCCTGCTCTGCCTCAACTTCATCGGCGACCGGCTGCGCAGTCACTTCGAGGTGAGCGAGGTGAAACTGTGAACGAGGCGAAGCTCCTCGTCGTGCGCGACCTGACGACAACGTTTCACACGCCGACCGGACCCCTTCGGGCCGTCGGGGGCGTCTCCTTCGACCTCGAGCAGAACGAAACGCTCGGCATTGTCGGCGAGTCGGGAGCGGGCAAGACCGTCCTCGCGCGCACCATCATGGGCCTGCAGCCGCGCACCAACGTCGAGGTCTCGGGCTCGGTGCTGTTGAACGGCTTCGAGGTCGTGGGTGCGAGCGAGAAGCAGAAGCGCTCCATCTGGGGCCTTCAGGTCGCGATGGTCTTCCAGGACCCGATGACGTCGCTCAATCCCGTGATGCGCGTCGGTAAGCAGATTGACGAAGTGTTGCGCGTACGCCTTGGGATGGACCGGCACGCCGCCAAGGCCCGCGCGATCGAGCTGCTCGAGCTCGTGGGCATCCCCTCGCCGGCCGAGCGCTACTGCGTGTTCCCCGGTGAGCTCTCGGGCGGCATGCGCCAGCGCGTCGTCATCGCCACCGCCCTCGCCGGCTCGCCCCAGCTGCTCATGGCCGACGAGCCCACGACTGGCCTCGACGTCACCATCCAGGCGCAGATCTTGAACCTGCTCGACGAGCTGAAGGGGCGCCTGCGCATGTCCGTCGTGCTCGTCACCCACGACCTCGGCGTGGTCGCCACCCGGAGCTCGCGGATCATCGTGCTCTACGCGGGCCGGATTGTCGAGATCGGCTCGACCCGCGACGTCTTCGCGCGCCACCGCATGCCCTACACCCGCGCTTTGCTCGAGGGCTCGCCGAAGATCTCCAACCCCTCGCACACGCGACTTCTGGCCATACCGGGCCGTCCCCCCAACCTGGCCAACCTGCCTCGGGGCTGCGCGTTCGCACCGCGCTGCAGCTACGCGAGCGACCGCTGCCGCGAGGAACGGCCCGAGCTTGAGCCGGCCGATGAGGTCGGCCACGCCTTCGCCTGCTGGCACCCGCTGCCGCTCACTCAGAAGATTCCGGCGTGAGCGACACGCTGCCTCTGCTGCGCGTACGCGACCTCACGGTCACCTTCGGCGGGCACCGACGCAAGCTCTCGGCCGTGGCGGGGGTCAGCTTCGAGATCTTTGAGGGCGAGACCCTTGGCCTGGTCGGCGAGTCGGGGTGCGGGAAGTCGACGACGGGCCGGGCCCTCATGCGCATCGTCGAGCCATCGGCCGGCTCGATCGAGCTCGAGGGCACCGAGCTCACGACCACGAGCGGCAAGGGGCTGCGCCAGCTGCGCACCCGCATGCAGATGATCTTCCAGGATCCCATCAGCTCGCTCAACCCGCGCCGGCGCATAAGGGACATCGTCGCCGAGCCCCTCGACTGCTGGCACCGCGTCGAAGGCGACGAACGCGCGGCGATCGTGCACGACCTCTTGACCAAGGTTGGCATCGACCCCGACGTCTACGGGGACCGCTACCCGCGCCAGTTTTCCGGCGGCCAGTGCCAGCGGATCTCGATCGCGCGGTCCCTGGCCATGCGACCGAAGCTGCTCATCTGCGACGAGATGGTCTCGGCGCTCGACGTCTCGGTCCAGGCCCAGATCCTGAACCTGCTCGAGGACCTGAAGGCGGAGTACGGCCTCACCTTGCTCTTCATCTCGCACGACCTCGCGGTCGTAAAGAACGTCTCGGACCGCGTGGCGGTCATGTACCTGGGCAAGATCTGTGAGATCGGCCCGGCCGACACCCTCTATGAGTCGCCCGAGCACCCCTACACCAGCTTTCTCCTGGGCGCGGCCCTCGAGGCCGATCCCGATTCGCCGGTGCGCGGCGAAGTCCTAAGCGGCGAGCCGCCGAGCCCGCTCTATCCGCCGAGCGGGTGCCGGTTTCGTACTCGCTGCCCCAACGCCACGAACAAGTGCGCCGAGGAAGAGCCGCCACTGGTCGAGATCGCGCCGGAGCATCGCGTGGCCTGCCACTACCCGCTCTCGACGCTCGCGCGCCGTTAACTAATCGGTCGCCGCGTCGCTCGAGTCGGCATCGGGTGCGTCGCTCGCCTCGGCGCTGTCCTCGGGCGCCTTCGCGGAGACCCCGCTCGCGTACTCGGCCCAAGCGGCCTGGGCCTCGGTCTCGGGCGTGAACTCGCCGTACTCGATGGTGCCGATGTAGTTGCCCTCACTGTCGTAGGCGTGGCTGCCAAAGGCCTCGCGGTACTCCTCAGAGACCTCGCCGCCCTCGGCCGCCTGCTTGATCGACAGGCTGATGCGCCGGCGCGCCGTGTCGAGCTCGATTATCTTCACCCAGAGCTCCTCGCCAGCGGTGACGACCTGGTCGGGTGAGTCGACGTGATGCGCCGCCATCTCCGAGATGTGAACGAGACCCTCGATCCCCTCGCCCACCTGGATGAAGGCGCCAAAGGGCACGAGCTTGGTCACGCGGCCGTAGACCAACTGATCGACGGCGTGGCTGTCGGCGAAGACCTGCCAGGGGTCGGACTGGGTGGCCTTCAAGGAGAGCGAGATGCGCTCCTTGGAGAAGTCGACGTCGAGCACTTCGACGTCGACCTCGTCGCCGACCGCGACGACCTGGCTCGGGTGGTCGATGTGCTTCCAGCTGAGCTCGGAGACGTGGATCAACCCGTCCATTCCCCCGAGGTCCACGAAGCCCCGAAGTTGACCACCGACGAGATCACCCCGTGGCGCCGCTCGCCGGGCTTGAGGTTCGCTAGGAAGTCGCCGCGCTGCTCCTTTTGGGTCTCTTCGAGCCAAGCGCGCCGCGAGAGCACCACGTTGTTGCGGTTGCGGTCGAGCTCGATGATCTTCGCCTCGACGGTCTTGCCAATGTAGGGCTGCAGCTCACGCACCCGGCGCAGCTCGACCAGCGACGCGGGCAAGAAGCCGCGCAGGCCGATGTCGACGATGAGGCCGCCCTTGACGACCTCGATGACGGTGCCCTTGACGACCTCGTCGCGGTTCTTCAGCTCTTCGATGTTGGCCCACGCCTTCTCGTACTGGGCGCGCTTCTTCGACAGGACGAGGCGTCCCTCCTTGTCCTCCTTCTGCAGGACCAGGCACTCGACGCGCTCGCCGAGCGAGACGATCGCGGACGGGTCGACGTCGTTGCGGATCGAGAGCTCGCGGCTCGGGATGACGCCCTCGGACTTAAATCCGATGTCGAGCAGCACCTCGTCGTGGTCGATCTTGACGACGGTCCCGACGACGAGGTCGCCGTCGTCGAACTCGAGGACGCTGTCGCCCACGAGGGCCGTGAGGTCGGTCCCCACGAGGTCGTCCTCGGTGATGACGCGCGGGATGTAGTTTCCGGCTTCGTCGAAGGTGCCCATCTGCTGGGTGGAGAGGAGGCCCGAGCCGTCCGCCATTCGTACTACTTTCGTTTGACCGCACCGGGGCCTGACTAGTCAATGGGGCTGGGTCGCCGGTGCAAACCCAGGTGACAACTCTAGCAGTGCCCTCTAGCCCTTCGCGGCGGCCCAGTTCTCACCCCAGCTGAGCGAGATCTCGAAGGGCACACTCAAGGTCGCCGCGTTGGTGAGTGCGTCGGTGATGATCGCACTGACCCTCGACTGCTCGCTCGGCGGCGCCTCGACGAGCACCTCGTCGTGCACCTGCAGCACGAGGCGCGCCTCGAGTCCCGCCGCGCTGAGCTCGCGGTCCAGGCGCACCAGCGCGGACTTGAAGACGTCGGCCGCGAGCCCCTGGATGCCCGCATTCATCGCCTGGCGCTCGGCCGCCTGGCGCTGGGGGCCGACGGCCGTGGTGAGATCGGGGAAGGGCCGGATCCGCCCGAACTCGGTGCGCGAGTAGCCCTGGCGCCGGATCTCCTTGACGACGCTGTCGAGGTAGTTGCGCAGGCTCGGGAAGCCTTCGAAATACTTGTTCATGATCTCGCGAGCCGTGGCGACCGGCACCCCGAGGCGCTGGGATAGCCCGTAGGCCTCCATGCCGTAGGCGAGGCCGTAGGAGACGGCCTTCGCGCGCTCGCGCTGCTCGGGCGTCACTTCCTCGGGCGCCACGCCGAAGACGGCGGCCGCGATCCAGCGGTGCACGTCCTGGTGCGAAGCAAACGCCGTGAGCAGCCCCTGGTCCTGGGAGAGGTGGGCGAGGATGCGCAGCTCGATCTGGTTGTAGTCCGACACCGCCATCAGCCAGCCCTCGGTCGGCACGAAGGCGTAGCGCAGTCGTCGACCCTCGAGCGAGCGCACCGGAATGTTGTGCAGGTTCGGATTCTCCGAGGAGAGGCGGCCGGTGCGCGCGACGACCTGGCTAAAGGTCGCGTGGATGCGCCCGTCGGGCCCGACCGTGTCGATGAGCGGCGCTCCGTAGGTGCTGCGCAGCTTCTCCACCTCGCGGTATCGCAGGATGAGCGGGACGATCCGGTGCTCGTCCACGATCGCCTCGAGGCTCGCGGCATCGGTTGAGTAGCCCGACTTGATCTTCTTGCCCGGGGTCAGGTGAAGCTCGTCGAAGAGCACGGCCTGGAGCTGCTGGGGCGAGTTCACCTTGAACTCGTGTCCCGCCACTTCTTGGATCTCGGCCTCGAGCGCCTTCGCCTCGGCGGCGAACTCCTCGGCGATTGTCCGCAGCAGCCCGACATCGACGCGCACGCCGCGCGCCTCCATTCGTCCGAGGACGCGCACGAGGGGCAGCTCGACCTGCTCGTAGATGCGCTGGAGTTCCCAACGCTCGATCTCTGCGCGCAGGACCGTTCGCAGCCGGGCGATTCGCTCGACGTCGCGTAGCAGCGCCTCGTCATTCGCCTCGGCAAAAAGCGACGGGGACGCGCCGTCGCTCGCCTCGCCGAGGTAGCGCTGGGCGACGCTGGCCAGGTCGTAGCGGCCGCTGATCGCGTCGACAAGAAACGCCATGATCGAGGTGTCGTCGGAGGGCTCCGCCAGCTCGAACCCACCCTCGTCGGCCGCCCGGAAGAGCCCCTTCACGTCGTGGCCCGCCAGGGTCGTCGCGCTCGCGCCCTCGAGGAACTGCGACAGGTCGAGCACCGCGAAGGCGCCGGTGGCGCCGTTCAGTGCCGCGACGCGATCCCGGTTGAACGCGACGACGGGGTGCGCGGTGCCCTCTAGGAGGGCGACGAGTGACGCCGCCGGCCGTAGGGCCAGGGCGCTCGCCGTTGTCGTCACCGGTGCCGCGCTCTCGCTCGCGGGCTCGCCGAGCAGCCCGTCGCTCATGAGCTTGCCCACGCGCGTGCGCATGGAGTTCATCTCGTAGCGCTCGAAGAAGTCGTTCACCTCGTTGCGACGCCAGCCGCCGAGCGTGAGGTCATCCAACGTGGTCTCGAGAGGCACGTCGCGCACCAGGCGCATGACCATCTCATTGTTGCGGGCCCGTTCCTCGTAGGCGGCGAGGCTCTCGCGAAGCTTCGGCGTCAGCGCGTCCAGGTGGTCATAGAGGTCGTCGAGGTCGCGGTACTGGCTGAAGAGCTTCGCCGCGGTCTTCTCACCCACCCCGGGCACGCCGGGCAAGTTGTCCGAGGTGTCGCCGCGCAGCGCCGCCAGCAGCGGGTAGCGGGCCGGCTCGATGCCGCAGCGCTCGATGATCCCCGCCTCGTCGTAGAGCGAGTAGTCCGACACGCCGCGCCGGTTGTAGAGGACCTTGATGAAGGGGTCCTGGACGAGCTGGAACGTGTCGCGATCGCCCGAAACAACGACCACCGAGATCTTTGCGTCACGTCCGCGCGTCGCGAGCGTCGCCAGAACATCGTCCGCCTCGAAGCGCTCAGCGCCCACGACCGGCACGTGCAGGGCCTCGCACATGTTGCGGATGAGTTCGAACTGGTGCTCGAGCTCGGGCGGGGTCTCGGCTCTGCCCCCCTTGTAGTCGGGCGTTAGCTCGTCGCGAAACGTCCCGCCCGGCAGATCGAAGGCGACGGCTAGGCCCTGGGGGTTCTGGGTCGAGACCAGCGAGACCAACATCGAGGCGAAGCCGTGCAGCGCATTGGTGACCAGTCCCGAGGAGGTCTGGATGTCCGTCGGCAGCGCGAAGAAAGCGCGAAAGGCTAGCGACATCCCGTCAAGCAGGACGAGCGGCCGCTGTTCGGCGGCTTCAGCCAACGAACTCACCCTTCAGGATCTGCTGGGCGACGTCGCGCATGCGCGTGCGCGCGCGCATGGCCGACTGCTGAATCACTTCGAAGGCCGCGGGCTCGTCCATTCCCCGCTCAGCCATCAGGAGGGGCGCGTCGCTCGCCAGCAGCGGTTCGCTCGCCGCGGGATTGAGGATTGCCGCGAGCTTGGGGAGGATCTCGCTGCTGCGAAAGGGCTTGACGAGGTAGGCCGCCACGCCGGCGTCGCGGGCGCTCTCGATGAGCGTGCGCTGGCTGAAGGCGGTGAGCAGGACGACGACAGTCTTCGAGCCCTTCAGCGCGGTGGCAACTTCGATGCCGTCGAGTCCGGGCATCTTGATGTCGAGCAGCGCCAGGTCGGGCTCGTGTTCCTTGATCATCGCCAGCGCGTCGTCGCCGCGCGCGGCTTCGCCGACGACGAGGTAGCCGTCGTCCTCGAGGATCTCCTTCAGGTCGAGGCGAATGATCGACTCGTCGTCGGCGATGACGACGCGCCTATCCACGTTCACGCTCGGGGGTCCACTCACGCAGCAGCTCGTCGCGCAACACGGTAAGTTCGCTCACCTCCATGGCTCGGCGCTTCATCTCGGCGTTGGCGACGGTGACGTGACGGCTCAACTCGTCGTACTCCTTGGACTGGAGCGGGGTCTCCGAGACCAGAGCCCGGATCCTCGCGTCGTCGAGCGCGTCGTTCCACACCGCGACCTGCTCTTCGAGCACGGCCAGGCTCTCGCGGGCCTGGGCCAGCTGTCGCTGCACGTCCTCCAGGCGACGCTTGACCAGCCGAGACCCCATGCAGCGAGTCTACGGCTGGACGAATCAGGCCATCGAGAGCACCTCGGCCTCGGTCAGCATCGCGCTCGACGGTTCGAGCCCGAAACTCGAGTCAATTGGGTCGACCTCGCACGAGCCTTCATTCAGCGCCACGTCGTCGAGGTCGCTCGGCTCACTGATGCAGCTGTGCGCGAGCGCCCGGTGGACGCGCCGCGCGTAGGGCGACTCGAAGAAGCCCCCGAGGTAGGCGCGCAGGCCAAGCTCGTCGGCCTTGGCGATCATCGTTCTGGCGTTGCCCAGCCCGCCCACGCGCGCGGGCTTCACGCAGACGATCTCAGCTGCCCCGTTCTTGGCGATCTGGGCGAGATCGCGCAAAGTACGCACGCCCTCGTCGAGGCTGAGCGGCACGTCGAGGCGCGAGGCGAGTCGCGCGTGATCGGCGATATCGCCCACTTCGTAGGGCTGCTCCACCGCGCTGATCGTCGCAACGTCGTCCACCTGTTCGACCTGGTGCAGCACTTCGTTGTCGGACGTGGCCGAACAGTTGAAGTCGAGCAGGATCGGCACGTTGAGACGGTCCAGCTTCTCGAGCGTGCGTCGGTTGAGCTGGCCCGGAGTGGTCTTGACGCGCACCCGCTCGACGTCGCGCTCCACGTGCCACTCGGCCTCGTCGTCGAGCAGCGAGAAGGTCACCTGGCGCGGCGTCTGATAGCTCGCACGCCAGAGAGCCTCGATGGAGCACGACATCGAACGCAGCTCACGATCGAGCACCGCCATCTCGAGCAGCGCCGCGGCGGCGTTGCTCGCCGAGGTCGCGGCGCTCAGTCTGGCCACGTGGCTCCATTGCGGCAGCTCGCCGGTGCGCGCGACGACCTCGCTCAGCTTCGTCGCCGCTCGGCGCAGGGCCTCAACGACCTCATCGACGCTTGGGTCGCCGTGCAGCGGGGCGGGCTGGGGCGCCACCTCGCCGTAGCCGAGGCGACCGTCATGCTCGAGGCGCAGAAAGAGTCGCGTGCGCCATCGGTGCGCTTGAGCGCTCGCACGAATTGGTCGCGCGAGTTCGACGTGTTGACGGTACAAGGTGACGTCCACCCCGCAACCTTACGTTCGCTGTTACTGTGTTCGCCGCGGCCCGGATGGCGGAATCGGCAGACGCGGAGGCCTCAAAAGCCTTTACTCGAGAGGGTGTGTGGGTTCGAGTCCCACTCCGGGCACTCGGCGGACCACTGTTAGCGTTGGAGGGTGGCGGACCACGTGAGCCCGGAGTTTCGCGACGACGTCGTGGCGCTGTTTCCGGGTCAGGGCTCTATCGCCGGCGGAGCCGGAGTCGCCTGGAAGTCCTCGAGCCATTGGCCGCTCGTCGAGCGCGTCAGCGACGTCGCTGGCGTCGACGTCGCGGCGTTGCTCCTCGAGGCCAGTGACGAAGAGGTGGTGCGCACCGACCGCGCCCAGATCGCCACCTTTGCGCTGTCGCTCGTCGGCTTCCACGAACTGCTCGACCGGGGAGTTCGCCCGCGTTACCTCCTCGGCCACAGCCTGGGCGAGTTCTCAGCACTCGTCGCCTCGGGGCTGCTCACTGTCGACGAGGGCGCACGGCTCATCGCGGCGCGCGGCAGTGCGATGGCGAAGGCCGCATCCATTGCTGAGGGTTCGATGGTTGCCGTGATGGGTGGTGATGACGGGGCTCGAGCGGCGCTCGCCGAGATAGACGATGTCTGGGTCGCCAACGTAAACGGACCCGCCCAGATCGTCGTCAGCGGCACCCGCGAAGGACTGGACGTGCTGCTCGATCGCCACCGGGAACTCGGTTGGCGCCGCGCGGCACCGATTCCCGTCGGCGGCGCGTTTCACTCGCCGCTCATGGCGTCCGCTCAACTCGAGCTCGACGAGGCGCTGCGCGAGGCGAACTGGGGCAGGACCCAGGCGGTGGTGATCTCCAACGTCGACGCCATCGAGCACTCGGATCCCGAAGAGTGGCGCGACCTCTTGAGCCGCCAGCTCACCGCGCCCGTGGAATTCCTCGCGGCGACCCTCGCCCTGCCCAGTTCCGTGCGGATCTCCGTCGAGATGCCCCCGAGTGGCGTGCTCACCGGCCTCACCAAGCGCATACGTCCCTTCGAGCGACAGTTCGCCCCGATGTCACTCGACGAGCTACAGGAGAGCGAGCTATGAACCGTCACGTCCTCATCACCGGTGCCAGTCGCGGCATCGGAGCGGCCGTCGCCGAGCACTTCATCAACGAGGGCGACCGCGTCGTCGCCCTTTCGCGGTCGGCCGCGGCGCCCCAGGGCTGCGCGAAGTCCTTCACGGTTGACGTGGCCGACTCGGCGCAGGTGAACGACGCAGTGAAAGCCGCGGTCGCCGAGTTCGGGCCCGTTGAGGTCGCCGTCGCCAACGCCGGGGTCACCCACGACGGTCTCGCGCTGCGCATGTCCGACGAGCAATGGCGCGAGGTCCTGGCGACGAACCTGGATGGCGCGTTCTACACCGCCCGAGCAGTGATGGCCTCGATGGTGCGAGCGCGCGCCGGCTCGATTATCTTCATCGGCTCCATCTCCCCATTTCTTGGCGTACCGGGTCAGGCCA
>JGI12269J14319_10001304_pt1 | contig 24986 bp, 17 predicted proteins | sample PeaSoiSIISIP2007_FD_14319 | JGI IMG/M metagenome (IMG submission 14319)
ACAGCCTCGCAGTTCATTCTTAAAATGCGAGAGTTTCCCACCGCTGCATGCGTGTTCGTAGTCCCTGCCCCGAATCGTGAGAGCAATTCGGTAACCCGCCGGCACGACGATGCTGGTCGGCCAAATCTCGACATCCATCTCGACGGGAATGCCAGGCTTCAAGGGTTGCATTTCATCGTGGGTGTGGTAAGGACGCCACCGGCGCGACAGCGCCACATCCAGCTTTCGATGGGAGGCGCGAAGCCAGCCTTGGCCGGCAGGCGTATGGGGATCGATGGCCCCTTGGAACACAACTTCCTTCAGATCGGGAGAGAAAACGCGCAAAACGGCGAAGACATCCGCGTCGTTGGTGCTCGACGACAGGAACAACTTCACGGCCGACGGGCCGGTAATTTCAGTTTCCGAAGAAAAGGGCTCCGTGACAAATGTGGCGCCCGCGTCCCCGGCGTCAAATGAAAGCGAGGAGGAACGCCGCGACGGCTTAAGCACCAACGTCGCCTCGACAAGATTCAAATAGAATTTTGTCCACTTCGTCCGGGCCAGTGGCCACTCGTCTTCGGTACGCTGTTCGAAATGATCTAAATGGCGCACCTGCAATGAGACCGGCGGCAGCTTTTCCCAATCATTTTGCTCATTCTTCAAAAAGTGATCGAAGAAGCGCTTCTGCATTTCGCGCCCGTAATCCGTATAGAAGTGGGTCCAGTGTTCGATTCCATGCACCTCCAGCCATTTCTTTGGCGATGCTGCGAGCATGAAGCCCTCAAAGTTGCCTCGAGTGTGCAGTCCCTGCCCGCCCCAATTGGCCGCAGACAGGAACGGCACGGTGACCTTAGACCAGTCGGGCGAGCGTTCATTGCTGTATTCATCGTCGAGTGGGTGCGCAAGAAGATCAGCGCCGAAGTTGCAACGGTTTGCTGCAAGCTCGGCGTCAGAAAGCGTTTCGGGTCCACATACCAGATCGCCGGTCACGCGGCTGCGAGGGCCTCGATCTCCAAGGCCGTGCTGGACCGATTTAACTTGCATGTCGTACCAGTTTGCCCAGAATGTGCAATAAATCCCTCCGTGGTGCGACGTATCGCGATACCAGTCCGCGGCGCCCTCCCATACACACATCGCCGCCAAGTGCGGCGGCTGCAATGAAGCGACTTGCCACTGATTTATCGCGTAGTAAGAGATTCCGTTCAGACCGACCTTGCCGTTGCTCCATTGCCGCTGTCCGGCCCAGGCTATGCACGTCGCAATGTCGCGTGTCTCGCGCGTTGAGAATGGGTCAACAAGACCAGGCGACCGGCCGCACCCGCGGCTGTCCACGCGTACGCACGCGTACCCGTGCGGTACCCATTTCTCGGGATCCGCTACCTCCCAGTTTTGGTAAAGGTTCGACGAACCAGCCGCTACATCTGGATGGTCTCGCACCATGGCTTTCCAGGCATCGGGATAGCCATCCTGAAACGCGAGTCCTTTTGCGTAGGGACCGTACGTAAGCAGCGGAGGGTGCTGACCGTCTCCGATTGGCCGGAAAACGTCCGCGCGGAGAACGACCCCATCATCCATCGGGATCGGTACATCCCAGTCGATTTTCATCCCGTCCCGGATTTCGGTTTTTAAACCCGCGTCCTGATCCTGGGTCATCATTGACTTCCTCTTCATGCTCGTACCGCACTAGCTCGGTAATGGCTGACCTTTCGTCTCGATGCCGAACGGCAAAAGCAGGAGTCCGATTACAAAAGCGAATGCGGTCATCGCTACGGGAAATCCGAGCGTCTGATAGTGGCTCACGCCGACGCCGACGAGGAACGTAGCTCCGGCACCTACGAAGCGACCGACGTTTTGCGCGAATGCCAGCGCGGTAGCACGACATTGCGTATCGTATTGCTCTGGCATCCAGAAGGAGTAAGCCGTGTAGTTAGCCCCGCCCACGCCCAAAAAGAAAAGGCAGAGCATGAACCATTTCAGGGCGTGGGCCGGAAGATAAAACACGTATCCAAATGTCACCGGGATCGCCACCAACATCAGCGCATAAAAAATTGCTTGATTGGCTCTCCGCCCGAGGCGATCGGCGATAGCGGGTACAATCAGCGCTCCCAAGATTGTTCCAATGGAAAGTATTGCCGTGCCATAAGAAGCGAGCCGCGAGGCATCGGAGCGCGTATATTCGCTTCGCGCGAGGTAAATGATTGCGGTCGGCACGTAAACGGAGCCCGCCCACAAACCGATCGTGGATACGAGTTGGTACATGAGATTGAGCACGGTTCGGAGGCGGTATTGGGGTGAAAAAATCGCGAGAAAGGCTTTTCGAACCGTCTGTTTCTTGCCCGATTTGCTTCGTCCCTCTACCCACCGGGCAGGCTCGTGCAGGCCTCTCTGGATCAGGACGACGAACAGGGCTGGCAGACCGCCAACGACGAACATCCATCTCCATCCAAATCGGCTCCCGACGAAGTAATTGGCCAGTGCCGCTAGGAAGAAGCCAAAGTAGTAGCCTGTGTGCACCATGGCTGCTCCCATGGTGCGCCGTGCCTCCGGCCACTCTTCAGAAATCAGTGTTGCACCCATTGCCCACTCGCCGCCAATACCGACACCCGCGCAAAGACGAAGTAATGCCAGCGCCCAAATGTTCGTGGCAAAAGCGCTCAGAAAAGAAAACACTGAGAAGCAAATGACGGTAAGCATCAAGGTGCGAACGCGTCCAAAGCGATCGGCGACAGGACCCCAGACTAGTGCCAGCCCCCAACCGACGAGAAACAGCGCAAAAAGCAGTCCGCCGTAATAGCCGATACTAGCGGTGGTGGCGGGAATGCCGGACCGGGGCAGAAGATCGCTTAGGGCCGGAACCAGAACCAGAGCATAGATAAACGAGTCCATGCCGTCCAGAGCCCAGCCACCCCAAGCCGCCCAAAATCCAAGCACTTGGTTTCGCGTTAGACGTGAGTAGCCGGGCCGTAAAGCGGTTATCTCGCTGGGTGTAGAATTAATTTTTGCACCCGCCAGTTAGCATTGTCGGCCACCCACACGTTGTTCTCCGACGGGCAGGCTAAACCGTGGCCCCACGCAAATTCTTTGAGCTGCCTGCCTGACTTGCCGAACATGCCGACGATCTTGCCGTCCAGCGCTATTTTGTATATTCGACCGGGAAACGCATCGATGCTGTACAAGTACTGGGTAGGTGCTGGCGTAATGCAGAGCGCCCAGGGCGCCCCTGGGGCGAAATCTCCACTGCTGGGCGGAGGCACTGGCGTCTCTCCAAAAAGGAACTTTGCGCCCGGAGGAGCGGGGACATAAGTCTTGATCATTCGAAGGAACTCGCCACTCGCGTTGAACACCTGAATGCGGGCATTGCCGCGATCGGCGACATAGACGTTCTGCTGGTCATCGATCACAATATTGTGTGGAGTATTGAATTGGCCCGGTTCGGTGCCGCGAGTGCCCCAAGAGGTGATCCATTCACCGTCTTTGCTGTACTTGGCCACGCGAGAGTTAATGTAGCCATCCGTGATGTACATGTTCCCGTCGCGGTCCCACGCGATATCGGTCGGCTGTTGGAACAGACCTGGCACTGTCGGCGGAACCTTCGCTTTGCCCTCTCTGAGTAATCTGAGGCTGATCCATTCGTGCTCATCGGGGACTTCTGACCGGCGACCGAGCACCATCGTCAAATGACCAACCGGATTGAACCTCATCACCAAATCGGTTGCTTTATCAACCACCCAGATGTTTTGATCGCGGTCGATCCGCACCATGTGGCCATAGGCGAAACCGTAGACGCCCTTGCCGATTTCGCGCAGGTAGTTGCCGTGTTCGTCAAATTCCAGCAGTTGCGACGCGATCGGGTTATATGCTGGGCCAGAGATGTTCGAGTGCGAGATTACAAATAGATGTCCTTTTGCGTTGACTGCGACAGACACTAGTTCGCCCAGATTCATCTCGGGTGGGTATTTGACGGGGTCGGGCACTGAGTCGAAAGGAATCTCGGGAACCGCCTGCTGAGCACATACTGGCAGGGCGAATAGGATCAGCAGAAAAACCAAAAAGCGCTTCATGGGATAACCTCCAAATAGATACCGCTCAGTGCTGAGCATACTGCATACATGAACACGTTCATATTGTCAAGAGTAAAGTAACAAAGGGCATTTGCGAACTTAATCGAGTATTATGCGAAATAAACTCGGCTTTATCCTAACGACCGTGATTTTGTTCTTGACTTAGATGAACATGTTCATGTACGAACATACTGCGTTCAACATCTCAACTGCGCCCGAATGGCCAATTTGTCAAGACAAACACAATTCATGAAGGCCATGGTTCTCTGGGGACCGGGCGAGCTCTCGGAAACGCGAGTGACCGTCCCCCAATTCCGCGGCGACGGGAATCAGGTCCTGGTCCGTATAACGCACAGCGGTGTCTGTGGAACGGACCTCAAGATCCACAGTGGCGCGATCCCTGTTTCCTATCCGTTGATTATGGGACACGAAATGATCGGTGTCGTTGTCGAGGGAGGGGCCAGCGAAGGGGTTTGTCCGGGTGATCGAATCATTCTGGATCCTACACTCTATTGTGGCCGTTGCTTCCACTGTCAAATGGGACGTACTAATCTTTGTCCAAACGCTCGGCTCGTCGGGCGCGACGTCGACGGTGGCTTTGCGGAGTATGTCGTTACAGACACGAATCACATCTTTCGTTTGCCGGACTCGATCTCGAATCAAGCCGCGCCATTGCTCCAGGTGATGACCACATGCGTGCACGCCCAACGGCTCGTGAAGCCGGCTCGGGGAGAGTCGGTGGTCGTACTGGGTCTAGGCGTTGCAGGCCAATTGCACGTGCAGCTGGCAAAGGCTCACGGGGCAAGTCCGGTTATCGGTATTTCACGCAATCGGTTCAAGTGCGACATGGCGAAGCAGTTGGGAGCGGACGTCGTTCTTTGTGGCGGAAGCGAAGCGCAAAAGAACGTATACGATGCGACGGATGGGCGCGGCGCTGACGTGGTGATCGAAACAACTGGAATTATGACTTGTCTCGCAGAAGCAATTAGTCTGGTCCGCCCCGGTGGGCGCGTATTGCTGTTCGGAATCACAACCGCCAAAGAGGGGGCGCTGCCATTCTATCAACTCTACTTCAAGGAAATCGCACAAACGAGCGCTCGCGGGGCTACTCGGGAGGATTTCGTCGATTCAATCGGTCTCGTGCAAAGAGGAACCGTACTACTCGAACCCCTGGTTAGCCATACTCTGCCCCTACGGGAATTAGGGACCGCGATCAAGATGCTCGCCTCAGATACGGACAACCGCCTGAAGATCATCGTCAATCATTTGCAAAATTAGCTTCATCGGACTGGCATCGCTACGGGACGAGCGGTTTCAGCGTTGGTCATACTCACGCGCCTCATGGTCACGAGTCAGTTCGCCTTACCGTATCACTTTTCCGATTGCGACGCCGCGCGACCGCCGGAACGCGTCGTGCCGACATTCCTGCACCTTGTCACCACGCTTGGCGGCGGATCGTTCTGTGCGGCAATGACCTGGGTACCTTTAACCGCGTTGGAGCCGTGCCGGATTGACATCCACTACCAGTTTCAGCCCGACGTGTATTTCGACTTTCAGTCATCACACGGCGACGTTCATTTGTCGCGAATCTCCAGCACGTCGTGTTGAGCGGTTGCGACCTGAACATCCGGAGTGTATCCGCCGGACGTGATCTTGCCACTTACCAGGTGGAGACGGTTGCCCAGAAATGCGGTACCGACCCCGTGTCTCGGGATCGGCATTGACGGCAGGATTGCCCACGTGTTGGTTGCAGGATCGTAGGCTTCGAGGGCCCTGAAGGCGCCCGCGAATTGGGCAGTTTGAACTTCGCCGCCGGCCACATAAATCCGTCCGTTGTAAGTTGCAAAACCCCCGCCGCTTCGCGCCGTCGGCAGTCGAGCTTTCTGAGGGCCCCACTGATCCGTCGAGGGGTCGTATTCCTCGACGATATCCAAATTACTCGCGGCAGTAATGAATGGATGCGCGGCACGGCCGCCGATTACGTAAATCTTTCCGTTTACCGAGCCAGCGTACGCATGGTTCCGCGGGGTCGGCATTGGATTGCGAGTTTCCCATTTATTTGTCTCTGGATCATATGCTTCATTGGCGCCAAGCGATCGAGCAGGTCCGTTCGCAAAGATGGCGGGTGCATTCGAACCCTGGTTGCTCGCGCCACCGATAACATATATCTTGCCGCCGCTCACGACGGCTACGGGTGAGCCGCGCTTGGTGGGTATTGGCGCAAGCGCTTTCCATGAATCTGCAGCAGGATCGTATTCCCATGCGTTGTCGATTGGTTCCCATCCTCCAAAACCCTGATTGGGAACCGGGTAAAATATAAATCCTCCAAAAATGTAGAGCTTGCCATGGAATTCGGTAATTGCCGCATGATGCGCAGGCGTGGGCATGGATTTCTTTTTGGTCCATTTGTCAGCGCCAGGGTCGTACTCCCACATCATTCCGACGGGATGGCCGCCAGGACCAAATCCGCCTTCGATATACATTTTTCCATTGGCCGCCGCAGAGTACAGCTCTTCTTCCGCTTCCGGGAACGGCGCAGCCTTTTCCCAGCTTCCGGTAGTTGGTCCCTGCGCAGGCGTGCCTACGGCCAGCGCCAACGCCAGAATCAGTAAGCCACTGATACCGACTGCGGACACGCGTTGAATCGCAGACATGATGTATTTCCTCCTGTTGAATCTCGTATCGCTGGAACTGATCTATCCTCGATGTCAGTAGCCCGTCGGATCGATAGTCGGGGCCTGGACGGTTCCTTCGAGCGCCTTTTTGAGCAGGTCGATGGAGACGACGCCCCTGCCGTGGCACGGTGCAATCCGCTCCACGTCAAGATGCAGCCGTTTCAAGTTATCGCCGAGAGCGGCATAGTAGGGACTTACAAGGCCCGGTGGTGGGTCATTGGGATGCTGTCCGTCAAACCATTGATTAAACACGTCGGTGACAAACAGCAACTTTTCCTTCGGCATATAGGACATGAGCAGGTTCGCCGTGTGGCCGGCGTCGTGGACCCAATAGATTTCTAGGCTGCGCTGTCCATCCGTAAGGACGTACTTCTCCTTGACCCAAATAAATTTTGCCGGCTTTGGATTCCGCGAGAGCGTATCGGGCTCCAACTCGTGAGCGCTCCGCAGGACGACGTTTTCGTAGAAGGGCTTGTTCATTTCATGGCTGATGATCGTTGCGCCTTCGGCGACAAAGGCGCGTAACCCTGCCGCGTGATCGGAATGGTGATGACTGTTGATGTGATAGCGAATGGGTTTGCCAGGAACCAGCCGTTTCACTTCCGCGATATTCGCCAGTGCACGTTCCTCGGTCACGGAAGACTCGATCACGACGACGTAATCCTTGAACTCCACAGCCACGCTATTAATGTCGGGAGTCCCGGAGAGGTACCATACCCCCTCGGCAATTTCTTGCGATTCGACGTGCGGTGAAGACGGCGTCATCGGAGGCTGAATGCTAGCCTCAACATTTTTTTGAACGTCCTTTACGTCGATTTCCAATACGGGGTAGCCGCCCTGTTTCTGGACGATCCTGGTGGGAAACTTCACACCGCCAAAATCCTCATAGTTCGAATAAATTGTCTCCACGAGGGTGTCTCCCAATATCGGATTTGGCATCCAAGTGTTTACTTTTGTCAGTAGATTCTGGCCGTCAACGTAGCCATCTACTTTGTACTTCCCCTTGATCAGGAACGAGACAAGCGTCACCGGTTTGCCATCAAGGCTGGCCGGTTTCGAAGTTGGGTTCGCAGCCATCGCGGCCTTCGCCCACCCCTGCGGTGTGAGCGCGAGGGCGCTGCCTCCCCAGCCAGAATTCTCGCCGGTCACAACCACCCCCCGAGCTTCTCGGTAGATTGGTTGCTGCCCTCCGCCGCGTGGCGGATTCTCAAATTGCTTTCGAAACGTCTCTTCTCGGGACAGGCCCCGTTCGTAATCCACGATGCGGGAATATTTTGCGTAGAATTTGGGATAGGGACCACCGGGGCGGTAGCTCTGACCAAACACGTACACGAATCCCGTTCCCGAATACTGGATTGTTTTCAAATTTGCAGCGGCGATCGTTGTGGACACATCTCCGACGATGCTGCGTGCATCTTTGGCCGAAACGGTGGCGCTGGATAGCGCTACCAACGCTAGACCTACAAACGCTTTTTTCGTCATCCTTCCCCCAGGAGGCCAGAGGACAATCCCGCCTGTCATAGAGTCACGAATCTCTTGCCGGGCAGCAAAACTCGGTAAGCTTGCCGGCTCAAGCGTATTGCCATTTGCGGCGAGCTCATTGGCGCAACTGGAACGCTTCTCGCGCCCCGCATCGCGCATGTACTAACATGAGCGTGTTCATTATTGAATTCAGATACACTAGAGAACAGGTGGCAAAGTAAATCTCTCCGCAGGGCTATGTCAAGAACAAAATTAATCTTCGCTCGGTTGGTTGACTCGCGCTGACTCGCGTTGGCGTTGAATTATCTTTCTGTTTTTTGAGTCGGTGAGTCCCGTCGGGCTCAAGACTTCGCGAAATTTTGCTTGACACACCAACCCAATGGGAATAGGGTCCTGCTTATTTACAGAACACACTCATATATGAACATGTTCATATAAAATGGGCGACCGTCTAAATTGAATCGGAGGAGTGACGATGCGAATCATGAAGTGGTCCTTTGTCCTCTCTGCTTTGCTTGGGCTTTCGGTTGTCTCACTGCGGGCTCAGACGGCGAGTACGGCCGTGCTATCGGGAAGAGTCACCGATCCAAGTGGCGCGGTCGTGCCAGCGGCGCAAGTGACGTTGCATGAGATAACCACGAACGCTACTCGAGTGCAAGAGACTATTGAGAACGGCCAGTACGTATTTTCTGCGGTTGATCGTGGGTCCTATACCCTTACGGTTGCGAAGAATGGGTTCGAGACAGCCACTGTGACAAACCTGCATCTGGATGTCACCAAGAGCTACACCGAGGACGTCGTTTTGAGAGTTGGCACTACGGCCACAATCGTGGTAGTGAGCGTTGAATCAGGCCTCGAGCTGCAGACAACTGATGCCACGATCGGCAATCTGGTAAGCGGCAATGACATCGTGCGGTTGCCGACCCAGTCTCGGAACGCTACCGAGCTGCTCAGTTTGCAGCCTGGCTCGATGCAGCGGGCGTCGTCAAATGGCGCCGATAGTTCCTTCAATACTTCCGGCGGGGCAGTCGCTGGCGCCCGCGCCGACCAGAACGTTGTTTCACTCGATGGCATCGACGTCACACCGCATGCGAGCATCGTAGCCGACCTTGAGCCCGTAGTTCCGCTCAGCGTGGACGCCATTTCGGAGTTTCGCGTAGGCATTTCCAACCCCAATGCGACGTTCGGCAATGCAGGCGGGGCGCAGGAGAGCGTCGCAAGTCGCTCTGGAGGAAATGCGTTCCACGGAGTGGGCTATTGGTACAACCAGAATTCAGTGTTTAATGCGAACGAGTGGGACAACAACGCCGCGGGCTTGAAGCGGCCGCAGGATAACGACAATCGCGTCGGTGTCAGCATTGGCGGCCCGATCCAAAGAGATCGCACCTTCTTTTTCTCCAATTACGAGGTTCGCAGATTTTCCCAGGCGCTCCGAACGGAGAGGCTTGTTCCCAGCGCCGACCTCCGCAATGGTTTTCTTACCTACGGCGGCAACCGCTACAACGTCAAAAACTTCGACCCACGTGGGATTGGCATCAGTCCGACCATACAATCCCTCTGGAACATGTTGCCGCAGGGCAACGATCCGAACGTAGGCGACGGCGTGAATATCCTAGGTTACTTGTCCAATATTTCCGCGCCTCTGAAGGACGATACCATCTCCTTCAGGTTGGACCACAGTTTTCGTTCAAATTTACACTTCTTTGGGCGTTACCAGTACTCTCGAGACTTGAATACAGACCAACAGGCCGATCTGGCAGCTGCGGCCAGTGGCGGCGCGGCCAAATTTGTCGGCACACAAGCCAACCGTGGCGATATCGCGTCGACCGGCCTAGACTGGATCATTCGCCCTAGTCTCATCAACAGCTTCCGGTTCGGTAGGGTGCGCTCGCGCCAGGACACCGATACCATCGGGGACCTTTCCGTTGCCGCGAAATACAACTTGCCGGGCACGGCCTCCGCGGACGGCCCCGTCAGCCTCCAAGTCGCCAATTTGAACTCTACGTCCGTTCCATACCACTTGGATCTACCGACCGAAAGCGTGCCCCCACGTTCGATCCAAAGCACCAGCTATCAGTTTCGGGATGACCTCAACTGGACGAAGGGTGCGCATTCAATTGCATTTGGTGCGGACGTTGTCAGGCTGCCCATCTATTTTCAAGATAGCAACAGGATCCAGCAAGGGAATATCGCTATTACCGCTATCGTTGACGGCGACCAGAACGTCCTCAGCGTCGATCCTTCAGATAGGCCCTCCAATCTGGACCCGGTTCTATTTGGGGCGGCCTGGGACCGGTTATACGCGTCGGCTCTGGGATTGGTGGACAGCACGGCCGTCGCAGTTGCGCGTGACGGCAACTTCAACCCACTGCCCCCTGGCACCCCATATACGTTACATGTGACCCAGGGTTCGTACTACTTCTACGCACAAGACACTTGGCGCGTCCGCCCAAGTGTGACACTTTCTCTTGGCATCTCCTACGGCTGGGAGAAGCCGCCCACGGAGCGCGACGGCAAGCTTATTACACTGACCGACGCCAACGGGACGCCGCTGGACACGACGAAATACCTCGCGCTCAAGCAGAGCATGGCGCTCAACGGTCAGATCTACAACCCAACTGTTTATCATCTGCCCTACAAAAAGGCAGGCCTCCCCGGGTACTGGAACACAGACTGGAGTGATGTGGCTCCCCGCGTCTCCGTCGCTTGGAGCCCGTCAGGCGGTTCAGGCTTCTTGGGAAAGATACTCGGTGAAAAGAAAACCGTGATTCGCGGCGGTTATGGAATCGTCTACGACCGTACCTACTTTCCAACGGAAGCCCTTACTGGCACGGGCTTCGGGCAGAACCTGAGTGCGTTTTTGCCCCTATGCGACGACCCCGTGGCAGTTTCTGGACCGGGTTGCAACGGGGGTTCCTCGAATCCGGCACTCTCTGCTTTCCGCGTCGGCATTGACGGCCCGAATATTCCCGTCCCGGCGCCCGATATCAAGCCGACTTTGCCGATCGCCGAGGGAATTGGCAGCGTACCTCCTGACTTCTGGGATTATGAAGTCGACGCGAACTACAAACTTGGCCGGAACCACTTGCTCGACCTGTCGATCCAGCGGCAATTCGCCAAGAACAACATGCTTGAGATCGGCTATTTAGGGCGACTGGGACGCCGGCTGCCGAATAACCTGACTCTGAACGCGGTGCCCTACATGTTCAGAGATGGGGGACCCAACGGGCAATCGTTTGCCCTGGCGTTTGATTGCGTGGCCCAGGGTTTACGGGGATTGACTCCGCCTGCAGGATGCGCAGCGCCCCCGTCAGGCTCATTATTTGCGAACCAGCCTTGGTTCGAGGACCAGCTCCCGGCAGGATTCGGGAACGGTTGCGGTCCGGGCTCCACGAACGTGAGCAACACGCAATGTATCGCCATCCAACAAGCGAACAATTTCATCAACGGCAACCTTAGCCCGCTATTTGGCGTGTTCGCCGCGATTGACGGCGCTCGCGCCGCCGCTGGCCTGCCGCAATTCGTTAACCATCAACAAGCCGATCTTCAAGTTCATCATTCAAACGACTTCTCCAATTACCACGCGCTTACTGTGACGTGGCGCAACAGCGGTTGGAGTGGCTTGAGTTTTGACATGAACTACACCTTTTCGAAATCACTCGACAATGGAGGCCGGGTTCAGGTCTACGGCAATGGCTATGACGACGCCTTCAACCCGAAGGCTGACTACGGTCCGTCATTCTTTGACCGGACGCACACTTTCAATGGAACTTTCAGCTACGAACTTCCGGTAGGACGGAGCCACTGGCTGAGCAGCGACAACCGTGGAGTGAACGGGATCATCGGTGGCTGGTACGTGGGAGGGATCTTTACCGCAGCGACTGGTGTGCCGTTGATAGCGACGCAGAGTTTTGCTTATGGCGGCGGAGTGGTCACTACCAACCCTGTTGGTGAAATCCCGACGGGGAGCATCAGCACCGGCGTAAACCGCACCGCCAATGGGATCAACCTCTTTGCTGATCCAGCAAAAGTATTTACTGAGTTTCGTCCGATATTGCTTTCCTCGGACAACAGATCCGGACGAGACAGCCCGTTTCGCGGATTTGGCAGCTGGAACCTGGACTTCAGGATCGGCAAGGAGACTTCGATCACCGAGCGCGTCAAGGCGGAATTCTCGGCCGACTTCTTCAACGTGTTTAACCACGTCGTCTTCAACGACCCCGGGTCAGGGGCCGCACAGGGCGGACTGGACTTAACGAGTGGTCCCAACAACTTCGGTGCGACATCGTCGCAGGCGATCCCAGCGAACCGCATCGGGGGAAGCCGCTGGATCGAACTGGGTTTGCGCCTTAGCTTCTAGAGGGACACGCAGATCCTAAATCACCTCGGGAATGGGGCGCAAAGCGAGCAAACCGGTGCATCAGCGGTATTTCGAAGTCGGCGAAAGTTCACGCAGACCCTTCTTAAAGGCATTTGCAGGCCTGGGCCTTGCAGCCGGAATACTGCCGGCGTGGTTGCATGCGCAATTCGTCTACAAATCGACCGCGAAGGGCGGGCGCATTGATCTTCATCATCACTTCGTTCCTCCCACATTAGCGGGAGCGGTATCGCGCGGATTTGGCGGAGATCGCTTCCCGTGGACGCCGCAGAAGACTCTGGAGCAGATGGACAAGTTCAACATCGCCGTCGCGATTTTGTCTATGACACAAATGGGCAACATTCTCTACGACAACACAGAAAAGGGCCGCGCGGCCGTTCGAGAGGGGAACGACTACGGTGCGAAAGTCAGGTCAGACCATCCCCGGCGGTTTGGTCAGTTTTCTGCCGTTCCCTTGCCTGACATCGATGGGGTAATGAAAGAAATCGAATACGGCTTGGACACGCTAAAGGCGGATGGGATCGGCATCTACACCAACGACAATCAAGGCCGCTGGCCGGGAGATCCGTACTTCGATCCAATGTGGCAGGAGCTCGACCGGCGACGCGCGATTGTTTACATGCACCCGCTGGCGCCTCCGTGTTGCACGAACTTGAATGACAGCGTGTCATACACAATGAACGAGTTTGATTTTGACATCACGCGCGGGTGCACGAGCATTCTCGCCAACGGAGTGCTGCACAAATATCCGAACGTGAAGATCATTATTCCTCATTCCGGCGGAACGATGCCGATGATTGCAGGACGGATCAAAGATCGATACCCGCACGATGCCAAACACGACGAGTACATTCCTAACGGCGTGATCGCGGAGCTGCAGAAGTTTTACATCGATGTCGCGCACGCCACGTTCCCGTATCCCATGGCGGCTCTGATGAAATTCGCTCTGCCCGATCACATCCTTTTTGGAACCGACTACCCCTTCGAACCTGTCGAATCTACTGTCGATGAGCTGCCGAATCTGGGTCTCTCCGCAGAGGTGACGCGCGCCATCGAACGCAAAAATGCCGAGCGTTTGTTTCCGCGGTTGCGAACGTAGGTTGTGGGTACCTAATTCGCTCAGAACTCCGCACAGTGTTTCCGAGTCGGAGCATGGCTAGGCACATTAAGCTGAATGTGGTAAAAACATTGCTGATCGCAAGAACTGTTGGGAGGTCGCCTCACGTGGCTGCTCCAGTACGAAGAATGCCAAGAAGAGTCTCACCGGAGCTTGGGCTCCGCGAGCTGAACAAAATTGAAAAACGGCAGAGTATCCGCCAGGCCGCGCGGGAGTTGTTCTCAAAGTATGGCTATGACGAGACAACTTTACGTCAAATTGCACAGCGGGCGCACGTAGGGTTGGGTACTCTATTCAACTACGCGCAAGATAAGCGCGATCTTGTTTTCCTTATCTGTAACGAAGAGCTGGCCCAAGTTCTGGACGAGGCTTTGGAGGCCGTCGAGGCCCTTCCTCCTGACCGGACTCTGGTTGACCGGATTATCGAACTGTACCGGCGCCACTATGAATATTTCAGCAAGGACGTTGCAATCTCGCGACTCGCCCTAAAGGAATTCGGATTTATTTCTGGCGGGAAACAGGCTGAAGCTTTCTATACAACCGCGTGGCGTCTCATGCATACAGTCGATACGCTTGTGCGAAAGGCACAGAAAGATGGGGAAATCGAGTCCGGCGAAGATGCGGCAACCATCGGGCATGTGATTTTCCTTGTCGTTAGTGGAGCCATTCGCTGGTGGATCACAAGCCGATTCCCGGAGCCGAGCGCCGGCTTAGCCGAACTTCGACGACTGCTTGAGCTGCAGTTCCACGGATTCCGCCACGGCGCGAGCGCGAACGGCCCCGACCAGGCTGCCCCATCTGAAACGGCATAGGGCGGTCCCATCTTAATCCGTTCTCAGGATCAATCCCTGCGCCCAGTCGGGCCGTCAAGCGTCTCAATCTTGGCGATCGAGGCGCGATGGGTGTTGCCTACCCAGAAAGCGACGGGCGCGATGGAATTATCCACGAACGCCCTACGCATGTTCGTTTCTCGCGGGAGCATATATGAAGTGTACTGCCCCGTTCCAGGATCCAGGCGCAGGACTGAATCGGAAAACTCTGTCACCGCCCATACTTCGCCGTTTCGATCCAACGTCACATCGTAAGGAAAATAGTAGGGAAACGGCACAGCCCACTCCTGAAATTTCTGGGTGTTCGTGTCGAACATTCCGATTTTGTTGCCCCGATTCTCGCCAAACCAGAGGCGCCCTTGCGAGTCAATCATGCCGCGCCTCGGTGCTGAACGAGCGGTGGGTATCTGATAGAAAGAAATTTCGCCGGTCTTTGCGTCGATCCTTCCGATGTGTTCCCGGCCCATCACCGTAAAATAAGCATTGTTGTGACTGTCTGATACCACTTGATAAATGAGCGGACGCGGACGCGGAAACGGCTCAAAAACGTCGAACTTACCGGAAGCGGTGTCCAGGCGCAGGATTGTGTACGTCCCCGAGTCAGTGATCCATACCTTGCCGTCCACGTGACTATGAGCCGGGCCCACAAACGTGAGCTCCCTATAATCCGCATCGAGCTCTGGAGGGAGACTGTACACCGTGAATTTCTCTGTCTTCCTGTCGAATTTCGCCACGGCGGCCTGGAATGTCATGGCGATCCAGATGTTTTGTTCCTCGTCAAACTCCACGTCTAAATTGCCGTTAATTGCGCCTGGCTTTAGCACCGGTATGGGGTACTCAGTGATCTTGCCCGTTTTGGGGTCGAGCTTTCCGAGGATCGGCTCACCGAAGCTCGCATACCAAACCGTCCCTTGTGAATCGACGATCACATCATGCGGCTGTCTCGTTCGCTTGGGCAGGTCGTACTCGGTGATGATGGCGTGAGTGGCTGTCCCCTTTGGACGCGGAAATGTTTTCAGGGGGTAGGACCACTCGGAAGCCGAGCTGAGGTTGAGCGTACTGAGGTATTCAGCCATCTTTCGGCGATTTTCCTGCTGCTGAGCCCGCTGTTCCGGTGAAAGCTCGCCGCCGGCGCGGCCCGGCGGGTCCGGCTGGACCATCAATGGAAATGATTCGGGAGAATGACGAAACATTCGATCGATCACCTGGCGGAATTCGTCTGTGTCATGGTTAGACCGAGCAATTCGCTCAAGTGTGTGGCAGTGCGTGCAAATCTGTATGGATATTTTTTGTTCGTCCGTTCCGGGGAAGCTCGCCATCCATTCCGCATTCGAGAGTTGGGCCGCCAGATCGCTGGTCTTGCGCAGCTTGAGATTTGCTGCGGCCGGTTTTCCCGCCGAGATGTCTACGGACATAGCCGCGTCCAAATCATAGCCATCAGCCCTCACGCGCAGATCGTAATGGCCCGGATCGAGCCGTCCCGTGGGGAATGAGTAGCGACCTTGATCGTCGGTGATCACGGTCACCGTGACCGTGGCCCCAGTCTTCTTCGCGCTGACTAGAACTCCTTCCATCGGTCCTTCGTCTGTGGAAGTCACTTGTCCCGTCAGGTCCACCGAGATTTTTCTTGCGGCGCTTTTCATCCAAAAGGGAAAGATCGCGGAGACCAGGAATAGCAGCGAGAGGCCGTATAGTCTGCCGCGAACATCGTTGCGCGACATGAAACATTTGGTTAACTGAGCGCGCATGGAGCTGAATTTCAGTGACATTGAGCACTCCCTTTCAGCTGGTACGCTACTTGCTCCGCGGCTTCGTCGTAGGGTCCATGATCTCTTTTTCGAACGATTCCATCTCAGAGGCGGAGCAGATCGTTTCTCCCATGGGGGAGGTACTTAGCATAAAATGCTTCTTTCCGGTCATTGATTTTGTGTATGCCTTCGGATCATCGACAGTGAGGGCGAGCTCCAGCATGTTGGGATTCACCCGCCGGAAGCGCTCGATAACATGGAGCGCATCGCTATGCGGATGACCGACATGATCAAGCCAGGTCTTGTCATTGAGTCCGACCGTATCGATGACGAGGGTGTCTCCATCGTACCTGCCAATCGAATCGCCTAACCAGGTAATGTCCGGATCTTTGGGGTGTTGTCGATTCATGGCTACGGTTCGCCACGTCCGAGTGAATTCATAGAGAATGTAGACATTGTCCGGGGTCTGGATGAACGTGAATTGCCACGGGTAGTCGTAGATGCGTGTGACGCCAGGAGGATCGCAGTATTTTTGGACTGGATCGTTGACGTTCTCAAAAGTTTCGTGAATCCCAAAAGGAGGTCGGACTGTGTTGAACCTGTCCCTGGCCCAAGGCGTCATCGGAGCTTTCTCTGGTCTCATGCCCATAGGGTCGGAGGGGTCCCAAGTCAGAGCTACTTCTCCCTCGGGCATGGACCTCATGGTCTGGGGCGTTATCGGTCCAGGGGTAATAGACATGGGTCCCCAGAGCCCCGACAGATCGGGCATCGATGCTGTGACGGACGTTTTCTCCATTTTGGGGGGCGTCGTCGCAGCGGTCTGAGCGCGGAGAACAGGGCAGATCAGCGCCAGATGCACAGCGATGACGATACGAATTAGCGGAATTCGGTTTTCCGCTTTCCGTGTTGAGACAGGAATATCTTCTTGGGAACCCTTGCAATCTCGCATTCGTTCTCTCCTTGGCCCAATGGTCGGTGAGGAGCCGTTATTTCGGGCCGGACCCGACCGTAGGATCCATGATTTGCTTCTTAAAAGAATCGTTCTCGGACATCGAGCATAGGGTCTCTCCCATCGGTGACGCGCTTAACGCGAGGAGGCGTCTTCCGGTAAACGGCTTGGTGTATGCGCTGGGATCGTCCACCGTGAAGAGGATTTCCAGAGTGTCGTGGTCCAAGCGCCGAAAGCGCTCGATGATGTGAAGCGCGTCGGTATGAGGATGTCCCGGGTGATCGAGCCAGGTTTTATCGTTGAATCCGACGGTGTCAATGACTAGCGTGTCCCCCTCGTATCTGCCAACGGAATCTCCCAACCATGTACTATCTGGATCTTTGGGATGATCACGATCCATCGCGACAGACCGCCAGGTCCGAGTGAATTCGTAGAGGATGTATACAACCTTGGGGGTCTGCAGAAGGGTTAGCTGCCACGGATAGTTGTAAATCCGAGGTATACCGGGCGGATCACAGTAGAGCTGGACCGGATCGTTGATTCCTTCGAAGGTCGCATTGGGCCCGAATGGAGGTCTCGCTGCTTTAAATTTTTCCGCGGCCCACGGCGTCATCGGGAGCTCGCCGGTAACGTCCCAGCGCAGCCCGCCTCTGAGTCCCGGCCCCCAGAGTCCTGACAGATCAGGTACGTTGGCAGCCGGTTGCATTTGCCGGCCTATAGCAGTTTGAGAAAATGCGGCGCTCTGAGCCATCAGAACGCAGCTGAACACCGAGAATGTCAACCAAGCGATGGCACGGCCGGTCATTATGATTTCGCACCTCAAAATTGTTCCGGAGCTGGGAGCAGAGTTGTCACGGCATTGTCTTTCGAGCTCATCGAGTCGGCAGGGCGGCTCCGTTGATGACAACCTTCAAGACGTTATATTGAACGCCCGTAGTTCCCACCGGTGCGCCGTTTTTGGCCGGATATGTGTCCGCCGTGATCTGGTCGCCCGGTTTCATCGAGTTCTTAGTCCAGCCCACTCGATTCATGTGGATCGGGGAGGCGAGCTCTAGAAGCCAGTGTTGGACTTCACCACTGGATGTTTTCACGTCCACGTGGATGACACAATGGGGATTGCTCCAATCGAATGCCGTCACAACGCCGCTGATCGTAATTGCCTTGTCCATGTCGTAGCCGGCGGTGCCGTGATGCGCGAGGGCTGGACAGGTGGATGCAAGGCAGACAGCCAAGGTGAAAGCGACGGATCGCATTCTCTTCTTGAAATTCATCAAACGCCTCCTTTAAAAGGTCGAACGCCGCAAGCCCTTTTGCGTCCCGGGCATGCGCATTTCTCAATTTTCCTTGCATGGCTACGGCGTCAGCGACGCGACATAGGCTGCTATCGCCACCATGTCTTCCTGGCTCAAATCCATGACCACCGTTTTCATCGGCTCGGTGCTGGCACCGGACCTGGCGCTCGTCTGAATGTTGTGTAGTTGACGGAAGATAAAAATAGCCGAGCGTCCCGCGATCCTGGGCACGTCGCCCATGCCCCTGAGCGTCTCGCCATGGCACGTCTTGCAAGCGACCGTTTTTCCCCCGGCGCCGGTTTTAACGAGAGCTTCTCCTTTTGCGATGCTGCCGACCGGAACGTAGGCAATAAATCCTGAGTGCGGGTCATAGCTCAGCGCTCTCGCCGGATCTTGCGGCACCTCAATGATGCGATCGCCAAGTGGTTCCGTTTCCCCGCTCGGCAGCGGAAGCCGTAAGCGAGTGATGATCACGAACGTTTTGGGTACTGTCTCTGCCTCGGTTACCTTGACCCAAGGCTTCGGTTTGAGAGACGCAAACCATTCGGCGGCTTGCTGTGCGTCGTCGTCCGAGAGACCCTTGGCGATGAAATCCATGGGCGGAGCTGAGCGCGCGCCACTTCGAAAATTGTTTATCTGCTCCATGAAGTACGCCACAGGCAGGCCGGCGAGATTGCCAGATTGCGGATGCCCCATACCGGAGGCGAGGTGGCAATATGCACACGCCATGACCGGGTTTCCGCGTCCGTGCCGGACAACTTCGGGCATGGGAGGATGTTCGTCCGGGAACCAATCCGGCGGATTGAAGGCATCTATCCGCCCATGATCGTAGGTTTGGGAACTACCCGGCACGTGCTTGAGAGGCGCCTCATCGAAGCTCGCAGGCGGGTCTCCTACGGGAGCGGGAAATGCCCAGCCTAGATCTCCGGCGGGTTTCTGCTGTGGGGAAGCGGTTCTGATCGCAGCAACGCAAACTCCGGCCAGCACCAAAGCTCGAATGTGTATTCGCATCAAAATCGCCAGTGCCTCCATGTAGCAGTGCTAAATTCATAAACGAACATGTTCATTTTGTCAAGACTGAAAGGATTTCGCCGCGCAAAAGCGCCTTTCCTTTGGTCTCATATTCAATGGCAAAAAGCCTCTCCAGGTGAAGCGCTTCGGATAGCGCATCATTTTTCGCTTGACAATATATATGAACACGTTCATATACGAACCACATCGGCTTGCTCGGTAGGCTGTGGATTGCGGAATCTTGGGAGGTAGCAGGACGTGAGCTTCTTAGGGCGCGTCCGCGCCGGGTTCCAAATCCGCACTTGCCCTGCGGCCAGACAGAAAGACAAGACGGGGGTGAGTTATGTCGAACGGTCGGTCCGAGTGGGTTCGTTTGGTCGTTAGTTTCGCAACCAGTTTGAGCAAGTTCACGGCAGTTTTGGCTTTGATTCTCGCGGGCAGCGTAGCAACTTGGGGGCAAGCCACGGCACAGATTCACGGAACAGTTCAGGACTCCAGCGGTGCTGCGGTTCCAGATGCCAACGTGAAGGCAACACAAACCGACACCGCTGTATCGAGAACCGCTATCACTGAGGCGGACGGCAGCTACGTGCTAGCCGCTCTTCCGCTCGGACCGTACACAATCGAAGTATCCAGGGAAGGTTTCACCACGGCGGTGGAAAAAGGTATCGTTTTGCAGGTAAGTAGCGATCCGATGGTGCGAGTCACGCTCGAAGTCGGATCCGTGACGCAAACGGTTAGCGTTGAAGCGAATGCGCTCCAAGTGGAAACGCGCAGCGTTGGTGTCGGGACGACGCTGATCGAAACCCAGCGGATATTGGAATTGCCGCTCAACGGCCGGCAAGTGACCGATCTAATCACACTGAGCGGGTTGGCGGTGCAGACAGCTACATCACCCGGATACAACATGCCCACGGGTGTAAACATCTCCGTCGCTGGCGGACTCAGCCACAGTATTCAGTACAATCTGGACGGGGCGTCGCATATAGACACGTATGACGGCACGAACATGCCGCTCCCGTTTCCAGATGCGCTTCAGGAGTTTCGACTGGTCACCAGTACGCAGGATGCATCGGGCGGCGGGCACTCGAGCGCCTCGGTGAATGCCGTGACCAAGGCCGGCACGAACGCGATTCATGGCGATGCGTTCGAGTTCTTCCGCAATGCCGCCTTAAACGGGAAGGACTTTTTTGCTAGCCAGAATGACCAACTCAAGCGCAATCAGTTCGGCGGCGTGATCGGCGGCCCCATCAAGAAAGATAAGCTGTTCTTCTTCGTGGGCTACCAGGGCACCAGAACTCGCCAGAACTCAAAAAGTACCATCGAGTTTGTTCCCACAGCCGCGATGCAAACCGGTGACTTTTCAGCCTACATAAATAACAAATGTGGACCTACCGACCCCAATGCGTTCGACGCCACCGACCACCTCAAGTCTCCGCTGAGCCCGGCGGCCGTGGCTATCGCAGCCAAACTTCCTAAGGCTCTCGATGCCTGCGGGACGGTTCAGACCGGAGAACCTCTCCATGAAAACGATTTTGAAGTTCCCGCACGGCTCGACTATCACCTGAGCGACAAGCAGAGCCTTTTTGCGCGCTATCTGGCGACCAGGATCGAGAAATCGGTCCCTTATGATGTCAATCCGAGCGACCTTCTCGCAACCAGCGGCGTCGGCAACGATGATTTGGCCCAATCCCTGACGTTGGGCCATACGTATGTGTTCAGCGCTTCCCTGGTTAATTCCTTCCGCGTTTTCGGAAATCGTATTGGTGGGAACCATGCCTTCCCAAAGTCTTTTACGCCGCAGGACGTTGGGATCCAGAATTTCTTCGGGGGCTACACTCCGGACATGATGTCGATATTGCTACCGGGTGCTTTTCAGATTGGTTTTACTGCCAACTTCTTGACCACGCGGGAAGGGGTAACGAATTTCGGGCTCAACGACGATATTACCTTGATTCGGGGATCGCACCAGATTTCCTTCGGTGGAAGTGCGATGCACGCAATCTTGAATGAGGATTCGTTCGCTTGGGCTCCGGGTGTGTTCATCTTCGCTGGGGTGCCGCACCTTCCGCAATTTGGTATCGACGGAACGGGTTCTAGTCTTGGCGACTTTCTGGTGGGGACATACACTGTGCTTCATCAGGCCAACCCAAATCCCAACAACACGACCCAGCACTTCTTTGGGTTGTATGTGGGAGACTCCTGGAAAACCACGTCGAAACTAACCTTGAATTATGGTGTCCGTTGGAATCCATTCTTTCCCATGCAGTTCATCCATTCCGACGTTTACAATTTCAGTCTGCCCGCATTTCTTGCGAATACGAGGAGCACCGTCATTCCCACCGCTCCTCCAGGTTTCTCCTATCCGGGCGACCCTGGATTTCCGGGCAGAGCCGGGCTCGATCACCGATTGGGTCACTTTGAACCGCGTTTCGGATTCGCGTGGGATCCTTCTGGAAACGGGAAGATGGCCATTCGTGGCGGCGCCGGAATCGCGTATGACTTTATCCGGCAGGACCTCCACCAAAATACTTCCAGCGTGGCGCCCTTCCGCCTGACGGTAATCAATAACTTCGGAAAACTGGACGATCCCTACGCGAACGTCCCTGGCGGAAATCCGTTCCCTTATACCTTCGATCCAAAAAACCCCGTATTCCCGAGCACCCCGCTATACCAGGGATTCTATCCCATCCCTCGGGATCTGAAGACCACGGAACAATACGCGTGGAACCTCGGAATCCAGCGGCAAGTCACGTCGAGCTTGTTCGCGTCAGCGACCTACGTGGGCACGCAAATCATTCACACTTGGACTGCCATCGATCTGAATCCGGGCCAATTCATTCCCGGAAATTGCAGTCCGGGGCAATTCGGCCTGCGTGGCCCCGGTCCTTGCACAACGTCCCAGAATGTCAACCAGCGGCGACTGCTAGAACTGGAGAATCCGTCCGCTGGGAATGTACTGGGGAGTATGACCCAATTGGATGACGGGGGCACGCAGCACTATCATGGCCTGCTACTCAACGCCACCTGGCGGAAGGGGAACGTGAACTTGGCGGGGAATTTCACCTGGTCCCACTGTATCGGGCTTGCGCAAATCGGCGTCACGAATATCCAATCCACCTACCCGCACCAGCCTTACCAGAATAACGCCCCGATCAACAAATACTCGGATTATGGTGATTGTTTCAACGGGGCGCTGGATCTTCGACGCGAAGGGAACGTGACGCTGGTGGTCAGTACTCCGAAGTTCTCGAGAGACTGGGCACGACGCTTGGGCACTGGCTGGACCTTCTCGAGCATCGTTACCGCGCGATCCGGCTGGCCTCTTACGGTAGACGTTGGAAGCGACGTAGCCGAGAACGGCCTGTATCAAGGAGCTGGGAACTATCCCATACCGCAACGTCCAGACCAAGTGCTCGCGAATACGGCATCGGCCACCCGGGGACAGCCCTGCTCGCCGGCGCCGTGCGTTAGCTATTTCAACTCTGCTGCGTTCCAAAGTCCGACCCCGGGCACTTACGGCAATATGGGAGTCGGCAGCCTACGCAGCCCGGGATTCTGGGAGTGGGACCAGACCATCGCCAGACAATTCAAGGTTAGGGAGAGCCAAAGCATCGAGGTTCGCGCCGAGGCCTTCAACGTGACCAACAGCGTTCGATTCTATATTGCCCCCACTGGGGACAACGCCATGATCTTCTCCAGTCCTACGTTCGGTAACATCACCGAGGCTGCTTCCACAACCGGTTCAAGCTCGCCCTTTGGGAGTGGCGGCAGAATCGTTCAGTTTGCGTTAAAGTACGTGTTTTAGGGCGACTAACCGCTTCGAAGCCGCGCACGGCTTCGGATTTACGGGGAACGAGAAAGATTTCGCTTGACGGAGGCACTCATGAGTTCCGAGAACAAGAATGAAGATCAGGAGTTCAAGAAGGCTAGCCGGCGCAAGTTTTTGAAGCAGGGTGCCGCGCTCGCCTGCATGACGGCGGCCGGACTAAAGGCCGCTGCTCAAGGTCAGGAGGATCCGAAGCTGCGCACGGACTACGTTCCCGAGGACCAGGTTCCCCAGGACCACGTTGTGCGCAACCCGTGGACCGGGGAAATGATGCGCGACGAAGAGGGAAACCTCGTCGTGGACTGGACCGGCACCCCTCAGTGGGCGGCCTATCAAAAAAGTACCCGCGCGGTAGGCGGGAGCCGGTACGGGAAAATAGAGGTGGACTCGCGTTTATACGGCGTCCGCTCGAAGTTCGTCACCACACACCGGCGGGCCTTCGACGGCGGATCGGGCCCCGGCTATTCGGGTACGCCTACTGCGCCCGAGTCGATCAAGACCTATTTCTTTTCGCTGTTATCGCCCATCGATGCCCAAATGGGAGTGATCACGCCCGCCGGGCTTCACTTCACCGATGAGCACGGCGAGGTACCCGAGATCGATCCCCGCGAGCACCGGTTGACCATTTACGGCATGGTGGACCGTCCGATTACGCTCACGATGGATGAACTCATGTCGTTGCCTTCGGTTTCTCGCGTGCACTTTGTCGAGTGTAACTCCGACGGCGAGACGCGTGACTTGCGCAAGCTGGATTGGGCCACGGCCGGCCATTGCTTTGGGGAATTGAGCTGCAGCGAGTGGACCGGCGTGCTCATGTCCACGCTGCTCGACATGGTTGGAGTGAAAAAGGGAGCGAAATGGTTTTACGCCTCGGCGGGAGACGAATACAACCAAACCTGGTCGATTCCGCTGTGGAAGGGCATGGACGATGCCCTCATCGCGTACGGCCAAAACGGGGAGCCGCTGCGCATTGAGCAGGGTTTCCCGGTCCGATTAGTGGTTCCCGGCTTTCAAGGAACCATGAATATCAAGCGATTACGGAGAATCAAGATCACGGACGAGCTCACACTCTTCCATCGGATGTATGGAGACACGCGCGCCAACGGCAAGATTACATGGTTTCGGCTGGAGCTGCCGCCGCAATCGTGCATTTTGCGTCCCTCAGGCGGACAACAACTGACGCGCCACGGATTCCAAGAGATTCGCGGCATCGCCTGGTCCGGTCAGGGAAAGATCACCAGAGTCGAGGTCACGGTGGATGCCGGGAAAACCTGGAAAGACGCCCAGATTCAAGGCCCGGTGCATTCCAAGGCTCACACGCGTTTTACTTTCCCGTGGACCTGGAACGGGCAAGAAACGATTATCGCAGCCCGTTGCACGGACGAGAAAGGTTCTGTCCAGCCGTTGACGCCAGAGGCCGCCAAAATGCGTGGCTACAGCTTGGAGAATTTCAAGAAAGAGGTCATTCAGCGCAACAACATTCCGCAACCCTGGAAAATCGATCGAGATGGGAGGATAACCAATGCGATATTTTCGATTTGAGGCATTAGCATCCGTAATTGTCCTGTCAGCCAGCTTCGTCTGTGGATCGGCGTTTGCCCAGACGCAACAGGCTCGGGCGCAGGCACAAACGCA
>JGI12269J14319_10001307_pt1 | contig 24951 bp, 27 predicted proteins | sample PeaSoiSIISIP2007_FD_14319 | JGI IMG/M metagenome (IMG submission 14319)
GGACTCTCCGACAAGCCGGTCGAGGTCGGCGCCTACAACCTGCTGCACCTGGCGGGCGACGTCGTCGCGGTGCTCGACGACGCGGGGGTCGAGCGCGCTCACGTCGTGGGCCACGACTGGGGGGCGGCGCTCTCCTGGGCGTTGGCGGCGTTCCTGCCCGACCGGGTCGACCACCTCGTCGTGCTCTCGGTGGGCCACCCCACGACCTTCCGCGGTGAGGGGTTCGAACAGCTTGAGAAGTCCTGGTACATGCTCTTGTTCCAGTTCCCGGGGATCGCCGAGCAGTGGCTGTCGGACGACGACTGGCGCAACTTCCGCCGGTGGTCACGCCACCCCGAGGCCGACGCCGCCATCGCGGCGCTGATCGCGAACGAGTCACTCACCCCGGCGCTCAACTACTACCGGGCCAACCTGGCGCCCGAGTCCTACGTCGCCGCGCGCATCGACTTCCCGCCCGTGGCGGCGCCCACTATGGGCGTGTGGAGCTCGGGCGACATCGCGCTCACCGAGGGCCAGATGACCCGGTCGGCGTCGCAGGTCGCCGGGCCGTGGCGCTACCAGCGCCTGGAGGGACCCGGACACTGGATGCAGCTCGAGGCGCCCGGCGCCGTCAACGAGCTGTTGCTCGACTTCCTGCCGCGCTGAACGGCCCCGCCCCGGCGCGACGCCGCTGCTAGCCTCCTGGCGCAAGACGGGGGGTCGGATGGCGCGAGCGATCGTAATCGGGGCGGGTCCCGCCGGACTGACGACCGCGATGCTCCTCGCGGGTGCGGGACTGGACGTCGTCGTTCTCGACCGCGACGACCCGGCGCCCGCGGAGGCGTCGGCGGCCTGGGACAGCTGGGAGCGGCGCAGCGTCGCCCAGTTCCACCAGGTGCACGTGCTGCAACCCGGCGGCCGGGCCCTGCTCGAGGCGCGCCTGCCCGGGGTGCTCGACCAGATGGTCGCGGCCGGCGTACCCCGGCTCAACCTCGCGGAGCTGCGCGCGCGACACCTCGACCTGGCGGGCGACGCGGACCTGTCACCCTTCGACACGCGCACCACGTGCCGGCGCCCGGTGTTGGAGTTCGGCTTCACCAGCGCCGCGCGCTCGACGCCCGGCGTCGAGATCCGCAACAACACCGCGGTGACCGAGCTGGTCACCGGCGCCGAGGCGATTCCCGGCGTGCCCCACGTCGTAGGCGTGCGCACCGAGTCCGGCGAGGTCGTCACCGGCGACGTGGTCGTCGACGCCGCCGGGCGTCGCACGCCGGTGCCCGGACTGATCGAGGCCGCGGGTGGGGCCCGACCAGAGGAGCACTCGGTCGACCTGGGCTTCTCCTACAACAGCCGCTACTACCGCGGCGACGCCCTGCCCGAGTACCTCGAGGACGTTCTCAGCGCCATCGGGTCGATCTCGATCCTCACCCTGCCCGGTGACGACGGCTACTGGAGCGTGACGCTCTACCACTCCTCCAAGGACAAGGACATGCGCCGGGTCCGCGACCCCGCGGTCTTCGACCGGGTGCTGCGATCGCTGCCGCGCCACGCCCACTGGGCCGACGGCACCGCGATGAGCGACGTGATCACGATGGTGAGCACGGCCAACGCCACGCGCGAGTTCGTCGTCGACGGCCGGCCCTGCGTCACCGGCCTCGTGCCCGTGGGCGACGCCTGGGGATTCACGAACCCGTCGATCGGCCGCGGCGTCAGCCTGGGCGTCATGCACGCCGTGGCGTTCGCCGACGCGGCGGTCGCGGTCGTGGACCAGCCCGTCGAGCTCTCCCGGCGCTGGGACGAGGTGACCCGGGCCGTCGCGGCACCGTGGCACGCCTCGACGGTCGCCTTCGACGCGGTGCGCGGACCCGAGGTCGAGGCCCTGCGCCAGGGCCTCGCCGACCCGCTCGACGCCAATGATCCGTCGGTCGCGATGCCCCGAGCGTTCAACTCCGCGCTCCACTACGACCGCCAGGTCTTCGCCTGGGGTCAGGAGATCGGCGGATGCCTGGCGCTGCCCGAGGAGATCTTCTCGCGTCCCGGGGCCTTCGAGCGCGTCATCGACGTCGCATTGGCTCACCCGCCCTACGAAGCGCCGGGGCCTAGTCGCGCGGAACTCGAGGCCCTGCTCGTCGACTGAAGAGATCGCGACGAGCGCGTATCGCCGACGATGTCAATGTCCGGACGGCGCGCCGTCACTGTGGTGGGCGAGGGGGGACTTGAACCCCCACGTCCTTTCGGACACAGGCACCTGAAGCCTGCGCGTCTGCCAATTTCGCCACTCGCCCCGGGCCACGGAACTTTAGTCCAATTCAGGATGGTGCCGATCGGGCGCCAATAAATGTCGGAACGGCCCAGTACCATTGTGAATGCCATGGCCCTCAAACGAGTTGAGAACCGTCTCGAGCGGCTCTTCGAGCGTAGTTTTTCGCGTCCCTTCAAGAACGCGCTCCAGCCGGTGGAGATCGGCGCGCGGATCATCCGCGAGATCGACCTGACGCGGCGGCTCACGAATCAGGGCGCGATCAGCGCCAACTCGGTGCTGGTGTGGCTCGGACCCGACGACGCTGACCGCTTCGAGGGATTCCAGAAGGCCCTGGTCAGTGAGCTCGAAGAGACCGTTCGCCAGCACGCCCTCGCCGAGGGATACAACTTCGTAGGCCCGGTCAAGGTCGAGGTCTTCATCGACGACGACCTGAAGATGGGCGACCTCGCGGTCAAGACGGACTTCGTCGGCGGCGAGAGCCGGCCGCGGGTCATCTCGGGCGACGGCCGGTCGTTCAACATCGGTGACCGGCCCCTGGTCGTGGGCCGCAGCCCCGACGTCGACGTCGTGATCAATGACGCCAACGTGTCGCGGCGCCACGCCGAGTTCTGGCGCACCGCCGACGGGGTCGCGATCCGCGACCTCCAGTCGACCAACGGAACGTACGTCAACGGGCATCGCGTGACCGCGGTCTCGCTCTCGCCGCGTGACGACGTCACGATCGGCACGCTGCACCTGAGGATCGAGCTCGCTTGACGCTGGCCGCGTCGACCAATTACGCCGCCCTCGTCCGGCCGCTGCAGGTGCTCGTCATGGTGGTGGCGGGACTCTTCTTCTTGCGCGTGCTGCGCGTCGCGTCGCTCCAGGCTCGTCCGGCCGACGCGGGAACGGGCGACTCGCACCGGCGCCGCGGCGGGCCGTTGGCGCTCGAGTTCATCGAGCCGCTCGACCACGCCGGCGAGCGCGTCGACGTCGACGTCGCGGTGACGATCGGCCGCAGCGCCGACTGCGATCTTCAGATCCCCGACACCTACCTCTCGTCGCGTCACGCGCGACTGGCCAACGACGGAGGCGACCTCACCATCGAGGACCTCGGATCGACCAACGGCACGTACGTGAATCAGGAACTGATCCGCGGACGGCTGCTGCTGGAGAAGGGCGACATCGTGCAGGTGGGCGGTGTGCTCTTCGAGGTGGTTCGTTGACGAGATGGCACTACGCCGCGGCCACCGACACCGGCCAGGTGCGTGACCTCAACGAAGACATCGTCTTCGTTGACTCCTCCCTCGCCCTGGTGGCCGACGGCATGGGGGGAGCGGCCGCGGGCGAGGTCGCGGCCACCTTGGCCATCGAGACGGTCCGCAGCGGGTTCGCGGCTGATTCGACGGTCGCGGGGCTCAATCGGGCCATCGAAGAGGCGAATCGCATCGTCCTCGACGACGCGCGCGCCAATCCGGACCATCTCGGCATGGGCACCACGATCATCGCCGTGGGCCTCACGCACGACGACTCGGGCGCCGTCTTTCCCACGCTGTTCAACGTCGGCGACTCGCGCGCGTACCAGTTGCGCGACGGCGCGCTGCGCCAGCTCAGCGAGGACCACAGCGTCGCCGAGGAGTGGGTGCGCATGGGCCGGCTCACGCCCGAAGAGGCGCTCACCCACCCGCGCCGTCACCAGCTGACGCGCGCGATCGGCATCGAAGGCGAGCTGGACATCGACGTGATGACGATCGCCGCGCAGCCCGGCGACCGGATCCTCCTGTGCAGTGACGGGCTCTCCAATGAGCTCTCGGCCGAGACCCTCGCGCTGCTCGCCAGCGCCGACGGGCCGCTCGACGACGTCGTCGACCAGCTCGTGGCCGCCGCGCGCGACGCGGGGGGTCACGACAACATCTCGGCGGTCCTGGTGGAGTTCGATGAGGTGGAGAACGCGCCCGTGCCCATCCGGCGCACCATGAGCGCGCGACCCGCGGTGGCGGCGGGCTCGGGCGTCGAGTCGCGACGCCGGCGTCGGCGGGTGTTCACCTGGCGCGTCGCGGCGGCGGGCCTGTTCTTGATCGTGGTGGGCGTCGCGTTCGTCCTGGTGATGCACTGGTTCGCCTACTCGAGCTACTACCTGGCCGACGACGCCGGTCGCATCGCCATCTACCGAGGTCAGCCCAACGGCATTCTCTGGTACAAACCGGTCGTGGCCTCGTTGACGACGTACCCCTCGACGCACCTGCGCGCGGCGGACTACCAGGCCCTGCAGTCCACGATTTCCGAGCCCAGCTTCAGCGCGGCGCTCAACTACGCGACCTACCTGAACAAGGAGTGGCACATCGCCGGAGGCCACCCCTTGACGAGCGGCACGACGACCACGGTGCACGCGACCACGACGACGCTCAAGGCGGCGGGCTAGTGTCGCGGCGCCTCAGCGTCGTGGCCTCGGCGATCCTGGTGCTCTTCCTCCTGGTCGGGATCCAGTCGGTCTACGTCCAGTTCGTCCGGGCCAAGGGCCTCAACGCGTCGCTGCTCAATCCGCGCAACATCACCGGACAGGCGCTCTACGCGCGCGGTGAGATCGTGGCCGCCGACGGGACGATCCTCGCCCAGTCGGTCCCGACCACCAACGCGTACTCGCCGTGGACCCGGGTCTACCCCCTCGGATCTCTGACCTCGGGGGTCGTGGGTTTCTCCTCGCCGACCTACGGCCCCTGGGCGCTCGAGGAGGAGTACAACGCGGACCTGACCGCGCACGCGCAGCCGCCCCAGAGCCTCGCCCAACTGTTGGCGCCCACCACCGCCGCGGACTCGGTGACCCTGACCCTCGAGCCCCAGCTCCAAGTGGTGGCGCGCCACGCCCTGGGCGGCCAGGACGGCGCGGTCGTGGTGCTGAACCCCCAGACCGGCGCGGTGCTGGCGATGTACTCCAACCCCAACTACAACCCCGCCCCGCTCGAGTCGACCAGTTACGCGGTCGCCAAGGTCCAGTGGAAGAAGATCACGACACCCAACGCGCACCATTTCGAGCCGCTGGGGTTGGTGGCGACTCAGCAGTCCTTCCCTCCCGGCTCGACCATGAAGGTCGTCACGACCTCGGCGGTCCTCATCGGCCGGCCGGACCTGCTGACCAAGGTCTACCCGGTCAAGACCACCATCCCCCTTCCCCAGTCCAACCAGACCCTGTCGAACTTTGGTCACGGCAGTTGCGGGGGAACGATCGACGAGATGCTGCCCCCGTCGTGCGACACCGGCTTCGCGTTGGTCGGCATGGATGTCGGAGGGGCGCTGCTCGCCTCGACGGCCGACGCCTACGGCTTCAACAGCGTCCCCCCGCTCGACCTGCCCGGCGTGCAGCCGAGCAGCTTCCCCTCGGCCGCGTCGCTGCGCTTCAACGTGCCCTTCGTCGCCTACTCCGCGATCGGTCAGGGCAACGTCCGCGAGACCGCCCTGCAGAACGCCCTGGTGGCGGCGGCGATCGGCAACGGCGGGGTCATGATGGCGCCGCACCTGATGGACTACATCACCGCCCCGGACGGCACGATCTTCCAACGGTGGAAGGACAAGCCCTACCTCACGCCGCTGACGCCCAGCGAGGCGGCTCACATCAGTCTCCTCATGCAGAACGTCGTGAAGTTCGGCACCGCGTCGGGCGTGGGGTTCCCGGCGAACCTCGACGTCGCGGCCAAGACCGGCACCGCCCAGATCGGCAATGCCGCCAAGCAGCTCGACGACTGGATGATCGCGTTCGCGCCGGCGAGCGATCCGACCATCGCCGTCGCGGTCGTGATGCCCTTCCAGCCGATCACGACCGAGGGCGCGACGATCGCCGGACCGATCGTGCGGTGCATGGTCGAAGGCGCCCTGGCCCTGCAGTCTGGCCATAAGGCGTACGGCACGGCGACGACCTGTCCCGGCTGACGAAGTTCTGAGAAAACGGAAGGCGTAGGCTAGGCGCGATATGGAGCCCGTGAGCGACCCGCGAGTCTTCTCCAACCGTTACCAAGCGACCCACCTGATCGCGCGGGGCGGCATGGCCCTCGTCTACCGCGCCCAGGACCTGCTGCTCAACCGGCCCGTCGCGCTCAAGGTCCTCTACCCGGAGCTCAGCGCCGACCCCAATTTCGTGGAGCGCTTCCGGCGCGAGGCCCAGGCGGCCGCCAACCTGTCGCACCCCAACATCGTGCCGGTCTTCGACTGGGGCGAGGAGGAGGGCACCTACTTCATCGTGATGGAGCTGGTGGAGGGGACCTCGCTGGCCGACGTGCTGCGCGGCTCGCGCACGTTGACGGCCTCGCGCTCGGCGCACATCGCGGCCCAGGTCGCGGCGGCGCTGGGCTACGCGCACCGCAACGGTGTCGTGCACCGCGACGTCAAGCCCGGCAACATCCTCATCACCACCGAGGGCCAGGTGAAGGTCACCGACTTCGGCATCGCCCAGGCCGTCGCGGCCGAGGACCACCTGGCCGAGGAGGGCTCGGTGATGGGCACCGCCACCTACTTCTCGCCCGAGCAGGCGGAGGGCTCGGCGCTCGACGGGCGCAGCGACGTCTACTCGCTCGGCGTGGTGCTCTACGAGATGCTGGCCGGGCGGCCGCCCTTCGTGGGCGCCACGCCCCTGGAGGTCGCCAGCCAGCACGTTCACGCGGTCGTTCCCCCGACCGCCGACTTCACCGCCGGCGTGCCTCGCGACCTCGAGGCGATCGTGATGGAGTCGCTGGCCAAGTCACCGGCCCAGCGCTACCAGAGCGCCGACGACCTGCGCGCGGACCTGATCCGCTTCACCGAGGGCCAGCCGGTGCGCGCGGCCAACCGCGACGTGGCCTTCTACGTCCCGGACGCCACCCGCGCGGTGAGCGCGGTCACGTCGCGCGACCACACCCAGGCGGTGCCCGTGATGACCGGCCCGCGCACCGACGTGCGTCGCCGGTCCAACAGCCGCAGCGGCGTCATCGCCACCGTGGTCATCCTCGTGGTGGCCGCCGCCGCCGCCGGCTACTTCCTCTTCGCGGGGACCAACGGCGCCAAGACCATGCCGGACGTGGTGGGCCAGCAGCTCGACACGGCCATCGCGACGCTGCAGGGCGATCAACTGACCGTGGCCACCAAGCAGGTCTCCTCCACCGAGCCCTTGAACAGGGTGATCTCGACGACGCCGGTCGCCGGCACGAAGATCACGAAGGGCGAGCGGGTCCAACTCTTCGTGAGCCTCGGACACACCATCGTTCCGGTCACCGTGCCGTCGGTCACGGGTCTGTCGCTCAGCGACGCCGAGAACACGCTCGGGCGCCTCGGGCTCAGCTACAAGCCCAACTTCGTGACGAGCGCGTCCACGGGCAATCCTCAGCCGGACACCGTGCTCAATCAGTCACCGAAGGCCGGGACCCAGGACCACACCGGCGACACCGTGATCCTCACCGTCCTCTCGCCGAACTCGACCTATCCGGTGCCCCGGGTCGCGGGCGACACCACGGTGCTGGCGACCCAGACGCTGGTCCAGGCGAGCCTCACCGTGAACCCGAACTCCCAGAGCGCGTGCTCCAACACGATCAAGTCGGGCCTGGTGGTGAGCACCAGTCCCGCCGCGTACACCCAGGTGAAGTCGGGCACCGAGGTCACGCTGATCACGTCGACCGGCAACTGCCCGGTCGTGATCAAGAGCGTCATCGGGCTCTCCAGCGCCGACGCCTCCAGCACGCTCACCGCACAGGGCTTCGTCGTGGGCCAGGTCACGACCTCGACCAGCCCGGCCTGCTCGACGCAGACCTCGGGACTGGTCGACTACCAGAGCCTGGGCGGCGGGACGACCCAGCCGTACGGGTCCACCGTGGACCTGACCGTCTGTCCCTAGCCCGGAGGCCCGGACGCGGGCCGGTAGCATCGAGGGCCTATGGCGAGCGGGAGCAAGCGCAAGGGGTCCAAGACCATGGGCCGCTACGTGCCGGCCGAGCACCGCGGCCGCGTCACCGCACCCAAGCCCCCCAACGCCGACCACAGCCCCCACTGGTACGGGTGGCTGCTGCTCGACCTGCTGCTCTTCGGGGTGCTCGTGATCACGCTCAACTACCTGCAGGTCCTGCCGGGCTCGGTGTCGTCGTGGTACCTCGCCGTGGGGCTGGGCTCGCTGTTCGTCGCCTTCTACCTCGCCACGCGCTACCGCTAGCTACTCGGGCGCGCGTCCCAGGTCGCGCGGCTCGCGCCCGGCGAGCAGCCACCCGCCCACGATGGCGAGCAGCGGCAGGCCCACGAAGATGGCGAGCAGGTTGACCGCGGGCACCTGGGTGAGGCTGTTCAGCAGGCCGCCGGCCTCGTTCTGGGGGGAGTTGGAGAAGAACGCGGCCGTGGCCACGTAGGCGCCGGCCGATCCCAGCACCGCGCCCAGCAGCGCCAGGGCGCCCCCGGTCGCCGCGGTGATCGCGCGACGGGTGCGCGCGCTGGCCCCGGCCGCGGCGAGCGTGCGCCGGTCCCCGGCGGTCTCGGCCCGGATGAGCCCGATCGACATCGCCAGCACGAACAGCGCGATCACCAGCGCCGCCCCGGTCGCGTAGTTGGTCACCTCGGCCGAGGTCGGAAGGCTGCTCTTGGACTCGATCGACATGCCCGCCGCGCCGGCCGTCTGGCGGGCCGCGGAGATCTGGGCAGTGGTGAGCGGCTGGGGAGTGGAGATCAACCACGCGGCGAGGGACTCGGACGTGGTCAGGTGCAGCGCCGTGACGGCGCGCTCGGTGATCACCGTGTTGGGGGCCGACGTCCCTAAGGGCAGGGCGCTGACCGTCTCCATGACCGGATCGTTGAGGCAGTCGCTGGGCCGACAGACCGGCTGACGTGGGCCCGGCTTGGCGCCGAAGAAGTTTCCCCACACCAGCTGCATCTCGGTCGTCCCGGCCAAGCCCGGGCGCATGGTCAAGACGTCGGCCCTCGGGTTGAGGCTCGCCGCGTCGATGTGAAAGGCGCTCAGCAGCGCCGGCGTGGCCACGTAGAGGGGCCCGGAGTACTGGCGCCCGGGCGCGTTGCGGTTGAGCGTGGCGCTGGTCTGATAGAGCGCCACGTCACCGGTGGCGTGCAGGGACTTCGCGATGCCGTGGTCGACCGTGGTAGCCGTCGCCAGCGAGGGCGAGGGCAACGGACCGCCGCCGCCTTGGTTCTGGGAGTAGAGGACGAGCTGGTTGGACGTCATGTTCGGGCCTACGTAGTCGAGCACGTTCGCGTAGCGCGCCGTGGTGGCGATCATGACCACCATCGCGGTCAGCACCCCGATGCTGATCGCGGCCAGGGTCGAGGCCGAGCGGGCCCGGTAGCGCATCAGGTCGCGCGTCGCCAGTCGCACCGACAGGGGAGCCCGGCGGATCCCGGCGAGCGACGCCACGAACGTGGGCGCGAGCAGCACGACGCCCACCGCGAGGGCGACGAAGCCCAGCAGGAGCGGCAGCGTGCTCCCGTTGGAGCGCGCCGCGTCGCCCAAGAGCAGGAACGACACGATCATGACCACGATCCCGGGCAGGGCGGTGCGGGTGACGCTCTTGGGCGCCGCCGGCCGTCCGGCCAGCGCGGTGACCACCGGCACGCGCGCGACGGTGCGCCCCGGGCGTCCCGACGCCAGGACCGGCGTGAGGAGCGCGAGCACCAGGGCCGCGGCCACCGAGAGCCAGGGCAGCTGCCACAGGCCGATGACGTGGTGCTGGGTCGATTCGAGGTCGGGTCGATACAGGAGCCACACGACGAGTCCGAGGACGGTGCCGGCGACGACGCTCGTCACCCCGACCAGCAGGCCGTTGGTGCGCACGACTGATCGGACGTTGCGGTCCGTCGCGCCGAGGGCGCGGATCATGCCCAGTGAGCGCAGTCGGCGTTGGGCGATCACGGTGAAGCCGGCGATCGAGATCAGGCCGATGAGGATCAGACCAAGGGCGTCGGCCAGGATCACCAACGTGGCCGGGCTCGAGATGCCCTCTTGTGCGGGCGGCGGTTGCGCGACGAAGTGGCTCAGCTGACCGAGGCCCCTCGGGTTGGAACGGTCGAAGAGGATCGAGACCTGCGTGGGACTGGTCACCTGGCCCGGGGCGACGAGCGCGAAGGCGTCGAGGAGGGACTGGGGGTTCTCCACGATCCCGACCACCTCGCGCGTCGTCGCCCCCAGCCGCCACGTGGAGCCCACGTGGAGATCGAGCGCGGATGCCACGGTGCTCGTGACGGCGACCTGGCGGCCGCCGACCGGGTAGTGGCCGCTGACCAGGCTGAGCAGCGGCCCGCCGTAGGCGCCGTGGGGGTTCATCGCCCGCAGGTCGTACGTGTTGACCGAGCCGGGGTAGTGCAGCGCCTGGTTCTCGATGACCTGGACTGGCCCGACCGCGCGCGACACGCGCGTCAGCGTCGACGACAGGTCCTGCGTCGTGGGCAGCGTCAGCATGTACTTGGCCGTCCCGAACCCGAAGTCGGCGGGCGGCGGGATGTTGGTCGCCGCGGCCGCGCCGACCAGCGACGTCCCGACGGCGAGCGTCAGCAGCCCGATGATCAGCAACTGCTGGCGCCATTCGCGCCGGAACAGCCGCCACGTCCAGTGGCGCACCGCGCGTCGCGCGGCGCGACCCGGAGCGCGTGGCGCCCCCATCAGGCGAGCGCGCCCGCGGGGGTGGCCGCGGCGTCGGTGATGCGTCCGTCGAGCAGGTGGACCACGCGGTCGGCCATCGCCGCCAGGTGAGCGTCGTGGGTGACCACCACGGCCGCGACGCCGCGGTGGCACGCGTCACGGATCATGGCCATCACCGCTTCGGCGTTGGCCAGGTCCAGGGCCCCCGACGGCTCGTCGGCGAGCAGCAGGTGGCGTCCGCCGACGATCGCCCGGGCGATGGCCACGCGCTGGCGCTCGCCGCCCGACAGCTGGTCGGGGAAGTGCGCGCCGCGGCCTTCGAGACCCATGAGGGCGAGCGAGGCGCCCGCCTCTTGCTGGGCGGGGCCCGCGCTGACGCCATCGAGCTCGAGGGGCAGCGAGATGTTCTCGAGGGCGGTCAAGCCCGCGAGCAGGTTGAAGTCCTGGAACACGTAGCCGATCGTGCGCCGGCGCAGCCGGGCGGTGTCGTTGCGCGACAGGGTCGAGGCCTCCGCGCCGTCGATCCAGACCTCGCCGGTGGACGGTCGCTCGAGGGTCCCGGCGATCGTCAGCAGCGTCGACTTGCCCGATCCGCTCGGTCCCATGACCGCGACCATCTCGCCGCGCGACACCGCGAAGTCGATGTCGGTGAGCGCGTGGACCTCGGATTCGCCGGTGCCGTAGGTGCGGCTCAGGTGGCGCAACTCGAGGACTGGTGTCGTGGAGGGGGTGGGGGTGGTGGCCATGGGGCCAACGTAACGACGGACCTGGTCGAGGGCCATTGGGGACATCCCCGACGCGACCCCCAGGCGTCAGGGTTTTCCCCGAGCGTTCAGCCCAGGCGTTCGATCACGGTGGCGTTGGCCAGGCCACCGCCCTCGCACATCGTGAGCAGGCCGTAGCGACCCCCGGTGCGCTCGAGCTCGTTGAGCAGGGTGGACATGAGCTTCGCGCCGGAGGCGCCGAGCGGGTGCCCCAGCGCGATGGCGCCGCCGTTGACGTTGACCGTGGACAGGTCGGCGTGGTGCTCCTTCTGCCAGGCGAGCACCACCGACGCGAAGGCCTCGTTGATCTCGACGAGGTCGATGTCGTCGAGGGTCAGCGCGGCGCGCTCGAGCACCTTGGTCGTCGCCGGGATCGGCCCGGTGAGCATCGTGACCGGATCCACCCCGGCCAGCGCGAAGGCGTGGAACCTCGCCCGCGGCCGGTAGCCGAGCTCGCGGGCCCGCTCCTCGCTCATGACGAGCACCGCGGACGCGCCGTCGGTGATCTGGCTGGAGTTGCCCGCGGTGACCTTGCCGTCCTCCTTGAAGGCGGGCTTGAGCTTGGCCAGCGCCCCGAGGGTCGAGTCGGGTCGGATGCCCTCGTCGGCCGTCATCATCTGGCCGGTCGGCCCGCCCTCGTCGTCGCGCACCTCGATCGGGACCAGCTCGCGGTCGAAGCGCCGCTCGGCGGTGGCGCGTGCGGCGCGGCAGTGGCTCTCGACGGAGAAGGCATCGAGGTCCTCGCGGCTGATCCCCCACCGGTCAGCGATCATCTCGGCGCCGAGGCCCTGGTTCTTGAGTCCACCGACGGGCTCGTAGCGTTCGCGCACCCTCGGCCCGAACGGGTGCCCGGCGTTGTGGCCCATCGAGCTGCCCATCGGGACGCGGGTCATCGCCTCCACGCCGGCGGCGACCACGACGTCGTAGGCACCGGCCATGACGCCCTGGGCCGCGAAGTGCAGGGCCTGCTGGGAGGATCCGCACTGGCGGTCGACGGTGGTCGAGGGCACCGACTCGGGCCAGCCGGCCGCCAGCACCATGTTGCGCCCGACGTTGAACGCCTGCTCGCCGACCTGGCTCACGCAGCCGACGATGACGTCCTCGACCAGTCCGGGGTCGAGGTCGTTGCGCGTGGCGAGCGCGCCCAGGGCCTGCGCGCCGAGGTCCACGGCGTGCCAGCCGCGGAGCATCCCGTTGCGCTTGCCGCCGGGGGTGCGCACGGCGTCCACGATGACTGCGTCTCTCATCACGATCCCTTCGCCGGGTGATGTCGGGCAAATCCTACGCGCGGCCCCGCGGTAGGGTCACGGTCGTGACGCGCCGCGACATGGACCGGTGGCTCGGTGACGGCGGCATGCCGATCATCGCGGCGGTGGGGGCATCGCTGAGCTCCTACGGCGTGGACGGCGAGGACCTCGGATGGGTCGAGGGCGCCTTCGAGCCCGCGGCGTTGGCCGCCAATCCCCACGGCACGGTCCAGGCGGGTGTGCACGCGGTGCTGCTGGACGCGGCGATGAACTTCGCGATCAACGCCGCGCTGACCGGGCGCGACCGCACCGCGGCCACGATCGAGCTGTCCACCGAGCTGCTGCGCCCGGCCTCGACCGGGACGCGGTACCGCCTGCGCGGCGAGGTCGTGGCCCTGGCGCGCCAGGTGGCCCACGCCGAGGCCAGCGTGACCGACGAGGCGGGCGAGCTGATCAGCCGGGCCTCGGGCACTTTCCTGGTGCACCGCGAGGCGGCCGACTAGATGTGGTCGGCGGGTATCTGGCCGAGGCGCCCGGCCTCGTAGTCCTCGTAGGCCTGCTGGAGCTCCGCGCGGGTGTTCATCACGAAGGGCCCGTACGCGGCGACCGGTTCGCGGATCGGCTCGCCGCCGAGCACGAGCACCTCGAAGGCGTGCGTGCGCGAGTCCTGGGTCTCGTTGGCGGCCAGAACCAGGAAGTCGCCGTCGGCGTGCACGGCCATCTGACCCGTGGTCAACGGGGCCGACTCGAGGCCGACCGTGCCCTGACCGGCGAGCGCGTAGGTCAGCGCGTTGTAGGAGCGGTTCCACGGCAGCGCCAGTCGGGCGCCGGGCAGCAGCGAGACGTGCACGAGCGAGATCGGCGTGTGCGTGGCACCGGGTCCCGGCGTGTCGCCGAGGGCGCCGGCGATCACGCGGATCACGGCGTCGCCGTTCTCGTTGGTGAGCAACGCCACCCGTTGGGCCTCGATGTCCTGGTAGCGCGGGTGGGTCATCTTGAGCCGCGCGGGCAGGTTGACCCAGAGCTGGATCCCGTGGAACAGTCCCCCCGAGTCGATGAGGGCGTCGGGCGGGCGCTCGATGTGCAAGATCCCCGACCCCGCGGTCATCCACTGGGTGGCGCCGTTTTGGATGACGCCACCACCACCGATGGAGTCCTGGTGCAGGAACGTCCCCTCCATCATGTAGGTGACGGTCTCGAAGCCCCGGTGCGGGTGCCACGGCGTTCCCTTCGGTTCGCCCGGCCCGTAGTCGACCTCGCCCATCTGGTCCATGTGGACGAACGGGTCGAGGTCGGCGAGGTCCACGCCCGCGAACGCGCGACGCACGGGGAAACCCTCGCCCTCGAGGCCCCGCGGCGCGGTCGTGACCGACGTCACGCGTCGGGCGTGGTCGGTGTCGAGCGGGGCGACGACTTTGGGCAGTTCCAGCGGGTTGTCAACGGTGACGGCGGGCATGGCGCAGATGGTACCGGGGCTCAGGTGCGCCGTGACCGGGCGACGCGCTGCGCGCGCGGGGCCACGACCGCGACGATGGCCCCGGTGAGCACGAGGGCGACCTTGCCCGCGCCGAGGTTGAGACCGCCCACGTCCTTGGCCTTGCCGAGGTAGTCGGCGATCGAGGCGCCCACCGGGCGGGTGAGCACGTAGGCGGCCCAGAAGCAGGCGACCGCGTTGAGGCGCCAGAGCGAGAAGGCCAGCGCCGGCACCAGGATCGCGCCCACGAAGAGGGCGAAGGATCGCAGGTAACCCAGTCCCAGGGTGTAGGCGGTCAGGTCGCCCACGGCCGTGCCGAGCGCGAACGTCGTCACGACCGCGGCCCAGTAGAACAGCTCGCGGCGCGCGGTGACCACCGAGTGGATCGAGAGCGTCCCCTCCGTGCGGTACCAACTTACGAAGACGGCGGCCAGGATCAACGCGAAGGACCCCGCCGACACGACGTAGGGGACGTGGAACGCCACGTGCGCGACGTCGGCGCACATCGTGCCGAACACCCCCACCAGGACGACCGCCGCCCAGTAGGCGCCCACCAGGTAGCGCGGGGCGTAGAGCTGGTTGGCCAGCACCACCACGAACACCACCGCCACGGACAGGACGGCGAGCTCGGGATTGAAGCGGTGCACGAGATAGTCCGAGGTGGACTCGCCCATCGCCGTCGAGAGCAGCTTGGCCGTCCAGAACGTGGCGTCGACGTCGGGCACCTTGCTCGCGCGGAACCGTCGCGTGGTCCAGCGTGGTCCCATCAGCCCTCGGTGGCGGCCTCGAGGAAGGTCGCCGGATCCACCGTGATGAACAGCGCCGTCGCCTCCGCGACGAGGACGTCGCCCGAGGTCACCGTGGCGCGCAGGCGCAGCTTGCGGCCGCGGCGCTCGTCGATCCAGGCCCGTGCGACGACCGGCTCGTCGATCGGGGTCGGCGCGGTGAAGACTAGGTCCAGCGTGGCGGTGAAGGCCAGCACGCCCTGCATCCCCATGACCAGGCCCATCGTCTCGTCGATGAGCGCCGCCACGGCCCCGCCGTGCGAGCGCCCGGGCGCGCCCTCGAAGGCCGACCCGAGCGTCACCTGCATCACGGCGGCGTCGCCGTCGCGCCACAGCTCGGCGCCCAGGCCCATGGGGTTGGCCAGTCCCGAGACCATGGAGTCGGCGAAGATGTGGTGCTGGACGTCGCGACCCTCACCCACCGTGGGCGTCGTGAACGCCTCGACGGACGCGCGCGGCACGCGGCGCTCGCGCAGCGGGGCCGACGCGGCGATGAGCAGGAGGTCGTCGACCGCCGCCCGCATCGTCGCCAGCTGCTCGTCGGAGAGATCGCGCGACACGAACTCGTGGCCCAGCGCGCGAAGCCGCGTGGCCACCTCGACGCGGCGCGCGACGTCCATCACGCCCCGGCGCGGTGTCGGTGCCCGGCGGCTCGAGCCCGATCGGGTCGGCCCAGCGGTTCGCGCGTCGCGCCGTCGCCCTGTTCGAGCGCGACGGCGACGTCCTCGGTGCTCACCATCATCAGATCGACGCTCCCGTGACCCGACGAGGAGGAAGAACGGCGGCTCGCTCTCTCCTGGCCGGTCATCGCGGGGCGGTCGATAGCCACGGGAGTCCTCGTTTCAACGTCCCGACGCTAACGCACCAGCACGCGCGGCCGGTTGGACGACGGCGTGTGTAAGTGTTGTGGCTGGGCGGACAGGTCGAGGCTAAAGGGAAGGATGTCGATATGAGAGCAGTGAAGTCGTTGACCGCCGCCGCCGCCGTCATCGGTGGTGTGGTCCTCGGGGGTGTCGGGACGGTCGCGTCAGCGACCACCGTTCCATCGTGCCGGCCCGCGCAGATCACCGTGACGCGCGGCCACTCGCAGGGAACCGCCGGCACCATCTACTACCCGATCATCTTCACGAACACCGGGGGCACGTGCTCGATCTGGGGCGTGCCCCACATCCAGCCGGTCGCGGGCGCGACGCACGCGCCGGTCGGGCCGGCGGCGGGGAACGCCTCCATGGGTGAGATGCCCGCAATCCACCACCTCACGACGGGCAAGTCGGTGAGCGTGGGCTACGCGGTCACCGAGTCCGGCAACTACACGCCCGCCCAGTGCAAGGCGAAGAACGCGTCCGGGGTGTTGGTGTCCCTGTCACCGTTCGTGAAGAGCACCTACGTCAAGATGTCCATCTCGGTGTGCACGCTCAAGGTGAGCACCAGGAGCCGGCTGCTGTCGCCGGGCAAGCTCGGCTGACGAGGGTTCACGACGGCGTGATCGTGGCGCGCTGCCACGTCGCGCCGCCGGTGGCGGTCGTCTCGAGGTAGGTCACGGAACTCACGGCGCACACGGCGAGACCGTGATCGAGGTCGACGAAGGTCAGCGCGAGCAGGTTGGGACAGCCGAGTGAGCCGACGGTCGTGATCGTGTGCGCGGAGTTGGTGATGCGAACCAGCACGTTGGACGGCTCGCCGCGCGTCAGGAACGCGAGCGACGGCGAGACCGGGTCGAAGTAACTGCCCGCCGTTCCCGCCACGCGCAGCGAGAGGTAGGTCCACGATCGTCCGTCGCTGCCCGAGAACCAGAATCCCTCCATCATCCCGGTCGGACACTGGGCCCACAGCGTCGTCGGCGACGTCGCGGTCAGGCCGCAGCCGGCCACGCTGAGCAGCTCGGGCGACGCCGTGAGCTTGAAGGTCCGGCCCGAGTCGCGCGACTGGGCCACGTACGCGCGCGACCCCGTCTCGGTGACCCAGACGTCGAGGCCCAGCGCCGCGAGGGGCCCGAAGAAGCTCCCTTCGGCGCTGGTCCGACTCTGGGGGATGGGCGTGCTCGTCCAGTGGACCGCCGAAAGGTTCGAGCGCGCGACACGGAAGTTCTGGCAGTAGGGGACAGTGACCGCGCAGTTGGCGACCTCCAGGTAGAGAGCTGACGGTGTCGCGGCGACCGACTCGATGACGCCGGACACCGTGACGTCGCGTCGGTGCCACGTGCGAGCGCCATCGAAGGTCGCGTAGAGCGTGGTGGCCCTGCTCGACCCCATGACGGCGAAGCCGATCCGCGCGTTGGCGAACACCAGGTGTTCGAGGGTTCCGGTGAGACTGCCCGACGAGGACGTCACGGGCGGCAGGGCGACCTGCGCGAAGCCGGTGGCCGTGACGGACGTGCGATACAGGCCCAGGCACAAGGGCCGCGAGCACGTGGGCGACCCCACGACGAAGATCGTGGAGCTGTTGGGGACTCGAGCCACCAAGAGCGGTGAGATCGGATCGCTCGACGCCCGCGCCGTGGACGGGGGCGTCGTCGTGAGCCAGCCAACCACGAGGATCGTCGCCACGCCGAGGGCCCGTGCCGACACCGCGGGTCGCACGAGGCGGGAGCGCCCGCCACCGACTCGCCTTCGCGCCTCTGAACGGGGACATCGCGGCATCGAGGCCGTCCTCGAGATCCTCAGGAGTTGGATAGGCCGGGACTCATCCGTTGGCGGCCTGCGCGGCGGCCAGGAAGGCGTTGTAGCTGACCACGCTGCTCGCCGCCGGCACGACAACGGACACGGGCGCGCCATAGTTGACGAAGTCCATGACCACGGATCCCGAGGTCGTGACGCCGCCCGTCGCGAGGTCGAGCGAGACCAACTCACGTCGGAGCAGGTTGTCCGCACCAAACCACACCGACACCACCGGAGGGGTCATCTCAGAGGACGCCTTGAGGATCGCTTGCTTCTCAACCGAGCCCAGGCTGCCCGAGGCCAACAGGCGCTTGGATGCGTTGAGCATCGCCTGGCGGGTGATGACGACCTTGTAGCCGTTGACGGCCTCGCCGCTGATCGTTGACGCACCAAGTGCCGTGACGACATTGCCCTGCTGGGCGAGCATCTGGAGCTGCGTCAGCGGATTCGATGCACCCAGGCCCGCGCTCTGCCCGGCGGGAACACTGAATGGCAGCTGAACCCACTGCTTGCCCGGGAACAACGTCGAGACTGAATTCTTCCCGCCCAGGGTGATCGAGAAATAGATCGCCGGGTTGGCGAAGAGCTCCTGCTCCTGGAACGTCTGGCCCTCAACGGTCGTCGACAGATTCATGTCCACCAGGCCCGACGACAGGTCGGCCACGCCGCTTCCACCGATGCCGATGCTCTGACTGCCGACCGAAAGGGAACCGCTGATCACCAGATCCGCGGTGTGCTGCGACAGGGTGTCCTTGGCGCCAGTCGCGACGAACGCGGCGGCGTCCTTCGAGCCCGGTCCGCTCAAGCCGATCACCGCTCCGGTGATCACGGCAACGACCACCACCGCGCTCGCCGTGGCCACGACGACTCGACGTCGCCGATCTGGTCGTCGCTCCGCGCTGACGGCACTCGGGTTGGCGAGGTCCATCGCCTGGGCGGCCGACTGCCACCACTCCGTCCCCGAGTCCTCGGGCGCGTTCGATTCAGGTCCATCCGCGTCTTCCACGACACCCCCTGTCACGTGTCTGAGGTACGGCGATCAACCCCGACGAATCGGAATGTAGCACCGCGCATCGCCGGGCCATCTCCGGCGACTTCCCGAACCGCCAGATCTCTGCGGCAACGACAGTGGTGACGTGGTCACGAGTTGCTCGCTTTCGCGGTCGTCGCGTCGTGGCGACCGCTCTCAGGGCGCGAGCATGACGTCGAGCTTGGAGAACGCCTCGGACCAGCCCCCCTCACTGGGTGACACGTAGTTATCTGGGAGCCACTGGCGAACCTCGAGGCGTGTCCGGCGGTCGCCCTCGTCGTAGAACTCGACTCGCATTCTCGTCTCGAACGGCTCGAAGCCCCCCGGTAGCTCGCCGGTGATGCGCATGATGCCATCGAGCAGTTCGCCGTCGTTGACGTCCGTGAGATCGATGCGGCCGTGGGTCCACACACCGGGTTCGTCCGGAAAGACCTCCGTCCACCGCAGGTAGCCGCCGGGGCGCACGTCGAACTCGACCTCGTCCAGTGAGTTGCCGATCGGGCCCCACCACGCCGCGAAGTATTCCGGGACTGTGAACGCTTGGTACACGCGCGTGCGCGGCGCGTTGACGATGCGCGTGAGCGCGAGCTGTGGGGTTGTCGTGGTCATGGCCTACCTCACTGTTCGGGGTTCCTGGTCCGGGACGGCCTCGACTGCGCTCAGCGGCGTCGGAGGTTCTGGGGTCAGCCGAACGAGGTGGCCGTCGAGCCGGTCGAATCTCTCGGCCCAGAGTCGCTCGTGCCACGAGAGCCACGTGGCCGCACTGGCGAGCGCCTCCGGGGAGAGTCGCGCGCTTCGCCACCTGCCATGTTGGCTGCGCGTGATGATCGACGCGCGCTCGAGCACCTTGAGGTGCCGGGAGATCGCGGGGAGGCTGATGGAGAACGGTGCTGCGAGCTCGGTCACCGTCGCCTCGCCGACGGTGAGGTGCTCGATGATGCCCCGGCGGGTGGCGTCGGCGAGCGCACCGAAAAGCAGGTCGAGGCCGTCGCTCGTCTGCTCCGGCATGACATTTAACATAATCGTTAACTATAGCGACTTCTCAGTCGTGGGCAGTCCTTGACGCGATGATCCGGTGCGCGGACCGCCCCGGGGTGGCCATCACCGTGCCCGCGGCGGCGTCCGCCACTCGAGCTCGGGTGCGCGTAGCCCGGAGCGTGTCGTGCCGAAACGCTTGCAATCTTGATGATCGGCTCCGGCCAACAGCCCGATCCGGGGCCGCTGCCTCTTGACGTATGCCGCTATCGGAATATGATAGTCACATGGCACGAGCCGCCACCACGTCCGACGTCTTCAACGCGATCGCCGAGACTCATCGCCGCGAGATCCTCGACGCGCTGCGGGAGGGAGAAAAGCCGGTCGGGGCGATCGTCGACGAGCTATCGATCTCCCAGCCGCAGGTGTCGAAACATCTGCGCGTCCTCAGCGACGTCGGCCTCGTCAAGTGCCGGGCGGAGGGGCGTCGACGGCTGTACCGCCTGGAGCCCACGCGCCTCGGTCCCATGCGCGAGTGGTTGGCCAAGTACGAGCAGGCGTTGCATGACCGGCTGGATCGGACGGATGACTACCTCAAGGGGCTTCAACGAGAAGGAGAGTTGAGATGACCCGCAATCGGCATGGATCGGCGGTCTATGAGTTTCCCAACGATCTCGAGATCGTCACGACCCGAAAGTTCGACGCTCCGATAGCACTCGTCTTCGACGTGTTCACGAAGCCGGAGCACGTGAGGATGACGTTCGCCCCATTCGGGGAGGAGGTGACGGTGTGCTCGATCGACCTGCGCGTTGGTGGGAACTACCACTACGTGTTCGTGACCGACGACGGAACCGAGTGCTCGTTTCGCGGAACCTACTTGGAGATCGAACCTCCGACCCGAACCGTCCAGACATGGCTGTTCGAGGGCTGGCCGGACGCGGAGGCCGTCGAGACGATGGACCTGCTCGAGGCTGGCGGAGTCACGACGCTGACGTACAGGTTGGCGTTCCGCGACAAGGCTGGCCGCGACCACATGACCAAGTTCGACGGCCACGAGGCGAGCTTCGACAACGTGGAGGATTACTTGAGTTCACTGCTCGAGGGAGGCGGATCGGCCTCGGGATAGTCGGGGCTCGAGCCGGAGTTCACGACCTGGAACACGCGGGGGGCCATCGGAGGACCCTCGAAGTCGTCCCATGAGATCGTCGCGCCACGAAGCCCGTCCGACGTCCGTGGCGCTCTCCGCGAGCAGCTCCGCGGCCCAGAGACGCAGCGTGGAGTAGACCACGCCAGCGCCCGCGGCGTTCCACCGAAGCGGTGAGGCCCGTCTGTCGTGATGCGTCGACGGGCGGCGGTTGCCCGGAGTGGCCTCTGAACTCAACGCGAGCCACGACACGGATTCCCACCAACGGTCGTGAATCATTCGTGGGCGCTCCTCGTGGTGGGGCGTTCGGATGGATGGAAGGCCCTGCAATTCAAAGGCGTCTGGAGCCGAAGAAGGACGAAAACTCACATCCATCACCAAGTTAAATGAAAGTGCTCACCAACAAGTGGACGTGGCGTCACCGGGCACTTCGACGTGGCGATCCACTGTCAGTTTAGGTTGACACACCAAGGATGTCAGTCTATACTGACAGACATGGATATCGAAAGACTCGGAGTGAATCTCTCGTCGGATGACCCGGCGATCGGGCTTCGCGCCTCGTTGGCGCTGCGTCGCCTGGCTGAGAGGGTCGAAGCGAGCCAGGTCGCGGCGGCCCGGGACAAAGGCTGGTCGTGGCAGCAGATCGGAGACGCTTTGGGCGTCACCCGCCAATCCGCGCACACCAAATACTGCAAGGAGTCATCGTGACCACCGAGCCCATTGCGCCAGGGTCGCTTCACGTCTGGGCCATCTATCTGCAGGCCAGCGAGGAGGCTCGTCGCCGGGGTGATCGCCGAGTTGGCACCGATCACATCTTGCTCGCCTTGTTCGAGGATCCCTCGATCGAAGTCGTACTGGGCGTGAGCCTGCAGCAAGCTCGCCAGGCTCTCGATTCGCTCGATCACGAAGCCCTGGCCGCCCTGGGCCTGGGATCTGGCGCCGATGCTGCGCCGCTGGCGATGCGCGCCGTGCCGAAGAAGCCGAGGCTGAGAGACGTCGCGCAAAAGGATCGCCTTCGCATGGCGCCCGCGGCAAAGAAAGTACTTGAGGAGGCGTCGAAGCCCAACCGTCGGAGGCTCTATTTCACGGCCCAGCAGGTGCTGACCCTGATCCTCGCCCTCCAACCACCCGATCCCGCGGCGGCGCTACTGAGCGCCCTCGGCGTGAACACGGCCGAGGTTCGGCGCCGATTGGATGCGGTGACGCCCGACAGTTGAGTCCCCGGGGGGTCAGTCGCTGGGGTTCCATTTGTCCAACCGTTCATCCCAACGGTTCGAACCTCTCTAACCGCATCCCTCGTGGTGGGGCTAGTAAGAATCGAACTTACGACCTCGTCATTATCAGTGACGCGCTCTAACCGACTGAGCTATAGCCCCGCAGGGGTACCAATCTACACCAGCCATTCTGAACGCCTACTTGCTTGGCGGCCCGATGATCTTGGGCGACATCGACTGACTCGCCGTGGCGAGCAGGGTCCCGTCGCGACTCCAGAGGAATCCCGTTCCTTGCGCGAAGCCCCCGGCGAAGGCGTGCATGTGGATCTCGACGAGCACCCATTCAGTCGGCACGAGCGTCGCAACGCGAATGGTGTTGTCAAGGCTTCGGCCCATCATGCGCCGTCCCAAGGGTTGGATGGTCCCGCCGGCCACGAGGTCGCCGAAGATCGCCAGCGTCGCCGCCGACGTCGTCAAATGATCCGAGAGGCGCACCCACAACGCGGAAACGGGAGAGCCTGGCGAACCGTCGAGCTCGTCGACGGGTCGGCCTCTCGCGATGCGCGTCTCGAGGTGATCGAAAATCGACTCGTCGACGCGATGGGGCATGATGCGCGGTGGGGACGCCTCGGGAGCGGGCACGTCGGGCATGGTCGACCACGGCGTCGGGGCGTTCAGTTCCCCGGTGCCGAGAGCCGCGTTCACCGTGAGGACCTCGCGCTCACCCACGAACGCGACAGCGCGAGCTTGGGTCACCCGCCTACCAACCACCGCGAGGTTCACTCTGATCTCAACCTCGGTGCCGAGGGGAGCGAAGGACAAATAGTGCGCGGCGGCGTAGATGGTGGGCCGAGCGCTCGCGGCTTCGAGGGCCACCACGGCTGAGGCGAGTCCGCAGCCGCCGAAAAGGAACTGACCGGGGGTCATGATCCGTTCGGTCACGCGAAGTCGCCAGGTGTCGTCGCTCGTTTGGCGAATACCGAGGAACTCGGTGGCGTCCACGACGCCCGAGGCTATCGGAAGGCGAAGCTCGAACGCAGCGATGGCGGGGTGACGAATGACCGGTTCCGGCAGACTTAACGGGTGATCGACCCTCGCTTCGTCTACCTCGCCGTGCTTCTGGCGGCGATCGGCGGATACAGCTACGTGCGCGACACGCTGCGCGGTGTGGCGAAGCCCAATCGGGTGACGTGGTCGCTCTGGGGACTCGAGGGAGTGCTCGGCTTTGGCGTCGAGCTGCAGCAGGGCATCGGCATCGCCTCGCTCATGACACTGATGCTCGGCCTCGTGCCCTGCGCGGTCGTGCTCGCCTCTTTCAAGAGCCCGGACGGCGTGTGGAAGATTGGCGCCTTCGACGTCGTCTGCGGAACGATCTCAATCGCCGGATTGTGCTGCTGGGGCTTCATCAACCGGCCCACGATTGCGCTCGGCGCGTTCGTGGCCGCCGACATGGTGGCCGCGCTGCCGACGCTGCGCAAGTCCTGGCTCGCGCCATCGACCGAGTCGTCCCGAGTCTTCGTGATGGGCTGTGGCAACTGCGTGATCACGCTCTTGACGCTCAAGCTCTTCACGACGGCTGGGGCTCTCTACCCGCTCTGCGTGGCGGTAGGGGACTTCGTGATGGCGACGCTAATCATCTCTCGCGCGGGCCCGCGCCTGCGCGGCGAAGCGCTGGTGATTCCCCGGACGAGCTCCTAAGGAGCCCAAGAAGCAGAACTCTTTACGTCGCGCGCGTGGCGCGTTACCGTGGCGCCGTGATGAAGCTGCTGCCGTTCCACTGGCATCCGTTCGTCCTCATCGTGATCCTCGCGATGGGGATCGCCCACCACTTCTTCGTCGCGTCGCTACGCCAACGCCGCCTCGCCCGCTACGCCCTGCTCGCCCTGCTGCTGGTCACGATCTGGCCGGTCGGGGACCTGGCCGCGTCCGTCTCGCTCAGCGTTGCGACCGCCCAGCGCCTGGTGATCATGTTGTTGGTGGCACCGCTGCTCCTGCTGAGCCTGCCCGCCGAGCTCTTGGGACGCCTCACCCGGCCGGCGCCGGTGGACTTCATCGTGCGCTACCTCGCCGAGCCGGGGCTCGCCCTGGCCATCGTGACGATCGCTGGCACTGCGACCCTGCTCCCGCCGGTCGTCGACTGGGGAGCCCGCTCGACTTTCGGGCGGGATCTGACGCTCCTTGTGGTCGTGGCGTGCGGGCTCTTGTTGTGGATCCCCGGGCTCGCCGTGATGCCGGGCACGCACCGGCTCTCCGCGGTCGGGCGCGCTGGCTATATCTTCGTTTCCTCGCTCGTGGTGACGAGCCTGTCGTTGGTGTGGATCTTCGCCCGCCATCCGCTCTACCCGGCGCTTGTCCACCAGCACGCGCTGCTCGACGTGACGCCGCTTTTCGACCAGCAGCTGGCGGGTTTCGTCGCCAAGTTTGGCGCCTACGTGCCGATGTGGTGGGTCGCCTTGTTGTCTTCGCCCACGCCGATGACAAGGACACGCGAATCGAGGAGACGCCCCTGCACTGGGCCGACGTCGAGCGCGAGCTGCTGCGCATCGATCGCCAGCGTGCGAAGGCCCTGCGCCACCAACGGCCGGCCTAGACCCACTGGTACCATGAGGTCCCCGGGGACGTAGCTCAGTTGGTAGAGCGCGGGCTTTGCAAGTCCGAGGTCGTGGGTTCGATCCCCATCGTCTCCACGAGCCGCTACGGCGAGAGGCTACGGCGAGAGGCTACGGTAGTGTTCGCGCCAGATGATCCGGTAGATCCGGGTCTTACGCGGGATCGTGCGAACCCCCGGGATGAAGGGCACCAGGATCAGCCCGATGGTGAGCAGCATCATGATGCCCCAGACCTCGATGT
>JGI12269J14319_10001310_pt1 | contig 24923 bp, 21 predicted proteins | sample PeaSoiSIISIP2007_FD_14319 | JGI IMG/M metagenome (IMG submission 14319)
CAGCCCGTGCAGACCTACACCTGGCTGGCCCAATGTTTCATCGATAAAGGAGTGCCTGAAGCCGCCATCCGCTGGTATGAAAAGGCGCTTAGCATCCCCGGACTCGATGAGGACGCGCGCATTGCCATTAACTATGAGCTGGGTTCGGCGTGCGAAACTGCCATGGACAAGCCGGCGGCACTGCGCTATTTCACGGGCGTGTACGGCACAAATATCGATTATCGCGACGTGGCCGAGCGCATTCAGGCTCTGAAGTCGTAGAATGCACCCAGTGGGTTCGAAACTTGCGCTGGGGATCCGACCCGATCCCGGGCCCGCCCCACGGCCTTACTAACGACGACGCGTGCAATGATTTCCGATCCCAAGCTACCCCTTGCCAGCGACTCCACCAGTGTCGGGGAACTCAGATCCCCGGCCAAAACAGCGGTTCCACTGGGTCGAGTTACCGTTTCCAGGCCCTCGCCTTCGGTCGCGCGTCTGTGGCTCCGCCGCATCGGAGTGCTTCTGTTCGTATTCTTGTGCGCGACGCTTGGGGTGATGCTGATGATTCTACCCTGGCGTCCCGAGTGGTCCGACAACCCTCTACTCTTCTCTTATCCCACGTTTCGCGCTGTAGTCGCTAGCGGCTTTGTGCGCGGCGTCGCGACCGGCTTGGGCGTGCTCAATGTGTGGATCGGATTTTGGGAAGCAATTCAATATCAGGAAGAGGAATGAATTATTGAGTCATTGAGTCATTGAATCATTAACCCAATGACCCAATATCAAATGATTAAATGACTCAATGCCACAATGATTCAATGTCTCAATGATTCAATTTATGACCGATCACAGACTCAAGCCCGCTCCGCTGGCGTATCGAAACGAACCATTTCTCAACAGTCCCGACGGCAGAATTCTGCGGCTGTTGTCCGAGTATAGCGAGCCCCTCTCGCGCTTCCGCCGCGAGCAGATCCAGGACACGGTTGTCTTCTTCGGCTCCGCCCGCGTCGACAGCCACAAGAACGCCGCGCACCGGATGACCGAAGTCCGCGGCAACGGCGCTCAGCTCCCGGACGCGCAGCAAGCCAAGGATATGAAGCGCGCCGAGGCGGCGGTTGACATGGCTCGCTACTACGAGGACGCGCGCCGGCTGGCTCGCCTGCTGACCGAATGGTCCACCCATATCCCGGCCAAGCGCCACCGCTTTGTGGTCACCACCGGCGGCGGCCCGGGCATCATGGAAGCGGCGAATCTCGGCGCCCACGAAGCGGGAGGAAAAACCATCGGCCTCAATATCAACCTGCCGTTGGAGCAGAATCCGAATCCTTACATCACGCCTTCGCTCAACTTCGAGTTCCATTACTTTTTCATGCGTAAATTCTGGTTCGCGTACCTGGCAAAAGGGTTGGTGATCTTTCCCGGGGGCTTCGGCACGCTTGACGAACTTTTTGAAATCCTCACCCTCGCGCAGACGGAGAAACTGGCCAAGAAAATTGTCGTTGTCATCTATGGCAGCGCTTACTGGAAGAAGGTCGTCAATTTCGAAGCCATGGTCGACGCCGGCACGATCTCGGCGGGGGACCTCGAACTGTTCAAGATGTCCGATTCGCCGGAGGAAAGTTTCGAGTTCCTGAGAGCAGGACTGACCAAGCACCATCTCGCCCCGCAGCAAGCGAAGCGCAGCGGCGAAGCGGCTGTCCCCGAAATCGCCAAGACGCGACCCTGAACGCCAGCTTAGTGGCCCATGAATTCGCGACATAAGTTTGCGGATAAACCTTTGATCTACGAGGAGACCGCTTGAATCACGACGCAATGCTGCCACCCGCCGAACCAATCCCCAGCGCGCAGCCGTCAGTTGTCCGCAACATCTTCATCGGCAAGGACGGTCTCCGCGCCGGCTGGAGCCTGCTCGTCTTCATCGCCCTACTGGCGGCCGTTCTTATCGCGGCGAACTTCGTCGCCCACAAGATCCACCCACGTAATCCAAGCGCCGTGAAGAACATGTCGGAGATATCCCTCAAGGCGGCGTTCATCAATGAATCCATCCCCTTGGTCATCGTCCTTCTCGTCACCTGGATCATGTCGAAGATCGAGCGCCGTCCCAACTCCGTCTATGGCCTTGGCGGCAGCCGTAAGGTTGCACACTTTTTCGCCGGATTCGCCTGGGGAGTCGTCTGCCTTTCCCTCCTCGTTTTGAGCCTCTGGAAGACCGGTCTTTTGGTCGTCGACAGGCGCCTGCTCTTTGGCGGCGATATTCTTCGTTACGGGGTAATGTGGCTGTTCGGCTTCCTTCTGGTCGGCCTGTTCGAGGAGTTTCTCAACCGCGGCTACCTCCAGTACACCCTCACGCGCGGTCTCGCTGGTTTCTACCGGTGGGCCTCCAGGACACGCAACAGCGAGGCGTTCGGCTTCTGGACTTCCGCCGTGATCTTGGCCGTCCTCTTCGGCCTCGGCCACAGCAAGAATCCAGGCGAATCTCCGATCGGCATGCTCTCTGCCGGCTTGGTCGGCATGGTGTTTTGCCTCAGTCTCTGGCGCACCGGCTCTTTGTGGTGGGCGATCGGCTTCCACACCGCGTGGGACTGGTCTCAGTCCTTCCTCTGGGGAGTCGCCGACAGCGGAACCATGGCGCAGCACCATCTTCTCGCCACCCACCCCGTAGGCAAGCCGATCCTCAGCGGCGGGGCCACCGGCCCGGAAGGCAGCATTTTTATCGTCGCCGTCTTAAGCCTCATTAGCCTCATCATTCTCCTCACTCTGCCTCGCACTCACTATCGTCGCATCCCGGAACCCTCCATTTAACTGCACGCTTTAGCTCCACGCTGGCGAAAACTGAACTCACGCTTCACGTGGCACCCGTTAATGCCGACGAGAGTCGGCGACCTCGTAGTACGCTGAGAGGTGATGGCTGACCGCTGTTTGCTCTACTACATCACCGACCGAAGCCAGTTTCGTGGCGATGAACGCGTCCGCCGCCGCGACCTGCTCGCCAAAGTCGCCGAAGCCGTGCGCGCTCGTGTCGACTACATTCAGCTCCGCGAAAAAGATCTGAGCACGAGAGAACTGGAAATGCTGGCACGGGAGGTGGTCGCGATGGTGCGTGAGAATTCATCGTTGACCCGGCTGTTAATTAACTCCCGCACGGACGTTGCGCTGGCTGCGGGAGCCGATGGTGTTCATCTGCGCGCGGACGATGTCGGGCCTTGTGAGGCGCGACAGGCTGCCCACCGGCCGCTGACCACTGACCAGTTTCTCGTGGCCGCCTCCTGCCATTCGAAGGAGGACGTGATTCGCTCCGACTCCGAGGGTGCCGACTTCGCCGTCTTTGCCCCGGTCTTCGAAAAAAACAATGCTCCAGAAAGGCAACCGACGGGCCTCGACGCCTTGCATGAAGCATGCCGGGCGAAGATCCCCGTCCTCGCTCTCGGCGGCGTCACGATGGAAAATGCCGCAGCGTGCCTGGAGGCTGGAGCGGCTGGGGTCGCCGGCATCCGCCTGTTTCAGGAGAATAAAATCGAAGACGTCGTCCGCGCATTGCGGGCGCTTTGACACCATGGACCCGACGGACCCAACGCAACCGACGCAACTGGTCTCTTCGTCACTTTCTCCGTCCCGAGTTGAAGAATACGTTCCCGCGCTCGTTTGTATCCCCGCGGGATCGTTCCTCATGGGCTGCGACACCGGCCAGGACAACGAAAAACCGGTGCATCGCGCCTGGATTGACGAATTTCTGCTTGACGCTCGCCAAGTTACCAACGCTGAGTACGGGCGCTTCCTGCGCGACACCGCGCCGCTATCCCTGCCGCCGTTCTGGAGCGACCCCGCGTTCAACCATCCCGAGCAGCCCGTTGTCGGAGTATCGTGGTACGAGGCAATCCGCTACTGCGAGTGGCTTAGCGCAAGCACCGTCGGAATCACGACCGGCAGAGTAACGACCGGCAGAAATTTTCGCTTGCCTACTGAGGCCGAGTGGGAGCGTGCCGCGCGCGGAGGCCGCGCGGGCGCACTATTTCCGTGGGGCGATGCGGATCCGCAGTCGCTCCCCGGCTACGCCGATCGCTGCGCCGGTCATTGGAAGACCGGCCCCGAGCCCGTCGGCCGCGCCGAACCGAACGCCTACGGCCTCTACAACATGTGCGACAACGTGCACGAGTGGTGCAGCGATTGGTATGCTCCCGGCTACTATGCGGCGTCGCCCGAGTGCAATCCGCGTGGCCCACAAATCGGCGAGCGGCGTGCTTCCCGCGGCGGCTCCTGGCGTCACCACATCAAGATGTCGCGCTGCGCGGCCCGCTCCAGCATCCCCCCGGAGTTCAAGTACGCGGACTATGGGTTCCGCGTGGCGTGCGACGTACAATTCTAGGTCAGAGGTTAGAGGTCGGATTGCAGAGGTCAAACCTCCCGCAGAAAAAGAACTGCCGAAAGCTAAAGCTCTTACCTCTGCAGTCTGACCTCTGACCTCTGCAATAGGACTTCTATGACTGACCTCGCATCCCACTACCTCGAAGAAATCAAGCGCCAGTTCCGCGGCCACAAGCGCATGGGCGAAGCTGCCATGGCTCAGCTTGAAGACAAGGATTTCTCAGCTACGCTCGATCCGGAATCGAATTCCGTTGCTACCCTGGTCAAGCACATCGCCGGCAACGCGCGTTCACGCTTCACCGACTTCCTCACCAGCGATGGCGAGAAGCCGGATCGGTTTCGCGATCGGGAATTTGAAGTCTCGGCGAAAACAACGCGCGAAGAAGTCTTGCGCCAGTGGGAGCAGGCTTGGGCGCATGTGTTTTCCGCGATGGACTCGCTCAAGCCCGAGGATGTGCAACGCATCGTAACCATTCGCCAGGAACCGCACACGGTCATGCAGGCGCTCAACCGCGCGCTCGCCCACTACGCGCAACACATTGGACAAATCGTCTTCCTCGCCAAACACCTGCGCTCTGCACAATGGCAGACGCTAAGCATTCCGCGGGGCAGATCTGAAGACTACAAAACGGCGAGCCCGAAGACGCATGCTCGCGGAATGTACAAAACGTAAGTACAAAACGTAGCTGTGATCTCGAATCCGGGGCCATCCAGTGCACTCATCCGCATCCCAATGAAAGATTTTTCCGAAGCCATGGCCGTTTAAAAACGGACGAAGCCACCAAGATACGGGTGTATCCAAACGGAACGAAATAGCTGACGGCATATAAAAAATGGAGACGTCGCCAAACTTTAGTAGCCGGAGAGGTGGCCGAGTGGCTGGCGGATTCGGTCTTGAGAAGCCATGCAGTGCTCCTCAGGGCTCGTTTAAACACTTGGAAACTAATGAGGACTTGCGGTTCTCAGGCGCGACAATTGGGACTGTAGTAAAACTGTAGTAGTTCCGGAGAGGTGGCCGAGCGGTTGAAGGCGCCAGTCTTGAAAACTGGAGTACGGGAAACCGTACCGAGGGTTCGAATCCCTCCCTCTCCGCCAGATGTTCCAAACACTTACAGACCGCACCTGCTGTTTCACCTGCCGTTCAACGCTAACGCGGTGACTTCCCACTCGCTACGGCCATGTCGGCCGTCGCCGCAGTCCCATATACGTTCATTGTGGTTCTGATGTCCGCATGACGCATTAGCTTTTGCTGTACGCCGATTGGAGTACCGACCGCATCCAACCATGATGTGCGGGTGTGACGGAACGTATGGGAACTGATGTGACCGATGCCAGCCTTGGCCGCTGCTTTTCGAAGCGCCTGCCACACTCCCGCGTAGGAAATCGGCAAACGTCCGATTTTGACCGGGCTTGCAAACATCCAATCATCGCCAGCGCGGAACTGAGTTGTTTGTTTCCACGTCTTGAGTACATTCAGCATCCCGTTGTCGATGTGCATCGAACGTTGGGACTCTGGCGTCTTTACGTCATCGACTACCTGACGTACGATGCCGCGTTCAACGTTCAGCGTACCGTTCAACCAATCGACATCCGACCAGCACAGAGCTAGGCATTCGCTGATACGCAGACCGAAGCACACACAGACCAGCGCGATAGTGTGGAATGGTCCCTCAAGCTGCTGCGCAAGCTGCTGGAACTCTTCCACGGTGAGGCTACGCGGTTGGCGTATGCGTTTCGGTGCGCCTTTGATCATGACCAGTTCCATCGGATTCCGCTGCATTGGCGCGTCGCCGCGCCACATTGCGAAGTCCCACAGGACGCGGACAAGGCCACGGATGAGATCGCGGTAGGGACAACCATTGCTGATTGCCCCCGCACGGACCCGGACGGGCGCTCATTTAGCGCATCCGGTTCTTATCTCGGATGACTAGCGGCCAAGCGTACAGCTTTTCCGTACACTCGCCCACCCGTGGGACACGCGCAGACCCGCTCTGTGTCGGGTACGTGTCGGATGGAAGAGTGTTCTCCTCGATCAGCAGCCTTCCCTCCCCACTCTCCGCCGACGACCTTTCCGTCTTTGTTCGAGTGATTCATCGGTACTATGCCGCTGTGTGACTCCTCGGAGACGTACACGCGGGCCGTACGGCCTGAGCCTTCTCCCGCCGTCCTACGACTGACTTTCGCCGCAGGCATCCCCGAGGTCTCCCGGTTCTCGTGCATGAAGTTTCTAGGCGTGTCTGGGGTCTTCGACTACGCCGGACTAAGCAGGGACTCGCGCTATCGCCCCTGCTCGTGTTGCCTTCCGCGCATATTCGTGACGAAGCGCGGTCACGCCAAAATTCTCGACTTCGGTCTGGCGAAGGTCAGTCTGGCAGGCAGTTCTTCGAGCAAAATTGCTTCTCTTAACACGCAGACGGTGGACGGGGAGCATCTGACTAGTCCCGGTTCTACGCTCGGCACCGTTGCTTATATGTCGCCGGAGCAGGCGCGGGCAAAGGAACTGGATGCGCGGAGCGATCTGTTCTCGTTTGGAGCCGTCCTCTATGAGATGGCTACTGGGCAGTTGCCCTTCCGTGGAGAAAGTACAGCAACGATTTTCGATTCGATCCTGAACCGGGCACCTGTTCCTGTCGTGCGGCTGAATCCCGACGTACCAGCCGAACTGGAACACATCATCAACCGGGCGCTGGAGAAAGATCGAGAACTCCGTTATCAACACGCCTCCGACATGCGTTCCGAGTTGCAACGGCTGAAGCGAGATGCAGAGACGGGACGAGCCATAGCGGCGAGTTCCGGCACGGTGACGGTCGCACAGGAAAGCAGCTCTCAGGTCGCCCAACCGCCGTCGCCGCCCTCCGGTTCCTCCCCTTGCGCTTACTCCATCTCCGTCAGCGAGCGCGGCGGAGATCGATGTTGCTGTCGCGCGCAGGAAGCTCTGGAAAGTTCTTGTTCCCGCAGCCGTAGTACTTGTAGCGGTTGCAATCGCGGGAGCGTTCTACTTGCACTCGCACCAGACCGCGACCCGCCTCACCGAGAAGGACAGCATCGTCCTCGCCGAGTTCACCAACCCTACCGGCGACCCGATTTTCGACGGCACGCTGCGGCAGGGGCTGTCGGCACAACTGGAGCAGTCGCCGTTTTTGAACTTGCTCTCCGATGAGCGCGTGGCGCAGACCCTGCTCTGATGGCGCAGCCTAAAGACGCACGGCTCACGCGCGAGTTGGCCCGCGAAGTTGAAACGCAAGCCGGTCGCGCTAACTAGGAGCGTTGACACCACTCAGGAAACCACCGAGGTGAGCCGTAAGAGCAACGACGAGTGCCGTCAGGAGTTCCAGCAGCAGGTAGCACGCCGGAAGCGCGGAACCTGGGGTTCGACGCCGCCGAAAATGAATCCAGCCAACCACACAGATCAGAAGACCGGAAGCGGATCCCATCGCGAGGTGGAGCAGCAACAGTCCCTTCAGTTTGTGTCCTGCGAGTTGCCACTGCCAAGCCGCGATGCCGGTTGCAAGAGTCCTGGACAAAGCTGAGTTCGCCCCGGGCGGCCTTTGCGATGCGAGCGGGATCGTCAAGGCCGTAGGACTTCAGCACTCCACCTTCGAGCACGCAGAGGGCTCCCATGCCGGCCAAGCCATGCATTTCAGGAATCCCCGGCGGTCGATTCCGTCGTGGTTGTGGTCGAACAAAATTGCGTCGTGGTTTTTCTGCAGCGGCATATTTTCCTTCCCGCTCTTTCCAAACAAGGTTCGTTCTCGTTTCACCGTGTAGAACCGACGGCACACGCTTTTCTTCCATGGAAATTTATTTTGGCGATGTGGGAATAAAACGATCGCTCGCTGGTTTACCCTTGTGTGCGTGTCGGAAAGGCGCTCGTTATCGGGGTCGTTCGAGGAGCTGGCCATTAGTAGGATGTCGCGTTTCCGATGCTATTTCCGGAGTCGCCGTCCAAGCCGATGGCAAGATTGTGCTGGCAGGTATAAAAAGAGTTCCCTTACTTCAATCCTTCCACGAGATAGAGGTCTGACAGAATACGGTGATAGCCGTATATGCATGACTTGCCGTCCCTCGTGAGAAGAATGGGACCAATGCGGCTTACGCCCGCTGAATCGGAGGGCATGAGCTCTTTCCACAGAGTCTTATGGCCTGTCGACAAATCCAGCCGATAGACTTTGGCTGGCAGATCTCCCGGCTTGTAGACATAGATCGCCTTGGCGTCTGCACTCCATTCCAGGGGTTGCTCTCCAAGCTCTATGCCTGGAACAGCCCGAGGCTCCCCTCCTGCCACCGGGTAAGAATATGCTTTCTCATCTGGCCCGATGCCAACCACCTGCTGACCGTCTGGAGAAAGGACCAGAACAAGAGGGTCGATTCCTTCCGGCGAGATAGGCGTGGGCTTTCCGCCGGACAAATCCTGGAGGTAAATACGCGCAGCGTGACCTGGCTCCTTGCCCGAGAAAAGGAAACGCCGGCCATCAGGAAGCCACTTCGCCTGGCTGTGATTGATGGAGTCGTGAGTGAGAGGCTTGGCCTCGCCGGGCCCGGTCGGAAGAAGAAGAAGCTGGGCCGGAGGGGAAGGCAGACTGGTAATAACCCATCTGCCATCCGGCGACACACTGATCGCCCGTCCGTCTCCCAGGCGGACGGCCGACGTCTCACCGATCTTTCGCTGATAAACAGAATAGTTCGGCCCTCCGCCTTCACCCTCCTCGGTGAAGAGCAATTCCTTGCCGTCGGGCGACAGTTCTGACGGGAACGAGTAGTCGAACCAAGACAGATCGCGTTCCTTTGTCTCACCAGAGGCGAGGCCAATGAGTTCTCGTCGCCAGGTGTCCCGGGCAAGCAGTACGCGCCCATCCTGCCAAATATCGTGTAGCGAGAGAGTATCCGGCACCCGCGCGATTAGCCGCTCGCGCCCGCCCAGGGTCGAAGCGTAGATGGCGCGTTTAGCGCCCAGCCGGCTGGCGGTAAACCATATTTCCTGGCCGTCAGCAGACCAAGCCAGTCCCTGGGTGGTTTGGAACCCAGTAGCCAAGGTCTTGACGTTTCCGCTCAGATCCACGACGCAGAGAGAACCCGCGTCATCGCCGGGCAGAGGATGGTCCAGAAACGCCACCAGGTCACCTTTTCTTGAAACTCGTGGATGGCTGATCCAGCCTGAGGTCTCGTACAGCACTTTCCCGACCGGAAACTCGAGCCGGTTTCGACCACCCACATCCCGCACGATCGCTAGGTTATTTCCATCCGGGGACCAATCCGCCCATTGCACGTTTTCCAGCACTGGGCGCGGAGATCCGCCGTTGAGTGGCACTCTGGCCAGCGTCCCCACCTGGGCATAAGGTCCGGATGGGCGGCTATCCATCGATACCGCCATTTCTCCCGAAGAGGAAATAGCCAAAAGCGCCGTTCCCCCAAGGTTAAGAGAGCGCGATTGAGGGCTTTCGGGACTGGTGATGAACAAATCGATCGCGCTTCCTTCCCAGGCAGCACCATAAACCACGGACTGCCCGTTGGGCGTAAAATGCGCGGACCGAATCGTACCTCGGCGAAAGGTGAGCTGATGGTAGGAAGGCTGGGAGATCGGCATCCAACGGCCACGGAGAAACCAGCCTGCACCCGTGCCCAGAATGAGGAGGGCGCAGACGATCAATCCCGTCCATCCGATGGAACGCGGTTTTCTGGCCACGGCCGGGGCTGACGCCGCAGCTCCGGCTGCGGGTGTCGCTGATACCGTACCCTGCGCCACCGCAATCCGGGTTGAGTCCAAGTCGCGTTTCAAGCGCCTTAATTCGGCCCGCATTTCAGAAGCCGTCTGATAGCGCAGCTCCCGGTCCTTTTCCAGCGCCCGGTCAATGATCCGGTTGAGATCGGGTGGCACGCTGGGGTTGAACTGGGGCGGCGGGGGCGGGACGCGATTAAGGATGGCCTCGAAGACGATCGCGGAAGTGCTGCCGTTAAATGCCACTTTGCCCGTGCACATCTCATACAGGACAGCGCCGAAAGAAAACAGGTCGGTACGCACATCGAGTTCTTCGCCGCGGGCCTGTTCCGGTGACATGTAAGCCACCGTGCCCACGGTGCTGCCAGGGCTTGTGAGTTGTTCTTCCCTAATATCCGCTATCGTTGAGCCGGTCATCGAAGTCGCAAGATTGTGGCTCGAGTTAAGTTTGGCAAGTCCGAAGTCGAGAATCTTCGCCTGTCCGCGGCCGGTGATAAAGATATTGGCTGGCTTGATGTCCCGATGCACGATGCCGCGGTTGTGGGCTGCATCGAGCGCGTCGGCAATCTGAATGCTCAGCTCCAGCAACTCGTCAATCTTGAGCGGTCGGTTCTCGACCTTGTGCTTGAGCGTCTGACCATCCAGAAACTCCATCGCGATGAACGCCTGTCCGTTCTCCTCGCCGATGTCATAGATGGTGCAGATGTGGGCGTGATTCAGGGCCGAGGCGGCCTGCGCCTCGCGACCGAAGCGGACCAAGGCCTGAGCATCTTTGGCCACTTCATCGGGTAGGAACTTAAGAGCGACGAAACGATGGAGCCGCGTGTCCTCGGCCTTGTACACCACACCCATCCCGCCGCCGCCTAACTTCTCGATGACACGGTAGTGGGAGATGGTCTGTCCGATCATTGGGGAGATGCCTGGCTTTCGGGCCGCTTCATTCTACGGACGCGGCATCCACTAGTCAACGAATGACGGCTCTGGCCCGAGCGTGTCGGGCCCGAAGCGCTGAGCACCGCGGCGCAGACGACTGGAAGCACAAGAATATAGCCGTCGACGCCTAGTCGCCGTTCCGGCCCGCCTTTTTGCCGATTGTGTGGACATTGTGCCTATAATGGGCGTTTCCTGAGTAGCATAAGATGGGAATTATGTTTCCTCGCCGCATCCCGTGGTGGACTTGGTTGATTGCGGCATCTTTCAGCGTCTGGTTCGTCATAGGCATGATCTATTTGCCTATCAAGCTTCCTGAAGCCCACGGGATCGATTTCAACTTTTTTGACACCCGGGTAAGGAGTGTGGCGCCGGGAAGCCCAGGCGAAGCAGCAGGAGTGAAGCCGGACGACAGAATCGTCAATATAGATGGGCGAACAGTACAGGGTTTTATTGAGCTCGCAACCGTGTTGAGCAACACCACGTTCGACCATCCGGTTCCCCTGATCGTACTCCGCAGCGGCCATGAAGTTCATTTGCAGCTGACCCTCAAGCAGACAATGATCCGAGGTTGGAACTCGAAAGAGTATCTCGGCTGGTGGGTGGAAACTGCCGTCAGCCTGATTCAGTTGCTGGTCGGACTGGTTGTTCTCTTTAAGCGGCCGCGCGACCTCACCGCCGTCGCCGCCGGCATCTTTCTCTGCTGCCTGGGTACTGGCAGTGGGTGGTTTTTGTCTCCCAACGCTGCCGTGATATGGAGAAGTCTGCCCCTGGCCATTCAGTGGCTCATCTTTCCTGTCGCAGCACTCGGCGCCCAGGCCTTGCCCATCACCATATTGTTGTTTTCGCTCTCATTCCCCAAGCCCCTGCTGCATCGCCGATGGGCATGGATGACGCTGACGCTGCTCGCCGTGCCGGTGCTGAGCCTTGCATACACGGGTAATTACATCTTGCTTTTCGCCCCAAGGCTCGGTGTGGGTAGCAGCCCCCGCTGGCTTATGGCAATTTTGGCGATTGATTGGACTGCTTTTCTGGCCTCCGTGGTCATCCTGGCAGTGAATTACTTGAGGCTGAACGAGGTAAATGAAAGGCGCCGGATACGGCTGGTGATCTTTGGCTTGCTGCTGTTCTTCGTGGATTTGCTTGCAATTTTTCTGTTCTCCTTGTCTCCAAAGACATCCTGGCTTTCTGCGATTGCTAGCTCGCCGCTCGTGTTTGGGCTTGTGCAGGTTCCTTTCACAATTTGTGTTGCGTATGCGGTTCTTAGGCAGCGGTTGTTCCAGGTAAGTTTCATTGTCCGTGAGAGCCTGCAATACGCCGTGGCGCGGGGCGCACTGCTGATTCCCATCCCAATCCTTGCGGGAATCGTAATCTTCGATTTGATTGTGCACAAAGACCAGCCATTCGGAGTTCTGCTCTCCCAACACGGCTGGGTGTATGCGCTCATGGGAGTGGTTGGAATTGTTGCCCACAAGAAACAGTCGCAATGGATGGAGGCGCTGGACCGCCGCTTTTATCGCGAGCACTACAACGCGCAGCACCTGCTACTTCAGACGGTGGATGAGATTCGCGCCTCCTCCAACCTGGCAGACGTTGCGCCCAAGGCGGTTGCCCGCATAGAGCAGGCGCTGCATCCAGAGTTTGTCGCAATCCTGATGCGCGAGGCCACCGAACCACTCTATCGTTGCATCGCCGCGGCGCCCCCTGAAATCTATCCCCGCGGACTGAGCGCCGAGAGCAAGCTCATGGCGGCCTTCCGCCTATTTGCCAAGCCCTTGCAGATATCGCTGGCCGAAAGCGGATGGCTCAAGCAGCAGCTTCCTTCAGAAGATACGAACTTCCTGCGGGATGCGCGCATTGACCTGATGGTACCCATCGCGATTGCGCCCCAGGGTCGCGAGGCGCTTATGGTTCTGGGCCTGAAGAAATCAGAGGAGCCCTATGGCAGCGAGGACCAGGAATTACTCTCTGGTATTGGCAGCGCGCTGGCTTTGCTCTTGGAGCGTCCCGTTACGAGTGCTCTCAGCGGATTTGAAGAGTGTCCCCGTTGCGGTTTGTGCTACGAGAGCGGCAAGGGCCGCTGCCCCAATGAAAACGCGCAACTCACGCGAATGCCTTTTAAGCGGCTGCTGACCTCGCGCTACCGGCTGGAACGAAGGCTGGGGCGGGGCGGAATGGGCACGGTTTACAAGGCCACGGATACATCCTTGGAACGCGCCGTTGCGGTCAAGCTGATACGTGAAGACCTCGTTACCAGTAGCGACGCGGCGGAACGCTTCCGGCGCGAAGCCAAGGCGGCAGCGTCGTTCGCACACCCCAATCTGGTTACCGTGCACGACTTTGGTGTGGATTCGGACACCCGCGTGTTTCTCGTGATGGAGTTACTCGAAGGCTTCACGCTGCGGCAACGATTGGTGCAGCAGAAGAGACTTGCAACGCAACAAATCTTGCAGGTTCTTGGAGGCGTATGCGCCGGTCTTGAAGCGGCACACGAAAACGGCTTAATCCATCGCGATCTGAAGCCGGAGAACATTTTCCTGGCCCATAGCGGCGAGGGTGAAGTGACCAAGATTCTGGATTTCGGTCTAGCGAAGTTTCTGATTTCTCCGACCGACCCGGCCGCGGCTACAGCTGACACCGCTACAGGTGTTCTGGTGGGTACACCGCAGTATATGTCACCGGATCAGCTCAACGGTGAAATCGCATCTGCTGCATGGGATATCTGGGCGCTGGCAGTGATTACTTGCGAGATGCTAACCGGGACGCATCCTTTTCCTGCAACTTCTGTGGGCCAGATGCAATATTCCATAGTCAACGGCCGGTTCACTCCGCTGCCCACTGATTTGCCCAATGCACCTGCTGAATGGCAGCAGTTTTTCGAGCGTGCTCTCAGTCCCAAGACCGCCGTACGGCCGCAGTCAGCAAAAGAATTTGTTTCCACTTTGGGAAAGGCATTTGCCGTTGTCGGGAAGAACACTTCGGAATAGGCCATCCGTACAGGCAACGCAAACAAGAAATAATTCAATTTGCGCAGACCAACCTGTCAAGCGTGTGCGGATAGTCCCGAAGGGGCCACAGGCAGCACGGGCCGACAGGCGGTCTCTTGAAATCGAGAACTTGCTATTATTTGAGAGGAAGGTTTGCGATACGTCCCTCTCTATCGGTAGGCGCGGGCAGCCCTGATTTCTGGTCCGCCCATGCTGCTTAGTTACCGTGTGAGGGCAACTGACACCAAAACTGACACCAGCCAAGGAACAGGCATGAGAGTTTTTCCGGGACTCTAGCGTAAGTATTTGGCAGAGTTACCTTTAACCAGATGTGGGCCCGTAGCTCAAGCGGATAGAGCATCGGATTTCTAATCCGAGGGTTGCAGGTTCGATTCCTGCCGGGCCTACCAACATAGCCCTTTTGAAGTGAATCAGTTGATTGATTCCGGTGGCGGGGCCGGAGTCGATTCTAGTGTCCCATAATGTCCCGAAGCCTCTGACTCTCCGATTTGGGGCAGCATTTCTTCGAGTCTTGCCATCGCGTCGCGCACATCATCGCCGACCGGCGTTTACCGGAACGCGCCCGCGGACGGCCGATTGGCGCCAGTGGAAATGGCCATCAGGAAATTGGCAGCGGAGCGCGAACCGAGATGCGTTGCCCGTTGCACACCCGAATCTCGGCTGAGTTCTATGCCGCGGCGCCCGGGAGCTTGCCGGCCAGCTTGCCGGCCGGCTGGATGTTGGCGTTCAGGTGGAACACATTGTCCGGGTCCCAGGTCGCCTTGATGCTCGCCAATCGGTCGTATTTTTTCGGACCGTACGAGGCCCGGACGCGATCATGCTCAAATTCGGTCATGAAGTTTACATAGCTGCCGACGCTCCCGGAATGGGGCACGAGCGCGTCCCAGAGGTTTCGGACCCATTGGGTGTCTGCCGCCAGCAGGTCGTGGGTTTGGGCGAGGGCTGCCATGTTCACCACGTACCGCGTGGACCGACTGCCACTAAAGGCCGAGTCTCCGTCAGGAATCCGGCTGTAGGCGCCGCCAAGCACAAAGATGGGCATGAAGGACATCGGTGAGGCCTTGCGGGGCAAGTGCTCGGCGATCACATCCGCTGCTTCCGGGCTCATGGTCTCTAGATGGATCGCCCGCTCATAGGCAAGGATCCCCCAAGGCGCAGCAACATCGGCCATCGACTGCAGCTCGGTGTACTTCAGCGTCGTGGCCGATTCGAACAGCGGAGTGGGAAAGGCATCACGCACTGGCGCCAGCGCAGTCCGGTGCGCCTCCGGCGTGGAGAAACCCACCACGACCATGGTGTAGCCCGGGATCTGTCGGTACTCGTCCGGGGCGTGGTGGGGCGGGTGTCCATCCATGAAAGCAGTAACGTCGTCGGGCAGGCCGCGAGTGAAGTCCTCGAACGCCCGCAAAACCTTCGGCCCGTCGTCGAGACCCCAGAAGTACAGCTGCAGGTAAACGGGGCCGACCTCGTGCAGGGCAAACTCGAACGTAGTGACCACGCCGAAGTTGCCGCCTCCCCCGCGTACGGCCCAGAACAGGTCGGGGTTNTCCGTGGCCGAGGCCCGGACCAGATCGCCGGCNGCGGTTACCAGCTCGACGGCGGTGAGGTTGTCGGAGGCCAGCCCGGCCTTGCGGTTGAGCCAACCCAACCCGCCCCCCAACGTGAGACCAGCGACGCCAGTGTGAGTGATAAAGCCGCCTGTGGAGGCCAAGCCGTGGGCGTAGGTGGCGGTGTCGTAGTCGCCCCAGGTCGCCCCTCCGCCGCAGCGGGACCGCTTCGCCTTCGGATCCACGGTGACCTGCCGCATGCGCGTGAGATCCACTGTGAGCCCACGGTTCACGAGAGCGTTGCCCGAGAAGTTGTGTCCGCCTCCCCTCACCGATATCTCGAGTCCGGCGTCACGGCCAAAGTGGATGGCATCCGCCACCTCGGCCGGGTTCGCGCACTGGGCGATCACCGCCGGGCGGCGGTCGATCGCCCCGTTCCAAATGGCGCGCGCCTTGTCGTAACCCGCGTCATCGGGCTCCAGAACGGTGCCGCCAAACCGCTTCCGAAAAGTGTCTACGTTCGCCGCGCGCGCTCCACTCATAACGCCTCCTCGAGAGCAATTGACCCCCAAAAACGGCTGCTATCGTACCCTCAATCCCTGTTCGCGTCAACGTGAAAACGATTTTCACCACTGGAGAGCATTTCTATCGTGGGTTGTTGGCGAATCATCGCGAGTACACTAACAACCGCGCGGGGGCAAGGGAGTTTGCCCGAGAGAACTACTTCCCTGCGGCAAACGCACGCGAATGAAACTTCAACGTTTCCCCGAGGTGTGTCAGAAAATACGCGGCGCCGTGGTTGCCGGGATACAGGTGAAATTCGTGTTGGATGCCTCCGGCTTGGAGTTGCCGGTGGAGATCCGCCGCCCCTTTATCAAATCCAAATTCATCCTCACGGCCGCAATTGAAATAGATAGACAACCCTGGAGTCCGTATCCGTTTACGGTTCCGCTTCGCCAGCACAAAAGGACTGTTCCGGTTCCAGTGCTGAAGGTCAACGGGATTGCCGAACACCGCTCCCAGCAGCCCGCTCAGCGGTGTCCCCGTGGGCATCGTTTCAGTCTGTGGCGGCGATTCTGCGATGAACGCGGCACTCTGTGCACTGACCGACGAGAATAGCTCCGGATAGGCAAAAGCAAATCGAAGCGCACCGTATCCGCCCATCGACACACCGCTGATGGCTCGGGCTGAGCGCTCGCGGCGAATCGAGTAATGCGACTCGATGTAAGGAATGAACTCGCGAATGAAAAAATCGCTGTAACGCACGCGGCCATCGGCGGAGTTGATGTAGAAAGTGCGCTTTCCTTCGGGCGCGATTACCAGAAAATCGGAGATCTGCCCTTGCTTTCGAAGGTCTTCGATCAGGTCCCATCCACCGCCTTTGAACAAAGCCTGTTCGTCATCGCCGAGTCCATGCAAAAAATAAAGCGCTGGATAACGCCGCGGAGAAGGGCCAGCAGTCGCCAGGTCGTAGCCGAGTGGCAACATAACGCAGTAGTGAACGGTTTGACTGAGGATACGACTTTCCAGCGCGTTGCAATCGATGCGGCCTTGGGCGTGGAGTTGGCCCAGCAGGAGCGGAACCAAAAACAGGGTGAGCCATCGCAAACAGCAGCGCATAAGACGAGTTTACAGGCTGCGGAAAAAGTCTGACTTCGCGCCCTAGCGCCTAAAGGGGCGTCTGATTGCGAAAGACTTATGGCATCGCTAAAGCGATGCCCTGATACGTAACGTTAGTTTTTCCACAGCCTCTTTACTCGTAGCGCAGTGCCTGCACGGGATCGAGACGCGCGGCTCGGGCCGCCGGGTAGAGCCCCGACAGCAGACTGACAACGATGGAAAAAGCGATCGCGCTGAGAACGAGCCATAGCGGCACTGACCAGATCTCCGCTGGAGGAAAATGCTGGCGTTCGAGATAAATGTTCATTCCGAAATTGATGAGGCGTCCGAGCGCCCAACCGAACGTGACTCCGACGGCACCGCCGACGAGACCCATGGCGCCGGCTTCGGCGAAGAAGAGGCCGCGCACGTCACCATCACTGGCGCCGAGGGCCTTCATGATTCCGATTTCGCGCCGGCGTTCGAGGATGGCCATGACCAGCGTATTCACGATGCCGATGGAAGCAACGGCCAAGGCCAGGCTTCCGAAGATCGCGAGGAACCCGTCGAGCACGGCAAAGAACTGGCGCATGCTGCGGGTCGCATCGACGATGGAAAAAGCGCTGAATCCCATCTTCTTGATGGCATCTTCAACGGCCGGGACCTGATTGGGGTTCCCTACACGCACGCTGAGTGAGGTATAGCTGGGCGAATCGCTGGCCGAAGTGTCGCGCAGGTTGGACTGCATGACGTGCAAGTCTTGCGCAAGCTTGAGCGGGAGGAAGACACGTGCCCGGGCGGTCCCGCGCATGCTATCTGGATCGAGGTCAGTCACTCCTACAATTTTCAGTGCCTGCTGGCGTGAAACGACCGAGTACGCCGCTGCGTCACCAGGCCCCCTGTCACCGGGCCCTGTCGTTGTGGGAGATGCCGTGGGAGATGCCGGGGGAGACGCGGTGCGTTCGGCATAGCGCATCGTCATCTCTTTCCCAAGTAGAGGTTTGGCCAACTCGGCAATATTTGTATCTGCGTTGCTCGCGCCCGGCTTTGGTTTTATGCCCAGCAACTCTTCGGCAAACGACTTCTGCAGGATGACTTCCGGAACTGCCTCGGACGAGAAGAAACTGCCCTGCATTCCATCAAAAGCATCATTGTTGTTCTTGGCGGAGAAGGGGACGCCAGCCACCATGGTCAAGTGGGGTTTGTCGTCGAAGCGCACCTCGGTAACGAACCGGATATCAGGATAGGCCTCGACCACGCCAGGGATTTGCTCGATCTTTTTTCGCGCCGGTTCATCCAGCGCAGGGCTCTCGGCCGGGGGTGGGCCGTCGTCTCGCTGTTCGCGGAAGTTGCGGAGATCCCGCCGTGACGTGGCCACGACAGTATCAAACAAGCCGGACTTCTGCAGTCGGCGTGAAGCGAGCTGCTGCAGGCCAATGCCGAGCGAGAGCATCGCGACCAGCGACGCCACACCGACGGCGATCCCGATCGTGGTCAGTGAATTGCGCAAGACGGACTCGCGCAGGTTGCGGACCGCGAGGTCAGTGACGTCGTAAAACTTCATTGTGTTTCTCCCCGCGGCGCGGGCGCCTCGACGGACGAGATGTTGCGCACGTCGTCGTTGCGCACGTCATTGTTCGTTACGTCGTCGACGAGCTTGCCATCCGCCAGATGCAACATCCGCCCGGCATACTTCTCGGCGAGGGCCTGCTCGTGCGTAACCATCAGCACGGTCATGCCCAGCGACTGATTGAAGCTATGGAGGAGCTCCATAATTTCTGTGCCGGTGCGGCTGTCAAGATTGCCCGTCGGTTCGTCCGCCAGAAGAAGCTTGGGGTGGTTAATGAGGGCGCGCGCCAAGGAAGCGCGCTGCTGCTCGCCACCCGAGAGTTCCGTGGGCCGATGCGCAAGGCGTCCGCTCAAACCCACGCGTTCGAGCGACTGGCGCGCAAGTGCAGAGCGCTCGCGGCGATCGACCTCGGCGAAACGCATGGGGAGCTCCACATTTTCCAACAAAGACATGCTGGGTATCAGATTGAACGACTGGAAGACCATTCCGACGGTATGTAGGCGGTACTTGGCCAGTTGCTCGCGTGAGAGTGCGGCCAGGTCGTTTCCCTGGACGATCACCGCACCCGAGGTGGGCCGGTCAAGGCCTGCAACTAGGTTAAGCAGTGACGACTTGCCGGACCCCGAGGCACCCAGCAGAGCGACAAATTCCCCGGCACCAATGTCGATGGAAATCCCGTCCACGGCGCGCACCAACGCCTCCCCCATCTGGTAATGGCGGCAGAGGTTTTTGGTGCGGACAGCTAAGGAGTTCGGCATGGGGATTTCCATGCTCACGGATATCTCCCCGCATGAAGAACAGCGCCTCGGGTAAGCCAAAGGCGTGGAAGGCTTCTGTGAGGCCACCGCCTGAGCCCCGGCCTGTGATTAGGATTGTCGTTGCCGGCCGTTTTCATCGGGATCGTTCTTCTACCCATTGTAGGATGAAAATTGTCGTCTCGATGTCCAGCGCCTCTCACTTGACGTATAAGTTAGGAGTCACACTTTCGTGCCATTGCCCTCGCGGCGATCAGAACGTAGAGTCGTGATTGAGCAGACTTCGGGGGAGGGCTGTTCAAACGGGCGTCCCGTGACTCTAACCGAGTCGGGGCGCTTTCGTTTTTACAGCTCTTTGACCCCATCCTGCGGGCGTGCCGTATATTCATTGCTCTTACTCCACGGTTTCGGCGCGTCATTCTTTGGTCTTCTTTGGTTTTGGTTTCATCATTTCCCATTCTTTGGGTGTCAGTTCCCGTCCCAGCGCCGTGAACTCGCCCGCCCCTTGCAGCCACTCCCCTCCATCCATGGTCACGACTTCTCCATTTACATACCCGGCGCCATCGCTAATTAAGAATGCGGCCAGATTGGCAAACTCTTCGGTCGTCCCAAACCTACCCAGAGGGTTTCGTTTCTTTGCCGTCTCCGCCAGTTCCGGACGCGGCAGGAGACGCGAGAACGCGCCTTCGGTCGGAATCGGCCCCGGTGCGATGGCGTTCATACGAATCCCGCGATCGCCCCACTCGATTGCCAGGCTCCGCGTCAGCGCCTGCACGCCTGCCTTCGCCACCGCCGATGGCACCACATACGCCGAGCCCGTCGTTGTGTAAGTGGTGGTAATGTTCAGCACCACGCCTCCGCGCCCCGCTGCCAGCCACCGCCGCCCGCAAGCCATCGTCGTGTGCAGCGTGCCCATCAGGACAATGCCAATCACTGATTGAAACGCACCCAACGAAAGATCTTCGGTGCGCGCCAGAAAATTTCCGGCCGCGTTGTTCATGAGCACATCGAGCGGACCTTCGGCCCAGATGATCCCCATCATCTCTTCGACCGCCGATGGGTCGCGCACGTCGCAGGGACGGGAGTGGATCTTGCCGCCGGTGCGCTCGCGTAACTCCCGCTCGGTCGCCGCAAGAACTTCGTGGCGGCGTCCGCAGATATAAACTTCCGCGCCCAGTTCCAGAAACCGTTGCGCCGTAGCCTTGCCCAAACCGGTGCCGCCGCCGGTGATAAGAATGCGCTTGCCGTGGAGTAGATCCTTCTGGAACATGGGTGTTGTCCTCCCTGAATGAACTGACGATTGTAATGGACAAATCGGCTGGTGGAGCGACGGGCGCCCTCGCCCGTCCAAGCATTTTGGCGACCGGGCGGGGACGCCCGGCTCTCCACCATCAAGGTTGGGTTGAGGGAGACGCCAGTTCCAGCCTCGCCACTGCCCAGCGCGCGTGTTCCGCTACCACCGGGTCCGAATCCTCGCTGAGTTTCTTTAGTGCCGGCACAAATTTCTTGTCGCCGCTGTTTCCCATCGCAATCACCGCATTCCGCCGCAGGCCAGAAAGCTTGGCGCGCCGGACGGGAGATCCGCGAAACACTTTCTGAAACTCTTCCGGCTGCATTTCGGCTAGCCAATCGAGCGCTGGATTGACCAGGCCTTCCCGCGCCTCGAACTCCGCCGCGGAAGTCACTGGCGCCTTGCGATTCCACGGGCAAACGTCCTGACAGATATCGCATCCGAAAACGTGCCGTCCCATGCCCGAGCGGAGCTCTTCTGGAATCTCGTCCCGCTTCTCGATGGTCAGATACGAGATGCATAGTCGGGCGTCCAATTCGCCGGGTGCCACAATCGCTTGCGTTGGACAAGCTGTTATGCAGCGTGAGCAAGTTCCGCAACGATCCGTCGCAGGCAGGTCGGCCGTGAGCACATCGTCGGTGAGATCGTCTTTCGTGAAATCGTCTTTCGTGAAATCAAGCGAGGTCAGGATCACGCCCAGAAATAGCCACGATCCAAGCTGCTGGTTGATGATGCAAGTGTTCTTGCCGATCCATCCGACGCCGGCATACTTGGCGTACACGCGCTCGATGAGCGGGCCGGTGTCGACATAGGAACGTAGGTGCAAGTTGCCAGTTGCCAGCGGCCAGTTGCCAGTGGGTGGAGTGACGGGCCTTTCGCCCGTCCAGCAGTGTGGCGGGCGGGCGGGGACGCCCGGCTCTCCACAAGCAGCAATCATTCTGCGGAGCTCATCTTCCACCTGCCGCAATCGGCGCAACACGGCGTCGTGATAATCCTCGCGAGACCAGGCGTAGCGCGAAATCCAGCCTCGGCTGGCATCCTCGCTCTGCACCTGAGTCGAGTAGGGATGGGCGGTGTTGTAGTTGATGGCACACACGACCATGCTGCGCGCCCAGGGAGCGACTCGGGCCAGCGCCGCGCGCTTGAGTTCCCCGGCCTCATCGCGCGCTTCCATGTACTTCATTTCGCCGTGCTTCCCATCCGCGATCCAGGCGGGAAAGACGTGCGACTCGCCGAAGTCGCGGACCGGCGCAATGCCGCAGAGATCGAATCCGGCGTCGCGCGCGCACCGCTTAATGCGGGTTGGAAGATCGGAAAGCAAACAGTCACTCGCGGCCAGTTGGGCCGCTGGGGGAACTCACATCTCCAAAAGGCTACCACTGTGTGGTTTTGAGCGCTAACGCCTGGTTTCAACAACAACCATCTCCTATAATCGGAATGATGCAAGTCACCTACGCACTGAGCCAGCGCGACTTTTTCGAATCAATAATCGCGATTCGTAATCGCAAGAAGTGGGCTAAATGGGTTTTTCGAGCAAGCCCTGCGCTTCTCATGTGTCTAATCGTCTTTTCGGCGCTCAGGTCTCCGCGTTCGCAGCTTATCTCGAACTTGACCCCATTGCTGTTCTTTCTTCTGCTGTGGGCCTTCTTGCTGTGGGGCTCTCCTTGGTGGTTTGCCCGTACACAATTCCTGAAGCAACCGTCAGCACAGGGGCAGCGAACAGCTTCGTTCGACGGCGACGAAGTTAAGTGGCAGTGGGATGGGGGTTCGAGCGTGGTGCACTGGAAAACCTACATTCGTTGGATGGAGAGTAAGAATCAAATCCTGCTCTGCTCGTCTCCTGTACAGTGCGGCATCGTGCCCAAACGTGCATTGAACGCGGAACAACTCTCGGAGTTGCGAACGCTGCTGACACAAAAGATAGGCGCTGCATTGCGCGTTTAGTGGGCTTAGTAAGAGATTACTGGTGAAACATCCCCATAGCGCTCATTGACGACTGAGTGGTGAGCATAATTGAGGTCACGGCGTTTATCTTCGGTTGATTGTGAAAAGGCGGTTAGCTTTTGGGCGCGTGCCCATGCGCTGCCTTCTTGGCGGCTGGAGTGAAGTGTTCGATCCGGTTCCGGCCTTTCTCTTTGGCCTTATAAAGACCGGCATCAGCCTGATTCAACAACATTTCCACTTCATTCTTCCCCTCGCAAGCGGAGACGGCGACTCCCATACTCATGGTGATGAGTCTTTCCTCGCCGGAACAAACCACAGGTGTTTTAGCAATGATCTCGCGCAGTCCATCGGCGCGCAGCAGAGCGTTGGGCAGATCGCAGCTGGGCAGCACCATAAGGAATTCTTCTCCGCCGTAACGGCCAACGCCGTCGTAGACGCGCAGTTGAGTGCGCAGGCGCCGGCCGATTTCCCGGAGCGCCTCATCGCCAAAGAGATGGCCCAGAGTGTCGTTCACGTCCTTGAAATGGTCGACGTCGGAAAGAATCACGGCCACGGGTTTGCGCTCCCGGCGAGCCCGTTCCAATTCCCGCTCCAGCATGGCGAGAATTTCTCCGCGATTCGTCAACCCGGTGAGGCTGTCGTGGGTGGCGGCGTGGCGCATGGACTCGCGAGCGGAAACCAGTTCCTCCTGCAGGTCGAGGATCCTTTTACCGACCAGCAGGCGCGCCTTCAATTCCAGTTCGTCAAAGGGCTTGACCAGATAGTCGTCGGCCCCGGCTTGCATGGCCTGGAGCATGTTCTGGCGGCCCTCCTTGCTGGTCAGCAAGATGATGTAAGTGTAGGAACTGGACGATCCGGCTTGGCGGATGCGCTGGCAAAGCTCAATGCCATCCAGATCGGGCAGCACCCAATCGAGCAGAACGAGCTTGGGAGCATTCGGCTCCTCAAGGATTCGCCAAGCTTCGGAGCCGCTTTCCGCGAGGGTGACGCCAAAACCCCAGCTGCGCAAATGATCGCCGATCAATTTGCGGTAGACAGCGGAATCATCGACCACCAAGGCTTGCATCAGTCTTGAACCTCCGACCTCCGCTGCGCCAAACCACGAACCGCCGCTCATTCTTCCCCCTTGGCAGACCGGTAATCGACCTCACCATCATAAGACCAAGAGGTGCTTTGAGGGCTGGCAAAGGGCTGGCCCGTGTATACAGAGATACGTCTTGATGAATCGGCAAACGGAGTCAGACGCTTTAGTTAGTGGGCTCGGGCCGGATTTGAAAACCCACATTCAAGCGCCGAAGCCTACCCAGCCGGCGTGTCGGGGCAAGCTTTCACGGGCCCGCATGCGGCGGCCTCGAAGAACGCTGGGACCTCTATCTCGCGTGAGAGTTGACCTAAGCTTCTCCAGCGGCCTAACATAGCCGCCGACGGCACTGAGGCCCTCGGAATGATCGGCCAGACAGTCTCCCACTATCACATTGTGGGGAAGCTCGGTGGTGGAGGCATGGGCGTGGTGTATGAGGCGGAGGACACGCGCCTGAACCGTCACGTCGCTCTCAAGTTCATTCCCGAGGAGATGGTCCACGACCGCAAGTCGCTCGACCGCTTCATGCGCGAAGCGCGCGCCGCTTCCCAGTTGAACCATCCCGGCATCTGCACCATCCACGATATCGAGGACAACGGCGGACATCCCTTCATTGTCATGGAGAAACTGGAAGGGATGAGCCTGAAGGAGCGGATACGGGGGAAGGCGATAGAGGTCGACGAGATCCTCGACATCGGCATCCAGGTGGCGGATGCTTTGGCGGCATCGCATGCCAAGGGGATCATTCATCGCGACATCAAGCCGGCCAATATTTTTGTGGCGCAGAGCGGTCAAACAAAGATCCTGGATTTCGGATTGGCCAAGTCGGCGCGCGAACCGGGATCGGACGAGGCGGCGATGGAGGACTCGCTGACTGCGGTGGGCGTGATTCCGGGAACGGCGGTGTACATGTCTCCGGAGCAGGCGCGCAGCGAAGAACTGGATCCGCGCAGCGATTTGTTCTCGCTTGGAGTCGTGCTTTACGAAATGGCGACGGGCAAGAAGCCTTTTGCCACCGGCAACGTGATTACCACGCTGGACGCGGTCCTGAACCAGAAGCCGGTTTCTCCGCTGCAGCTCAACCCCGCGCTCCCCCCGGATCTCGAAGGCATCATCGGCCGGGCTATGGAGAAAGACCGGG
>JGI12269J14319_10001311_pt1 | contig 24919 bp, 12 predicted proteins | sample PeaSoiSIISIP2007_FD_14319 | JGI IMG/M metagenome (IMG submission 14319)
AACACGACAGGATTCAATGGATTACCGGCGGGATATCTGTACGCCCCCACCTCTTCCTTCGCGAATATCGGAGGGTACACCTGGTGGTGGACATCCTCGTTCGATCCATCGAGTGGGGAGGCCTACAACCTGGGAATCCAAGGTTCGGACCAAAGCATCCACATGGGCGAGGACCTAACGGCGAACGCCCACTCCGTCCGCTGCATCGCCAACTGACCCCTCGTCCCCGCAGACGCCTCTATCCCTTCAGCGCCGCCAGGAGTTCGTCCAGGCGGACGCTGGCGATGGAGGTCGCCTTGTCGCTCATGGCGTAGGGAAGGATCAGGTGGTCGCGGTGGAGGAGCGATCCGCAGCTGTAGACCACGTTGGGCACGTAGCCTTCGCGCTCGGTGCCTTCGGGGGACAAGAGCGGCTCGCGCAAGCGGCCGATGATCCTGGTGGGGTCCTGAAGGTCCAGGAGCACGGCCCCGATGCAGTACTTGCGCATGGGGCCCACACCGTGGGTGATGACCAGCCAGCCTTCCCGGGTCTCCAGGGGCGATCCGCAGTTGCCCACCTTCACGGACTCCCAGATCTCGGCGGGGCGCAGCAACAGCTGTGGGTCGCTCCAGTAGTGCAGGTTCTCGGAGAACATCACGAACAGGTTCTCGTCGTCCTGGCGCGAGAGCATGGCGTAGCGCCCGTCGATCCGGCGCGGGAAAAGCGCCATCCCCTTGTTCTGCACCGCGGTGCCGTTCAGCGTGATCACCCGGAAATTCAGGAAGTCCGCGGTCTCGATGAACTGCGGGAGGATCGCGAGCCCGTTGTAGGCCGTGTAGGTCGCGTAGTACATGACCGAGCCGTCGTCCTCCGCGAAACGCACGAAGCGCGCGTCCTCGATGCCGTGGCTCTCGTTGGCGGAAACGGGGAAAATGATGCGTTCGCTGGGTGCCAGGGTGGGGGAGAAGCTCAGTTCGTAGTTGGAGTCCGCCAGCCACTGCACGCAATCCAGGGTGCGGGTCAGGTCGTTGGTCCAGAGCTGGTTCTTGTGGCTCACGCCGGCCGTGCTCTTCTCCAGGTCGTTTCTCGAGAAGGTCTCGGACAGGGGTGCCAGGATCGCCCGGGCGTAGTCGTTGTCGAAGCCCATCTCGTGGAACTTGAGCTCGAAGCTCCTCTTGTCGTAGGTGGGATTGGGGAGCACCTGGGGCATGGTGACGTGCCGGGATGTGGCGTCCAGTTCGATGCTGCCGTTGGGCGAGATGGTCCCGGCGCGGAACTCGATGGACGAAATATGTCCCTCGCCCGTGGCCCGCAGGCTCATGACGAAGCGCAGCGCCCCCTCGGACACTCCGGTCTGGTCGGGGTGGGGCACGATGGACGGGTTGAAGAGCGCCGCCGACTCCAACGCGTATTCGCCGGAAAAGAGGGCGCCGATCAGCAGCTCGCGGGCCTTCGAAAGCGTCCTGTGGGTGAAGACATGGGGCTTCAGCAGCAGGTAGTGCCGCATCCACGGGCCATCGATGTCCAGATGCCGGGAGTCGAACTCCTCGTGCAGCAGCGCGAGCTCGGTGCCGACCTCCTCCTCGGACAGGGCCAGCGCGCGGCCGATGATGGCCGCGATGGTCTGGGCGCCCGCCGGGACGAAGGGGCGGATGATGACGCGCGCGCTTTCCGGCAAGAGCATGATGGGGTGGCGGCGGAGATGGATCTCGCTCAAAACTGGACCTGCGATGGTTGGGCGACCAGTTGGTCGGCGTGGTTCATTTCGGCCAGGGACAGGTGGAAGGCCAACGTGGATTCCGCCCCCTGGTTTTCGCTGACCCGGTCCTTGTGCAGGCCGTCGCTGCAGCCGCCGGAGGCGGAGTCGTAGAGGGGAACGCCCAGGTCGTTGCGGCCCAGGAACCATTCGAACGCCCGCTTGGCCTCGGCCGACCACCATGGCTCCTGGGTGGCGCGGAAGGCCTCCAGGCAGGCGGACACCATGGCCTGGGCCTCCACCGGCTGCTGGTCGAAGTCGGCGCGGGCTCCGTCCTTCACGTAGAATCCGTCGGACCCGATGGGACGGAAGTGCCCGACCTGGGTCTTCTGCAGCGAGACCAGCCAGCGCAGGGATTCCAGGCCGATCTCCAAGGCTTCGGGATGCGGCATGGACTTTCCGCTGGCGATCAGGGCCTGGCACAGCCGCGCGTTGTCGTAGGTCGCCGAGGTCTCGAACCAGGGCCAGTCCGCCGTGGCGCAGTCGTTCCATCTCTGGACGAGCTTCCCGGTGAGGATCCGGCGTACGGTCTGGGTGGACTCGCGGTTCTTCGTGGCGCGCAGGTTCTCCTGCAGTCCCAGCAGCGTGAAGGCCCAGGCCCGGGGCGAGACGAAGGATTCCACCACGCCCAGCGCCTGGTCGAAGAGCAGACCGCTCAGACGGCGATGCCCTTCGTTCTGCGCGCGGGTCGCTCCGACGCCCAACGCCCACAATGCCCGGCCGTGGCTGTCTTCGCTTCCCGCTTCCTCAAGCCATTGCCGACCGTGGTCCATGAAGTTCCGGAACCGACCGGATTGGCCGTTCCAGGCCGCCGCCAGGAACGCCAGGTAGCTGGTGGCCAGGTGGTCCAGATTCCTCTCGGGAGGATCGCCCCCGATTTCGTCCAACATGCAGCAGAGCAGGAACGCCCGCGCGTTGTCGTCGGTGCAGTAGCCCTCCCGGTAGCAGGGCACGTTGAAGATGGCGTGCTGGAAGATGCCGGTGCGGTCGCTCATGCGCACCACGTGGTCCAGACGCAGGGGCGGGAGGTCGTAGGGTCGGCTCGCCAGGGTCCATCCGGCGAAGGCGGTCCGCGGCGGGGACCGGCGATCGGCACGCGCGTGCTGGAAGGATTCCAGGTAGGTCTTCGCCACGGCGGGCCAGATCATCTCCCGACCCATCGCGTAGGCGGCGTGGCGCGTCCTGTCCAGGCGTGCGGGGTCGTCCAGGAAGGCGCAGACCCCGTCGGCGATGGCCTGCGGGTCCCGGAAGGGCGCCAGGATGCCGCGATCGTCGGCCAGAAGCTCCTTGGCGTGCCAGTAGGGCGTGGACACCACCGCCTTGCCTGCGCCGAACACGTAGGCCAGGGTCCCGGAGGTGATCTGGGCCTCGTTGAGGTAGGGGGTCAGGTAGATGTCGGTGGCCCCGATGAATTCGGTCAGGTCTTCCAGCGAGACGAACCGGTTGTAGAAGATGACGTTTTCCTTCACGCCGCGGTCCGCGGCCAGGCGTTCCAGGCCCAGCCGGTAGCTCTCGCCCTCGCGCGCCACCAGGTGCGGATGGGTCGCGCCCAACACCAGGTACACGGCGCTGGGGTGGCGTCGGACGATCTCGGGCAGGGCCTCGATGGCGTATTCGATCCCCTTGCCGGGCCCCAGCAACCCGAAGGTGAGCAGGACCTTCCGGCCCTCCACCCCGAACTGCGCCTTGGAGAGGGCGGAATCCGCGAAGGGGATGTCCGGGATGCCGTGGGGGATGACATCCACCTTGCCGGAGTCCACCCCGTAGGTTTCCTTCAGGATCTCGGCGCCCTTGCGGGCCATCACCACCAGGCGGTCGCTGCGCCGGGCCAGCTCCTCCATCACCTTCCGCTGGGCGGAGTCGGGATGCTGCAGGACCGTGTGCAGGGTGGTCACCACCGGCATGCGCACCTCCTTCAACAGGGCCAGGATGTGGCTTCCCGCGGGGCCGCCGTAGATCCCGAACTCGTGCTGGAGGCAGAGGACGTCCATGTTGTTGAAGTTCAGGAAGTCCGCCGCCCTGCGGTAGGAGTCCAGGTCCTTCTCCAGCATCTCGAAGCGCACCCGGGGCGGATACCGGTAGCCTTCCACGCGGTCGTTCACGGCTCCCGCGATGCACTGCGCCTCGGGGGCCGCGGCGCTCACCGCTTCGCACAGGTCGTGCGTGAAGGTGGCGATTCCGCAGCGGCGGGGATCGAAACCTCCCAGGAACGCGATGCGCCTGGGAAGGTTGTCGCTGTTCAATTGCGATTCAAGTCGAGAGGCTCGTCATGTGGTCTATATACTTGCATGCGGCGTATCCGACCGGAGGGACCCCGCCCCGCCGCGTTCCACGGATTGGACGGATTCCGTCCTCAACCTCTGCGCAGGATCAGGAGGTCGGGATACCGTTCCAGGCGTTCGAACCCGAATTTCCGGTAGAACGCCAGGGTGTCCGCGGATGCCGCCAAGGTGACGGGCGTGTGGCTGAAATCGCGCAGGCAGCGCTCCAGCAGCATGCCCCCGACGCCGCGGTGCCGGTGCTCCGGAGCCACCACCAGATCGTAGACCACCGATTCCCGGACCTGGTCGGAAACCACTCGAGCCAGCCCGACCAGGGTTCCGTCCTTCCTGGCCGCGTAGATCGCGGCCGACTCTTCGAAGACCGTCTGCAGCCGGTCGGGAGTGGCGAGTTGTGCCAGCGTCCCTCCGGTCTCCGCTCCGCTCGCCGGTTCTCCTACGGGAGCCGGAGTGGCCAGCCACCCCACGCGCTGGAACAGGTCCTGGATTTCCATTCCGGGAACACTGGACACCCTCTCGCAGGTCGCGTGGGTCATCGCCGCGCCAGGGCCCAGAACCCCGCCGCCGTGGCCCGCAGCCGCGACGTTCCCAGAGACAGCATTTGCGCACCCCGGTCCGCGGCTTCCCGCAGCTCGGCCGGGGAATGTCCTCCCTCCGGTCCGATCGCGATCCAGGCGGCATCCGGGGTGGGAGCGTCTTGGCCGGAGTCGTCGCAGACCAGCACGGGTCGGTCGCGGGTGCGATCCAGCCATTCGACCCAACCCAGCGGGGGAAGCACCCGGCACAACCAGGACTGCTTGGACTGCTGGAGGGCGGCCACGGCTTTGGCACGCAGGCGATCCATCTGGTGATCGATGTCGCGACCGCGGGGAACCTGGACCCGTTCGGTCCAGATCGGTTGGAATTCGCGCACCGGCGTCTGGGCACACAGGTCCAGGACCTCCTCCAAGCCGCGATTTTTCAGGATGGCCTGGGCCAACGATCGTCCCGGCTCGGGATCGCGCCGTTGCAGGGACTCGCACAGGAGGATGGATCCGCGCGGATCCGCGACCTCCAGGCGGGCCGTGACCACGGATCCCCGCCCGTCCGTCACCGTGCAGAAGGTGCCTGGGGCCAAGCGGAGGACACGCACCAGATGGGTGGACTCCACCGGATCCAGGGAAATCCGTTCACCGACCCCGGCGGTGGGAGCGAAGATCCAGGTTTCGTCGTGGAAGGGAGGCATGCCGGTCGGAAAAGGTAGACGGGGAGGAAAGGGCGGGGAGCGCGGACTCCTTTCCCGCGTCGCTCGCGTACTTAGATTGCAAGGCCTTTGCGTCGAGAAGGAGATCTCATGCGAGTCCTCGAAGGTTCGTTCGTCGCTCCGGCAAAGCCCGTGGCCCTCGTGGCCGCCCGGTTCAACTCCCTCGTGGTGGATCGGCTGGTGGAGGGCGCCCGCGACGGCCTGGTGCGCCACGGCGTTCCCGACGACCAGATCGTGGTCATCCGGGTGCCCGGCGCCTTCGAGATCGGCGCCGCCGCCCGCCGGGCCGTGGATTCCCTGAAGTTTTCGGCGGTCATCGCCCTGGGAGCCGTGATCCGCGGCGACACCCCCCACTTCGACCAGGTGGTTTCCGGCACCACCCGGGCCCTCGGTCAGCTCTCCTACGAGGCGAACATACCGGTGGTCTACGCCGTGCTCACCACGGAAGACCTGGAACAGGCACAGCAGCGCTCCGGCGGCAAGTCCGGGAACAAGGGCTGGGACGCGGCGCTGTCCGCGCTGGAACTTTCCGACCTTTTCCGCAAAATCGAAACCGCATGAGTGGACGGGGTGGCCGTGAACTCGCATTGCACCTGCTCTACCAGATGGATGTGCGTTCCGAGACGCTGGACCAGGTCCTCCCCGAGGCCCTCGAATTCTTCCAGCCCACGGCTGGGGACCGCGCCTTCGCGCTCCGCCTGGTGGAATACGCGCTGGAAGAGAAGGACCGCATCGACGAACTGGTCCGCCAGACCGCCAAGAACTACGACCCCTCCCGCTTCGCGCTCCTGGACCTCTGCGTGCTGCGCATCGCGGCGGCAGAGCTCTTGCGGGTCCCGGAATCGGGGCCCCGGTTGGTGATCAACGAGGCCGTCGAGCTGGCCAAGAGCTATTCCACGGAAAAGTCGGGCGGATTCGTCAACGGACTGCTCGACCCCATCGCCCGCATCGTCCGGGGGGACGCACCCCTCAAACAAGGAGATCGAACGTGACCGAGCGCAAGTTGAAGTGGTGGGGGGCGGCCGCCGCGACGGTCTTCGCCTTCCTGGTGTACTGGCGGACCATGGCCCCCACGGTGAGCTTCTGGGACTGCGGCGAGTACATCGCGGCGGGTCGGATCCTGGGCGTTCCCCATCCCCCGGGCATGTCGCTCCACCACGTGCTCTCCCGGATCTGCATCATGCTCTTCTTCTGGGTGAAGGACGTGGGCGCCCGGGTGAACCTGATCTCCGTGATGGCCTCCGCGCTGATCGCCGGAACCTCCTACCTCACCGGCTTCCGCGCCATCCGCATGTTCCAGAAGGATTCGGAACGCGCGAGGTTCCTGTGGGTGGCGGCCTTGGGCGGCGCCCTTTCGGCCCTGCTGGTCACCTTCTGCGACACCCTGTGGTTCTCCTCGGTGGAAGCCGAGATGTACACGCCGGCCATGTTCTTCACGCTGCTCAGCGTGTACCTGATGATGGAATGGCGGGACCTGCGCGCCACGCCCTGGGCCGACCGCATCCTGGTGTTCGTGGTCTACCTCTCCTTCCTGGGCGTGAATTTCACCCTGTTCACGGTCATGTTCCTGCCCATCCTCTGCGTCTGGGTGGTTGCCGTGGACGAATCCAAGCGGCGCATGTACCCGCTCTACCTCGCGGGCACCCTGCTGATGTCCATCATCTACATGCCCGGCCTGTTCCCGCTCATCGCGCTGGCCCTGGCCGTCGTGTCGCTCCTCCTCTGGATCTTCCCCGTCATGGGCGAGAAGCAGGGCTGGAAACTGTCGTGCGTGCTCTCCTTCGCCGCCGTGCTCGGCTGGTCGCTCTACCTGTACATCCCCATCCGGGCCTCGCTGACCCCCATCATCGACGAGGGCGATCCCCAGGTGCGTCCTCCCCTGGTGCTCGGCGACCCGACCACCTACAACAACCTCCAGACCCGGCCGTCGTTCTCCGATGCCTTCAGTCTCAACAACTGGGGCGAGTTCCGCGAGTACATCGAGCGCAAGCAGTACGGCTCCGAGAACATGATCGTGCGCTCCCTCACCCGCCGCGGCAACTTCCTGAACCAGCTCCTGGTCCACGAGAACATGGGCTATGGCGGCTACCTGATCCAGCAGTTCACGCCCTTCAAGGTCCAGCGCGACGACAAGTTCTTCGGAATCCGCGTCCCCAACCAGCTATCGGCGATGGGCGTGGAATCCGTCAAGGGAGAGGACGGGGTCTATGCCCAGGTGCCCGGTTGGGTGCCCAAGCGTGTCGCGCAACTGGCGCTGTTCTTCCTGGCCAACCTGCCGCTGTGGTGGCTGTTCCGTTTCGGTTGGGACCGCGAACGGCGCCTGTCCATCCTTCTTGCCGGGCTGTACGTCTTTTCCAGCTTCGGCATGCTGTGGTACGTGAACTTCGCCGACGGCACCCAGCCCGAGGTCGCCGAATACAAGGCGTGGCTCCAGCAGAAGGGGGGAGGGCAGGATGTCGCCTATCCGGATCCCGTCCACATGGAGGTCCGCGAGCGCGACTACTTCTTCACGCCCGCCTTCGTGCTGGTGGGGATCCTGTACGGAGTGGCCGCGGCGCTCTACGCCCAGAAGATGCGGGAAAGCCGTAAGGACGACTGGAAGAACCATCCCCAGTTCGTGTCCTACCTGGTGCTGGTGGCGCTGATGCCCGTGGTGGCCGGCGCCTCCAACTGGCACGAAAGCGACCGGCACAACGACTGGGTTCCGTTCGACTACTCCTACAACCTGCTGAACTCCTGCGAACCCAACGGCATCCTGTTCACCAACGGCGACAACGACACGTTCCCGCTGTGGGCGCTGCAGTACGCCTACGGGATCCGACCGGACGTGCGGCTGGTGAACCTCTCGCTCATCAACACCGACTGGTACATCCGCCAGATGAAGAACCTGGAGCCCAAGGTTCCGATCACCTACACGGACGCCGAGATCCGCGCCCTGGACGTGGACCGGAATCCCTTCGGACCGGGAACCGTGGTGGACATCGGACCGCGCAAGGTCCAGGTGCCGTCCGACAAGGACCTTCCCTGGATCAAGATCCAGGACAGGCTGATCCTGCACATCGTCCAGTCCAACGACCACGCCGCCGTCCACAAGCCCATCCACTTCGCCGCCACGGTGGGCGAGGAGAACATGATGGGCCTGGCGCCGTTCTGCCGCATGCAGGGAATGGTGTTCACTTTGACGGATTCCGTCCAGACGGATCCCGTCGACATCGACAAGACCGTGGAACTGTTCACCAAGGTCTACAAGTTCCGCGGCATGGCCGGCGACCAGTACAGCGTGGGCTACCTGGACGACGACAGCCGCCGACTGGAGACCAACTACTCCTCCATCGCCATCCAGGCGGCGCTGGGTTCCGCGGACATCGCCAAGAAGTGGCGCGATTCGGCGGCCTTGACCAGGGACACCGTGCTCGCCAAGGCGTTGAAGGCGAAGTCCGTCGAGCGGATCGCCAAGGTGGTGAGCCTCATCCACGAAGCGGAACGCCTGGTTCCCGACGAGTGGCGGACGGCCTACTTCACCGCCCAGATGTTCGCGACCCTGGGCCAGCCCGCGTCCGCGGACAGCGTGATCACGGTCGCGCGCAAGCGCCTGCCCAACGAACCCATGCTGGACCGCGCCGCTGCGGAGGTCGACAGCAGATCCGGACATCCCGAGAAGGCCCTCAAGGTCCTGGAGGAGTCGGTCAAGCGCCACCCCTCCGACGGCCAGATCCAGGTGGACCTCGCCATGACCTACGCCAACCTGGGCAACTTCGAGCAGGCCATGTTCTGGATCAACAAGGCGGCGGCCCTGAGTCCCGGAGACCAGCGTCTCCAGCAGGTGGCTTCGCAGATCCAGGAGCGCGCCCAGCAGCTGTCCAGGATGAAGGGGCTCCCCGCGCCCGCGCGGGCGCCCGGACAGGACTCGGGCGCGAAGTGACCTCGCGGCGAGTCCTCTGGATCAACTGGCGGGACCTGCGCAATCCCCGGATGGGGGGCGCGGAGGTCCATGCCCACGAGGTCCTGCGAAGGCTCGCCGACAGGGGATGGGAGTCGGTTCTCGTCAGCCACGGAGCCCGCGGGCTCCTGGACAGGGAAGAGGAAGCCGGGTACGAGGTCCGACGCGAGGGCGGGGCCTCGACCTTCAACTTCAACGTGTATCGCAACCTGCGGCGTTGGGTCCGCGAGGAACGGGCCGACCTGGTCGTGGACGATTCCAACAAGATCGCCTTCGCCGCCCCGTGGATTTCCACGGTACCCGTGGTCGCCTTGATCCACCATCTGTTCGGGAAGGCCATCTACCGCGAGGCCAGCCTGCCTGGAGCCCTCTACGTCAGGCTCTCCGAAGCCCTGGTGCCGCGCATCTACCGCAACACGCCCACCATGACGGGCAGCCCCTCGGCCCGCACGGAACTGCTGGGCCTGGGGTTGCGGGACGTGACCGACGTCGGGGAGGGGGTGGACCTTTCCGGATACGGTCCGCCGGATGCGCAGGAGCGCGATCCCGACCTCCTGCTCTACCTGGGCAGGGTGAAGAAGTACAAGGGTTTGGAGGTCCTCCTGCAGGCGCTGGACCTCCTGCGCGCGCGCTTCCCGCGGGTGCGGCTGGAGGTGGCCGGCTCCGGCGACGACATCCCCCGCCTGGCATCCATCGCCCGGGGATTGGGGCTCGCCGACCGCGTCCGCTTCCTGGGCAGGGTGTCGGAAGCGGACAAGATCCGTCTCTACCGGCGCGCTTCGGTGGCCTTGAACTCCTCCCTGAAGGAGGGGTGGGGACTGACCTCCATAGAAGCCAACGGCTGCGGCACCCCCGTGGTGGCCTCCGACGTTCCCGGCCTTTGCGATTCCGTCCGGGACGGGGAGACCGGGTTCCTGGTGCCCTTCGGCGACGCGCCCGCGATGGCCGAACGCGTGGGACGGATCCTGGGCGACGCGGCCCTCGCCGAAAGGCTGCAACGCGCCAGCCTGGATTGGGCGCGATCGCACACCTGGGATTCCGTCGCCGACAAGACGGAATCCGTCCTGCTCCGGGCCCTGGGACGCGCGTGAGGAACGCCCTCCGAAAGGTCCTGGGGCCCGTCCTCCAGACCGCTGCCACCATCCTCCTGGTGGGTTGGATCCTGCACCGCAACGACGCCGAGGCGGTGCTGGGGTACCTGCGCGCCGGCGACCCGGAATGGTTCCTCGCGGCCATCGCGGTGCTGGCCCTCTCCATACTGGTGGGGGTGCGGCAATGGCGGTGCCTCCTGGAGGCCCAAGGGGTGGTGGTGCCGCGCCTGCGGCTCACCCAAGCCTACTCCCTGGGCATGTTCCTGAACTTCGTGCTGCCCTCCGGGGTGGGAGGCGACGTGGTGCGGGCGGTGCAGATCCACAGGGAGGCCAAAGGGGGCACNCGCGGTGTCGCCGCCACGCTCCTGGACCGGCTGGCCGGCCTGTTCACCCTGGCCTTGTTCGCTTCCGTCGCGTCCTGGATCCTGGCCGCCGACCATCCCCAGCCGCTGTTCCGGCACCTTGCCTGGGCTTCGGGCGCCGTTTCCCTTCTGTTCTGCGTCGCGGCGGTGGTCCTGTTTTCGCGCCGCGTCGTGGGTTGGATCTCGCCGGTCGCGAGGTGGTTCGGCGAGGGCGCGCTCCTGGACCGCGCGCGCAACCTGCGCCAGGCCTTCCTGCAATACCGCAAGGAACCCAGGATCGTGTTGGAGGTCATGGGGCTTTCGGTGGTCACCCAGTTTTTGCGGATCCTGGTGCACTGGTGCTGCGCCAAGGCGATCGGGCTTCCCCTGGACTTCGCCTGGATCCTGCTCTTCGTGCCCGTCGTGGCCTTGATCTCCATCCTCCCCATCTCCGTGGGTGGCTGGGGTCTGCGCGAAGGCACGCAGAAGACGTTCTTTTCACTCCCCGGGGTGATGCCGGGCCTGGATTCGGCCCACGCCATTTCGGGAAGCCTGGCGCTGGCCATCTCCACCAGCCTCCTGGGCATGCTCGTTCCGGCCGTCGTCAGCCTGGCCACCGGGCCGCTGCTTTCCTGGAGACAGCCAAAACCCGGGAGGATCCCGTGAACCTGAGCATCGTGGTGCCCGCCTGGAACGAGGCCCAAAGCCTTCCGGAACTCTTCTCCCAGATCCGCGCCGCGTTGGCGGACTGGAACGGCACCTGGGAGGTGATCGTGGTGGACGACGGATCCCGGGACGACACCTTCGCCGTGGTGCGCGAGGCCCATGCCCGGGATTCCCGCATCCGAGGGGTGCGCTTCCGCCACAACGCGGGGAAGGCGGCGGCGTTGGCCACGGGGTTCGCTGCCGCCCAAGGCGGATATGTGATCACCATGGACGGAGATCTGCAGGACGATCCCGCCGAGATCCGTCCCCTGATGGACATGCTGGATTCGGGATGGGACATGGTCTCGGGTTGGAAGCAGGTCCGCAACGACCCCGTCGACAAGACCCTTCCCAGCCGTTTCTTCAACGGGCTGGTACGCCGTGTTTCCGGCTTGAAGCTCCACGATTTCAACTGCGGACTCAAGGCCTACCGTCGCGAGGTGCTGCCCAGCCTGCGCCTGTACGGCCAGATGCACCGGCTCCTTCCCGTGATGGCGCATTGGGACGGATTCCGCGTGACGGAGAAGGTGGTCAACCACCGCGCCCGACAATTCGGCGTCAGCAAGTACGGCTGGAGCCGCGGCTTCCACGGACTCTTCGACCTCCTGACGTTGTGGTTCCTGCACCGGTACCTCCGACGTCCCCTGCACCTGTTCGGGAGCATCGGGCTGGTGGCCTTCGTGGTGGGGGCGCTGCCCATCCCCTGGTTCGCCATGCAATGGATCCTGACCGGGGCGTTGCGGGTGCGGCCCCTGCTCCTGCTTTCGGTGGGTGGTATCATCCTGGGCGTGCAGTTCCTGTCCTTGGGCCTGTTGGCCGAGCTCATCCAAAGTCGCGAGCGCACGGGCGAAGGTCCGGTGGCGGAGAGGGTCTGACCACTCCGGCCGACATCCCGCTCCTTCTGGTGGGCGCGGCCATCGGCGCNTGCCTGGGGTCGTTCGCGAACGTGGTGGTCTGGCGCCTGCCGCGCGGAGAGTCGGTGGTCCATCCCGGCTCCCGATGCCCCTCCTGCGGGCACCCCATCCCGTGGTACCGGAACCTCCCCATCTTCACCTGGCTGGTCCAGCGCGGGCACTGCGCCTGGTGCCACGCCTCCATCCCCCCCTTTTACGTGCTCGTGGAAGCCCTGTGCGCGTTGCTGGGTTTGGCCGGTGCCGCCCTCTGGGAGCAGGGATGGCCGTTGGGCGATGCCATGGGTTGGACCCTCTTCGCCTTGGTGGCCGTACCTGTCGCGCTCATCGATTGGGAGCGCTTCGAGATCCCCGATCCGCTGGTCTTCTGGGCCTTGGTGGCCGGTCTGGTGTCCCGGACCTGGGCCGCGGAAGACCATGTCCTCGCCTTCGGCACGGGGGTCCGCGACGCCCTGTTCGCGGCGGGATTCCTGTACGCCCTCCATTTCCTGTCCCGCTACCTGGTGGGAGTCTGGGGCAATCTGGTCCGTGCCGTTCTCCCCAAGGGGATCCGGTGGTCCTGGCGGCGGGGTTGGAAGCGGGACCTTCTGTTGGCGAGTCTGCGCTGGGGGCGGTTCCACCCGGACATGGAAGCGTTGGGTCTGGGCGACGTGAGCTTGGGGTTGGCGGCGGGGGCCTGCTTGGGCTCCTCTTCGGTGTTCCTGGGGTTGGCCCCCGCAGCGCTTCTGGGGGTGGGGGGCTATTTCCTGCGCCAGCGGTTCCCCGCCAAGGTGCAGGTGGCGACGGATCTGGGCCTGGACCCCTTGGCGGTGCCCTTCGGGCCCTTCCTGTGCGCGGGATTCCTGCTGGCTCGCCTCTGGATCGGTTTCCGCGGCAGTCCGTTCCCCTTCTGAGGGGAAAATCGAGCCAATCGCCAACCGGTCTCCTGGAGAGTACGGCGCGCCGGTGGGCATGGTTGAAACTACAAGTGGTTCCGGCCTCGGTTGGGTATGTTGTCGTGGTTCGTCGTGAACTTTATCTCCGAATGGATTTCAAAATGCCAGAAGCGTCGCGCGTGTCCAGATTCGGCCTGTTTTTCCTCTCCCTGGTCATGATCCTGGCCTCGCACACCCAGGCCAAGACCATCATGTGGCTGACCAACTGGTACGACAGCAACATGGACAGCCTGATCGCCATGGATTCGGTCTACATCCCCAACTACAACGGCACCAACGGCTACTACTTCGGGAACGCGCCCCAGATGCTCACGGCAACGACCGCCTATGCCCCCCCCATCGCGGAAAACGTGGGCAACTTGGATAGCTTGCCCACCGCTCTCACCGAACTGTGGTACGCCCTGCCCAATTGGAACTCCGCCAACTACAACGCCGGGGAGATCAACATCCAGATCCGGGACAGCGCGGCGATGCACCAGTACAACGGGGCCACCCAACCCATCCAGATCAACTACAAGTACGAGGATGGCCAGACCGGGCAATTGAACCAAGCCAACACCAGTGCAGGTACACCTGGATCGGTGGACGCCTGCGTGAATTCCATTCCCGGCGATACCGTCTGGATGATGCCTACGGCGAAGAACCCGACAGGAACTTACATCGGAAATGCGTTTACGTGCTCCGACCACAATCCGTTCTTCACCAAGGTCGGGACGGTCCACATCTACAACCCTTGGCCCGGGAAGCCCGACTTCATCCAGTTGGGAAACCAGTTCTATCCCACCTTCCCGGATTCGGGAAGGCCTGGCTGGTATTCCACCACGCTCTGGACCGACCCCCGCAACCCGCTGCCCTTCCAGGTGCGCGTCGCCAGCGGAGATCCCACCGCCCCCGGGGCTTCCGGGATCCAGTACCTGGACGCGGGTGGACTGAACGGGAATGCCACGGGGACGTTCTTCAACTTCACCACCACGCCGGGGACCGGCGGATCGGTCTGGATCCTACCGCCCCTGGTCAGCACCACTTCCACCATTACCACCAAAGCGCCAGCGGTGGCCTTGTCGTTGTATGTCCAGGACCCGCCTTGGAGCACCACGACATTGCGTGTCGTCCTGAAGGGCGTGACCGCCGACTTCGTCCCCGTGGCCACCCAGTACTGCGGCTGGTACCTGGAGACCTTCTACACCGGCGCGGTTCCCACCAACATCGTTTTGAGTCAGCCGTTGGGCGATACCCTGTTCGGCTCCAAGGGACAGGAGCCCCTCACGACGTCATTGGCCGCCTACGCCAACTGGATCACTTTGCCACCGTCCGCGGGCACACTTTGGCTCTCCACCAACGGTGTCCCGAGCCCATCGCCCACCGAACCGGCCAGCACCACCCTTTGCAACACCAAGATCCTGGCCTTCAGCGGCTACGACTACACGGATGGCACGGCTGCTGCCACGGCCTACGAACCCTTCGCGCAAGGGCAGACGGGCTTCGTGGTGAACTACCCGGGAACCGCCACGACCACGGACAACTGCACCCACTCCGGAGGCGGGATCACCAAGGGATTGGTCCAACCGACCCTGAATGCCCAAGGTCGCCCGGTGTGGACCGGCAAGGTCGACTGCGACATCGGGAACACGAACGACGGGCCTCAGCACTGGTTCGATTCCCTGTACCGAAGCTCCGCTGGGGTGCTGAGCAGCACCGCCGCCAACGGAGGGACCCAGCTCAACGCCTTCCACTGTATCCGTATTCCATTGGCATTGGATGCCAACGGATACTACGACTACGGCAGCGCCACCTTCTTTCCCTTCGATTCGGCCACATCTGTTCCCGCACCCTATCGACCTTCAGGATGCACGCCGAACTCCAACTGCGACTTCCACTTCACTATGCACGCCAAAGCGGCGTTCGAATACACCCCTGGGCTGCAGTTCAAGTTCGCAGGCGACGACGATGTCTGGATCTTCATCGACAAGAAGCTCGCACTCGATCTGGGTGGACAGCACGGGACGCAGTCCGGCACCATCAACTTGGACAATCTCGGGCTGACCGAGGGCAAGTCCTACCAGTTCGACATGTTCTACGACGAGCGGCACACCGCGGGTTCCGATATCTCGATCAGCACCACCATGAACCTGGTGCCCATCATCAACGTGGTGTGGGACAGCACCCAGGCGAAGGCTCCCATCCAGGACTACTTGATCTCCACGGCCACCACCACCAGCCGCACGGACATCTGTCCGGAAGACGGAGCCGCGACCTCGACCTCGCTGCGCCCCGCCAATGCCGTCATCACCCTCCTGTATCCCGACGGCACCCAACAGAACCTGGACTCCACGTTCAGTGCGCCATTCTACCCCGGCCTGTTCATCAGCGGGCAGAACAGCCACATCAATGTGGATACCACCACCATGAAGAAGTCCGGCAAGTTCACGCAGGGCGGTCTCTACCAGATTCTGGTCACGGTGGGCACGGACTCGCGGGCCATCGACTTCACCATCGTGAGCCAGACGGTGAACGTGACCGGCACGCTCTTCGACAAGAACGGCGACGGACACGCGGACAGCGTGGCCTTCCACGTGGTGGGAGCCACTCCGGGGTTCCAGACCGTGACCTCCGCGGTCTTCTACTGGGCTGATTCTTCCGGAAAAGCCGATACCATCACCGTGCCTGGAAGCTCGTTCAAGGCGACGGACGCCGGCGACAGCGTGATCACCGCGTCCTTCGCGGCCATCCCCTTCCGCACCAACTGCCCCTCCACCGGCTGCACAGGGACCATGGGAACCGTGTTCACCACGTTGGGCGGCTCCGCGCTCGCCAACAGGATCACCACCCTCGCCGACGGCATCGCGCCCGTGGCCGACAGCGCCTGGCTGGTGTACGACACCACCGGCACCGGCAAGGACACCCTCTACGTGGTCCCCTCAGAGCCCGTGACCGGCTCCGCCACGACTGCTCCTTGGGTGATCGCGGGTGGTCCCTCCCATCCTCTTCCCATCACGGTCACCGGAGTGGTCTCCGGGGGCGTCATCAAGATCCCGCTGGCGTCCGCCTCCGATCCCATCCTGCCCGGCGACTCCGTCCGGTTGGGCCAGCAGATTTCCGATCTCGCTCTGAATTCGCCTGGCGACTCCTCGCGCTGGGTTCCGGTGCACACCAACCCCGTGGCCAAGGCCTGGATGCTGGACACCACCGGGATGGGAGCGCCCGACGCGATCCACTTGGATGCCCGCGGCAACTTCGCCTCGGCGACTTCGGTCGTTGTCCATTGGAAGACGGCCGCGGGGGCGGATACGACATTTTCCGTCTCCACCCCGGCGGGGTTGGGAACGAGTTTGACCTTGCCTCCGAACATCCTCCAGAACGCCACCTATTGCAGCGGTTGCCACATCGATGTGGTGTCCCCGGGTCAGACGCAGACCTTCGCCCTCATCGATTCCGTCGCTCCGGTCGCCGTGAGCGCCTCGTACCACTACGGCACCACGGTGGACACATTGAAGGTGGTGGCTTCGGAGCCCCTGACCAAGGGAACATCAGCCACTGAAAATTGGGTGGCCCAGAAGGCCAACGGCAGCACGAGCACGTCCGGCACGTTGGTGTCGATCGGAGCAGCTCCAAGCATTTCCGGGGACACGCTGACCTTCCTGGTTCCCACGGCGACCGTCACGGGCGACTCCCTTCGGTTGCGGGGATGGTCCCTGGACGCCTTCGGCAATGTTCCCGGACAGTCGTCGCAAGGCGTATCCAAGTTCGTGCCTGTCGTGTTCAGCGCCCAGCCCCTGAGCGTGACGGTGTATGACGAGAACGGCGACGGTCGCGCCGACAGCGTGGTCTTCAGCCTCACCAAATCGGCCAGCGGGGCTCCGGTTCCCACGGGCTTCTCGGTCCAGTGGGGCGGACAGACCATTTCCGTCTCCAGTCTGACGGCGTCCGCGGACGGACTTTCCTGGAGCGGACCCATCGGACCCTTCGCCCAAAGTGTCACGGCGCCTCTGCCCGGCGAAATGGGCTGGATCCGCATCGGCACCGATTCCACCACCTGGCGAGCCCGGGTGGTGGATTCCGTGGCCCCTGTGGCGGTGACCGGCACCCTGGTGTTCGGTTTCGATCCGGGTTCGTCGGACACGTTGAAGGTGAACGGTTCCGAGGGGTTGAAGATCGTGGGGTCCGGGACGAATTACGTCCTCTTGAACAGCGACTCGTCGAACACCGGGGCCTACGCGCCCACCGGAGCGCAACTGGTGACGGGAGTCTCGGGCACCACCCTGGAGCTCGCCGTGCCGTCGGGCTCCATCCCAGGCGACGCGTCGTGGGTGCGGTTCGGGACGTCGATTTCCGACAACGGTGGAGCCACGGTGGGCGCGTCTTCGGTGTGGGTGAAGCTGGTGACCCGTCCCAGCGGCCGTGCCTACCTCTACGACTCGGACGGCGACGGCCGCGCGGATTCGGTGGCGGTGGCGGTGCGCGGGACCCTTCCGGCCACCACGGCGGTGCTGACCTGGACCGATGCCACGGGCAAGGCGGACACCCGGACCTGGCCGGTGGGGGCCACCTCGGCGTCGTTTGGGATCCATCCCACGACCTCGTCGCTGTGGTTCGAGAAGGGTGCGACCTCGTGTCCCACCAACGCCTGCACCATCTCCTTCCTGGATTCCACGGGCGCGACCCTGGTGACCTGGCCGCTGGTGGACAGCGTGGCGCCCATGGCCCTCTCCGGCAGCTACACCTTCGGGACCACCCAGGACACCCTGACGGTGAAGTTCAGCGAGCCNTTGAAGCAGGTCTCGGCGCTGTCGAGCTGGGTGGAGTGGGGGAACGCCNNCACGTCCGGNGCGGTGATCCANTTCAAGGCGACCCTGACCNCGGGCAACACGGTGGCCGTNCTGGTGCTGGACACCGCCAACGGCGCGACCCAGGGGTGGGANTCGGTNCGGATCGCCACCGGGAGCTTGGCGGGCAAGATCACGGACGCCGTCGGGGTGCAGGCGGGNGCCAAGAGCCCGTGGGCCCCACTGAGCTACGGATTGCCGCCCATGATCGCACGAGTCACGGACCCGCTCGGGAAGGGCCAGGGGACCAACGTGCAGGTACGTTTGACGCGCTCGGTGCCCCAGGCGGCGATTTCCGGGATCAGCTCGTTCCAGATCGTGTGGAACGGCGAGACGCGCACGGTGTCGGCCTCGAGCCTCACCTATGATCCGGTGGCGCAGACGTGGTCTGGTTCGGTGGGGACGCCGTTCGCGTTGGGGAACACGTCCGCGGGGACGGTGTACGGAGCCACGGTGTCTGGTGCCAACGGCACCACGCGCGGCATGGGCCTGGAGGACGGAGTTCCCCCGGCGATCATGGGCGCCCAGTTCCGCTACAGCACTGCGTCGGTGGGCGAAGACACCTTGATCGTTCAGCTCTCCGAGCCGTGGCAGGGCGAGGACCCGACCAACGTGTCCGACCCCTTCGTTGACGTGAAGAATTCGGCCAATCCCTTGGCGTTCGCTCCCATGCTCGGTTGGACGCTCTCGGCCGACGGCAAGACCTTGTCGATGGCTGTGGACACGACCTGGGCGACCAAACTGCAGGACGGCGATTCGGCGCGGCTGGCGTACCTCGCGCAGGGCTCTCTGATTTGGGATGCGGCAAACAATCGTAGGAGCGCAGTCGCGTTGGGTCCCCATCGTGTTCGGGTTGCGTCCCATCGAGTTCGTGATCCAGCAGATCCATTCGATGTTGGTGGACAAGGGGGACGTGTGGACGGAGCCGGGTCCGAATGTTCCCCAGACGGAGCTTCTGGTGTTGAACACCTCGAACAACTGGGTGAAGGTGGACAACAGCACCCAGGTGGGCGCGGGCGGGACGGTGATCGGCGGAGCCCCGGCGCAGAACGACTCGAGCCACGTGATGGCGGTCTACCTGCGGTTGAATCGACCGGTGAGCGGGGAGCTGTACATCTACGACAACATCGGAGTCAGCGTGCTGAACACGGATCTGTCGGCATTGGCGACACTGTGGCCCGCGGGCGGCGAGGATGCGATGCACCAGGTGGAGATCACCTGGAACGGCACCGACGCCAAGCGCAAGTTCGTGGCCACGGGCGTGTACCTGATGCGGGTGGTGGTGAAGGTCGACGACGGCGTGGGCCACATCTACTACAAGAACCTCATTTGGAAGTTCGGCTGGCTCCACGGAACGAATTGAGGCCCAACCCACCTCACCCCTCCCTCGCCGAAGGTGGGGGAGGGGTGAGGTGGACGCCAAGGGAGGCAGGTGCGGCGCGTTTTTGGCTCCTTTTTCGCTGTGGAGAGGCCGATTTCGGCGTAGAATAGGGGGGTCGGACCCCGCAACACCGGGTCGGAGGTGTTCCATGCATCCTGCCTCTCAAAAAAAGCCCGGAAATCGGGCGATCCCATTGATCGGGGCCGCGATTCTGGTCCTGTCCGCCCACGCCGGTGCCGCGCGCACCCTCATGTTCCTGGTGGACTGGTGGTTGAACCAGCCCATGGACACGGTGATCAACCTCCAGGTCTTCCAGCCGACCCCGGAAATCCAGTATCTGCCCACTCCGGCGACCCCGCCCGCTCCCGTGAAGACCAACGCGTACCAGAACGACACCCCGCAGAAGTACGCCTGGTGGTACGCATTGCCCAACTTCAATGCCAACGACTACAGCCAAGGGCGCATTCGGATCAACACCCTGTACAGCCGTGGCTGGTACCAGGCCGACTCCACGTATACGATGGCCAACGACACCGTCATCGATCTTTCCAAACTGCACATCCTGGATACGGCCACCACCTTCACCTATCGCAATCCGGTGAACCAGCGGGACACCACCATCGCCATCCCCGCCGCCGGGCCCAAGACCGTGGCCCTGCCCGCCGGAGCTTGGTTCAAAGGGCCCAAGCTCTACACCTCGGCCGGAAACGGCGGGACATCGGTTCTCAATGTCCGCCCCACCACGGGCACGGGCATGGGCTCCATCGACAACTGCCTGGACACCATTCCGGGAGACACCGTCTGGATCCGCTTCCTTCCCTCCGGTCAGCAGCAACCGCAGGAATCCTCGATGTCCTGTACCTCCTACAATCCGTTCAGCAAGCTGCGTGCTCGGCTGTACCTGCGCAATCCCTGGCCGGGCTCCAGTCCCGTGGTGGATTGGAACGGACAGCAATTGCAGATGTACCCCTCCACCAGCCTCCCCGATTGGATGGTGGTGGATCTGCGCTACATCGACACGTCCGCCACCAAGCCGGCCATCAACTTCCGATTCCAGAAATCGGCCACCAGCGGCGAATTCTTCGACGCCTCCGGCGTGAGCACGGGGATCGTCCAGCCCTTCCAGGAACCGGGCACCACCGACGGCCTGAGCTACTACTTCGTGCCACCGGAAGGCGGAGGCCCTCTGATCGCCAAGGCCGGCGTGCCGGCCCTCAAACCCCCGTACATGCTCTATGTCCAGGATCCGTGGAGTCCGGGAACGCCTCGGGTGGTGTGGCCCAACGACGCCTACCTCCGCGTGATGAGGCCCACCCAGAACTGCGGATGGTACAGCTATCCGCTGTACACCCGCCCTGTGCAGATGCTGATCGGGCATTCCTACCTGGATTCCATCTACGGCACCGCGGGAGCCCAGTTCCGCACCCGTTCCAATTGGGTGACCCTCTCCGCATCCTTCCGTCCCGACAGTTCCGTCTGGGTCCAGACCTTCGGGCCCATCGCGGGCGTACGCGTTCCGGCGGCCGCCACCACGGCCCCCATCACGAAGAGCTGCGCGACGGACACCCTGAACCTGGTCATGGAGGCCTACGACTTCAAAGGCCGCGGCGATGGGGGCGGCAACCCCTCGTTCCAGATCGGTGGGTGGACCGACCTCACGGGTGCGGCCAGCACGGGCCCGGATCCGGGGATGGTGCAGAATGCGCTGGGAGCCAACGGTCTTCCCGTTTACACCGGGAGGGATTCTGGTTACCAGTCCGGGGGGATCAACGGCCCGAAGGGGAACAACACCGCCGCCTTGACGTTGGCGACCACCCTGTGGAAGAAGTCCACTCCGAGCAACTGGTTCGACACCACGGCACTGGTGGCGGCGGTTCCCGGCATCAAAATCGGCCACACCTGCCTGCAGCTGCCGCTGATCAAGACCCCGGCCGATAGCGGCTACTACAAGTACGACAACCAGAGCTTCTTCCCGTTGGACACCATTTCGGACACGCGTGGAGTGTCCCTGGCGCTCGCTGCCGACAACAAGCAGCACAACTTTTCGTTCTGCCTCCAGGGCCACGCCGCCTTCGAATACACCCCCGGTCTGCAGTTCGAGTTCCGGGGCGACGACGACGTCTGGGTGTTCATCAACAATCTGCTGGCCATCGATCTGGGAGGCACCCATGCCCCGGAATCGACCTTCGTCAACGTGGACAAGCTGCACCTGGTGGAAGGCCGCGTGTATCCCTTCGACATCTTCTACTGCGAACGCCAGACCAACGGATCCTCCATCCGCATCCGCACCTCCATGGACCTGCAGCCGTCGTGGAAGTTCAAGGATTCCCTTCTTCCCAAGACCGGCAACGGCGCCACATCCTTCCTCATCCAGGGTCAGATGACCCAGAACTACACCCCCACCTGCGCGGACCTCGCCGCCGCGGCTCGAGCGACCTGGCAACCCACCTCGGGGCAGATGGTGGTGGTGGGTCCAGACGGATCGGACCTCTACACCATCTATTCCACCGACACGACCCTCTACGGCGGAGCGCTGGTCTACGCGAACAACACGATCACGGTGGACACCGCCGCCCTCAAGTTGGATCCCGACCTGTCTTGGACGGGCAAATACACGATCCTGGTCCAATCCCTCTACGGCGATCCGCTGGATTCCATCAGCTTCACCAAGAGCTACGGATCGCATGTCGTGCAGGGCACCGTGTTCGACGCCAACGGGGACGGAATCGCCGACTCCATCCGGCTGGTGGCTCCCGCTCCCATCTTCCTGGACAATCCTTCCTACCACGTGGTCTGGTTCGACGCGTCCGGCAAGAAGGATTCGTTGATCGTACCCGTGGCGCAGGTGAACATGATCTCGGATTCCATCGTCGACGTCCCGCTGGGTGGACGAAACCCCTCGTGGGGGATCCGGACCGCCCTGCCTCCCGTGAAGCCGGACAGTTTGGGCGGGGTGCTCACACACCCGGGAGGCATGGCCGCGGCCGTCGACAATCCCATCAAGCTGCTGGACGGGATCGCACCGGTGGCCGACAGCGCCTGGTTGGCCTACGACACCACCGGCACCGGCATGGACACCTTGTACGTGATCCCCTCCGAACCCGTGCAGGGCGCCTCGGTCCTTCCCGCCGCGAGCATCGCCGCCTGGATCCTGGACGGCAAGTCCACCGCGCCGAACCTGCTTCCCGGAGTGGGCATCGTCTCCACCGACGGCTTGCTCATCAAGCTCCCGCTGTCGTCGGCGACCGACCCCATCGTTCCCGGCGACTCCGTCCGGCTGGGAGGCAAGCTCTCCGATTTCTCGGGCAACGCTCCCGGCGCCCAGTCTCGCTGGGTTCCCGTCCTGGCGAACGCCGTGGCCAAGTCCTGGATGCTGGACACCATCGGGCTGGGCTCTCCCGACGTCATCCACATCAGTTCCCGCGGAAGCCTCGCCTCGGCGACCTCCGTGACCGTGCATTGGAAGACCGCTTCCGGGGCCGACACGACATTTTCCGTTGCCACGCCGGGAGGTCTGGGCACCAGCTTGACCTTGCCTTCGGGCATCCTCCAGAACGCCACCACCTGCTCCGGGTGCCGCATCGACGTGTTCACCGGCACCCAGTCGCGCAGCTTCGCTCTCCTCGATTCCGTGGCCCCCGTCGCGGTGAGCGCCTCCTACCGCTACGGCACATCGGTGGACACCTTGGTGGTGGTGGCATCGGAACCTCTGACCAAGGGGAGCGTCGCCGGTGAGAATTGGGTCGCCCAGAAGGCCATCGGAAGCGCCAGCGTCTCGGGGACCTTGGTGGCCACTGGAACTTCGCCGCGGCTTTCCACGGACACCTTGACCTTCCTGGTTCCCACCGGGACCTTCACAGGCGACTCGCTGCGGTTGCGGGGTTGGTCCCTGGACGCCTCCGGCAACGTACCCGGCCAGTCCTCGGGTGGGGTCTCCAAATTCGTGCCCGTCGTCTTCAGCGCCCAGCCCGTGAGCGTGGCGGTGTACGACGAGAACGGGGACGGTCGCGCCGACAGCGTGGTCTTCAGCCTGACCAAGTCCGCCAGCGGCGCGCCGGTTCCCACCGGATTCACGGTCCAATGGGGCGGACAGACGATTTCCGTCTCGAATCTCGTGCCTGCGGCGAACGGACTGTCCTGGAGCGGTCCCATCGGACCCTTCGCCCCGGGCGTCACGGCCCCGATTCCCGGGGAGATGGGAGTGATCCGGGTAGGAAGCGATACCACCACGTGGAGAGCCCGAGTCGCCGACTCGGTGGCCCCGGTGGCCACCAAGGCCGTGTATCGCTACGGGTTGACCATGGATACCCTGACCGTCACGGCCAGCGAACAGCTTGTCCAGGGGAACGCGCCGGGCGAAGGCTGGGTGGCCCAGAAGAACGCGCCCAGCCAGAGCGCATCGGGCACCGTGGCCGTGGGGACCGCATTTGGGACGCCCACCAATGTCCTGACCCTGCTGGTGGCCCCTGGAGCCTTTACGGGCGATTCGTTGCGGCTGCGCGCCTGGTCCAAGGATGCCTCGGGCAACGCGCCGGGTGCGGTTTCCCCCTGGGTTCCGGTGGCGTACGGACCCCAACCCATCCGGGTCCAGTTGTTCGACGAGAACGGGGACGGCCGCGCCGACAGCGTGGTGTTCCGCCTCGCCCGGTCCGCCAACGGGGTGCCGGTACCGGATTCCTTCACCGTGCAGTGGAACGGCCAAACACTTTCCGTCAAGAACCTGGTCCGCTCGGCAGACCAGCTCTCGTGGAGCGGACCCATCGGACCCTTCGCCAAGGGGACGGCTCCCGCTCCCGGCGATGCCGGTTGGTTCGACATCGGTTCCGACCAGACCTCCTACCGCGCGCCGGTGGAGGATTCCGTGGCTCCGGTTCCGTTGAGCGCGACGTTGGTGTTCGGGTTCGATCCGGGTTCATCCGACACCCTGAAAGTGGTCGGCTCCGAAGGCCTGAAGGCCTTGGGGACGAACTACGTCCTCTTGAACAGCGACTCGTCGAACACGGGAGCCTACCTGCCTACCGGTGCACAGCCGAATCCGTCCGTGGTCTCGGGGACCACCTTGAACCTGGTGGTTCCCTCCGGCTCCATTCCCAACGACGCGTCGTGGGTGCGGTTCGGGACGTCGATTTCCGACAACGGTGGGGCCACGGTGGGCGCCTCTTCGCTGTGGGTGAAGCTGGTGACCCGTCCCAGCGGGCGTGCCTACCTCTACGACTCGGACGGCGACGGCCGCGCGGATTCGGTGGCGGTGGCGGTGCGCGGGACCCTCCCGGCCACCACGGCGGTCCTGACCTGGACGGATGCCACGGGCAAGGCGGACACCCGGACCTGGCCGGTGGGCCCCACATCCGCTTCGTTCGGGATCCATCCCACGACCTCGTCGCTGTGGTTTGCGAAGGGTGCGACCTCGTGTCCCACCAACAATTGCACGATTTCCTTCCTGGATTCCACGGGCGCGACCCTGGTGACCTGGCCGCTGGTGGACAGCGTGGCGCCCATGGCCCTCTCCGGCAGCTACACCTTCGGGACCACCCA
>JGI12269J14319_10001313_pt1 | contig 24897 bp, 24 predicted proteins | sample PeaSoiSIISIP2007_FD_14319 | JGI IMG/M metagenome (IMG submission 14319)
GGTGGGCCAAGCGCTTCGTACTGCTTCTCGGACGTCCGCAAGCCGACGATCTATTTCAGCGACGCGTTCGATACGGCGGACGTTCCCTCGAGCGCGCCGTATTCAAGCGCATTCACGAAATTCCTCGCGCAGAAGTACAAATACATCGGCGCGGTCACGTGCAAAACCACGGACACGATTTTCAACGCGCAGAATATGTACCGCGACCAGCGCGACACTTTGCAGAACAAGCAGATCGTCGAAACCGATTGGACCTATGAAGCACCAGCGCCCGGCGAAGCGGCAGCCGCACCCGCGGCGCCCGCTCCAGCCGCCTCAGCCGGCGTCACCCACACTGCGACAAGTCATAACGCGACCAGCCATACTGCGGTCGTCGCATCCGCGCCGCCACCGCCACCCGCCGCCGCAGCACCTGCCCCGCACGCTGCGACGGCTTCCGGAGCGGCTCACCATTACTACTGCGTTTCGAAGCCGGGCCAGGTGATCACCTATTTCAGCGCCGCGTTCGACTCCGCGGAAACGGACGCGAGGATCATCTCAGGGCGCTACGACGCGTTTCTCCAAACGCAATACCAGAGGAAGTCCAACGGCTTGTGGAGCTGTCCTGATTTACCCAGTCAGGCGGCGGCTCGGGCGGACTTACAGAAGCAAATCGACGCGTTGCGCACGACGAATCAGCAGGTCATCGAGACCGGCTGGACCTACGCCGCGCCGTAAAGCGCGCCCAGAAGCTCGCCTCATCGTATCCTGCGTTGACCGCGCGAAAACAAAAAGGGGCGACCGCCATGCTGGTCGCCCCTTATTTCCAATCCGACTTCCGCGCAACGAAACGAATCGACCTTCGCTCTAGTGGTGTCCGTCTCTTTCGTCATGCTGATCGTTGTGCTTGTCGTCGTGTATCTCGTGGCTCACGTGGTTCTGCTGGTGCTCGACCTGATGATGTTCCTGCGGCGTCAGCGTGCCGCCGTTGGCAGCGCGATCGTTGTGAACCTCGTGATGGATCCCCGCTTCCTGATGCTCCACGTGCGCGGTTTCGTGCGGCGTCATCTGCCCGGAACGAACTCCATTGGCGATGCGCTGCTGCTGGCGATTCTGGCGCTCATTCACCGAACCCATAGCCATGTTGTGCGGATTGCCATGATTTTCCGACGCCCATTGTCCATGATCCTGGCTGGCCGAGCGTTGGTGCGAGTACTGAGTTGAAGTCGGTTGGAAATGCTGCTCGTGCATCGCGACGCGTTCGTCATTCGTGGGCCGGGCGCGGACGCCGCCTTCGCCGTTGAAGCTGGCGCGATTCACGACCGTCGTGTTGCGGATCACCGTTCGGTCCTCATACACGTTGTGCACGACCGTCCGGTTCACGACCACCACCGCCGTGTTGTAGCGGAAGTGTTCGCCTTCCCAGCGTCCGCCGTAGAAGCCGACGCCGCCGTAACCGAAGCCGTAGTTAATGCCGCCATAGAAGCCGACGTGGGGTCCCCAGTAGCCCGCATGCCAGCCATAAGCGCCCCCTACAAAACCCCAATAGCCGGGCGTCCACAGCACGCCTGCCTGCGGCGGGGCCACCCACACTCCCGGCACCCAGTAGTAGCCTGCGGGACCGTAGGCCCAGTAGCCGGGCGTCCAAAGAAGGCCTTCCTCGGGGCAGGGCGGTTGCGTGTACACCGGGATCGCCGGCGGACCGATGTGAATCGCCACGCCCACGGAAACTTGCGCGAACGATACCGCGGGTATCGCGAAAAGTAATGCCAGAAGCAGAAGATGACGTGCTCTCAGGTGCGTGCGCATGCGTGAAATCCCCCTTCGCCTCGCTCCGCTCGGGCGGGCATTCGGCGGCTAATCGAGGCCCAGCCAGCTATGATTTAGTATGAAGCGGAATTGGCCGCGCCTCGAAAAAAACAGGCGCGCCCATATCCAATCGGTTAAACCCGGCGGACTCCAAAAGGTTGTGCGAGCGCTGCAGATGGGGCGCCCAGGTCGACGTAATGACAGGGCTCCCGAGGCCTCGGTAAGAGGCGCTCGGGAGATCAGCGAGCCTGGGGGATCAGTTGCGCTACGCTTTTTCTTCGCAGGGGCGCACCCCGCTCAGAGTGACTGCGCGAAGGGTGGGGAATTGGTGTTTTTCTTCGTAGGGGCACGATATATCCTGCCCGGCGCACGACCTTGGCTACGCTATGCCATTCGCTTCTGCGTGGGGAATCTCGTCCTACTTCGCTGCGCCGAGGAAGAACGCCCAATCGGGCGCATACGCCGGATTGCCCTGCGCGTCAAGCGGCGTAACGCCCGGCGCGGCCATGCTCAGGTGATACGCGTCGCCGCCCGGTCTTACGGGGTACGCCGGATTCGGCTCGAGCGTCAACACGCGGACGTGCCCCGGCGGAATTTTCAGCGCCACGTACGCCGGCTTCATCGCGTCGGCGCGCGATTCTTTCGCGTGATAGGCCGCGTACCAGCGATCGAGCGGCGTTTTGCTTGGCGACGTGACCCACGGCGCGAATTCCTTGGTCGCCTCCACGCGATCCCACGCACCCGAAAGCACGATCACGCGCGCGACCTTTTCCTTCTTCGCGATGTACGCGGCCATCCCCGCGCCCTGCGAGTGTCCCGCGACCGCGATGCGCGGCCAATCGGGCTTGCCACCTCGCAGATAGCGGCCCCAGCCTTCGTCGTGGTGATGCGCGTCGAGATATTGCAAAAGCTTCGTCAGCCGGTTGACGATCGACTCGGCCGGCAGGTCGTCGATATCCTTTGTGACATCGTCGCCGAACACGCGCTTCTGCCGGAAGCGGTCCGAGCACGCGGGATCAAGGTTTTTGCCGCACGTTGTTGGGACCGAAGCCGTGTTGTCGTATTCCAGGCCGATCACGCGGTACCCGGCCTTCGCGCCCGCCTCGAGGAACGGCCAGCCGCTCTCAGGCTTGCCTCCCGTGTACGGGAAAAAGACGAGCAGATTCGCGTTCTTCGCCACGCCATTCTTGAAGAGCACAAGGTTGTTTGCCGTGAATCGCTTGATTTGCGGATCGGCGTCGCTCGGCGAAACGGCGTACACCACGCCATCGGCGAGCTGCGGTAGCTGCGGCGCCGGCGCTTGCGCGATCCCGATGCTTCGGGATTGCGGCGCCGCGGGCGATGCATCCGGCTGATGCGGCAATGTAACGCTTTGCGCTTCGGAAATCCCGGCAACGCAGCACAATCCCGCGCACGCGATGAAACGCACAACTCGATTTCGCTCGCTTCGTGTTTTCATGACGGCAAGAGTTTACTCTCCGCGGAACCCTTGGAAAAGAGGATTGCAGAAGGGCGTCATTTCCCGAGCTCGCGCGGGCAACGAAACCAACATGAATTGAACCGCAGTTGACCCAATCCATAAGTTGACTTCGGCGGTACTGTTCGGCACAATCCCCCGCATCGCGATGCCCGGCCCGCCTTCCATGTTCGACGTGCCCCGCCCGGCGAGTTCCGTCGCTGAGCGCGGCGATTACATCCAACCGAATTTGGGACACGGGCTGCGGATCTGGTGGGCCTTCTATTGGCGAACCGTCCTCAGTTCGATGGCTGTCGCCGCCGGGGTAGATTACTTAATGTTGCGGCGCTTTTCGCACGGCCCGGCGACCGTGTTCATCTCAACGTACGGTGCTTATCTGCTTTACTACCTCGCCGCGTTCTTCATGATCGCGTATATCTTGCGCAAGAACTTCCGGCGCTTTCGGATCGTGTTGCTTTCAAACCGGGGCGGAGAAGGAGCTACGCCGCTCCCCCGAACGCTCCAACGCACGGCGCGAGTCTGGTGGGCCTTCAGTTGGCGAGCCGTGATTTACAGAATCATCGCCGCGGTTGCGGTGATGTTCCCATTGGGATGGACGATGGGATTTATCTCAGCCCTCCTACCGGGCCCCGTGGCTTCCGCGCTGATAAACTTGGTGGTGCAAATGGTCCTCGATGCAGTGGTGGGAATGTTTGTGATTTATTCGAATATTCTGGATGAAGCCATTTCGGATTTCCAGGTCACTCTATCGCCTCGCACGGCATCGACAAGCTCGCTCGCCGCGGCTGCGGTCCCCGAAGGCTAGGTTCGACGATCAGTCTGAAAGAATGAATCGTACTTAGGCTGCGCGACACCGCCGAAGAAGGGGATTGCAGCACGGCACGGCGCGCCGCGCTGAGCCGCTGGCGAGCCCGACCGATCACTTCTATCCAAATCCTCACTCCCCGGCGAGGGCTTTTGGCGGCACGCTGAGCGAGTCGCTGACCTCAAGCTCCGAGACGCGAAGACGCGTCACCGTCAGTTCGCCGATCTCCAGTGACTTCAATTTCGCGCGTCCGACAAACATTCTTCCGATCGCCATCCGGCCGATGGCCAACGCTCCGATCGCGAGCGCGCCGACCGCCACCGCGCCGACGGCGACGGCAACCGCCAGAGCTGTCGCGCTTCCGGTGCTGACGTGCTTCGTCGCTAGGGCCTTTTTCATGGATCACTCCTCCTGACTGTATTGTAAGTCCAGCTCGCATTCGCGTGTGGCCGAAACGCTGCGCGCGGACGACGTGCCGCCAGGATCCATGCCACCTCAAAGAAAAAGGGCCGCGGGAATCCGCGGCCCGTCGTGACTTAGCAGGTCTGTTGGCTACTGCTTGTCGTAAACCAGGGTGCTGGTGGTTTTGTTACCTTTGGCGTCGGTTGAGGTCGTGGTGACGGTGCGACTCTTACCGTCGGCCGAGATGACGATGCGACCGGTCAGCGAAGCTTTGCCGCCCTTCTTATTGGTAAACGTCAGGGTGTGGTCGTCGACCCGCGTATACGCTCGCGAATCGGCTGCCGGATCACCCGTGATGGGGTAATCTTTGCCGTCGAACTTTCCCGTCCACTCGCTGTGCGTGGGCTTGCCGTTGGCGTCGACACCGTCCACGGTGACTTTCACGCTGTCGCCTACGGCCGCGTAGACGCCGGTGATATTTTTCGCGGTTCCGGGGCTGATCTTGGACTTTGCCTCGTTCAGCTTCCAGGTGCCCATGATCGCGTCACCGGCGGCGTAGCACACCAATACGCCAACGAATAGCGTCGCGAGGGCGAGCAGGATCGGTATTCTCTTCATGTGATCTCCTTGTGTGGATTGCCCTTCAGGTCCGGGGAATTGCGGGCATCATACACCGCTTTCAGCTACGGTGCGTTGCTGGAATCGCCACCGATCCTCTGCCACGTTGACGGGCTCCTTCCACCGGGAGTAACATCAGCGCCTGAGCGTAGAAGCGGCGCGCGGGAGGATGCGATGACCAAGCTGTTCGCGGTTGCGGGTCTTTTGTCGGCGATGATTTTGGTCGCGCCGGCAGTGCGCGCGCAGGTGACGCTGAACTCGGTGCGAGTCGGCGCGCAAGACACTGCTGCATTGGCGAAGTTCTACGAGGCCGCGTTCGGCATGTTTGAGGTCAATCGCATCAGTGTGCCCGGAGGAGCGGAGATCTTCGTGAACTTTGGTGCGACGATCGACGCCGCAAAGGCCAACAAAAGCGAGCCGATCGTGATCACGCATCGCGATTCCGACGACCTGAAGGACCCGATTGCGCACGTGATCCTGAACGTGAAGGACATGGCGGCGACAGTCGCCGCCGTCAAGGCGGCTGGCGGCTCGATGGCCGGCGATCCTCGTGCGTTCGGAAACACCGGCATCCTCATAGGCATCGCGATCGATCCGGCCGGTAACCGCCTTGAGATGATTCAACGCCCATGAGTCAGCGCTTGGGCGCAAAATCAGCGCGCGGGAGGATGCCATGACCAAGCTGCTCGCGGTGGCGGGTTTGAGCGCAGCGATGATCTTGAGCGCGCCGGCGGTTCGCGCGCAAGACGACGCCGCGTTCTCCGACCCCACCGTCGCGATGGGAGCGGCCGTGGCGCCCGCGCAGACGATCGCTCCCGCCGACGTCCTGAAGCTGATGCAGGATAGGGACGCGAAAATCGCGCTGGTCGATACGCAGCCCGTTGACGGCTACGCCGAAGGACACATCCCCGGCGCGATCAACTATCCCTGGGTGATGCGGATCAAGTCCTTCCCGATCTCGCTTCCGCGCAACAAGACGCTGATCTTCTACGGCTCCTGCCCCAACGACACCACCGACATCGTGAAGCAGCTCGCGCAGTTCGGCTACTTCGACGTGAAGATCATGGACGGCGGATGGTACAAGTGGCTGGAACTGAAGTATCCCGCGGCCGGGACGAATCCCGCCGCTCCCGCTGCTGGGCCCGCACCAGCAGAAGTCTCGCAGCTCGCCGCCGCGCCCGCGAAATCTGGGAAGGCGATTACCTCCGCGAAGTGACGTGGTATCTACGGATCAAAATTATCTGCCGGCCTAGCTTCGGCCAACGTCCCGCCTACTGCTCGACTTCGATCTTCGCGTAATTGAACCGGACCTGCTCGAGCGGCGCTTCGGTGCCCTCATTCGTACCGCCCTGTCGAATCGAGATGACGCTCGCATCGGTCAGCTTGTACGTCAGCGTGGGCACATCATTCTTCGTCGTCAGGACGATATCGACCTCCGGCAGGACTTGATGGCTGGTCTGCGCCACGACCAATGCCATGGATGATCGGTCGTGTTCCTTCACGATGACGACGGGTCTGTGCACCAGCTTGGGCGCCGACGCGTGCGGATCGGATGCCTTCCGTGCGTTGCCGCCGGCTTTTGTGTCCTTCGTGCCGGATGTTGCGTCGCTGTTGGATTCCAGCTTTAAGGCCTCGATTTCGGAATCCGAAGGCATGTTCGCATACTGGAAAGGGATCCAGCCGTAGTGCGCCGGGTCAGTCGATTCACCGGGCATCGTACCTCTCGGCGTGACCACCCGCATGTAGCCGCGATTTTGCGCGCTGGCGGCGGTCCCCAGCAGGAGGCAAGCGCCGGCGATGATGATTCGCGCGGCGGCCATCCCGGGGGCGCGACGGCGGCAAAGGCGCGCCTCGCTCGCGGCCCGGCTTCGCGCTCGAATGGATATCTTCTCCGGGGTTGTCATGCCGTCCCTCCGATGAACCAAGCTTCTTCGATTCTCTTACGAATCTCCAGCCGCGCAACTCTCCTGTGATTCGAGTGCTACGAGAAACGCACGAGGCGCCCACCTCGATCCAGCGCCGCGTCACGCAAGCCGGTGGCGCCAATCGCTACGGCGAGCCCAACTTCCGCGTCGTATGGGGAGGCTCGCGCCTTGCGTGGATCGGCGGACGCTGGACCGACCGCGATCCTCATGGCAACGTGATCCGCGAAACGGTCGAGCTGCGGCAGGTCCCAAAATACTTGCCGCTCGACCGCTGGCACGTCGAGCGCTGGACGCCGCCCGAGCACTACGGCTCGCCCGAGCTGTGGTACGAGCAGACGATCGAAGTCGAGGACGGCATACGCATTCCGGCGCTCGGTCCGTACCCCGCGCGCGGCGAGTACGAGCACTGCTTCACGCTCGAAAGCGCGAGCGGCGAATTCATCCCACTGACGCCCGCGGCCTGCGACTGGATCGTGCGCGCGATCGAGTGGTCGCGCCGCCAGCTGAGCCAGGCGAAGCGGCTCGCCATCGCCGCGCGCGAAGCCCGCCGCGCCCGCGATTTTGACCGCGCCGCCGGCGATCGAGCCGAATGGGCATCGCTGTGCCAAGCATCAGCACCGGGCACGATGTATCGTGCCCCTACAACTGCATCTCGAATGGAACGGCATCTCCAACGGGAATCACGAGTTACAAGTTACGAATCACGCCTCACTCCCCCGAAAGGAAATCCCTTGCCCACCGAAACAGCAACGCCAGAAAAGCTTACCGGCCAGATAGGGCCCCCAGGTCGACGGCTAGTCGAGCCTGGGGGATCAGACGTCCCGCGCCCGCTCTCGCACTTCGGCAGCAGCCGCCGCGATATCCTCCCTCTCGCCCCCGCGCAGGCCGACACCGCCTCGACGGTCACGATCGCTTCCATCTCCGACCAGGACTGGTACGTCTCGCGCACGCACGGCGTCTATCACATCCCGGCGTGCGCCAAAACGGGGCCCCCAGGTCCCCGGCAAGATAGGGCTCCCGAGGCCTCGGCCAGAGGCGCTCGGGAGATCGTCGAGCCTGGGGGATCAGTCCCTTACGCACTGCTGCTGATCACGTCGCGCGGCGACGCGATCGACCTCGGCGACAACCGCCGCTACCCCTTCACGATCACCGCGCGCGAAATCGCCGAGGATCTTTTGCAGGACCTGCACGACCACGGCATCTTCGTCTGCGCCGGCGCGCGTCCCACGAGCGAAGAGCTTGCCGCCGCCACCGCCCGCCGCGACGCGTACTACCATCGGCTGATCGGCGAAGGCGACACGCTCTGGGCGCGCGGCCATTCGTTCCGCGAAATCTCGGACCTGCACCGCCGCGCCGCGATGACGCTGGGAGTCGAGCGCGAATGGGCGTACGTCCCGATGCGCATGAGCGAATGCCCCGCGTGCGGCGAGAAGGTGAAGACGGGCGTCGCCGTTTGCAAGCATTGCGGCGCGATCCTCGACGCCGAAAAGGCCGCGCTGCACGGCCTCGGCAAAGGTGCGGAAAACGCCCCCGCCGCCCCTCGCGGAAAGGGAACTGCAGGCCGTGCGGGCGAGAATCAATAGCGGTTGGAGAAGCTTGTAGGGGCGGGTTTCAAACCCGCCCCTACCGGGACCTTGATGTGTCGAATCGCGCTTAATCCGCAAGTCTACGTACACACAACCCTGTTCACGCCGTCCAACATCAGCGGATTTACAATCCACGGTGCAGTGCGATGGCTGCGCGAGGCAGAGAAGGGAAGGCGATGATGAGGATTTTCAGAGCGGGAATAGCCGTGCAGGCGAGCGCCCAGAACGTGCAAGTGGCGGAGCGTCGCCAAGTACGTTCGCCGGGCATCCGCCGCGGCGGATGCCGCTACGAGGACGCCCTGCGCGGCGCAGCGTTGCTTGTGGCCGTGGCAGTGCTTGGGCTATGGGCACCGCTCGCCCATGCGCAAGGGTCGCGGCACGACGACATCGTCTTTGGCCCCGGCGGGCATCCCGTCGCCGGCGCGACGGTGCGCGTCTGCACACCGTCCGCCACCGGCACGCCCTGCTCGCCGCTCGCGACGATCTACACGGACGCGACGCTCACCGTCCCAGCGATGAATCCCTTCCAGGCCGACGGCATCGGCAACTATCATTTCTACGCGCCGGCGGGCCGCTACATGGTGCAGATATCGAGCGCTCAGATCACCGGCACGGTGACGAATCGCGACGTCATTCTCCCCGCCGACCTTTCTTCCTCCGGCTCCGGCAACAACATCTCCGCGTTCGGCCTGACGCTCGGCGGAAACCTGACCGTCTCCGGCAACGCGACGATAAACGGCACGCTGACGACCTCGAACTTCAGCCCCACGACGCTGTCGCCCGGCACGCTCAACGTCACCGGAAACGAAAGCGTCGCCGGGCCGCGCCCGCGCGTGGACGTGACCGCCTACGGCGCGAAGGGCGACAACACGGCCGACGACACCGCGGCGATTCAGGCCGCGATCAACGCCGCATGCGCCGGAACCTATGGCGGCACGGTCTTCTTTCCTCCCGGCACGTACGAGGTCAGCCAGCCGCAGACGCCCTCAACCGCGCCTGTGTTCAATTTGCCGTGCCAGGGGCTGCATTTTCTCGGTACGGGAACGGAGCGCAGCGGCGGCTCGCCCTTTCCCCGCGCGCCTTTTTCGTGGATCGTGATGGGGCGTCCCGGCGCGAGCCCCAATGCCGCGCCCGTCTTCTTTCTCGGAAGCGGCACGCAGGGCACGACGTTTGAAAATCTTGCCATCCAGGGACGCAACCAGGCGGTCAGCATCTTCGCGAGCGGCCTCATCACGCTGAAAGGCGTCTGCCTCAGCACGGCGCCCTCGCCCACCGGGCAGGCGGACAACGTGCCGCTGAAAGTCACGAACATCATCTGGATCTGGATGTACGGCGGCTGCCTGCAATCGGCGAGCAACACGCTGCCCACCGCGCTCTTCACCGGAGAAACGCCGATCGGAGGCGATTCCGCGCTCGTTGGCCTGGTCCGCATGGAAGACGTGATCACGTCGGGCGGGGGATTTCAGTATATCCAGCGCGCGAACACCACCGGCGTGGGTCCCGGCAATTTCGTGTTTCGCAACGTCCTGCAAGAAAACACCGCGCAGGATTTCTTCGCGATCACCGCCACCGGCGGGGCCAACCTGCCGCTCTTTTCCTCGATGACGTTCGACCACGCGGAGCAGAGCGACACGGGATTGACCACGAACGCGGTGATCAGCCTGAACAATTCGGCGACGACTCTTTCCGGAGTCACCATCAACCATTCGCTCGGCGGCAACGGCGGCGTGAGCGGCCCCGCCATCCGCATCACGGCGGGGTCGCTGAACGACTACTCGGTCACGGGCTGCATCTCGGTGTGTTCGTTCACGGTGGTGGATGGCTCGGGCAATCCGGTCGCGGGCGGCTCCCGCCAGAATTACAACGGGTTCGACTACGTCACCGACACCTCGAATACCGACAACGGCAACGGCCGACTGGTGACGAGTTATTTCGATATCGAAGGCAACGACGACGGGACTTCCGCGCGGTTTTTCAAATCGGGAAGCGCCTACGCGTCGCTGGGGATCGATCCGGTCGGCGGCCTCATGTTCGCGAATCCCGCGACGAACGGGTTCAACGCGCAGGTCTCCCAGTCGAGCGCCCCGAATATCGACATCGCGTTCGCCACCGCGCTTCCGCCATCCGGCGTCGCGAGCACCGCGACCACCGGCGGCACGCTCGCCGCGGGAACTTACTACTACTACGTGGCCGCGAGCACGGCGAGCAATTGCAGCACGGCATCGGCGCTTTCCGCGCCGTCGGTGATTTCGTCCGGCGTGACCGTCGGCGGCGCGAATAACGCCGTCAGCGTCACGTGGACCGCATCGCCCGGCACGGGCACCACGCCGATCCTCGGTTACTGCGTCTTTCGATCGACGATCGCCGGCATCAACAAATTCTCGAACACGAGCGCGTTTATTTCCGGCGCCTCGACGACGAGCTTTACCGACACCGGCTTCACCGGCGGCCTGAATGCGTTCTTCACCAGCACGATGCAGGCGCAGCACCGCTTCACGCCCACTTCTCTCGGCGTGAACACCACCAGCCCGCAATTCAATCTGGACGTCAACGGCAGCGCCGCCGTCAATTCGCTCAACGGCGTGCAAAAGGCCGAGCGCTTTTCAGGCTCGGACGCCGCCGCGAAAATCAACGCGTGCCTCACGGCCGCATCGACCAGCTCCGGCGCCTGCGACGCGCGCGGCCTCACCGGCACGCTTACCGCGACCTCGCACATCGCGATTCCCGCCGCCACCACGCTGCTCTGGGGGCCGGCGCAGCTCACCGTGACGGACGCCACCACGCACGATGCCATCGAGCTGCTGGGCGACGGCTCGTCGCTCATCGGGCAGCAGGAAAGCGGCCTCGGCACCGTGCCGCGCCCAGACACTTCGGGCTACATCGCCTGCGGCGGCACCGGGTGCACGACGGTCGATAATCCGAACGCCGCCACGCGCAACGTCGACTGGGTCCACATTCAAGCGATGTATCTGCAAGCGACGGGCGCGTCTTCGGTAGTCCTCAACATGACCAGCGTGGGCCACGCCGATATCGAAAACAACCGCTTCGTTCTCGGCACCGGCGGCAATTCCTACGGAATCTTCGGCAACACTTCGACGGGAAATCTGGACTCGACCAACACGCTGATCAAGCACAACGAATTCGATCCGCAGAGCACAGGCGACACGTGCGCGTACCTCGCGGGCGTTTTCAACGTCGTCGTGCTCGAACAGAACAGTTGCTACCTCGCGCCCGGCGCCGGGCAGGGCTTCGTCCTCGCGAAGGATTCCAACGGCAACTATCCGAACAACGACGAATTCTACGGAAACGATTGCGAGACCGCGTCCACCGCGTTCAACCAGATCTGTTACAACATTATCGGCGCGCAGAGCGTGGTGATCGGCCCGAACAACCGCTGCGAGAACGTGTACAACTGTTTTCAATTCCCGGCGGATGGCTCGGCCGTCGGAATCCACCTGCTCGATCCCTACATCTCGCTTTCCTCGCACACGGTCGTGAAGCCCAACGAGCCTTCCACGTCGATGGTCGCGATCGATAACAACGGGCATAACTGGCTGCCCTCGATGCACTTCGGCTTGAACGACACGGCGGGACCGAACCTGCTAAACAATTCCGCGTTCGAGGGATGGAGCAACTCGACCACGCTCTACTACTGGGGCGGCGTGAGCGGCACGAACATCAATCAGGCCGGCAGCGGGATCTACTCGCAGAACGCGTCGTCCGGATCGCCCGCGGCGGACTCCTTCACGCAGGGCACGAACAATGTCGCGATCGGCGACAACGCCACCGCGGGCCTCGGAATCAATTCCGGCTGCATTCAGGTGGACGCGACGATGAACTACACGCTCGCGTTCCGCGTCGCGGCGGCGTCCACCGGCATCGCGTTCCGCCCGGGCTTCCGCTTCTATTCCGACGCGAATTGCACCGAGGGCAACCGCATCACCAGCGCGTCATCGAACGCGCGCGTCCTCACTCCCGCCAACTACGCCGGCGACTCCAATACCGCGATCAACGGCGCCAACTGGCAGAGCACCAACGCCTCGCTCACCTACAACAACGGCATCACCTGCAATTGCAACGTCAGCGGCGCGGACTGGAACGTGGCCACGGCGAACCTCTGGACCGCGAGCCGCAACTACGCCATCACGTTTCGCGTTCCCAATGCCTATGCGCTCTCTTCGACCATCGCGCACTCGATGCGCGTCTTCATCCTCGAAAACACCGCCGCAAATCCCAACAAGATTTACGTGGACGACATCACGCTGAGCCAGGGCTCTGCGAGTCCGAATATTCCGCAGCCCGCATCGCTGAGCAGCACGAACCCCACCGTGTACGGCAATCTCACGGTCGCGGGGAATCTCACGGTTGGCGCGCTGCCCGCCACGCTGACGAGCGGAAGCCCCACGGCAGGGAACTGCGCGGCGTTCGCGTCCACCACCACGAACGTGCAGGACGCCGGCTCGCCGTGCCCCGCGCTGTTTACGAAATATGCGATGGGCTTCGTCACCGGCGGGCAGGCGCCCAGCTCGACGAACGCGATCAACACGTCGGTGATTTACCTGCCGAACATTCAATTCTCGAAGATTGCCGTGGACGTCTCGACCACGGATTCGAGCACGAGCGATTTCTACAGTTGGGCGATCACGGACGCGTCCGGCAACGTGAAGTGCTCCGTCACGGCGGTGAACATTACGGCGGGAGGCGCGAGCGACCAATCGTGCACGCAGGGCACCGTCACGCTCGCCGGCGGCGCGTACATCTTCGCGTTCACCGGCAACGCGACCACCGGAAAAATCGCCTACAGCGGTACCGCTCCGCTTGCGCTTTCGAGCGCCACCTCCAGCTCGACCAGCTCCAGCGGCGCGATGACGTTCCCGATCTCGATTCCGTCCGCCGGCGTCACCTACAGCGGCTACGGCATGCCCGCGATTATTCTTCACTAGCGGCTCGACGGGTTGCCGCAGGCGTTCACACAATGATATATAACTGCAGTAGGTAACGCGCTATGAAACTCCTGTCGGCCCTTAGGCCGCGAGAGCTGCTGAAGGTTCTCGATCTGTGCACAACGTTCTTTCTCGATGCCGCAGTTCTCGTATTCGTATTTCCGATTCTCGATACGGTCGTCCAGCATGGCGGCCAGGAACTAACGCCACGCTTATTCTTCGGGACGCTTGCGATTTCAGGTGTATTCTTTGTTCTGGCCATCGTAATGGGCATCATGATGGCGAGGAGAGAAGTGGAATGACGGCAATGGAAGTGGCGCTCGGCACTTTGCTATTCGCGCTCTGCGTGTTCACGATTGGTGCGCTGGCCAACCGTTCGCTGCGCAAACTCGAGGACGCACGGAAACAGAAAGATGTACCGCGCTACGCCGCGGCACACCAAAGCTTCGGATCGCGGTAACGTCCCTGCATTCCTCTCCCGCACCTGAATTTCTCTGCGGTCTCCGTGCGTTCTCCGCGATCTCTGTGTTTTAGCTTTTCGAAAAGCTCACCACAGAGAACACAGAGTCCCACAGAGGGCACGGAGAAGCCTCCACGGGGGTTCCCCCATGAACATACGGATCTGGATCAAAGGCGTCGCCGCCGCGGCGGTTTCCGGCGGCGCGAACGGGATCGTCACAGGCTTCGCCGCCATCGGCATCGACCCGAATCATTTTAATTTGACGGCGGGAATGTCGCACACGCTGACGATTGGCGGCGCGAGCGCCGCGATCAGCGCCGTGCTCGGCGTCGCGCTCTATCTGCGCCAATCGCCTATACCCAGTGATTCGTAACTCATGGAGGCTCCCATGCGCGTCGCAGATGCTTTCAGGCAGGCACCGTGATCGGCCGCACTTCCTGATTCACTCTTCGCTGTTCCTTGTCGCGCGCGATTTCGAGATCGAAGTGAGCCTGTAAGTTGATCCAGAATTCCGGCGTAGTGCGAAAGAAGCGCGCGAGGCGGAGAGCCATCGCCGTGGAGATCGCTCTCTCCTCATTCACAATCTCGTAGATGCCCGGAGCGGGCACACGAAGGGCGAGCGCAAGCTTGTGCGGATTCAGCTTCAACGGCACCATGAACTCTTCCCGCAGAATCTCTCCAGGATGAACAGGCTTCAGCTTGGCCATTTTGCTCTCTCCCTAATCGTGGTAGTCCGTGATTTCAACGTCGTACGCGTCGCTATCCTTGCAGACGAAGCAAATGCGCCACTGATCGTTGATTCGTATGCTGTGCTGCCCCCTGCGGTCGCCCTTTAGTCTCTCCAGGCGATTGCCGGGAACGGCAGCCAGATCGCCCAACGTCTTGGCGGCATGAATGGCTGCCAGTTTTCGTTGCGCCTGTCGCTCGAAGGCCTCGAATTGCCGGACTCGCTCCCGATTAAACAGGCGCTCCGTATCCGGCGACCCAAACGACTTGATCACATGCACAGCATATAATGCGACGAATTAAATGTAAAGAGATAGGCCGGGGAGGGTCCCCCGATCACCGCATCCCCTCGCTCGTCGCGCCTCCTCTCAACTGCCACCGAGTGGCTCCGCTTGTTTGTCACTTACGTATGTTGTTCATTGGGCACTGAGATGTGGGCGACTGTTTCGCGGGCAGGCTGGCACGCATACCATGGCATTGGGAGGCTCGTCCCGATGTCGCGGAGCAGCTACAACGTAATTACGATGGCGCTGCTGCTTCTGGCATTAATTCTTCTGCGCGGGCCACAGGGTCCGCATTCTACTTCGACCCTCATTCTCGCAAGTCTGGCTGGCCTCGGTGGATTGGTCACGAGCATGTTTGCCTACCCCATGCCTTCGGCTGAAGAAAGAAAGAGGCGTTTTCGCCTTCTTTTCGACATTCAGCGCCCGGAAGAAACTGGTCACAAAGTGTTCCAAGCGGTGGCATGGCTGGTCTTCTTTGTCGGTTCGCCGCTTCTTTTTCTCTACGTCGGTCCCAAGTGGGTGCTCTTGGACGGAAATCTCTATCTCTGGCTGCTCTACGTTCTTCCGGTTTTCTTCTTGGCGTCGTTCCTGGTGCCGAAATTCAAAGAGCTTGAGCGTTATCCATTCGTAATGAACATCCTTGGCAGGCTCGGATTCTGCGTTCCGACCGTTGCCTTGCTCGCGGTCTCTGTCCTGGCGTTCAATGGCGCAATGGATCAGAGTGCGCAAACCAGACTGTCGCCTTGCCTCGGGAAGCGCGGTACATACGGAAGCCATCCGATCTACTACATACGCGTTAGACCCTGGGCGGATTCCCAGCGCGACGTGGAAGTAGAAGTCCCTCGCGCTGTTTACGATGCCGCTTCGGAAGGAACGCCGATTCGTCTGACAATTGGAAAGGGAAGGCTGGGACTTGAGTGGATTAGGCGCGTCGATGCCGTTCCGCCTCACCCTGAGAATTGAGCCTCTCGTTCGGGCGCACATACTCTTCAGCACGGCCTCTGCAAGGCCGCGTCTTCCCACGGATCACGAGTCACGCCCTTCTCGGCACTAGCCACTCGTCACTAGCCACTCGTCACTAGCCACTGAATCTCTCCGGAGGCACCCATGCCCGTCGTCCCCACCACGGCGTACTCGCAGGCGGAAGACGCGCTGAACCTGGCGCGCGCGCTGGTGAACGACACGGCGGGCGTGGTCTTCACCGACGCGCTGCTGATGCCGCTGCTCAACTCGGCCTACCGCGGCCTCCAGCGCGAGCTCGCCGAAAATGGAGTGAGCGTCCTCGCCGAGCAGCAGGACCTCCAGCTCGATCCCGACCCCGCGAGCGGCGTCACGCCCACCGAAATCAGCGACACGTCGAGCCCTCAGCTTCCGACCGATTGCCTCGCGCCGCACATGCTCTGGGAGCGCGCCACGGCGAACACGACCGACGTCTTCATCCCGATGGAGAAATTCACGAGCGGCGGCGCGATGCTGAATCTTCAGCCGAGCACCTACCTGCGCCTGTGGGAATGGCGCGAGGACAAAATTAGTCTGATCGGCGCGACGCAATCCATCACCGTCCGCATCCGCTACGAGAAAATCCTTCCGCTGCTCACCCTCGGCACCGATCCCGTGCAGATTCGCGCCGCCACGGACCCGCTCGGATTCGCAACGGCGGCGCTGGCGGCGCGTTCCCGCGGCGCGCGGGCCCTGGCGCAGGACTTGCTTGGCACGGCGCAGATGGCCGTCGAGAATCTGATCGAGCGCTACGTCCGGCCAGAGCAGACCAAGGGCCGCCGCCGCATGCCCTACAGCCATCACCGCCGCATTGTGTATTTGTAGCCCAGCAGCCGCTCGGCAAGAATCTCTTCGTAGGGGCACGATATATCGTGCCCGGCACATTTGCTTGGCAACCACGCGCCATTCGGCCACACCCTAAAACCGCTGGCATTCACGCTTACTGGATGGGTTGCACCCTGCAAAGAATCATCGCCGCGCATAGCATGTTATGCCCCTACGACAGCTCTCCCGGCATCGGGTTTCTTTGTGGCGGAGTCCGCTGCAGCGGACGCACGGCAGATACGCTTGCGGTGCGTCGCCACTCACTTTGGATCGTCACTTGGTGACAACGTCGAGGGTGATCTGAAACGCTCGGGAGGCATTGATCGGATTGCCGCTCGAATCGACCGCGTTCGCGAGAATCGTCATTACGACGGGCGGGCCCGTCGGTGTGGCAGTCGTAACGGCATTGCCGTGGCCGCCGCAGCCAAGCAGAATCGCCGCGGCGAGGCCCGCGATGCCGAAAACAATCGGCACGCGCCTGCGTGGAGACACGCGCGCACCGAACAGCGCGAACGCCATCGCGGCAATCGTCGCGAGCAGCACGAGACAGAGAATGGCCGGAGAAGGGAATCGCATCACGCGCTGCGCGGCGCGCGGCGCAACCTGAAACACAAGGCTCGGCCCGCGCGGCTCATCGAATTCGCCGGGAGCGGTGTTCGCGTTCGAATTTCCCGGGCAGGACGTCACAGGCGGCGCGGGCACAGTGGCGGAGGACGTCACGATCACGATGCCAAACGGCGTCGCGGTGCCGGGCGTCATGCTCACGGGGCAGGGATTGAACGCGCACGTTGTGAAATTCGGCAGGTTCGACGGACACACCAGCGAAAGCTGTTCGCCATTCTGGCCGAAGATGCCGTCGGCATTCGCCTGCGCCTTGTACGTCACCGTCCCTCCGGGGATCACCGAAAGCTCCGACGGCTGGCCGGGCACGATCTCAAGGCTGAAATCGTCGCCGGTCCCGGCAAAGTTCGCGGTGGCCACGTCGCCTTGCGCGTCCGTGATGGAGACCGGCGCCTGGCGCAAGCCCGTGCCCTGCGGCGTGAAGCCGATGCCAAAGGTGCAGCTCGCTCCTGGGGCTAGCATCGCGGTGCAGGCCTGGTTCACGACAGGAAAATCGACGGGTAATAGAGGCGCTGGGAACGCCAGCCCCGTCACCGTGGCTCCGGAATTGTTCGTCAGAATCAGCGTTTTCGGCGGAGCCGATCCGGCGGTCGGCTCGGTGCACAATTGGAAGCCGGCGGCGGGGAAGCAGTTGTTCGCATAACCCACAGGCGGCGCGATCGTCAGGTTGCTCGTGGTATGACCTGCGAGCGTAATGTTCACCGAATCGCCCTGGTCGTCCGTTGCCGTCAGCGCCGCTTCGCGCAGCCCGGCGGTTTGGGGCGTGAACTCGACGTCGATCGTGCAGCTCAGGCCGGCGCCGAGCGCGTTCCCGCACGTCGATGTGCCCTCGATCGTGAAGTCCGGGTTCAGGGCATTGAATTCCGAAGTAAGCCCCGGCACCGCCGCGAGCGCGATGTTTAGCCCCGTAATCGCATTAGCGGACGTCAGCGTAAACGTCTGCACGCCGCTCTGTGTTTTCAAAGCCTGATCGCAATACGTGAATGCGTTGTCCTGCGTGCATGTTACGGGAGGAATCGCTGGAGGCTGCACCACTGGCAGTGCGGGCCTCTGGATCGCGAGATTCGAGCCGGTCCCTTCGAGATTCATGTGGGTTATGTCGCCGGTCGGATTCGTAATCGTGAGCCTCGTCTGCCGCAGACCCACCGTCGTGGGCGTGAACAAGACGACGAAATTGCACGTATCGCCGGCATTCAGCTTCGCGTTACACGTGGTGCTCAGAATTGAGAAATCGCCGGCAGCGAAGTTCCCAGGGTATCCGGGCACAGCCGCGAACGAAAACGTGAGGCCGTTCGTCGCGTGGGCGAGCGTGAAGAGAAAATCCTCCGAAACGCTGGTGAGCCCGGGAACCTGATTGCAAAATGTGAAGGACGGGCCGAGCGGGCAGCCGGGCGGGTCAGGCACCATGACCGCGCCACTGCCGGAGCCTGCGGCCGAGGCCGTGCCGGCGGAATTTGTGGGGCCCGCGGCAAACGCGGCGTAAATCAGCACCGTCACAGCACAGACAACCAGCAGTCGCCGCACCAGGCTTCCCCCTCTTTGGGTAAGGATTCGACGCTTTGGATTCACGCGCAGGCGTTCGGGTTGCGTCGCAAGCCGCCAATCATACCAGTGAGTGGTAAGGAGTGCCTAGCGTCCCGATTTCGCGCATCAACCGCGTCCCGCAGACCCGTCCGGGACGCAGGAACCGCGGACCGGGATCCCGGTTCGTTGTCCGAACCGGGAATTGGTGATTGGTGACCGGTGCTGCGCACTACGTGGATTGGCCTCTGGCAGCATTTCCCGCGAGCCACGCGTGCGCTTCCCGCTCGTCACGGAACACCCTGAATTCAAAGACATCCTCGAGGAGCATTTCGAACATGCGCATCAATCCGAAGGCGTAATCCGAGGAAACCAGCACAGCGGTGCGGCCGAGCGGCGACTCCCGGCTCAGGTTGCGAAGCAGCTCCACGATCTGGCGGACTTCGGCCGGACTGAATCTGGGTCCGGCGCCCCGGCCATCGAGGAACTCGCGATACGAAAGGCTAACCGAGCGCCGCTGCTGCAAGATGTGATCTTCCACGTCGGAGTAACCGACGGGCCCCACCGCAATCGCCTGGATTTCATGGCGCTCGTGATCGACTTTGGAGATTATCGGCATCCGCCCCCCGGGCGCCGAACTTCGGGCGATAGTACGCCTTTTGCCAGAAAACAACCACCCCTGCCCCTTCGCTCAGCAGAGGTTCTCCACGACTCACGAGTCACCAGTCACGAATCACTGTCTTTCCCGGAGGAACCATGGCACTCACATTCACACTCGTCGATACGTGGGACGATGGCAAGCGCATCCACGTGACCGGCACGGCCGCCGCGTCGGGAAACTATTCGACCAGCGGCGACACGCTCGATCTCTCGCAGTTTCCGCTCATCGCCGCGACGCAAGCGCCCATTCAAGGCACCGCCTGGATGGACGGCCTCGCCGGCTACGACTACGTTTTCATTCCCGGCTCCGCGCTCTCGAACGGCAAGGTGAAAATCTTCCAGCAGGGAAGCAGCGCCGGCGCGTTTCCCGAGCTCGCCTCGGGCGCATACCCGAGCGCGATCACTTCCGACACGATCACCTTTTACGGAATCTTCAAGAAACTTCAGTGATTCGTAACTCGTAATTCGTGATTTGTGAAAAACCGTTGTCTGTGCGCCACGCTCGCCACGCAAGGTGGTTGTCGTAGGGGCACGATATATCGTGCCCGGCGCACATGCTTGGCAACGCGCCGCCCGTCCAGCAGCAACGCCCAACGGCAATGTTCTCGTAGGGGCGTAGTCCGCCGCGGCGGACTACGCCCGGTGCGGCGCAACCGTGCATTCGCGGTTTGGGAAAATGGCGGCGATCTCGCCAAGCACTTGTGCCGGGCGCAGCATGCTGCGCCCCTATGGCGTCGCTGATTCGCAAAACACGAGGCACGAGTTACAAGTCACGAGTCACGCTTTTCACTAGCCACTAATCACTACTCACGAATCACCAATCACTATGAGCATCGAATCCTTTTCGCCACTCGCGCTGACCACCTTCGGCACATGGGTCACGCTCCTCGACCCCTCCGACGTTCCGCCCGGAATGTCGCCCAATCTCGGCGACGTCGATTTCTTCCCGGGAGGAGTCCGCACGCGCCCCGGCCTCGTCTCGCAATTTCCGGTGATCGCCGGCGCGCCGCAGATCAACGGACTAAAGAGCTACATCACTCCCAATCTCGTCCAGCGCCTGATCGCGCTCGATTCGCTGGGCAACCTCTATAAGGAAGTCTCGCCCGGCGTGCTCTCGATTTTGTTCCCGGGCGGCGCACAGCCGAATCTCTATTTCGCATCGACCACCCATTTCGGCCGCGAATACATGGCGTTCAGCGACGGCTTCACCGGCCAGGACCTGCCCCGGCAATACGACGACGTGAACTACGACCGCGTCAGCCAGATCGGCCCGGCGGAAGGACCCGCGGTCGCCGACACGTCCAGCGGCAACGTTTCGCCGGGCGTGCATCAGTGCGTGGTCGTGTTCGTCACGCGCCAGGGCTACTGGACCGCGCCATCGCCTCCGGTTTCGTGGACCGCCGCGGGCGGCGCGAAAGCAAGCGTGACGAATATTCCCACCGGCCCGTCGAACGTCGTGCAGCGACTGCTCGCGTTCACCGCGTCGGGCGGCGCGAGCTTCTATCACGTGCCCGCGACGATGGTGATCAACGACAACACCACGACGTCGCTCACCGTCGATTTCACGGACGCGATTCTGCTTTCCGGCGCAAGCGTCGACTATCTCTTCAGCCAGATCGAGCTACAGGAGCAGCTCGGCGTGATCGATTACGCGGAGCGCCTTTTCTGGTGGGGCGAGCGCGCCAACATGGACAAGTGGCGAAACCTGACCTTCGACGGCGGGTGGGACGCGTCGGGCAGCGGCCGCCCGCTCGGCTGGCAGCTCGATCCGACGTTCGGCGCTGGCGGCAGCCGCGAGCCGGGCGACGCGATCTGGGGCGAGTCGTACCGGATCACGGCCGATGCCGTCACCGCGGCGCGCGGCATGATCTTTCAGGGCGCCATCGCGGACGCGGCGGGCGATCCGCTGCTGGTGAAGAACACGGGCTACTCCGTGCGCGCGCGCGTGAAGCGCAGCGCCGCGCTCACCGCCGGCACGCTGCGCATCAACGCCTTCAGCCCCACGGCCGGACTCCTCGGCTCGGGCATGGGCGTGACGGTCGCGCAATCCACCACCAGCTACCAGGAATTCACGGCCCAACTGCTGACGCCGCAGGCGTCGCTGCCTTCCGATCTCACGCTGCGCGTTTATGCCGATGGCATTCCCGCGCCCAGCGGCGAATCCTTCCTCGTCGACAACATCGAAGTGTTCGTCACCGCTGCGCCGCAGGATCCTTCGCTCGTGCGCGCGTCCGCCACGGAAATGCCCGAGGCCTACGACGGCGTCACCGGAATCATGAGCATCGCCGAAAATAACGGGCAGGGAATCCGCGCGTCGTTCCGGCTGCGCAACAACCTCTACTTCGTCAAAGAGCGCAGCATGTACGTCACGGCCACCGACGGCGTCAACGAGCCGGCGCTGTGGCAGGTCGAGGAAGTTTCCAATAGCGTCGGCACGCCCTCGGCGCACGGCGTCGCGTACGGCGAGGAGTGGGTCGTGATCGCCTCACGCTCCGGGCTGTATCTCTTCGACGGCAGCGAGCCCGTGAAAATCTCCCAGGAAATTCAGCCCACTTGGGACGCGATCAACTGGCAGTACGGCCAGCTCATCTGGGTGCAGGTCGATACGCAGCACAAGCGCATTCTGGTCGGCGTGCCGATGGGCAGCGCCACGCAACCGAACCAGGTCCTCATGCTCGACTACACCGAGGGATTCGGCGACCCGCTCGTCGCCATGCTGATGGCGCCCGAGCGCTCGCGCAAATGGGCGCCGTGGATGATCTCCGCGAATTCCTGCGCCCTGATCGAGCGGTCCACGGGCGTCGCTCAGGTGTTCTTCGGGTCGAATAATTCGAGCGGAAAGATTTACGCGCTCACGCCGGGAACATATTCAGACGACGGCGCGGCGATCAATTCCTTCTACTCGACCGCGTTTCTGGCGGCCACCGGATTCAGCGGGAGAAATCTCTTCGGCTATCTCACGGCCTACGTGCAGGGAGCAGGGTCGCTCGCGCTTGCGGCGCTTTCGCCGGGCAGCGTCGTGATCCAGTCGCTCGGCGCGTGGACGCTAGGCGCGCCCGCCTCACGCGATATGGAGCAGTTCATCAACGTGCTCGCCGAGCGCGTCTCGTACCAGCTCGGGACAAACGCCGCCGGCTCGTGGTTCTCGGTGACGAAGCTCGTCCCCTGGGCCAAGCCCGATCCCTTCGCGATTGTCAGGGGAGGGAATGCCTGATCGGGGCCCATCCATTTACCGATGCGGTGTAGAGACTGTGATACACTTCCGGGCCGTGCATTTCGATCCGCACCGCTTTCTCTTCTTTCTCGCTTCCTTTGGGGTTCCCGCAGTTCTCGTCGTAATCAACCTCGTCATTCGCAAGACGAAGAAGTGGTATTACACAACGGGCTCCGATATCTTGCTGGCCCTGATCGCTTTCAATTTCTCGTCAACGGTCGTTTTGGACGACGCGAAGGAGTTCATCCGTGACCCGATTCTCAAAGCGATCGCGATTGGGGTTTTCCCCTTCTTGGGGCTTGTCACCTTCGGCGTGTGGATCTGGACCGTTCAGGGCGTCGAGGTCAAGATTCACAAGGCAATCAAGGCGGGTCGGGATTTAAGCGGACTGCAATTCATGATATTCTTAAGTTGGACCGCGGTGATCAGCTTTACGGGCCTCGAGTTCCTGATTTTCATCTGGCGCTGATTTGAAATGACGACGTTTCTCATTTTGCTGCTATCGAGCCTCCTCGCCGGACTGTTCGCCACGGCGATCATCTGGCCCGTGCTCTGGGTTTTCGGCGTGTTTCAAAAGCCGGCGTGGGCGCTTCGAATCCAAGCCCACGTGAATTCCGTGTTCTCGCCGGACATCGTCATCAAGCCCCGAACCTAGCTCCCTACGCAGGGCTCTCCCTGTAACTGGTTTCCATGGCTCGTACTGTAGAATGATTCATGGAAACGAAATGAAAAGCCTGCTCGAAGCGCTCGCCGAACGCCCCTTGCTCGGCGACGGCGCCATGGGAACGCAGTTGCAGGCCGCGGGCCTCGAGCTGGGCGGTTGCGGCGAGCACTGGAACCTCACCCATCCGGACCGCGTCCTCGCCATCCACAAGAGCTACGTCGAGGCGGGCTCCGACTGCCTGATCACGCAGACTTTCGGCGCCTCGTCGATCAATTTGGCGCGCCACGGCCTGGCCGGCAGCGCGGAAGCGATCAACCGCGCCGGCGTCGAAATCGCGCGCCGTGCTTTCGGCGAGCGCGCTGGCTACGTCCTGGGAGACATCGGGCCGTTCGGCGGGCTATTGAAGCCCTTCGGCACCGTCACAGCGGAAGAGGCACGCGCTGCTTTCCGCCAGCAGGCCGCAGCCCTGGCAGGCGCGGGCGTGGACGGCATCATCATCGAGACGCAAACAGCGCTCGAAGAGCTCGGCCTGGCAATCGAAGCCGCGCGCGAGGCGAGCGTCCCCTGCATCATCGCCTCGGTGGCATTCGACATCACGCGCAACGGCCGCGACGCCCGCACGATGATGGGCGTCACGCCGGAAAAAGCGGCCGAGTTCATGCAGGCATCGGGCGCGCACGTGGCGGCCACGAACTGCGGCGCGGGCGTGGACATCGAATGGATGGCCCGGATCCTCACGCGCTACCGGAAGGCGTGCAACCTGCCTCTCATGGCCATGCCGAATGCCGGAAAGCCCGTTCTCGAGGAGGGCCGCTTCGTTTACAAGCAGCCTCCCGAAGAAATGGCGGCCGGAGTGAAAGGCCTGCTCGATGCGGGCGCCAGAATCGTCGGAGCGTGCTGCGGCAGCACCGCCGCGCACATCGCGCTCTTCCGCGCCGTCCTCGACCGCGGGTAGTGGGCAGTTTGAAAAACCCAACGGTGGTCAGCGGGCATTGGGCCGGTTACCGCGTTTATCAGGAGTTAGCGAAACACCTCTACTGCTACCTGATGAATTTGGGAAGTACAGCCACGATGGCACGCCACGCGCAGGATCTTGCCGGAATCACTTGCTTGGAGCTGCCGGCTTAGCGGGCTCGGAAGCTGTCGGGGCTTTGGGCTTAGCCAGGAATTCATCCACGCGCTTCTTGAAGTCACCCTTGTCGTCATGCTCCCACCCGCTGAAGTTCGACACGACCTGCATCTCACAACCTTCACCCTTCGGCACCAAGGTGACGTGGTTGGTTCGCTGGAGGACCGCTCCGGAAACATTGGCATGAACAGAGTGCTTCACATTGTAGGAAGCCGTCATCTTTGTGTCGTCACTCTCCACGACGGTGTAG